>Ga0070741_10003414_pt1 | contig 39567 bp, 30 predicted proteins | sample Coa_R1_4_FD_66440 | JGI IMG/M metagenome (GOLD analysis project Ga0070741, IMG submission 66440) | Surface soil microbial communities from Centralia Pennsylvania, which are recovering from an underground coalmine fire - Coalmine... | ecosystem: Environmental > Terrestrial > Soil > Unclassified ...
TGAGCTTCTCGGTTTCCTGTGCGACTTCCGCGCGACGCTGGTCGATGAGGCTCAGTTCGGTATTGAGGTCAGCCTGTTTTTAGCGGTATTTTGCTTTTCCTTGTTGGTCAAATCCTGCTCGACGGCGACGCTGGCCTGCTGGATCGGATCGAGGATTTGCGAAGGCACATTGACGTGCCGGATGAGCGCGTTGTGGATGAGGATTTTCTTCTCGCCAAGCGTGCGCGCAAGCGCCTCGGTCATGTCGTCCTGAAACTTCTCGCGGCCTTCGCCAACGATGAAATCGCGCGCGCCGTAGGCGGAGCCTTTGAGCCGCGAAATGGAAAGGATCTGCGGCATGATGACCTTGTCCACGGCGGCGGGCAGGTCGCCGTAGTTCTGGAAAATCCACGCGATGTTTTGTGGCAGCAACTCGAACTCCACCGTCATGTCGAGACTGATCTCGAAACCGTCCTTTGATGGAAACTCGACGAATTGATTGATCACAAAGTTCGCCGTTTCCGGCACATGCTCCATCGCGGCGCGCCCATGTGATTTCGCGGCTTCTTGCGGTGCGTGTGCGGCTGGCGCATTCATCGAGAGCCCGGACTGGCTGGAACTCAAATAACGCTCGCGTTTTTGCTCCTGCTGCATCAGCGCGTTTCGCTCGAGCTTGTCCATTGCTTCGTTGCTCGTCTGGATTTGCGATTTCGTGATGACGCCGCCGCCCTGCTTGCTGCCGAGCAACGTCACCTGATTCACGCCGACCTCGACGACGTCCACTTTGAACTCGTGCGGGTTCACGTAATACAAGCCGGGCTGCAGGATATCCTCGCGCACGCCTTTCTGCCCCGCTTTCGCAAACGCGCCCTCGGGCGCCTGCTCGCCGGAAAGTGACGTCACGACGCCGACGTAGCCGATCGGAATGCTGAGCGCGTCGATCATATCGATTTTGTAGCCGACCGGGTTGATGCGGTATTTGCCGGGCCCGAGCACCGCTCTCCAGATACCTTTCTGGCCGGGCTCCGCGAGAAATTCACCTTCCGGCAAATCCTTGCCGACCTTCGATGTCACGATGCCTGCTTTGCCCGGCGGGATGATGGTTACCGGCACGATGGTGTGCTCGAAATTGATCGGATTCAAAAAGTGCCGGCCTTCGCTGAGCACATCCTCCTGCACGCCCCGCTGGCCGTGCTTCGCGAGGATTTGTCCCGGCGGAAGCGGATCGCCGTTCTTCGCGGTGATGACAGCCATTTCGTTCGGGCCGACGTAAAAACGGCAGAAAGACCATTCCCATAATCCGGAAATGGCGAGAATCACGAGGATGAGGAGCGCGAGGAGCGCGGAGCTGGTTTTCATTTAGCGGGCCTCCCTGGCTTGCGGCGCGAGCGAGCGGAAAATCCCGCCGATGCCGCTTTCATCATCGCTCGTGAGGATCGTCCGGATGTTCGGCCCGAGCTTTTGGTAAAGCGAATAGCGCGCGAAATTAAATCCGCTGCCAAACGCCGCAACCTGTGTCGCGATGACGTTTGCCGCGGCTTGGTTGTTGAGCGCGATGACGTTTTTGTCGGCATCGGCTTTGAGCAAAATTGCATCGGCCTGCGCGCTCGCCGCCTCGTTCTCGAGCTTCGCCACCTCGAGTCCCTGCTGCGCGGCAGTGATGCGAACGGCCATGTCCTGCTTCGCGGAAATGACCGCGCGGATGCGCTCGGTATCGGCGGCGACTTTTTCCTTGTTCTGCTGCGCGAGGGTTTCCTGCCGGGTCAGCTCGGCCTGCGATTTCGCCTGCTCGATTTGCTGCTCGAACTTACGCGCGTTTTGCACGGCGACTTCGCGTTCGCGAATCACGCTCGCGATTTCCTCCGGCGGCGAAATATTGCGGATCAGCACCGACCGGATCGCTACGCCCCACTCCATGCATTTCGTTTTCAAATGCGCATCGAGATTGTCCTGGAACTTCTGCCGTGTGTCGCCGGTGATGTAATTCTTCGCCGGGTTTTTGCTGCCCTCGATGCGGCTGAATCCGCGCGCGAGCGGCATGATGATCTTTTTGATCGTGTCATCCATTTCGCCGACCTGATGCGTGAGCTTCGCGACTTTGTCGGGCATGAGCGCGTATTCGATCGTGCCTTCGACGCGCACGTTGAAGCCGTCCATGGTCAAAAACGTGATCGCATCATCGCCACTCATCTCGAAGCGCTGGCTCTGCAGGTTCACCTCCGCGATCGTGAACATGTAGGGATTCAAATAATACGTGCCCGGATCGAACACCGTCGGCAGCACACCTTTCATCCCTTTGGTGACGAGAAATTGATTGCGCGACTCCGGCGGGAGCGTTTTCGCGAGCACATCGTCGCCCACGAGCGAAGTCACCACGCCCGCGTAGCCCGGGCGGATCGTGATCGCGTCGAATAACTCGATGTCATACGCGTAGCCATTGACGCGGTATTTTCCCGGCCGCAGCACTTCCGCGACGATTCCTTTCGAGTCGCCGTTCGCGATGATTTGTCCCGGCGGCAAATCTTTGCCGTAAAGCCGCGTCAGCACACCGAGCTTCCCCGCCGGAATGTCGGTAATCTTCCCGATCTGCCAGCTCCACGAGTAGGGATTGCGGAAATAGCGACCCTCCGGCAGCACCTCGAGCTGGATGCCTTTTTCATCCGCCGATGTCGCGATGATTTTGTCCGGCGGCAAATCCTTGCCGGTCTTGTGAATGAGGATCGCGATCTGGTCGGAGCCCGGCTCGATCCGGCAGAAGAGCCAATACCAGGCGAAGCCAAAAATCAGCACGATGAAAATAAACGCCGGCACCAGCGGAGCTGCGCCATACGGACTCCAGTTGCCGCGCGGAGAGAGGGGCGGCGGGCTGCCGCCGGGATTGTTGTTGCTCATTTAGGGCTCCTTGGGAATTGGCGCGGAGTTTATCGGCTGCCCGCGTGATGGCAAGAGCCGCGATTGTATATTGATTACCGTGATTTGACACGAAACGGATTCAGAGAGCGGCAAATCGGGCTGGACGGGCGGCGGGACGGCGAATTCGTGGCGATTGAAGCCATCCGGCCAGTGGTTGAATGCGTTTACGCCGGGATCTGGACGCTGAGACGGTGGCCTTTGAATTGGATGCCGTTGAGTTTATTCAAGACGAGACCGTTCACGGGCAAAGATCAAGGGCTGACGCTATTGCCGAAATAGTTGGGCCGCTTTTGAGTTTGAGTTGCCGGAGTCTGAGTTGCGGGATTCGGATTGCTTTGCGGAATATCGCGGGTGACTGAGGCTGGTTGCGAGCTTTGGGCTGCATCGCTGCGCACTCCTGAGATTGAAGCACCGATGTTGTTCCTTGCGTTATATCTTTGTCCATCCTCGGTGAGGGTCACATCATCCACGTATCGGCCTCCTGCCCAGATCACCTCGTATCGTCGGGGCAACGCGGGTTTCTTGATCCACATTGCCGTCCACCCGCCGTCGTTTCCAACCGTGCCGTCGGCGCGATAATCGAGAAGACCTTCTTTTCCTTCATTTGTCGCAACCCATTTGCCAATGATTGGATCGTCCGGCAGACGCGACGGGATACGTTCAGCCCAGAACTTGCCTCCTTTGTTGTTCTTCCCATCGTATTTTTGCCGATCTGCGGAAACGGTGATTTCGTCAATATGGGGAAAACCGGTGGTGTAAGTGAGTTGATACTTATGTTCAATCCCTGCACTCGATTTGCTCACCCACCTGCCTTCCGCAAATGTCGACTTGACCGCGCCGCCCTGATTGCAATCCATAATTCCAATTGCTCCTCCCTGAACATGCATTCGCCATATCCCGACGATTGGTTCCTGAAGCAATGAGCTGGTCTGGGCCAGCAGTGAACCGAAGGCCGCCAGCGAGAACCCCAGAACAAGCGCTCCACTCATCTTTATCCCGTTCATGCCCGTCCGCTATAACTATTGAGCGGCTGGGGGTCAACTCGATTTAACACCGCCCTTTGCGGTGTAACACTTTAGTCGATATGGAAAACCTCGCGCAGCTCGCGGGAGATGGGGCTGTGGTCGGGGTTGGAGGGCATGATTTCCTTCATGTGCGTCCACCATTTCCGGCAGATGTCGGTCTGCGCTATGCTGGCCCAGCGGGCTTCGTCCTCGATCTCGACGAAGCCGAAAAGCTGGCGCGTTTCGGCGTCGAGGAAGATGGAGTAGTTGTGGACGCCGTGGTCTTTGAGCGTCTGCTCGAGCTCAGTCCAGATCGGGTTGTGCCGGCGCTCGTATTCCTCTTCGCTGCCGGCGTTGACGGACATGATGAATGCTTTGCGGATCATGGCTTATTTTGGTTCTCCAAAGTCGGGGGTGCCATCGGCGCGCCAGTGGATGACCTGGGCGCGCGTGTCGCGGTTCGGGTCGTGCAGCGGGTCGCCCTTGATGTCGCGATAGCTGCGCGCGTGGTAAATGAGGATGTCGAATGCGCCGTCGGGCGTGGTGGTGAAGCTGTTGTGGCCGGGGCCGTAAACGTGGTTTTTCTCGCTGGTGGCGAAGACGGGCTGCGGCGATTTGCTCCACGATTTGGCGTCGAGCAAATCGGCGTCGTCCTTCGCGGTGAGCAGGCCCATGCAGTAGTTCGCGTCGGTCGCGCTGGCGGAGTAGGTGATGAAGATGCGGCCGTTCTTTTTCAGCACGGCGGGGCCTTCGTTGACGGCGTAGCCTTTCGTCTCCCACGCCAGCTCGGGCCGGGAAAGCTCGACCTGCCCGCCGTCGATCTCGGTCGGGCTTTTCATTTTCGCGATGAAGATGCTGGTGTTGTTTTTGAGCGCCGGATCGTGCTGTGCCCAGACGAGGTAGTTGGTTCCGCGGTGCTCGAAGGTCGTCGCGTCGAGCGTGAAGCTTTCCCATTTCGTCTGGATCTGTCCGCGCTCGATCCACTGGCCGGCGAACGGATCGGCGGAGTCGTTTTCGAGCACCCACATGCGAATGTCCCAGATGTGCTCCGCGGGTGCGGAGGTGAAATAGACGAACCATTTGCCATCGATGAAATGAATCTCGGGGGCCCAGATGTGCGCGCCCATCGGGCCGTGCTCGTGCTTGCGCCAGATCACGTGCGGCTCGGCGCGGCCGAGTTCATCGATGGAACGCGCGCGGCGCACTTCGATCCGGTCATACTCCGGCACGGTCGCGGTGAAATAGTAATAGCCGTCCGTGTGCAGATAGACCTGCGGATCGGCGCGCTGCTTGACGATGGGATTGTGAAAAACGGGTTCGGCCTGCGCGAGCGATGCGGCGGCGGAGCAGGCGAGCACGATTTTGAAGAAAGCTGAGGAGAAATGTCTGGGCATGGGATCGGACTACTTCACGGGGTTCCAGCCGCCGAGCACTTTTTCCGGCGTGATGTCGCGCGCCTGTTCATCGGTGAGCTGCTTCGCCCAAGTCACGCGCGCATCGGTCGCGACTCCGCTCGTTTTGTATTCGGCAAAGCGCGCCGTCTTTTCGTTTTCGGGATTGCGCCAGTTCTCCCAGCCTTCCGGGCGGATGACCTCGCCGGAGATCTGTGTGTTTAAAAAAGCCACGCTCGCGTAGGGCCGCCAGGGCCGGCCGAGGTAAGTCTTCACGCCGGAGTCGGCGGTGATTTTGCAGTTGGAAAAAACGAAGCCGGCCGCGTGCTCCTGCGGCGTCGATGCGGCGGTGATGTAGCCGCCGCCGGCACAGTGAATCTCGCATTTCTCGAACCACGCCGAGGCCGCGCCGAAGATGAAATCGACCGCGCCGGTGATCGTGCAATTTTCAAAATACTGCGTGCCCTGCCGCAGCAGCACCGTGTCCTGCCAGCCGTTGAAACGGCAGTGGCGGAAGCTCGCGCGATCGCCGCCCACGCTGATCGCGAGCGCCTGGCTGCCTTTGCCGAAGCTATTTTCAAACGTGAGGTTCTCCGCCGAAAAATCATCGCTGTCCACGAACACCGTCGCGCTGTTGAAGGTGCCGAGCTGGTTGCCGTTCGCGTCCGGAGTCGATGCGCCGTTCGCGAAAGTGATCGTCGTCGCCGCCGCGTCTTCGCCCTCGAATTTCATGGCAGCTTTTCCGCGCGGAATGGTGACGACTTCCTTGTAAGTGCCGGGCTTGATGTGAATCAAAAATGGCGTCGCGCTTTTTGGTGTGTTCGCATTCTCAGGTGCGGCGTTCACGGCATCCTGCACATTCTCGCAATCGCCGCTGCCGTCCGCCGCGACAACGACGCGGCCGTTATTTGCCGCGATCTTTTTGTGCGGCTTCGCGGAAGCCGATTTACCGCCGGCCGGCTTCGCAGCAGGGCTGGCGTCCGGTTGCGCCTCGGGCGGTTTCGGCGAAGTGATGATCGATACGTCGCGAAATTGCAGCCCTTTTGCATCCTGGATGGTGAAGCCGTTCCATGCGCTCACGCGGATTTTTTCGAGCACGATGTTCGTCGCCGGCGCCTCGGGCAGCGCGGTGATTTCGCCCGCCGACTTTGCGTTTTCGCACGTGACGTTGCTGATTAACACATTTCGCACAAACGGCGTTTCGCCCGTCACCGGCTTTGGCTGCGGATTTTTCGCCTGCGATTTGTCGTCGTAGTAAAGGTTGATGTAAATCGCCGCATCGACGTTCTTCATCGTGATGTCGCGATAAGTCACGTCATCGACCACGCCGCCGCGGCTGCGCGACGATTTGATGCGGATCGCCGTGCCGGTGTTTTCGAACGTGCAGCGCTGCACGAGGATGTTGCGCATCCCGCCGACAGTCTCGCTGCCGAGCGAAACGCCGTGTCCGTGTAAAAACGTGCAGTCGGTGACGGTGATGTTTTCGCACGGGCCATCGTGGTTCGCCTTGAACGCGACGTTGTCGTCGCCGGAATCGGTGAGCACGTGGCGAATCAGCACGTTGTTGCAATTACTCGGGTCGATCGCGTCGGTGTTCGGCGAATCGGGCGGCGCGAGAATTTTTACGCCGTCGATGAGCACGTCGGTGCAGAGTTTTGGCACGAGATGAAACTGCGGCGAGTTTTGCAGCGTGACGCCGGCGAACTGCACACGCTCGCTGCGCTGGATCACGATCAGATTTGGCCGCGACACAAACGTCTCGCCACTCGTCCGCGCCGCGCGATCCGACTTCGCCCACCATGACGCGCCTGCGCCATCGATGATGCCTTCGCCGCGAATGGCGACGTCGGTGAGTTTGCTGCCGGTGATGAGCGGCGTCGGCTTGATTTTGCTGAGTTCCTCCTGCGTCGCCGGCAACGGATCGGGCAAACCGAAATCGCTGAATTTGTCGGAAGCTCGAATCGTCGCGCCTTTTTGCACGACGAGCGCCATGTGGCTCGTGAGCTGGAACGGCGCGGTAACAAAAACGCCCGGCGGCACGATGACGTTTCCGCCGCCCGCTTTTTCGCATGCGGCAATCGCCTTCGCGAATGCGTCGGTGTTTAGCGTTGCGCCGTCGCCGACTGCGCCGAATTTCGTGATATCGAATGTGCGCGCCGGAATGCGCGGCGCAGGTGGTTCTTTGACTTCGGTTGCGGCTTGCGATCTGAACGAAAGCAGCGCCAGGGCAAGCGCGGGGAGGATTTTCATAAGTTTAAATAACGCTAGGCTCCTGCGGTGATCTTTAGCAGGAACCAAAAGAGCCCGACGATGCTGCAGGTTACGAAAAGGCAAATGACGAAGCCGGTGGTGTCGACGCGGTTCCACTTCGTCCATTCCCAGTTCGAATTCGGAAAGAGTTTTTTGTTGTCGAAGCGATGCGGATTGCGGCGCGTTTCTTCGAGTTCCTGCTTCTCGATTTCCGGCGTCGCGCCGACCGGCGTTTTCATTTTGCCGAAGAACTGATCGACTTTCTCTTTCGGCGGCTGTCGCGTGATCAGGCTCACGCAAATCAAAACAACAAACGGAAATGCGCCATCGACGTAAAATGAAACCGCCTGCAAATCACGCGCGCTCGCTTTCGACAAATCGAGTCCGCAATGGCCGAGCAGCCAGCCTTCGACGTTGAAGCGTCCGGTGCCGATGAGCGGCGAATTTTCGGCGTCCGGATTCTCGAGGATGATCTTGTCAAAAAACATAGGTGCGGGTTTCACCGTCGTCAGCGCGGGATGCGTTTTTTGCAGGTAGGCCGGATTGTTTGCGATCGTCGGAAACCACTGCGGCAAAAACGGCCCGACTAAAAACAGCACGGTGAAAATTGCGACGCACCACCAGACCGCTGCTTTCGTGAGCCGGCGCCAAAAGAAAATCAGCACGACTGCCGCGCCCCACGGCACATTCGCGGTGAGCTGCACGCGGATGAATGCCACGATGTCATTCATCGAAAGCGCAACGGTGATTCCGAGCACCAGCACGATGATGATCGTGATCCGCCCGACGAGGACGCCTTTTTTCTCGTCGTGATGTTTTGAAAAAGAGGTGAAGACATTGCGCACAAACAGCGCCGAAGCCGCCATCGATTGCGTCGCGATGTTCGACATCATCGCCGCGAGCAAACCGGCGAGCATGAGGCCGAACAGTCCCGGCAAAACCAGCAGGTCGCGTGAAAGCGTGCCCCAGAGCGCATCGGGATCGGCGAGCTTTCTTTCGCCCGCGTAAATGCCGAGCCCGATCAGTCCGACGAAGGTCCACATCATGATCATCAGCCGTTTTGCATACGTGCCGGAGACCGCGCCGAATCGCGCCGCATACTCGTCTTTCGCCGAGCCGCTCACGCCCATGTTCCCCATGATGCCGTTGATTTGAATGATGCTGACGAGCAGGATCGCGAGCAGCGAATACCAGCTCACCGCTTCCGTGCCCGCTGCGCCGATCAGTTCCATCATGTCGTGCGGCACGTTTTGCCGCAGCGCTTCGACGCCGCCGAGTTTCGCGAAGCCGAATGGAATCAGCAGCAGCGAAAAAACTACGATCAGGATGCCTTGAAAAACTTCGTTCTTCGCGGTGCCGCTCATTCCTCCGAGCATCAGGTAGCTGCTCACGATGATGGTAAAACCGAGGTAAAACATCCACGGCTTGATGTAGGAAACTGACGAGCGGATTTGTTTCCGCACATAAAGATCGCCCAGTCGCGAAAGGCGTCCGCTTTCCGCCGGGCTCAACGTGGTCGTTTTGGCCTTCGCTTCGAGCGCGCGGAAATCGCGATATTGCTCCACCTTTTGCCGCTCCTCCTGCGTCCACGCCTGCTCCGGTTTCGGCATCAGCGAAGCGGTGACGTTATAGCCGACGAGATTGCCCCAGCCGATGAAGAAGACGACGTAGGAAACTTGAAACGCCGCATACAAAATCGCGAGCCCGCGACTGCCGAGCCGGTCTTCAAAAAGCTCCGCGACCGTGACAAGGCGCACACGGCGAAACCAAGTGTTCATGAACCAGTAGTAGGGATTCATGAAGATCGTTTGAAACGCGAGCCAGACGCCCGACGCGCCTTGTTGGTAAACGAGCGACGCCGTGCTGACCGCGCCGTTCGCGTCGGTCGCGTTTCCGAAGTTCAAAAAGAACTGGTAGACTTTCCCGAGCTTCCGGCCGGCGAGAAAGAAGCCTTCTTCGCTCGACGAACTGTGCGACGATTTTTTGCCGAGATAAAGAATGACGGCGAGATAAGCGAGGACGACGAGGATGTCGGGGAGGATCGAGAAGTTAAACATAGTTTACAGAGGGTTGTCGGAGGGTTTCGTGCCGATGGAGACACGGACGTTGCGAATGCGCAGATGGCTGGAAACTGTGCGAATGCCGAACCAGCCGCTGCTCAAAAACTGCGGGTCTTTGAAATCGAAAAGCATCTCGCCGTCGCGGAGGAATTTCGCCGAGCCGTCGCGCGCGATGAGCGTGATGCGATACCAGCGATTTCCCTCGAGCAGAAATTTGCGGTCGCGCAAATCGTGCTGCGGCAGGAGCGGGCGGGAGCCGTCGCCTGGATAACGACGCAAGCGCGTGGTCGTGTTGTCGTTTCCGCCAAGGCCGACGTAGTAGGTCATCAGATTGTCGTAAGTCGCAAACGCACCGGTGCGATTGTATCCCGCAAAAAAATCGTCAGGCGAACGCGGATCGCGCGCCATCCAGAAACAATTCACGTCGGACACGCGTGCATCGCTTGCTGCCATCGCTTCGTAGCTGATCTCCACCGGCGCGAATAACTTGCGTCGAAGCCAGACAGTGCAGCCGCCTTTGTCACGAATATCCAAAACGCCATCGCGCGCCGTAACGCTGCCGTCGGGCATTTGCTCGACAGCCCAGTCGGAAAGCTCCGCATCGATGCGCGGCTTGAAAGTTTGCTGCGAATCCGCACCGCTTGCGTTTTGCAAAACAACCGCCGAAACCGCTGCGCAAGCGAAAACGCCGGGCATGTTCATCAACTGCCCGCCGGTTTTTCCACGGATGCAGCCTGGCTCGGCGGAATGCGCACGCTCTCGACCGGGTCGGGATGAGCCGGGTCAAACGCGGGCGTGTCGTTTCGTAAAAACTTCCTGAGCTCCGGCACGTTCGCCTTGATGCCTTCGACAATGCACTTCGCGAGCTCGTATCCGCCGTAAACATTGTGGTGTGTGTTGTCTTTCAGTTCTTGCGATTGCCTCGGAAACGTTCCCGCCGGATAAAAGACAAACATTTTTGTCGAGTTGTCGGGACCGAGCGCTTCGTAAAGTTTCAGGCTCATCGCGTTGAGATCAATCACCGGCACGCCTTCCTCTTTGCCGACTTGGCGCACCGCCTCCGCATAATCTGCGAGCGTCGGCTCCGGCTTGCCTTCGGGCGAAAAGCGCCGGCGCTCCATCGAGGTGACGAGCACCGGGATGCCGCCTTTTTTGCGCGTCTCGGCGACGTAGTATTTCAGGTTGTCCTTGTAAGTCGTGTAAGGCCCGGCGTTCGGCGATTTGTCCTTTTGGTCGTTGTGACCGAACTGGATGAAAAGGTAGTCGCCCTTTTTCATCGCGCTCAGGATTTTGGCGAGCCGCTTTTGTCCCTTGAAAGAAAAGAGCGCGAGGCCCGACTCCGCGTGATTCGCAATCGCGACGCCTTCTTTAAAAAAGCGCGGCAGCATTTGTCCCCAACCGGCCCACGGCTCGCGCGGCTGCTGCGTTACGGTCGAATCGCCCGCGATGAAAACCGTGATCGCCTTTGGCGCGGGCGCGATCTCCACCGCATCGACGCACGGATGTTTGCCGATGAACTCCAGCTCGAGTTTGTCGTCCCAATGCGCAACCATCGGCGGGCCGGTCTCACGCTTGTTGAGCGACACGCTTCCGCCATCAGGCAGCTTCGGCGTGCGCACATTCACCGTAAACGTCCGCGTCTCGAATTTGCCCGGCGCGGTCTTCACGTTTTCGAGCATTAACTCGCGCGACTCGGCTTTTACCGTCGTTTCCGATCCGGCGGAGTTATCGCCGAGTGTGACGGTGACGTTGTAATTTCCCTCCGGCAGATCGACGGCGAAAATGAAAGGCTGCTCGCCTGTGCAAAAATCGCCGCGCAACGCATCGGGCGATTTGCGATCGACGTCCTGCACATTCGTCGCGTCGAGAAAGCCGTAGCCTTTTTCCTGCGCGTAAACATTCGCTTTCGTGACTTGCGTGTAGCCGGGCGAAACTGCTCCCGGGCCGAAATCAAATTTCCAGCTTTGGTCCGCGCCGAATGCGACGTCGAGTCCCGCGAGCGAGAAAATCGTGAGGAGAATTTTCATTGTAGTTCGAATCGAATGTGCAGGCCGCGGCAGTTCCGGGGCTGCGCGTTATTTCGGTTTCGAAAACGGCCAGTTGCCCGCAGGCGAAGCGGTCGGCGAGCTCTCTGCGGCGGCCGGCGCATTCTTCGCAACATAATTTCGCAGCGGCACATCCTTGAGTTGCTGGATGCCTTCGACGACGCACTGCGCGTTAAGTTGCGCGCCTTCGACACTCGTGTGCGTGTGCTCTTTCGGAAAAAACGCATTCACTTTTTCCTGGCCGAGAGTGTCGTAATGTTTCGCGATAATTTCGTTGAGATCGACGAACGGCACGCCTTCCTGCTTCGCGGCTTCGGCGGCCCATTTGCCGAAGCTGTCGGCGATGCGGTTGACCTTGCCATCTTTCCAGTCGTTGCGCGGAACCATCGACAGCACGATCGGCGTCGCGCCTTTCGCCTTCGCGTCGCTGATGAATTTCCGCAAATACCAGCCGTAGGTGTGGACGGTTTCTTTTTGTCCGGTCGTGCCGATATCGGCTTCCTCGGTTTCTTCACCGTTGCCTTTCAGTGAGGCACGCGCGGGCCGTCCCGGCGACAACTCGCCCGAGACTTTCCCCGCGTCGTTGTGGCCGAATTGCATCAGCACGAAATCGCCCGGCTTGATGCTCGCGGCGACTTTGTCCCACAGTCCTTCGGTCATGAACGTGCGGCTGCTGCGGCCGCCGAGTGCGCGGTTTTCCACCTTGATTTTCGACGGGTCAAAATAAGCGCCGATTTCCTCGCCCCAGCCGCGCAGGCCGGGCGTGCCGTTTTTGACAGTCGAATCGCCGATCAACCAGAGCGTCGGAATGGCGAACGCGTGATGCGAGAGCGCAAACAGCGCGACAATGATGGCGTGGCGTGGTCCAAAATGAAACAGACGGGAGAACATAAGCAGTGCTGGTTTTGCACTGCAGCGAATGGGGACGCCGCAGAGATTCATTACCAATTCACACAACCCGCGAAATCTTAGCAAGTTTTTCCCGCGCCGGTCAAAATTTCGCCGCCGATTCCCATTCCGCGCCATGTTGTGCGCCCATTTGCTGATTCGCAGCGCGATTTCGCCCACCTGCAAAGCCACGGCACCCACCTGCGCAACGGCTTTACCCATCCGGAAAATCGCCGCACCCTTCCGGAAGATCATTTTCCTCATCCGGAAAGCCGCTGCACCCACCCGGAATGTCGCTTCACCCATCCGGAAAACGATTTTCCCCTCCCGGAAAACGGCCGCACCCTCCCGGAAAGTCATTTTCACCTCCCGGAAAATGGCTTTACCCATCCGGAAAATCATTTTCCGGGAGCCTAAACTGGCGAAATCTGACCACCTGGCGGCGGGTTTACTCTGTTGGAGCTCTTTTCACGATTCCCCGGAGACAAGTGTCGAAATTTAGACATCGGCCTCCATAACTTGAAAAAAGCACGTGATCGACTCCAGCAATGAACTTCGCGCCTTTGGCTTTTCGTGGTATAGCACTGCGCAATTATCTTGATGAACTTACGCGAAGACATTGCCCGCCTGGTCGCAAAGCAGAACAAAACCTGGGTCATTGTCGAAGCTGTCTTTCTTGTCGGTGTCATTGGATTCATCGACTACGCGACCACGTATGAGGTGACCTTTTTTCCGTTCTATTCGATCCCGATCCTGCTGGCTATTTTTTTCAATGGCAGGGCCGCTGCGATTGGTGTGTCGGTGCTCAGCGCGATCGCATGGTGGTGGGCCGACACGGCGTCGGGTCATACTTATTCCAGGCCATGGTTTCATGTGGCGGATACGATGGGACGGCTGATGTTCTTCCTGCTCATCGTCGTCGCCGGTGAAGCTGTGCGCCGCCAGCGCGATGCCAACCGCGCGAAGATCGAGCTATTGGAAAGGTCTCATCGGCTCGAGCGTCAAATCATTGGCATCAGTGAACGCGAACAACAACGCATCGGGCGTGACCTTCACGACGGTTTGGGACAGCACCTTGTCGCCATTGGCATGGCTGCGGATGCGCTGAAAGAAGAGATCGAAACGGAATATGCGCGAGGCGCCGACCCGATAAGAAAGATCGCGGACCTAATCCATGATGCAGTCCTTCGCGCGCGTGAGCTATCGCATGGCTTATCGCCGGTTGATCGCGATGCAGAAGGTCTGGAGTTGGCCTTGCAGGAGCTGGCCTTGAGTTCTTCTCGGCTGACCGGGATACCTTGTTCCTTTATTTCCGATGGCGAAGTGAAGATCTATGAAAACGATAAAGCGGTGCATATGTTTCGCATTGCGCAGGAAGCGGTAAACAATGCGGCAAAGCATGCGAGTCCCAAGAGTATTGCCATCCAGATGGAGAAGATCGACGACAACCTTGTGATGCAGATAAGCGATGATGGAATTGGTTTTCGCTCCGAGAACGAAGGAAAAGGAATAGGTCTGAACATTATGCACTATCGCGCTCGAATGATCGGAGGTATACTGAACATACAACCGAATTCCCCAACCGGCACTATTGTTACTTGCAGCGTTCCTGCTTTATTATTACTTCAGCCCAATCCTGAACCAACCCTTAGTTATGACTGATTCCAAGAAGCGTATTGTCCTGATCGAAGACCACCCGACGGTTCGTGAGCGACTGGCGGAGCTGATCAACAAGGATAGCATCATGGAAGTTTGTGGCGAAGCTGAAGATGCGCGAGCAGGACTGGACCTTATTCGCAATGTTTCTCCCGATCTGGCAATCATCGACCTTACATTAAAGAATTCCAGCGGCCTTGATCTGGTTAAGCAGCTAAGAGGACTATCCATTTCCATTCCTGTTCTGATCTTTTCAATGCACAACGAAGCCGTCTATGCGCAACGTGCTTTACGTGCAGGTGCGAATGGTTACATCAATAAGAATCGCGCCTCGCAGGAAGTCATCGCCGCAGTGCACAAGGTTCTTTCGGGCGAGATATACCTTTCGCAGGAGATGACTTCCGAGATGCTCAAGAAACTCGCGCCGATAGGTCTTGGGAAAACTCTACCCAGACCTACTGACCGGCTTAGCGACCGGGAGTTAACTGTGCTGGAAATGATCGGTGAAGGTCACGGCACACGGGCTATCGCTGAATCTCTAGGTGTAGGTGTAGCTACGGTGGAAACCTACCGCGCGAGGATCAAAGAAAAGATGAACCTGCAGAATACCTTTGACCTCCTCCACTTCGCAATCCGCTGGGTTCGCGACCGGTAGCCGGTGGAGGTAGCTTTAAGCTACCCGCCACCGGCCAGTCATATGCGGTGACTTGGGTTAAACGGCTTTGTCGCCGGTCTCTTCTGTGCGAATACGAATCGCTTCCTCGACAGGAGAGATGAATACTTTGCCGTCGCCGATCTTGCCGGTCTTGGCCGATTTTACGATTGCGGCAATCGCGTTCTCGACGAGTGCATCGGCTAGCACGACTTCGATTTTGATCTTTGGTAAAAAGTCTACCGTATATTCGCTGCCGCGATAAATCTCGGTGTGACCTTTCTGTCTGCCGAATCCTTTGACCTCGCTAACTGTCATGCCTTCCATGCCGAGATCGGCGAGAGCTTCTTTCACTTCTTCCAATTTAAAGGGCTTAATAATCGCTTCGATTTTTTTCATATGTTTCTAGCTCCAGTGGCCGGAGCCCGCCCGCACCAAACGGACAGACGGGGCTCCGGCTTTGAGTTGATTATTCGATAGGTCTCCGTTTTCCAGGTTGAGTTAGGAACGAGCGCCAATCGCGAGCTCGGGATAAGCCTCGGCGCCATGTTCGTGCACGTCGAGACCTTCGATTTCACCTTCACGCGATACACGCAAGGTGCCGGTGGCTTTGACGGCATACATCAGGATCATCGCGACAACGAACACGCCGATCGCGATCGAGAAGTTGCCAATGCATTGCGCGACCAACTGGTCGGTGCCGCCGCCGTAGAAGAGGCCCTTCACCGGTGCCGAGTTATCCGCGCCGGTCGGTGTGGCTGCTCCGAATTGACCCGTGGCAAAAAGCCCAAGGCTTAAGGTGCCCCAGATGCCATTGAGGCCATGCACAGGCCACGCGCCGCATGGATCATCGATGCGCAGATGCTCGAGCAAGTCCGTGCCGAGCACCACGAGGACGCCGGCAACAATGCCGATCATCATCGCGCCGAAAGGCGAGACCCAGTAGCACGGGCAGGTGATGGCAACGAGACCTGCGAGCAAACCGTTCAGCGTCATGCCGCAATCCCATTTCTTGAAACGCGGATAGACAAAGAACAACGCGGCGAGGCCGCCGGTGCAGGCAGCCAGCGTGGTGTTCACGGCGACACGGGCAACGCCCTGGATATCCATCGCGGAGAGCGTGCTGCCCGGGTTAAAGCCATACCATCCGAACCAGAGGATGACGGCGCCGACGGCGGCGATGAGCATGTTGTGGCCGGGCATAGGTCCGCCGCCATCGCGCACGAACTTACGTCCGATCCGCGGGCCGAGGACGATCGCACCGGCGAGCGCGATTTGTCCGCCGATCGTGTGCACGACAGTTGAGCCGGCGAAATCATGGAACGGTGCGGCTTTCCAGAACGGAATGGCATTCAACCAGCCATCCGGACCCCAGGCCCAGTGACCGAAGATCGGGTAAATGAAACCGCTGACACCGAGCGAATACCAAAGGTCGCCCCAGAAACCGGTGCGGCCCACCATCGCGCCCGAGGTGATCGTCGAACAGGTATCGGCAAACGCGAACTGGAACAGGAAGATCGCGAGCGTCGCGACGCCGGTCGCTTCGTAAGTGTCTGGCAGGTTTTGCAAACAGAACCAGTTATGCCCGTTGCCGTCGCCCCAGCCGATCCAGCCATTGCCATGGCCGAACATCCACGCGAAGCCCCAGCAGTAGAACAGCACGCCGCAAAGGCTCGTATCGACGAGACCTTCCAGCATGACGTTTACCGATTCACGCGTGCGCGAGAAACCGGCTTCGAGGAACATGAAGCCCGCCTGCATGAAGAACACGAGGAAGGCGGTCACTAGCACCCAGAGGGTGTTGATCGGGTTGACGTAGGGCGGGTTCGGCGCCGGGGCTGCCGGTGCCGCAGGAGACGCGGCAGGTGCGGCTGCCGGACTGGCATCGGCAGCAGCGGATGGAGCAGCCGCGGCTGCAGTGGGACTGGCTTCCTGCGCGCGCGCCTTCGTGTGGTCGAAGTAAAGCGACGCACCGAAGATGAACGTCAGGACGACTGCGAGTCCGAGCAATTTGCCGCCGAAGAGAGCGTAGAAAAACTTACGCTCCTTTGGATCGCGCATTTTTTCGATGAACTGATTTAGTAGTTTGGGCATTAGCAATGTTGTTTTTGTGGGTTGTTGTTGTCAGGGCCGCAACTCGCGCTGCGATTCTCCCGTCCGGCGTTTGTTTCACCGACGCGGCGCTCCTTAGCAGCGCCCGTGCCACCATTCCGAACGCGCCTGACAATCAGCAGCTTCCGCATTCGTGAAAAATTTCTGCACTCGCGATTCGCTAAAATAGCTACAGATGCTTGTGCAGAGTGGACGCTTTTCCGTAACTCAAACGTCTATGTGCGGGTGGAGCTGAACGGGACATGAAGTGTGGCGGGATGAAGGAGTGCTCGCCGCGCATTTCCCCGCGAATCCGTTCCGCAATGTTGTCTCGAATTGTTTTGTAGAAATGGCGAAGCTGAAGGACAAAGTCAAAACCGCGCTGGATGAGAACCGCATGCTGGTGCTCGTCGTGCAGGTGCTCGTCGGTTTTCAGTGCAAGGGTGTGTTCGAGCCGGGATTCGACCGGCTGCCGGTGTCCTCGCAATGGCTGAAGCTGGCTGCGTTTTTTCTGCTGTTGCTGTCACTCGCGCTTTTACTCACGACAGCTTCGTATCATCGCATCGTCGAGGACGGGGAGGACACGCTGGAGTTTCATCGCGTCGTGACGCACATCATGGAGCTTGCGCTGATACCTTTCGCGATCGGGCTTGCAGTGGATTTTTATATCCCGGTGGCAAAGCTGCTGGGAAAAACCGGCGGCGTCTTGACGGCGCTGATGACCGCGGCGTGCGCATTCTTTTTTTGGTATGGCATCGAAGCGTGGCGCCGCAGGCAGGACGCACAAAAACGAACGGAGGTGCAAAGCAATATGAAAGACGAACCACATGAATCGACTCCACTAAAAAACAAAATCGAACAGGTGCTCACCGAAGGGCGCGTGGTGCTGCCGGGCACGCAGGCTCTGCTCGGGTTTCAGCTCATTACGTTTTTGACCGATTCGTTTGAAAAATTGCCGCGCAGCTCGCAGTTACTGCATCTCGCCAGTCTGCTGCTCATCGCGTTCAGCGCGATTTTGCTGATGACGCCGCCGGCTTATCACCGGCTCGTGGAGCAGGGCGAGGACACGCCGCATTTTCACCGGCTCGCGAGCCGCTTCGTTGTCAGCGCGATGATTCCGCTCGCGCTCGGCATCGCGACGGAGTTTTACATCGTGGCGATGAAGATCACGGAATCGACCGCGTTTTCCGTCGGCTTCAGCATCGTCGTGGTGGCGATGTTTTTCGGTTTTTGGTTCGCGTTTCCGCTGATGCGCGCGCGGCATCAACCGGGCATCATCGTCTCGCACGCGCATTGAGGCGCTTTGGCAAACATGTGCTACGGTTCGCGATGTTCCGGATATTTCTGCTTTCGCCGGCAAATTCCGCCGGCTTGCGCGCGCAGATGCTGCTGAATGAGCGCGCGCAATTTCCGCTCGCGTTACGGCTCCGGAATCAAGGCGCAGTGCCGCTTTCCGAGGCATTCACGTTTTTGAGCGGACTCTATTTTCGTGGAAAAATCGCGTATGCGCGCGCGTTCGCGAAGCCGCCGGAAAATTTAAGCGGCGCATTTGTCATCACGCCGAATCGCGGGCTCGTCGCGGCGGAGACGCTGGTGTCGCTGGAGGATTTGCGCGCGTTTGCGCGGGTGCCGATCGATCACACCGATGCGCGTTACCGGCGGCCGCTTTTGCGTGAAACGAAAAAACTCTGCGCGCGTGCCGGCGAAGATTGCGAAGCGGTTTTGCTCGGCAGCATCGCGACGGCGAAATATGTCGAGCCGCTGCTGGGCTGCTTCGGCGAGCGGCTGAAATTTCCCGCTGAATTCGTCGGACGCGGCGACATGAGCCGCGGCGGTTTGATGCTGCGCTGCGCAGCGGATCGTCAGGAACTCGAATACGTCTCAGTCGCCGGCGCGATTCGTCGCGGCGCGCGTCCGCCGAAATTAGCGCGGCGCAGTGACACCGACGAACGCTCGCGCGTTTCGCTACGCGAACTGCGAGTAAGCGGCGAGCCCGTGTAGACCGCCTTCGCGGCCGAAGCCGCTTTCCTTGTAGCCGCCGAAGGGCGAGGTCGGATCGAATTTGTTGTAGGTATTTGCCCAGACGACGCCCGCGCGCAGCTTGTTCGCGATTTTAAAAATCTTCGACCCTTTGTCGGTCCACACGCCCGCGCTCAATCCATAAGGTGTGTTGTTCGCGCGCTCGATCGCTTCCTCCGGCGTGCGGAATGTCATCACGCTCAGCACCGGTCCAAAAATTTCCTCTTGCGCGATGCGATGCGTCGCGGTGACGCCGGTGAAAAAGCTCGGCGGATACCAGTAACCGCGCTCGGGCAGTTTGCAGCGCGGCTGCACGAGCTCCGCGCCTTCGCTGACGCCGCTTTCTACGAGTTCGTGGATGCGGTCGAGTTGCATCTTGGAATTAATCGCGCCGATGTCGGAATTTTTGTCGAGCGGATCGCCGACGCGAAGCACGGTAATGCGATCGCGCAATTTGCGAATGACGGTCGGGAAAATCGATTCCTGCACGAGTAGTCGCGAGCCGGCGCAGCAGACGTGGCCCTGGTTAAAATAAATGCCGCTGATGATGCCCTCGACCGCCTGGTCGATCGGCGCGTCTTCCATCAAAATGTTTGCGGCTTTGCCGCCGAGCTCGAGCGTCAGTTTTTTCTTCGTGCCGACGAGCGCCTTCGCGATGATTTTGCCGACGTCGGTCGAGCCGGTGAATGCGATCTTGTCGATGTCGTCATGCTCGACGATGGCGCGTCCCGTTTCGCCCGCGCCGGTAACGATGTTCACGACGCCATCGGGCAAACCGGCTTCCTGCAAAATCTGCGCGAGATGCATCGCGGTGATGCTTGTGGTTTCAGCCGGTTTTAAAACAACCGTGTTGCCGCATGCGAGCGCGGGCGCGAGCTTCCACGCAGCCATCAGCAGCGGAAAATTCCACGGGATGATTTGCCCGCAAACGCCGAGCGGACGCGGTTTGCGGCCGGGAAATGCGTAGTCGAGTTTGTCTGTCCAGCCGGCGTGGTAGAAGAAATGTGTGGCAACCAGCGGCAAATCCACATCGCGCGATTCCTTGATCGTTTTGCCGCCATCCATCGTCTCGAGAATCGCGAGCTCGCGCGATTTTTCCTGAATGATCCGCGCGATGCGATAGATGTATTTGCCGCGTTCGCGCGCCGGCATTTTGCTCCACGTTTTTTCGTAAGCGCGACGCGCCGCTTTCACCGCGCGATCGACATCGTGCGCATCGCCCTGCGCGATTTCCGTGAGCTTTTTCTCGTTCGCCGGATTGATCGAATCGAAATATTTGCCCGAGTGCGGTGTGACGAATTTTCCATCGATGAACAACTCGTAGCGTGGCTGGATTTTCACCGGCGCGGTTTCCGGCGCGGGCGCGTAGTCCCATTTTGTGCCGAAATTCAAACGGCGATCTTCCGGCGCGAGTGCGGTGACAAAATGTGCCGGTGCGCCGTTGTCCTGGACTGCGAGAGAACGTGAGGGGGATTTGCGTGCCATGCTGTTAAATTGGCGCGCGTCGCGGCGAACGTCAAAGCCGATGTGTGTCCGGAGTTTTTTTTAATGCGAAAAATGCTGGCGCATCAGCGCCTTTTGCTCGGCGCGCGCGAAGGCTTCCTCCTGCGAGATCATGCCGGCGTCGTAAAGTTCCATCAGCGAATCGTCCATCAATTTCATGCCGAGTTTTTTTCCGGTCTGGATAATGCCGGGCAGCATGAATGTTTTCGATTCGCGGATCGTGTTCGCAACAGCGGGCGTGTTGACGAGAATTTCGATCGCGAGTGCGCGGCCTTTGCCGTCCTGCTTGGGCACGAGTTGCTGCGAGATGATGCCGCGCAACGATTCGCTGACCATGATGCGGATTTGTTCGCGTTGATCGACCGGGAAAACGTCGAGCACGCGGTCGAGTGTGCGCGCAGCGTTCGCCGTGTGCAGCGTGCCGAGCACGAGATGGCCCGTTTCCGACGCGGTGATCGCGAGCTGGATCGTCTCGAGGTCGCGCATTTCACCGACCATGATCACGTCCGGATCTTCACGCAATGCGCCGCGCAGCGCCGCGCCGAACGACGCCGTGTGGGTGTGCACTTCGCGCTGCGTGACGTGGCAGCCTTTTGATTCGAACAAATACTCGATCGGGTCCTCGAGCGTGATGATGTGATCGTGGCGCGTGCGGTTCACTTCCTCGACAAGCGCGGCGAGCGTGGTCGATTTTCCGCTACCAACCGCGCCGGTAACGAGCACGAGACCGTTGTGATATTGTGTTAAAAGCTTGAGCGACTGAGGCAAATTGAGCTCGTCCATCGTCCGCAGCTTCGTGCTGATGATACGAAAGACGATATCGATGCCGATTCGCTGCCGGACAACGCTCGCGCGGAATCGACCGAACGAAGTCGCGTAAGCAAAATCGACATCGCCGCGCTCGTTTAACTGCTGTTTTTGCGCCTCATTGAGAAACGCCATCGCGAGCCGCTCCGTATCCTCCGCGCTCAGCCGCGGCGCGTCCAACCAGATCGGCTCGAGCGTGCCGAAGCGTCGCCAGATCGGCTGCGCGTTAACGCCGAGATGAATGTCTGACGCGTCGGATTGCTGGCCGATCTGGAGATATTGATCGACGTGACCGAGCGTGTGGAGGTGGTCTTCGGGTTCTTGCACTGCGAGGGGTTCGGTAAGTTCGGCCTGGTTTGCCATCGCTGGAAACCGGACTACACGCCCCGATGGAAATCAACCGAAAACTTGCGCAATCTTCAGCGATGTTTGCGGCGGTGCGCGTATTCCGAGATCAGTTTCGTCGCGGCGCTGGTAATCACCGGGCGTGCAGCGGAAAAAGCGATCTTCGCCAAAGCGAGCGCCAGTCCGGCCTTTTCGGCCTTTTTGATGTTCTCGTTTGTATGGCGGTCGACGTAGACCTTCTTTTTTCGCGCCGGCAATTTCGCCAGCAGCAAACCGAGCGCGGTCGCGCCGCCGAGCCAGACGGCTTTGTGTTCGCGCACTGATTTTTTCAAATGCCCCGGCACGTCGATATCGTGACGAACCGATTCCATGTGCCGCGAAATTTTCGCGCGCGCGCGGTCGAGCTCCGCGGCTAGTTCTGCTTTGGTGTGCTCAGCCATTGTTGGTCTTTTTTGAATTCTTCGATCGTCGCGCTAAACATCGACGCAGTCAGCCGCGCTTTGATGATCAGCACGCAAATAATCGCCGCGCAAAAGTGCAGAAGCGCAAACGCGATGATGATCCATTCCGGGCGAATGTGCAGCAGGTGTGCGATCAGCACGACCAGCCCAATGCACAAAAAGAGATAGCCGAAAACGACGATGCAAAGCGCGAGCACGAGCAACGCAATAAGGATCGCGTAGTGAACCAGCGCTTCCTTTGTCTCAATGCCCGCGAGCCGAATCCGCGCATGCAGATACTGCGCGAACGCTGAGAGCAGCGCCCGCGTGTTTTCAAAAAAACCCGTTTCGGAACTCGCCGGTTCAGCCATGCGAGGCTAGCGGCGGAACATCAAGCCGAGCACGAAGCCGACGCCGAGCGCGGTCACGATCGCGCGGGTCGGATTTTCGCGCACGTATTGCTCGCCGTCTTCGCGCAGTGTCCGCGCGCGATTGCGCACGTCGCTGTATGCTTGCTCAGCACGGTCGCGAAGCTCGGACGCTTTCGCCTCGGCGGTGCTGCGCAGTTCCTGGGCCTTTGCCTCGGCCGCGGCGCGCAAATCTTCCGCTGCCTGGCGTGCGTGGGTTTTTCCGCTTTCGAATTTTGCGTTGGGATCGGCGGTGCCGGTTCCGGTGGTGGTAGACGTTTGATTTTCCATAGTTTTACTGGGTTAGTTTTCGCCGCACTTCGCGGCCTATGTTGTTACGGATTGGAAAGAGAGTTCGCGCTTACTGGAGATTGTCATTGATGCAGCGGCTCATGTCTCGCGGAAAATGATGCGAGCTTTGCCTAAATCGTAAGGCGAGAGCTCGAGCTCGACTTTATCGCCGGGGACGATGCGAATGAAATGCTTGCGCATTTTGCCCGAGATGTGCGCCAGGATGTTCGTCCCGTTGGGCAAATCGACGCGGAACATCGTGCCGGGCAGGACGTCGGTGACGACGCCTTCGGTTTTGATCACGTCTTCCTTTGGCATGGCGCGTAAATAATGTGCAGTCGTCTTTTTGAAATCAATACTCGGATTGAAGGTTTGGCTTATTGATTCAAAAGGTTGTGCGCACGGAAGAAAGGTTTGTGCGCCAGATCGGAAGCTTTCCTCTGCATAATCCAAAGCCGATAAAAGCCGCCTTTTCTATTACCGGCAATTCTGTGAAATCCATATGAGATTACCCGCTCGCCAGAAAGTTCCCCTTCTATTGAACACGTTCAATGAATTTTTTCCCCAGAACATAAAAAAAGTATTTGCAAGCGTCTGGTAGTAGCGTAAATGTTCTCATGTCGCCGACAGAACCAGCGGTGACGAACCAGTAAACCACTTACAATCTCCCCTATGAAAAAACTCCGCTTCAAAACGGCGGCTTTCGCCGCTTTGCTTCTTGCGAGCGCGGCTGCCTCTTATGCCGGTGCCGGCATTTATGACTCGTTCGCAATCGTCAATGGCAGCTTTTATGACTTGGGTGCCACGACCGGATTGCCTGATTTTCAGGGCGCCAATCTCGGCACCTTCGATATCTCCACCGCTGCACAGTTGAAACTCGGCGGTCAGGAGAAGTCCTTCAAAAACAATTTCACCGACGTGACGGGGCACATGATCGAATACCGGCTTTATTCGGGTAGCCCGACAGGTGCGTTCACCGCGATCAGTTACGGTTTTCAGTGGAATGCGTTTGATTCAGGTGCACCTGGCAATCTGAATAATAGCGGCGACCAGCAGTGGGGCACCGATGCGCAGGGCGCGCACGGCTCGGACTCGAGCGTGAACATCCTCACCGGTCTCGCCAATGGCACCTATACGCTCGAAGCGTATTCGCAGATCACCACGAATGGCGTGAACGAGGCTGGGTCGATCGCAAACAACAACGGCGGTAACAATTACAAGGCGACGTTCACCGTTGTTCCCGAGCCGTCATCGATCTCGATGCTGATCGGTTCTTCGTTCCTTGGTTGTCTTTATTTAGTTCGCCGCCGTCGATTGGCGTAAAAAGGTAACCGCTTTAAGCGGAGAAAGACTGTTGAACGGTTTCACGCATTGCGTGAAGCCGTTCACGTGTTTCATTTGACCGGACAGCGGGAGTTGGGGATTTGTGGATTTGTTGCGAGCACTGAACCTCCTTGCAACCCACATCAACGCCCCCATATGAAAATCTCCCTTGCAAAGCTGGCGGCAGCTTCGGCGCTAGCTCTCCTTTTCAACGTTGCTTCGGTCCACGCGCAGACCGTGATCGCGAGCGACGATGCAAGCCAAAGCGCCTACTCCAGCGGCTGGACAGACGGCACCAATGGCGGAACTGGTTTTAACGCATGGGACTTGACCAATAACAATAACGGCACCACCAGCGGAACCGATAATCATACAAATTTCGCCGGTTATTTCATTGGAGATTCGACACTCGGTGGCGGCAATATCAATATCAGCGGCAAAGCGTTCGGCGTTTACGCAAATCCGGGAACGGCCTTCGCCGATGCCGCGCGCAGTTTTTCCGAGGGCGCGCTTCAGCTCAATCAGACTTTTTCCATCGAACTTGCAGTCAATTTCCGCAACGGAAACAAAGGCATCGATCTCATCGACGGATCAACGACGATTTTCAATCTAAACATCGGCGCAGACAAATATACCGTCGCCAACGCTAGCGTTGCGGATGACGGAAATGGCGGAAGCACGAATGATCTGTTCGGCGATGCCTACAGTGCGAACACGATCTTTACGTTGTCATTCGTGCAAACCAGCGTCAGTGGCGGCACATGGAACGTAACGCGTAGCGGCGGCTTGAGTGGAAGCGCAAATGGCACTTTCACGGGAGATGCGACGCGGTTCAAACTTTACAACGCCGGCACCGATCCTGGCGGCGCTGCCGAGAACAATCTTTACGCGAATGCTCTCAGCATCAGCGTGCCCGAGCCGTCGTCATTCGTGCTGCTGAGCGGCGCGCTGTTCGTCGGCGGCGTCTGGATCGCGCGTCACGGTTCGAAGCGTCATTGATTCATTCACGACTCGACTGTTGCAGTTGCCTCGCGCCAGACTGCGGCGAATGAAATTACGTGGCGTTTTACGGCAAACAATCATCGCGGCGATCGGCGTTTATTTTGCGATCGCTGTCAGCTCAGGGTTTGCAGCCGAGCAGCTTTCCCGGACTGCGATCAAGGCCGGGCCGGAATATTTGAAACATCTGCACGATGCTGCGGAAAATTACCGTCAGCGCGATTTTGAGGCTGCGATCGGGCAACTCGACGCTGCGGACAAAATCAAACCCAACCTGCCGGAGTCGCTGAATATGCGCGGTGCGATTTACACCGAAAAGCATGACTTTGAAAAAGCGCGCGAAGTTTTCCAACAAGCGCTCAAGCTCCAGCCGGACGCCTTCTGGCCGAAATTCAATCTCGCGGAAATTTTGCTGATGCAAAAGAAGGCGGCGGAGGCGCGCGCGGCCTTTGAAAAACTGCCGGCGAGCGGCGTAAATCGCGAGCTGATCGAATTCAAAATCATTCTGGCGTATTTACTCGAAGGCGATGACGCGAACGCGCAGGCGAAGCTCGACAAGCTGAAATTTCCGAGCGATTCCGCGGCGTATTATTTCTGTCACGCTGCGTGGGAGTTTGCGCACCACAACGAGAAGGAGGCAAAAGGCTGGGCGCAGTCGGGGATCGATGTGTTCGGACCACAGCGCTGCATCGTGTTTTACGATTCACTCGCGGACATGGGCTGGCTGCCGCCACGTGACAAAGCGGCGACCCGCGGCGAGTAGCCGGCAAAAGCTAACTGCGCGCGGTCGTCGCGGTTTTTCGTTTTTTCGTCGGCGTCTGCGGACGCACGCTGCCGCTCGTGATCCACGTGCTTTGGATGAACATCGATTTCGTAAATTTCGGCAGACCCGATTCGTTGCGGTGCAATTGACCGATTAACATGTCAACCGCCGCTGCGCCGACAAGGTCGTTGTTTTGCTGCATGCCGGCCCAATCGGTCATGTCCGGCGTGCGGTCGAGATGCGCGAGACCGACGTGCTCGGGAACGCGTGCGCCAAGATTGTCCAGCCAGCGTTTCACTTCCGTGTGGATGCAAACCACGACGTCGGGCTGATGTTTTGTAAACCACGCACGGAAACCAGACTGGTCGCTTTCGTTTAAATGCGCGATAGGCGCGCGTTTGGCCTCGGGAATTTCGAGCTGGCCGGCCCAGAAGCCGGCTGAAAAGCGGCAATCGACGATTTCGTCCACGCGCGGAATCATGACAAGACCGGGTCGCTGATAGCCGAGTTTTAACAATTCGAAAACAGCCGATTTTGCCGTCGTGTATTGGTCATTGCAGACAAAGTGCAGTGGCGGCGTGCTGGTGCGGATGCCCACGACAACCGACGCGCAGTTCGTCCATAGCGGCGCGAATTCCGCCGGCATTGCATCGTGATCGAGGATGCCGCAGAACACCAAACCGCGAATACCCCGTGATTCAAGAATTCGTGTCAATCTCGCCGGCGTCAGCCCCGGCTCATTGAGCCAAAACTCATCGAGGCCGTAGCCAAGCTGCGCCGCGCGGCGTTTGCAGCCGGTGATCCAGTCGCGAAATGTCGGAAGGCCGCTGAACGCGTCGCGATACGGCGAGGCGTTGATGAAACCAAGTGTGGCTTGATATTTTGGCGTTTTGCTTGCGCGGAGTTGCGCCATCAAATTCGCCACTGTCGCATTCGTGCGATAGCCCATTTTTTCCGCGAGCTCTTGAATGCGTTTGCGTGTTTCCGGCCGCAATCGCGGATCGTCGCGCAAGGCGAGGGAGACGGTGGCTTTTCCGACGCCGGCGGCATTCGCGACGTCTTGCATGGTTGGTTGAGAAGAGGAGGATTCGTTCACGGGGGTGTCTAACTAAAGCAAAGAAACATGAAGGCTTCAACCGTTCAATAAGAGGCGGTCGACATCAGCTTGCGAAGCGCACTCTACGGATGCACCCTCCCCGTGTCCGAATGCCCCCCTTCCTTTCGTCTTTTTTTCGAAGTCTGCGCGCTCTTTTTACTGCGATTTCCCGCATGCGAGAAAAGTGCGTTTCGCCTTTAAAAAAGAGGGCGTTTAGTGTATTCTACACGCACGTGAGCCCCCCACGAAAAGCCTTCCGTTTTGCCGCCATTGCGACTCTTTTTGCAATGCTCTGCGGTGCGCTCACGACCGATCTTCGCGGCGAGGCGATGCTCCAATATTTTAATACGAGCTGGAGCGAGATCACCGCGAAGATGCCTGAGCTCGCCGAGGCCGGCTACGACTCACTCTGGCTGCCGCCGCCGACAAAAGGCAGCGGCGGACTTTCCGTCGGCTACGATCTTTTCGATCGCTTCGATCTCGGCAGCAAAGACCAGCGCGGCACAATCGCGACGCGCTACGGAACGGAAGCAGATCTTTTACGGTTGATCGAGACGGCGCACCGCTTCGGTATTCGCGTCTATCTCGACAACATCATGAATCATAATGCGTTCGATGTGCCGGGATACAACGAGTCTACATCGGTGAACATCTATCCCGGTTTCGTGCCCGAGGATTTTCACCTGAAGCTGACGCCGGAAGGTTTTTACCGGAAATGGGACAACGTGCGCGATTGGAACGACGCGTGGCAGGTGCAGCATCTGAATTTCTCGGACCTGATCGACATTGCACAGGAGCCGGGCACGACGAATGAAAATTTCGGCCAAAGCGAAGGCTCTACGTTTCCTAAAATCAAATTCCTGCGACAGCCGAACAATCCGGAATATTATTGCTACGACGCGAATGGAAATTATGTCGGCTTCGGTCCGAACAACGGTCTGACCGCACAATATCTCCAGCAGCACTCGGATTTTTACTCCGAGTATGTGCAGGACTTTTTAAATCGCGCGGCGCGTTGGGAAGTGGATCGCACAAAAGCTGACGGACTGCGGCTCGATGCCGTGAAACACGTTCGTGCGGATTTCTTCGGCGCGACTTTTGGTGCCGACAAGGACTTCAACGATTACGGATACAACGGCCAGGTGCAGCGGCAATTCAATCTCTCGCGCGGCTTTAACGATGCGAAGTTCAATTATCCGGGCGGCGACACGTTTCGCTCGAATTTGCGCGAGACGGTTTTCGATACGGAAAAGCCGCGCCACAATGCGATGATGTTCGGCGAGCATCTCGGCGAGCCACCGGCGTTTTCGGATTATTTCAACTCGGGCATGCGTCTCGTGGACAGCCAGCTTCAAAACAACATGAACGGCATTTTGGGCAATCCGAGCGCGACACTTTCCGGCCTGGATCAATCCGGCAGTTTCGGTTTCGGCGTTTCGCTCGGCGTGATGTTCGCGCAAAGCCACGACAACGACTATTACGTCCGCCGCGAGTTGCAGCTCGGGCTTTATCTCACGCGCGCCGGGCTCGGATCGATTTACACCGACGGCAATCATCAGGCGCAGACATTGAGCCAAAGCGGCGGCGCGTTTCCACGTCACGCCAACACGAATTTCCTCGGGCAGTTCAGCGACCCGAAGATTCCCAATCTGTTATACATCCACAATCAATTTGCGCGCGGTTATCAGGTCGGCCGCTGGAGCGACAGCGACTTCGTGGCTTACGAGCGAATCGACAAGCGCGAGAACGCGAGCATGAGCGACGAGGACGGCGTGACGATGCTGTTCCTGATGAACGACAACTATTCGAGCGGGCAATCGCGCGGCTTTACCACCGCGTTTGGCCACACGGCATTTTCCGATGACGCTTATCTCTACAATTACTCGAGCTACGGCGGCGGCTTTTACGTTTTCGGATCACAGCTCGGCACTGTGATCGTGCCGCCCGGCGGATACTTCGCTTTTTCGTGGCGCAATCCGGAGGAGACCGATCTCTGGGCGCCGTCCGGTGGAAAACCGATCACGATTTTGCAGAGCGGGAGCGCGACCGGCACATTGACCTACACGCGCAAAGATGGACCGGACGGCGATCCGAATTTCAATCCATACGGCGTGACCGGCACGGTCGCGGGGAGCTACTCGTATCCTTACACCGTGCCGCGCGTGACGGGCACGGACTTGAGTTTCGTCGCGCGAGCGGATGGCTCGACGGAAAACATTTTGATGGAACTCGATGGCGGTGTGGACATCAACTCGCAGATTCCGCTCGGCCCGACGACGGGGGAAAAGCGCGATCATCCGCCGGGTCTTTCGACGGACGTTTTTCTCGGTTACGAGCAGGCGCAATTCGTCGGCCGTCAATACGGTGAAAAATTTGCGGCAATCGACACGTCCCGCTGCAAATTCGGTTCTGCCGGCGCGGAGACTTATCTAATCACCAGCGGCACGTTCAATGCAGGGCCGGCAAACGCGAATAATTACGACACAGAAGGCGGTAATGTCGCTTCGTGGATTTACCACGAGCCCAATGCGAACACGGACCAGAGTGTTAAACAATACATCGATAACGGCAGCACCGTCACGATTTGGGCGAAGACGAATTCCGTCGGCGCGGGATATCGGATGTTTTTGTATTACACCACCGACGGTTCATTCCCGGAAGGCGCGGGAGGAGTCGGTCGCGGCACCACGCAAGTCGTCGAGATGCATTACAACCATAACGACACGGGCAACAACAACTGGTGGGGAACGAGCCCGCCGATCACGAAACCGACCGGCGATTTTCGTTATAAAGTCAGCATTTTTAAAGACACGACGGATGGCAATTCCGCACACCCGGTCGCGAGCATTTTCCCGAGCGGGGCAACGCCTGTTTATCAAAAGAAACACGCGATGACGACGTTCCAGATTCCGCATTTCAATGCGGCGACAGCACTCGTGTATCCGCACAATGACAACGGCGTGACGCAGACCGGATTGAGCGAAGGCTTCCATGTCATCCGCGCACGCGCATTCTTAAATCGCGCCGGACGCGCTTCGATTTACAACACGTTTACGCAAGTGTTTTACTACGACGCGGCGGCTCCGGGCGGCGAAGTGAAGTTCCCGGGTGAAGGCGACACCATCGGCGGTTCGCAATATGGCGTGGTCGTGCGCACCGACCCGAGCGTGACGGAGGTCTGGTATAAAATCGTCGATACCGATGCAAACAACGACGACACCGTTACCGGTGCATCCAATGGAAACGGCGCGTGGGTGCTCGCGAGCCAGGCGACGCCTTCGCTGAGCGTTACGAGTTCGTATCCGAATGAATGGCGTTTTAATTATGTAAACATTCCGTCGAGCGGCAGCGCGCAGATTCTGGTGCGTTTGCGCGAATTGAGTTCGGCGGACTCGACGCAATTCGCCGACACTGCGAGTGCGCCCGACGACCAGGCGAAGCACTACACGACGCTCGTCCGCACGGTGAATACGAACGGGCCGCTGACAAAAATGTTCGTCGCATTTCCGCAATTCGACGGCCAGGTCGTGGACAACAATTACGTCATGAAAGTCTGGTTCTCGAAATCGCTCGCGGACGGCACCACGACATCGGATTTGATCAACCGCTTCCTCATCCGCATCAAGAGTAGCGACAGCGCGAATGACCTCGGCGTAGTGCAGGGCCAGAGCAATTACCACATCAATTACAACGTCACGAGCGACTATCACGAACTTGCCTATCAATTGCCGAATCTCTACAACGGCAACCCCAATTTCCTGCACACGATCGACGTGACCTATACGCCGCCCCCTGGCGGTGTCCCACACGAATCGACCCGGCTCGTGAAGGCGAAACCGGTGGTGGCGATTACCGACAACATCGTCACGCCGCCGGAGTTCGATTCCGACGGCAAGACTTACCAAATCGTGCTGCCGGACGTCGCGAATCCGACGCCGGATCAGCGCACCGTGCCGATCCGTGTCGAGACCGACACGAACGCGACCAACGTCACGATCAATTTCACGCTGGGCAGCGGCACCACCACGCTTACCGGGACGAGCGGCAGTGGCACGAGCAAGTATTGGGATTTCAATTGGACCGGCGTCGCACAGGGCGATTACCAGTTTGTCGCAAGCGTGACGACGCCCAACGGCAATGCGACCAACACGCGCGATGCGCACGTTGTTTTCCGCCAGATCGTCAGCACGACGAAAGGCGACAGCGACGACGACGGATTGAGCGACACGATCGAGACGACGCCGACTGCGTTGCCGACGACGAATTCCGAGACGTGGACAAACGGCCAGGTGCATTTGTGGGAAATCAGCGGAAAAACGAAACCGAACATGCCCGATACGGACGGCGATGATCTTTCCGACGGTCTCGAGCTCGGCTGGGGCGGCGCAATTGGCGACACCAGCACGACGACCGACACGAATGGCGACGGCGTGCCGAATTTCCAGCCGGATCTCGATCCGCCGATTTTCAACACGACCGACAACGCGAATCGTCCCGGCGGCTACGACTACTACAACCCGTGGCCTTACAATTTGAATAATTCGCGCACCGATTTGATTGCCGGCACGATGACCGATCCAAACAAGCCGGACACCGACGACGACGGCGTGAACGATGGCTACGAAGATCGCACGTGGTCGATCACGACCGGCACGGACGGCAATCCGGTTTATCACGCGATTCACAATGGCCGCGTCGATATCGGCGTGCCGGATGCGAGCGGAACGCTGCACGTCATTGCGCATCCGCCGACTGTTTACAACACGTCGAAGATCGATCGCATCAAAGTGCTCGGCGCTGCGTCGAATGCGGTCTGGCTCGAAACCGATCCGAACAACGGCGACACCGATGGCGACGGCTCACCCGACGGACAGGAGGACGCGAACCACAACGGCATCGTCGATCTCGCGATCATCGATCGCAACCAGACCGACGTGAACGGCAATTTCGTCGTGCTCGCCACGTTTAGCGATTTTAAACAAAGCGTCACGGTGCAGGGCTCCGCGCAAGGTTCGCAGCCGGTTACATTCCGCTACTCCGATTTCTGCGCGACATTCGTCGAGCCGACGGACGGGAAGACCTACACCTCTACGGCACTCGACAAGCAAAAGCTGAACAACATTTTCAAACCCAGTGGAAACTTCCGCACAGATGGACTCGACGTGATCTGGCTCGATACCGATCCGCGGCTTTTCAGCACGAGCGGCGATGGGCTGCCGGATGGCTGGAAGATTCAGCACGGGCTCGATCCATGGGATGACGGCGTGGTCGGCCATACGAATTTGCACACGGGCAAAATCATCGCGAACGCGAACAACGGACCGAATGGCGACCCGGATGGAGATGGCTTCACCAATTTGCAGGAATACATCAACGGCACCGATCCGCTGCACGCCGACACCGGCGCGCCGCCACCGCCCGGGTCGATCACGATCGGCCCGAGCACGACCACGACAATCGGCGGCGTGAGCAACGACCACTCGTTTACCGATTGGACCATCAACGACCTCATCGCGCTTGATCCTTACGACGGCGACGGTTCGAATAATCAGGGCTCCGACATTTACCACGGCGGCGACGGTTTCGATTCCTCGCGCGACATGGTTGCATTCTACGCGCACGATGGCGGCTCGACGAGTAGCGGCGGCGACGGCAATTTCTATTTCCGTGTCGATATGCACGATCTGCAGGCTTACGCCGAGGCCGCGAATCTCGACATCTACGTCGTCATCAACTTCGGTCATCCGGGCACGGGCGAATACAATCTGCCGGATCAGGTCGATACCGGCACGACCATGGGCTGGCAGGCTGTCGTTGCGTGTTATTCCGGCAACAACGGGCGCGTTTATCTCTGGAATAAAAACGCGACAACGCACTCGACCGGCATCGGCCAGGATTTGTCGCAGTTCGGCGTAACCTCGCGTGACCAGAATAGCGCCAACGGATTTTTGAAGGCCTATTTTAATTCCGATATCGATGCCGTTGAATTTTCCATCAGCCGGCAGGCGTTGCTCGATGCGGGCTGGAACGGCCTCGACGCATCCGATTTAATTTACCAGGTCTTCACCACGCGCGACGGCACGGCGGATAGTCCGCAAGGCGCGGGCGACATCGGCGGTCGCTCGGACATTCGCGATTCGATCCGCAACGACTGGATCGCTTCGGATTATTGGAATGATCAGGCGAACATCGCCGGCGCAAATAGCGTGCTGCGTTCGTGGATCGGCGTGAAAGCCGACAACGACCGCGGCAAACGCGTGAAAGTTGTCTCGGTCGTTCACGGCAACCAGGCCATCCAGCCGGCGAATTACATCCAAAGCCTCATCAATACAGGCTCCAGCTCCGGCTATTATCGCCCGCTCGATGTGCATGAGGCCTACAACGTGCCGCTGACCTTGCACGTTACTCCGACGCTCGCGTCTGCAATCCAGTGGGCGAAATCGAGCACCGCGCCGGCGGACGTCCGTCGCGATGGACCGTCGATGAATATGCGTATCGGCACCATGATCGGCGCGGGACAAATCGATCTGCTCGGCAGCACATTCAGCGATCACATGATGCCGTATTATTCGCGGCAGTATAATCGCGATAACGTCTCGCTCGCGAATCAGACCCTCACGAGCATCTTCGGCGCCGCTCCGTCAAATCGTGTCTTCTGGACGCCGGAACGCGTTTCCGACGCAGGCAGTTCGAGTGACGTGGACGGTGTCGGCGTTATCGAAAAAGTCGCCGACCTCGGCTACGGCTACACGTTCATCGACCAGATGCGGCATGTCTTCAAATGGTTCGGCCGCAACTCCGCACTCGGCAATGACGGCTATCGCATCAACCGCATCAACGGCGTGAATTGCTTTGTCATCAATGACAGCGTCAGCTCGCAGCTTTTCACCAATAACGACAACGGCGTGCCGACATTGCTGCGCGAATTGCTCAACAAAAAAGCGCGCAACGGCCAGCAGGATCAGGTCGTCGTTTTCGTCAACGACTGGGAGAACTTCACCGACAAAGCGAAAGCGGATGCTTACGACAAAAACATCCGCTGGCTCGCGAGCCACCCGTGGATTCAGATCGTGACTCCGGATCAAATCGCGAGCGGACAGGTCGATCTTTCGCAGCCGCCGGATGGACAGGGCGACACGTTCGGCACGGTGGATCGCGGAACAGGCCAGGTGCTGGCGAAAACCTCGAAAGACTGGATCGACCACGCCACCGAGGAAAGCTATGACAACTGGTATAACGGCTCATCGCTGGAAGAGAGCCTGAATGGCAAAGTGTTTGATATTCGTGCAGGTGCGCCGGTGGGCACTGCATTCGGCCTCGTCGGCAGCGGCGGCATCTCAAATACCGCATGGACCGCCGTCACCGCGTTGAGCGGCAGCAATGGCACGCTCGCGAGCCTCGCCCGCGGCACCGCCCACGCGGCGACTTTCGAGACTGCGTTCCATGACCAGACCAACAATGACCTGACGAAGTTCAGCATCGGCACCTACGTGAATCCCGACACTTCGGGAACGATGCAGAAGCTCTCCAATTTCTCGAAATACGCGCAGTCGCAACTGCGCAGCGCCGCGGTTTACACAAAGGTCAACGCGTGGGCCAACTCCGCCCGCGGCGGCGCCTACACGACGAGCGCGGTCGCGGAATCGGTGGACATCGATCTCGATGGCGAGCCCGAGTATCTGCTCTACAATGACCGCATCTTCGCGATGTTCGAGCGCGAAGGCGGGCGCATGACGAATGCATGGGTGCGCGACATCAACACGGGCGACGTGTTGCAGGTCGTCGGCAATCCGCTCAGCTATTCCGGCAGCGAGACGGAAGACGAGGGGAACGTCCACCTCGGCAGCGCCACCGGCACCGCGGCTTATCGCACGAGCGGGTTCAAGGATTGGTTCGCCACCGGCGCCAGCGATGCGCTCGCGTATGTGAACAATCTTTTCACCGTTACCTCCGCTACCAACGGCATCGGCTGGAAATTCACGAGCAGCGACGGAAAGGTGACGAAGACCATTAACCTCGCGCCGCGTGCCTCGAAACTCGACGCGCTCTACAACCTCGGCGCCGGCGTCGGGCCGCTCTACGTCCGCTTCGGCATGTCACCGAATCTTTTCGACCTGCTCCTCAACGGCCAGAAAAACATGGGCATCATCGACGACCAGGTGAACGGCGAAATCAGCGTGATGGATAACGACGGCACGCACAACGTCCGCACCTTCATCAAATACGCCGGCACCGGATTGAACGCCTCCTACAATCGCTCGGCCGTCGATCGGCCGAACGGATCCGGCTTTGACAGCATCAACATGCGCAACCAGGCGCAGACGCAGCAGCTCGAGATCAGCGGCACCAGCGGCATGGCCTTCTCCATCGGCTTCCAGACCGGCTCCACGGTCTCGATCGACAGCGAAGGCGCGGGCATCCCCGATTGGTGGCGGCAGCAATATTTCGGTCACGCCGACGCGCGCGCCTCCGACCTTTCGCGTGCAAATGACGACGCCGATGGCGACGGCAAGACGAACCTGCAGGAATACATCCTCGGCACCAATCCGACCGTGAAAGATGCCGTGTTGCCGCTGCTCCGCATCAGCAACAACGCACAGGCGCAATCGGTGCTGACCTTCTCCACGATGCCCGACCGCACCTATCGCATCTACTATTCGGACGCGCCCGGCGGCTCCTGGACGCAAGCCGGCGGCGTCATCACCGGCACCGGCTCCGACGTCACGTGGACCGACGATGGCACCCAGACCGGCTCCGCCCCGAGCTCCGCTCAGCATCGGTTCTACAAAGTCCAGGTCAGCCTACAGTAATGTAGAGGCGGTTCTGTCCGCGGTTTTGGCGAGGTTTTCTGCTACGTAGAACCTCTCCAGCGTCACGAAAAACTCTGCCGTCATCGCGGAAAACCTCGCGATTGAAACAGTCCATTCCCTGCCTTTTAGAGTAAGTGTCACTTTGAAAAAGTGAGGAAACCTTTTGCGAAGGTGCGCTCCCCTTTTGTCGCGGGGCACGAACCTTTTCCTGCGGGGCGCGCCCCTTTTGGGCGGGGGAGCTCCCCTTTTCAAAAGGTGTCCGCCACTTTTTGCAGGGGGAGCACTCCCACGGAAAAGGTGAGCGCCCCATTTCGGCCGGGGAGTTCCCCATTTGAAAAGGTGCGCGCCCCTTTTTGTCCGGGGAACGCCCCTTTTCGTAAGGGGATATCCCTTTTTAAAAGGGAAACCTCCCGAAAGATATAGTAAGTGACGGAAATGCAGTGGGATTCGGGTTAATGGAAAGCAGACTTCCCATCGCAACCAGTCGAACTTTCCATCACGGAAAGTGGACTTTCCGCCGCTCGTCACAAGGTCTGACGGAGGAGCCCGACTCGCAGGAACGGGCTGCAACTGCTTGTATTGCGCGGAGCTTTTGTGCAGAGAGATGGCTCGCATTTTTGCCAAAGGTGGCAAGGCGTGACCAAATCCCGTATGTTCAACCCATGAGCGACATCACCATTCTCCTCGATGCCATCGGGCGAGGGGAGGAGCGTGCGTCGGCTGATTTGCTGCCGCTGGTTTACGACGAACTGCGCCGGCTGGCGGCGAACCGGATGGCGGGACAATCGGCGGGGCATACGTTGCAGGCGACGGCGCTGGTGCACGAGGCGTGGTTGCGTCTGGGTAAGGACGAGGAGAAAAAATGGCAGGATCGCTCGCATTTTTTCCGCGCGGCTGCGCAGGCGATGCGGCAGATATTGGTGGATCGCGCACGGCAGAAGCTGAGCCTCAAGGGTGGGGCGAGTGCAAAGCGGGTGTCGATCGATGACATCGACCTGCCGCATGCGGATGTGGATGACCGGGTGCTGCTGGTGGATGAGGCGCTGAGCCGGCTGGAAAAGGAGGACCCGGAAAGCGCGCGGGTGGTTACGCTGAAGTTTTTCGGCGGCCTCACGAACAAGGAAGTGGCCGGTATCCTCGGCGTGACCGAACGCTCGGTGGAGCGACAGTGGGCTTATGCGAGGACGTGCCTGTTCGAGATGATGCACAAGGAACGCTGAGCGAAATGTCGGGTTTTGCGCGCGGGGTTCGTTCTTTATAATGTCGAACAACCCGGCCGATGAATTCGCACGAAATCGAAAAAGCATTGTTTGAAGCCGCGCGCGGTTTCGACGACGCGGAGACGCAGCGCGCTTTCTTGGAGCAGACGTGCCGGGAGAACGACGCTTTGCGGACGCGCATCGAAAGGCTGCTCACGGTCGAAAGCGAAGCGGCGGATTTTTTCAGCGTCGCGCCTGTGTTGGTTCCGGAGGAAGCGGAGAGTGGCAACGGAACGCAGGATAACGCCTCCGAACCGGCGCGCAGCTCCGCGGAGACGGCGCCCGCAATGGTGGATCGTTATCGTTTGCTGGAACGATTGGGCGAGGGTGGATGCGGGGTGGTTTATCTCGCCGAGCAGTTGACGCCGGTGTCGCGCAAAGTGGCGCTGAAGGTCATCCGTCTCGGGATGGATACGGAGCGGGTCATCGCGCGGTTCGAACTGGAGCGGCAGGCGCTCGCCTTGATGAATCATCCGAATATCGCGCAGGTGCTCGACGCGGGAGCGACGGAGTCGGGAAGGCCATATTTCGTTATGGAATTGGTGCGCGGCATCAAGATCACCGAGTATTGCGAAGAGCGGAGTCTCGATATCCGCAGCCGGCTCGGGTTGTTCGTTCAGCTTTGCCTCGCCATCCAGCACGCTCACCAAAAAGGCATCCTTCACCGCGACATCAAGCCGTCGAATGTTCTCGTTGCCGAAGAGGAGCCGGGGCAAATCGGCATACCGAAGGTGATCGACTTTGGCATTGCAAAAGCAATCGAGGGACATCCGGCCACCGCGACGGTCAGTGTCCGCGGGCAATTCATCGGCACACCTGCCTACATGAGCCCAGAGCAGGCGGGCATCAATCCGCACGATATCGACACGCGCAGCGACATCTACAGTCTCGGTGCGGTTTTTTACGAATTGTTGACCGGACGCCCGCCGTTCGATTCCGAGCAACTGGCCAATGCCGCTCCCGACGAAATGCGCCGCATTCTGCAAAACCACGAGCCGTTGCCACCATCGCGCCTGCTCAATTCGATCGGGCAAAACGAGCTCGAAGCCATCGCCGTGCGTCGTCAATCCGATCCGTCCAAGCTGCTGGCGACATTGCGCGGAGACCTCGACTGGATCGTCATGAAGGCACTGGAGAAGGACCGTCAGCGCCGCTATGCGTCGGCGAGCGGCCTTGCGGCGGACGTCGAGCGTTACCTGAACAACGAGCCGGTCTCCGCGCGACCGCCGAGCAGAATCTACCGACTGCAAAAACTGGTGCGCCGCAACCGCGCCACCTTTGCCTCGATCGCCGCGGTATCGGTCGCGCTGATTGCTGGGTTGAGCACATCGACGTGGCTTTTTTTCAAAGAACGCGAAGTCAGACGACAGCAAGCCCTTCTCCTCGCTGAAGCTGAAAAAAATGAAAAAATCACTCGCGCCGCTTTTCTCGCGCGCGAAGGCAAGCCCGGCGAGGCCAATGCCCTGCTGGAGCAGATTTATTCGCTGCCCCAGCGCCCCAGCTTGGACGGCGTCTCGGCCTTTCGTGCAGTGGGTGACTGGCTGGCCCTCCAGCAGAAATGGCAGGAAGCTACTCGCCGGTTTGCCTTCGTCATGCATCTCGATGAGCTCGATTTCTGGGGCTCGGTGACAATCGATTACCAAGCCTACGCCGTCCTGCTCGTGGAGACCGGCGATTTATCGACCTATGCGCATTTCTGTCGCGCGAGCGCGGCGAGGTATTCCAAGGAGACGAATGGAGACGCGGCTTCTAGGATCTTGAAATCCTGTCTTCTGCGGCCTCCGGACGCAGCATTGAGCACCTTACTTCAACCGCTGGCTAAGGCAGCCGAGAATGCGTTCCCAAAAAGCGGGAGCAAGCCGTGGGCGGCCATTCCCGTCAGCCTCTGGCGTTATCGATGCGGAGATTACCGGAGCGCCGCGGAAGTTGCGCTCCCGAAGGAAGGGCAATCGGACACCTCGGCAGCCACGGCGACGAACTGCGCCATTCTCGCGATGGCGCTTTTCCACGAGGGAAAGGTCGAGGAGGCGAGGGGCAATGTCGCTCGAGCCCAGAAGATCGTGGACGCAGGATTTGCGCGCCTGAACGTGGGGAATGGTTCTCAAGGCTATTGGTTTGATTGGCTCTTTGCGCGTGAGCTGCTCCGGGAGGCTACGGCCATGATTGAGGGAAACGGCTCTCAAGGAAAGGCGACCGAAGAATTGCAGAAGGTCCGATAGAGGAACACGTCTGCCGGCGTGGGACGGGAAAAAATGCGAATTCTGAAAAAAGTTCGTCGGGTTTTGCGGTGGAATTCCGTTTCTCCCCCTCGGAGCCGCTCTCTTCGGTCGGGAGTCGGTTATCCGCGTCTGTCAATCCCAGTTCCCTATTCCCCTTCTATGAAAGAAACTCTCCTCCCACAGGCTGCACGTCGCAGGAACTCACTGATCAAGCTCGTTTTACTGCAAACAGCCATCGCGGTTGCAGGAATAAGTCACGACACGCATGCAGCGGTGGAAACATGGTCGGGCACAGCCAGCGGAGTGTGGGATACGTCGGCGTTGAACTGGAATTCCGGGGCGGTGACGTGGACGAGC
>Ga0070741_10003415_pt1 | contig 39559 bp, 36 predicted proteins | sample Coa_R1_4_FD_66440 | JGI IMG/M metagenome (GOLD analysis project Ga0070741, IMG submission 66440) | Surface soil microbial communities from Centralia Pennsylvania, which are recovering from an underground coalmine fire - Coalmine... | ecosystem: Environmental > Terrestrial > Soil > Unclassified ...
TACTGGCTGGTGGCGGCCGACGGCGGCATCTTCGCCTTCGGCACGGCCCGCTTCCTCGGGTCGATGGGCGGCCAGCGTCTCAACCAGCCCATCGTGGGCATGGCCTCGACGCCCGACGGCCAGGGTTACTGGCTGGTGGCGGCCGACGGCGGCATCTTCGCCTTCGGCACGGCCCGCTTCTTCGGCTCCACCGGCAGCATGCGGCTGAACCAGCAGATCGTGGGTATGGCATCGACGCCCGACGGCCGGGGCTACTGGCTGGTGGCCCTGGACGGCGGCATCTTCGCCTTCGGTACGGCCGGGTTCTTCGGGTCCATGGGCGGCCAGCCGCTGAACCAGCAGATCGTGGGCATGGCGGCCACGCCCGACGGCCAGGGCTACTGGCTGGTGGCGTCGGACGGCGGCATCTTCGCCTTCGGGACTGCGGGCTTCTTCGGAAGCCGGCCCGATTCGCAGGGTTGACAGCGCCCCCCGAACGGGCCATTTGCCCGAGGCTGTCCCTCCACATGGCACACCGTGGGTTCATACTTCGGCCATGAAGCAACGTGCCCTGGTCCGGCCCAGGTCGTTCGTGTGCCTGGTCGTGGCGGTCCTGGCCCTGGTGGCGGCCGCGTGCAGCAGCGGTAGCAAGGGCGTCAGCAGCAGCGGCGGCTCGGGTGGCGCGGCGGGGCCGCCCAAGGCCGGGGGCCGGGTGATCATGGCCACCGAGGCGGAGATCGACGGGTTCGATCCCACCAAGAACCGCTTCGATGTCACCGGTCTCACCTACGCCGAGACGGTGTACGACCCGCTGGCCGCCTACGGCAAGGACGGCAAGGTGCACCCGTACCTGGCCCAGTCCATCGACCACAACGCCGAGTACACGGTGTGGACCATCAAGCTGCGCCCGGGCGTGCTGTTCCACGACGGGTCGCCCCTCACATCCGACGCGGTGAAGGCCAACCTCGACGGCCACCGGAAGTCACCGCTCACCAGCCCCGCCATCGCGTCCATCGCCTCGGTCGACAAGGTCGATGACCTCACGGTGAACGTCACCATGAAGGAGCCGTGGGTCGCCTTCCCCACCTACCTCACCGGGCAGATCGGGTACGTGGCCTCGCCCAAGACGCTGGCGGACCCCAACGGGTCGCGCAACCCCATTGGCACGGGCCCGTTCAAGTTCAAGGAGTGGGTGCCGGGCAACCACTTCGTGGCCGTCAAGAACCCGAACTACTGGCAGAAGGGCCTGCCCTACCTCGACGAGGTGGAGTACCGGCCCATCGTGGAGGTGCAGTCCCGAGCGTCGAGCCTGAAGGCGGGCACGGTCGACCTCATCCACACCACCGACCCCGACACCATCGTCGACCTGCGCAAGGCCAAGGGCGTCTCGGTCATCGACGACCTGAAGAGCCCGGGCGAGCACGAAGAGGGCTTCTTCATGCTCAACACCCTCAAGCCCCCGCTCGACGACGTGCGGGTGCGCCGGGCCCTGGCCGCTGCCACCGACCGGCGCAAGATCGTGAACACCGTGTACGCCGGGCTGCCCCCCGACTCCACCGGCCCGTTCGACGCCAACTCGCCGTACCACGCCGACACCGGCTACCCGGACTACGACCTGGCCAAGGCCAAGTCGCTGGTGGCCGAGTACGAGAAGGACAAAGGCAAGATCTCCTTCGAGTTGGGCACCACCAACTCGGCCAAGAACCTGCAGGTGGTCCAGCTCGTGCAGGACATGTGGAAGCAGGCGGGCATCACCACCACCATCAAGCAGGTGGAGCAGAGCTCGTTCATCCTCAACGCGCTGGTGGGCAACTACGGCGCCTACCTGTGGCGCCAGTTCGGCGAGCCCGACCCCGATGCCGACGTGATCTGGTGGAGCTCGCAGACCGCCCGGCCCTTGGGCGAGCTGTCGTTAAACTTCGCTCGCAACAAGGACCCCCAGATCGACGCTGCCCTCCGGCAGGGCCGCCAGTCGGCCGACCCGGCCCAGCGCAAGGCCGCCTACCAGGCCATCGCCAGGCGCTTCGCCGAGGACGTGCCCTACGTGTGGGTGAACACCGACGTGTGGGCGGTGGCCTCCAAGCCCGCCGTGCAGGGGGTCACCACGTGGACCCTGCCCGATGGCTCGGCGGGTATCGACTCGCTCCTGTCGGGCCGGTTCATGCTGTCGCACGTGTGGCTGAACAAGTGACGGTGCACGCCCCCCGGCGTTCTCTGGCAATCCAGCGCCATCGACGGCGCTCAGTTGCACCAGGACCAGCGGCAGGGGGAGCGCGCCCGGCGTGAGCGGTCGGTTCATCGGCAGGAAGGTGCTCCAGCTCGTTCCCGTGCTGTTCGCGGTGTCGGCCCTGTCCTTCCTGCTGCTGAACCTGTTGCCGGGCGACCCCACCGTCGCCATCCTCGGGCCCAGCGCCACCACCGAGGCCCGGGTCCGGCTGCGCCACGAGCTCCACCTCGACCGGCCCCTCGTCACCCGGTACGTCCATTGGGTGGGCCAGACCGCCACCGGCGACCTGGGCAAGTCGTACGTGAGCGGCCAGCCCACCACCGAGGCGCTGCGCCAGCGGCTGCCCGTGACGCTCGAGCTACTGGCGCTCAGCCAGTTGCTCGCCCTGGTGCTGGCCGTGCCCCTCGCCCTGCTGGCTGCCCGGCGGCCCGGTGCCCTGCTCGACCGGGTGTCCACCAGCGCCGCCTTCGGGTTCCTGGCCGTGCCCAACTTCATGCTGGGCGTGCTGCTCGTGTACCTCTTCGCCGTGCGCTTCCGGTTCTTCCCGGCCACGGGGTACACGGCCCTCACGGAGAACCCGGCGTCCAACCTGCGTTCCCTCGTCCTGCCCAGCTTCACGTTGGGTGTGGCCGAGCTGGCCGTCTACCTGCGCCTGTTGCGCAGCGACCTCATCGCCACGCTGGCGCAGGACTACATCGCCATGGCCAAGGCCAAGGGCCTGCCGGCCTGGCAGGTGCTCCTGCGCCACGCCTTGCGCCCTTCCACCTTCTCGCTGGTGACGGTGGCCGGGCTCAACCTGGGCCGGCTCGTGGGCGGTGCCTTCGTGGTCGAGTACCTGTTCTCGCTGCCGGGCATCGGCGCCCTCACCGTGGAGTCCATCTTCAAGCGGGACTACGTGGTGGTCCAGGGCACGGTGCTGCTCGTTGCCGTGGGCTACGTGCTCGCCAACTTCCTCGTCGACCTCCTCTACGGGATCCTCGATCCCCGCGTCCGCCATGTCCGAGCTGCTCACTGAAGCGGCCGCCGTCTCGGCCGGCGGGTCGGCCGAGGACGTGGCCGCCCGGCGGAAGCTGCCCGTGCTCTTCTGGGTGTCCCTCGGCTGGCTGGTGCTCGTCGCCGTGCTGGCGGTGGTGGCCGGGGTCCTGCCCCTGCCCCGGCCCACGGAGACGGGGGCGGGTCCGGCCCGCATGGGACCGAGCGCCCAGCACTGGCTGGGGACCGACAGCCTGGGCCGGGACATGCTCTCCCGCACGATCTACGGGGCGCGGGTGTCGCTGCTGGTCGGCTTCACGTCCATCGCCGCCGGCCTGCTGGTGGGCGGCACCATCGGGGTGCTGGCCGGGTACTACCGGGGTCGCTTCGAGACCGTCGCCATGGGGGCCATGGACGTGCTCCTCGCCTTTCCTTCGCTGGTGTTCGCCCTCGCTCTGGTGAGCTTCCTCGGGCCCCGGCTGAGCACGGTGATCCTGGCCATCGGCGTGCTGTCGGTGGCGCCCATCGCCCGTGTCGTGCGGGCCAGCACGCTCACGTTCGCCCAGCGGGAGTTCGTCCTCGCCGCTCGCACGGTCGGCGCCAAGAACCGGCGCATCATCGTGAGCGAGATCCTGCCCAACGTCGTACCCGCCGCCCTCTCCTTCGCCTTGGTCGCGGTGGCCGTGGCCATCGTGGCCGAGGGAGCGCTGTCGTTCCTCGGCTTGTCGGTGGCGGCCCCCACGGCCACGTGGGGCTCGATGATCAACGAGGGACGCACGCTGCTGCAGGAGGCGCCCCACATCAGCTTCGTGCCGTCGGCCGCCATGTTCCTCACCGTGCTGGCCCTGAACTTCGCGGGCGACGCCCTGCAGGCCCGCTTCGACGTGCGGGAGGGCCGGCTGTGACCCCCCTCCTTGAGGTGGTCGACCTCGTCACCCACTTCGTGACCGAGCGGGGCCTGGCCCGCGCCGTCGACGGCGTGTCGCTGACGGTGGAGCGGGGGCGCACGCTGGGCATCGTGGGCGAGTCGGGCTCGGGCAAGACGGTGCTGGCCCGGTCGATCATGGGCCTGCTGCCCCGGGCCGGCGTGCGCCGGGGCGGGAAGGTGCTGTTCGAGGGGCAGGACCTGCTGGGCCTGTCCGACCGCGACCTGCGCGACATCTGGGGCGCCGAGATCGCCATGGTGTTCCAGGACCCGATGACCTCGCTCAACCCGGTGGTGCGGATCGGGCGCCAGATCACCGAGTCCTTGCGCCACCACCTCCAGTTGGGCAAGGCCGCAGCCCGGGCCCGGGCCATCGACCTGCTGGCGTCGGTGGGCATTCCCGAGCCCGCCCGCCGGTTTGACCAGTACCCGCACGAACTGTCGGGCGGCATGCGCCAGCGGGTCACCATCGCCATCGCTCTCGCGTGCGGGCCCAAGCTGCTCCTGGCCGACGAGCCCACCACCGCGCTGGACGTCACCGTCCAATCGCAGATCCTCGACCTGCTCCAGGCCCAGCAACGGGAGCGGTCGATGGCCATGATCCTGGTCACCCATGACCTCGGCGTGGTGGCCGGCCGCACCGACGAGATCGCGGTGATGTACGCAGGCAAGGTCGTGGAGCGGGCGCCCACGCACACGCTGTTCACCGAGATGCGCATGCCGTACACGGAATCGCTGCTGGCGTCCATCCCCCGGATCGAGCAGCCCAGCCACACCCGGCTGCGGGCCATCACCGGGCGCCCGCCCGACCTCGTGCACCCGCCCACCGGATGCCGCTTCGCCGCCCGGTGCCCGTATGCCCAACCCCGGTGCGTGGAGGAGGAGCCGCCGCTGATGCCCGCGCCCACGCCCGGCCACCACTACGCCTGCTGGTACCCGGTCGGGGACCCGGCCGTGCGGGCCGGCTGATGGCGGGGAGCGGCACGGCCCACCTCCGGGCCGAGGGCGACGCCCTGCTGCGAGTCGAGCATCTGGTCGTGGAGTTCCCGGTGGGTCCCGCCCGCCGGGGCCGGGTCGTGCACGCCGTGTCCGACGTGAGCTTCGACGTGCTGCCGGGGGAGACGCTGGGACTGGTGGGCGAGTCGGGCTGCGGGAAATCGACCACCGGGCGGGCCATCATGCAGTTGCCCCGGCCCACAGCGGGGTCGGTGCGCTTCGACGGCGAGGAGCTCACGCACCTCAGCGGTGAGGTCCTGCGCCGAGTGCGGCCCCGGATGCAGATGATCTTCCAGGACCCCATCTCGTCGCTGAACCCCCGGCGCCCGGTGGGCGACATCGTGGCCGAGCCCTTGCGGGTGTGGGGTTCCGACGGCGGCGACGCCGGCCGGGAGGCCGCCGTGCGCCAGGTGCTCGACGACGTGGGCCTCGACTACGACAGCGCCGCCGGGCGCCGGCCCCACGAGTTCTCGGGCGGGCAGTGCCAACGCATCAGCATCGCCCGGGCCCTGGTCCTCAACCCCAAGCTGCTGATCTGCGACGAGCCCGTGTCCGCCCTCGACGTGTCCGTGCAGGCCCAGATCCTCAACCTGCTGGAGGACATGAAGGCCCGCTACGGGCTCACCGTGCTGTTCATCGCCCACGATCTGGCCGTGGTCAAGAACGTGAGCGACCGCATCGCCGTGATGTACCTGGGCAAGCTCTGCGAGGTCGCGCCCAGCGACGAGCTGTACCGGGCGCCCGCCCACCCGTACACGGCCGTGCTGTTGGCCTCCATCCCCGCGCCCGACCCCGACGTCCGGCCCGGCATGGCCGGCGGCGCCGCCCGTGCCGCCCTGTCGGGCGAGCTGCCCTCACCGGTCGACCCCCCGTCCGGCTGCCGCTTCCGCACCCGCTGCCCCCGGGCCGAGGAGCGCTGCGCGGCCGAAGAGCCGGTGCTGCGAGAGGTGGGCGACGACCACTGGGTCGCCTGTCACTTCCCCCTGGGCCACACCGCCCGGTTGGCGGCGTCCGGAATGCGGTGGGACCCGGGTGGTGTTGGTCCCCGTCGTGCCGACGATTGAGCTGACCAAGGACAACCTCGAAGGGACGCTGCAGAACAACGCCATCGTCTTCATCGACTTCTGGGCCGCCTGGTGCGGGCCGTGCCGCACGTTCGCCCCCATCTTCGAGGCGGCGGCCGAGCGCAACCCCGACATCGTGTTCGGCAAGGTGGATACCGAAGCGCAGCAGGAGCTGGCGGCGGCCTTCAACGTCATGTCCATCCCCACCCTCACGATCTTCAAGGAGGGCATCGGCGTGTTCTCCCAGCCCGGCGCCCTTCCCACGCAGGTGCTCGACGACCTGGTCGGCAAGGTGCGGGAGCTCGACATGGACGAGGTGCGCGCCGCCCTCCAGGATTGAGGCCTGGCAGTTGACAGCACGGCGCAAAAGGCGTGGACTCGGCGTGTGGACGACGATGGCCGGGCCGATTCGCTGCGCAACGTCAGAACCCGTCGGGAGGAGCTGCGCACGGCGATGATCGGGCTCGAGCAGGCGGTGACGGCACCGGGCGGAACCGATCCCGCGGCGTGGTCGCGGCGGGCCGGGGCGGCGGCCGACTCCCTGCAGGTCGCCTTCGACAAGCACGTCGAGGCCACCGAGCGGCCGGACGGCTTCCTCGACTCGGTGGTGGCCGACGCCCCCCGGTTGGCCCACGCCTGCGACCAGTTGCGGGACGAGCACATCGAGCTGGCCAAGCAACTGGCGGCACTGGGCGACGCCGCCCAGACGGCCAGTCGTGAGGCGGTGCTGGCCGACGCCATCGAGGTCCTGTCCGCGCTCACCCGGCACCGCCACCGCGGCGCCGATCTGGTGTATGAGGCCTACTCGGTCGACATCGCCGCCAGCGACTGAGCCGGCCGAGCAGGCGGGCAACCCGGGCAACCAGGAGCCGGCCGGCCCGGCGGACGGCATGGTGCCCCGCCTGGGCGCCATCGTGCCCCGGCTGGTGGTCGCCGGCGTCCTCCCCGTCGTTGGCTATGCCCTCCTTCGCCCCCACCTCCCGTCGGACGCGGCCGGCCTGGCCCTGATCACCGTCTTCCCCGTGGGCGAGATCGCCTTCGAGCGGGCCCGCCACGGGCGCTTCGATCCCATCGGCGTGATCGCCCTCGTCGGCATCGTCGCCGGCCTCGCGGGCGCGGTGCTCCTCCGGGGCGACGCCACGCTGCTGAAGGTCCGGGAGTCGCTCGTCACCGGGCTGTTCGGTGCCATCTGCCTGGCCTCGCTCGGGGCCCGGCGCCCCGTCATGTTCCTGCTGGCCCGGTCCTTTTCCACCGGCGGCGACCCGAAGAAGGCGGCCGAGTTCGACGCCATCTGGGACCTCGATGGCGTCCCTGCCCGCTTCCGTTTCATCACCGCCCTGTGGGGTGTCGCCCTCGTCGGCGAGGCCGTGGTCCGCACGGCGCTGGCCCTGGCCGCCCCCACCACCACCTTCCTGGTGGTGTCGCCCGTCCTCAACTGGGGCGTCATCGGCGGGTTGCTCTGGTACACCCGGGGCTTCGCCCGGCGCCAGAGCAGCCGATACGCCTGACTTCTCCAATCCGCGCGCGGTTGCTGCCCGTCTGTCACCCTCGTCGGGATGAATCAGCAGGAGGAGGTGTACCGGCTCACGGTCGAGACGTCGAGCGACGCCTTCGTGGGCGTCACCTCGGACGGCCTCATCACCGACTGGAACGGGGCCGCCGAGGGCATGTTCGGCTGGCGCCGGTCCGAGGTCATGGGCCGGGACATGGCCAGCTTGATCATCCCCAAGCGCTACCGCACCGCCCACAACCGGGGCGTGCGTCGGGTCACCGCCACCGGGCAGAGTTCGGTGCTGGCCCACGGCCGCCGGGAGCTGGTGGCCCTGCGCCGCAGCGGCGAGGAGTTCCCCATCGAGCTGTCGGTGTCGGCCGTGCCCGCCGGGGACGAGGTGTGCTTCAAGGCCTTCATCCGCGACATCAGCGAGCGTCGCCAGGCCGAGGCCCAGATGGCCAGGCAGGCCCTGACCGACGTCCTGACCGGCCTGCCCAACCGCACCCTGTTCATGGACCGCCTCAGCCGGGCCATGAGCCGCCTCGGCCGGGCCGACCAGCTCGTGGCCGTGCTGTTCATCGACCTCGACCGTTTCAAGCTGGTGAACGACAGCCTGGGCCACCGGGCCGGCGACCAGCTCCTGCTGGCCGTGGCCGCCCGCATCCGGGGTGCCGTGCGGCCCAGCGACACCGTGGCCCGGTTCGGGGGCGACGAGTTCGTGGTCCTGTGCGAGGAGCTGGACTCCGAGGCCGACGTGGTCCACATCGCCGAGCGCCTGTCCGAGGGCCTGGCCGCCCCCCTGGTGCTCGACGGCCGTCAGGTCTACCCGTCGGCCAGCGTGGGCATCGCTCTCACCTCCGACGGCGCCACCGGCAGCGAGGCCATGGTCAGGGACGCCGACGCCGCCATGTACCTGGCCAAGGACCGGGGCCGGTCCCGCTACGAGATCTTCGACGCCGAGATGCGCCAGCGGTCCCTGGCCCGGCTCGACCTCGAGGCCGACCTGCGCCGGGCCATCGAGCGGGACGAACTGGACGTCTGGTACCAGCCCGTGGTCTCCCTGGACGACGAGCGGGTGTCGGGTCTGGAGGCGCTGGTCCGCTGGGACCACCCCGCCCGGGGGCTCCTGCTGCCCGGCGAGTTCGTGGGCGTGGCCGAGGAGACGGGGCTCATCGCCGGCCTGGGCCGCCGGGTGCTGCAACGGGCGGCAGCCGACGTGGGCCGGTGGCGGGCGGCCGGGTGCCTGCCCGGCAGCGAGAACGGCGCCGACCCGTTCGTCCTGTCCGTCAACCTCTCGGGCCGGGAGCTGTGCCAGCCCGACCTGCTGGCCATGGTGCAAGACGCCCTGGCCGGCGCGGCCGAGGGCGGGCCCACGTTCTGCGTGGAGATCACCGAGTCGGTCCTGATGGAGGACACGCAGGCCGCCACCGGGGCGCTCGCCGCGCTGCGGGAGCTGGGGCTGGGCCTGGGTGTGGACGACTTCGGGACGGGCTATTCGTCCCTGCTCTACCTGCGCCGGTTCCCGGTCCAGCTGCTGAAGCTCGACCGGTTCTTCATCGCCGGGCTCACCACCAATCCGGAGGACGCCGCCATCGTCGAGGGGGTCGTCGGGCTGGCCCACTCGCTCGGGTTGTTGGCTGTGGCCGAGGGCGTGGAGACGGCCGAGCAGGTGGCCGCACTCAAGACCATGGGATGCGACCTGGCCCAGGGCTTCTACTGGTCGGCCCCCGTGCCCGCCGCCTCCGTGCCCGCGCTGCTGTCGGCCGGCGCTCCGGTGCCGGTCCCCTCCCGCTGTCGGGTGGTCCTGGTCGATGGCGACGGCCTGCTGCTGGCCGGGGCGCTGCCGTCGGCCGGGTCGTTCGAGGTGGTGGGCCAGGCCGCCGACGGCGCCCAGGGCGTGGCCCTGGCCGCCGCCCTCCAGCCCGACCTGGTGCTGGTCGACCTGGCCGGGGTCAACGCGCTGCCCCAGATCTCGGCGGCGGCGCCGTCGGCCCGGGTCGTGGTGGTCGACACCACCGCGCCGGCGGCCAGCCTCCACGCCCAGCTCCGAGCCCTCGCTTCCGCCTGAGGGGGCTTTGGCCGCGTTTTGTCGGCCCAGCGAGGCGGGCCAGCGCGGCCAGATGGCTGAGGACGCGCGTTGTGGAAGTTTGCGAGGGGCGGGGTCGGGCGAGGTGGGGTCGGGCGAGGTGGGTCAGGCGTTGACCGGCCGGGCGATCGTCACCCGGTCCCGACCATGACGCTTCGACTGGTACAGGGCGTCGTCGGCCGCTTTGAGCAGCTCGCTCGCGGTGGTGCCCGTCATCGGGTAGGTCGCCACACCCACGCTGGCCGTCACCGCCACCGGCGTGTCGCACGACGCCACCACCCGCCGCAACCGCTCGGCCGCCTCCACCGACTCCTGCTCGGTGCACCCGGGCAGGATCACGGCGAACTCCTCACCGCCGTAGCGGGCGGCCATGTCGAAGTCCCGGCAGTGCTCGTCCAGGGCCCCGGCCACCAGGCGCAGCACCTCGTCGCCGACCTGGTGCCCGTGGGTGTCGTTGAGCTGCTTGAAGTGGTCCAGGTCGATCATGGCCAGGGTGATCTGGGCGTTGTTGCGGGCGGCGCGGGACACCTCCCGCTCGATGCCGATGTCGAAGCTGCGGCGATTGGCGATGCCGGTGAGCCCGTCGGTGGTGGCCATCTTGCGCACCTGCTCGAGCAGCCAGGCGTTGCGCAGGGCCAGGGAGGCGTGGGAGGCGAAACGCTCGACCATCGACACCACCCGGCGCTCCACCCGCGAGCCGCGGCGCAGGGCCGTCTCGATCACCAGCACGCCCATGGCCCGGTGCTCGGCGGACAGGGGGGCGATGATCAGGTTGCGGGCGTCGGTCATGGCCTCCGCCAGCCAGCGGTCGGCGCCGGGGTCGAGCTCGGACACCAGCACCGTGCTCCGGGTCTCCCACGCGGCCAGCAGCACCGACCCCACCGGCGTGGGGCACACGCTCCCGATCCCCGCCTCCGACCCCCGCCGGGCGAACAGCAGCAGGTCGTCCTCGGGGGCGCCCAGGACCAGCATGCGCTCGAATCCGAAGGTCTCGTTCAGCCGGTCGAGCAAGGTGTCGGCCACGTCGAAGGAGTCGTCCGCCCCTTCCAGGTCGGCACCCAGCTGGGCCAGGGCCTCCAGGTCGAACCGGCGCCGGCGCAGCTCCCGTTCGTTCACGGCCGAGAAGGCCGAGATGACGACGGTGACCACCCAGAAGGCCAGCACGAAGGTGGTGAACCGGCGGTACTCGGTGCTGGGCAGCGCCGACAACGCTCGCACGGGCGGGCTCAGGATCTCGGCCTGCTGGGCGTAGAACACGCTGAGCAGCAGCAGCGAGTACCAAAGGGCGAGCTTCAGCCCGGTTCGGTACGACGCCAGCAGGGCCACCGACGCCAGGTGGAGCACGATCAGGAACCGCACCGGGCTCACCGATCCACCCGTGGCGTAGGTGGCCCACACCAGGAAGGTGGCGTCGACCATCAGCATGGTGGCGAACAGGAGGAGGCTGCGCTGGCGGGTCTGGCGCCACACCAGCTCGGCCAGCAGGGACAGCACCACGTAGCCGGCCATCCCCAGGGCGAGGAGGCCCGCGGTCAGGGGCCGGGGCTCGGGGTCGGCCACGGCGAAGATGGCCACCAGGGCCACGGTCACCAGGCGGAGGATCCGCATGTAGCGGACCCGGTCGCCCAGGGAGACCAGGTCGAAGACGGCGTGCGCCTGGCGCTCGTCGGTCACGGTGCTGGCCTCCGGGTCGGGGGCGGGTCGAAGCCCAAGTCGTTGGTGGGGTACACGGGTGCGTGGGCCAGCTTCGGGTCCCGCCGGTCGATCTGGTCCTGGATGGCCAGGAAGAAGATCATGAGCAGGACCAGCAGCAGGGGGAAGGCGGCCTTCTTGGACACCGTCCCGGCCACCTTGCCCGCCGTCTGGATGATCTGCTCGACCGGCGGCGGTGCCTCGGTGGTGGTGGGGGTGGCCGGTGCCACGGCCCCGGGGACGTCGGGCGTCCCGTTCGCCTTCGGCGCCCCGGGCTTGGCCTTGGAGGCCGACCGGCCCGAGCCGGTCGGAGCCGGCGCCGCGGGGGCGGGGATGATGATGGACGAGGGCGGCGGGACGGCCGGGATGGGGGCGAGCGGGATCACCTGCGAGGGCGACCCGCCGGTGTCCGTCGGTCGGGAGGAGCCCGGCGACCCGGTGGACCCCGAGGGCGACGAGGGCGCCGGCGCCGGCGCCGGCGGGGCCTGCCAGGTGAACGCGTACGTGGCCGGGGCGCTGGCATTGCCGGCCGCGTCGTAGGCCACCACGTTGAACGTGTAGGTGCCCGACGGGAGGCCGCTCAGGTCGAAGGCGGCGGGCGAGCCGCAGGCGACCGGGGCGACAGCCACGGTCGTGCCCTTGGTGATGCTGCAGCGCGTGCTGGCCGACCCGGGCGCCTTGAAGTTCCACGTGGCCGACGGGTTCGACGTGTTCTTGGCCGGCCCGCTGGTGATGGAGGGGACGGCAGGCGGGGTGGTGTCCCGCACGGTGCTACTGGTCACGGTCGGGCTGGCGTTGCCGGCTGCGTCCACGGCCCAGACGGTGAACGTATAGGTCCCGTCCGGCCGCCCGGTGAGGTCCTTGCTGAACGATCCCGAGCACGGTGCCGGCCCGCTGATCACGGTGGCGCCCTGGGCCAGGGTGCACCGGTTCGAGGCCCCGGCCGGGGTGGTGAACGTCCAGGTGGGCGCCTTGATGTTGCTGGTCGACGGCGGGGCGCTGGTGATGGACGGTGCGAGCGGCGGGGTCGTGTCGTAGGTGAACGAGCTGACCGCGGGGGCGCTGGTGTTGCCGGCGGCGTCGACGGCCACGACGGTCAGGGTGTAGGTGCCGTCCCCGTTGCGGCTCAGGTTGGGGCTGAACGACCCGCCGTTGCACGGGGCGGGACCGCTGATGACGGTGGCGCCGCGGGTCAGGGTGCACTGCAGGGTGCTGGCCCCGGCCGGGGTGGAGAAGCGCCAGGTGGGCGTGGCCCCGTTGGACGCAGCCGGCGGGGTGGCCGTGAAGCCGGGGGCGGCCGGGGGCGTGGTGTCGAGGGTGTAGGTGCTGGTGGCGGGGGCGCTGCTCAGGCCGGTGGTGCTGTCGAAGGCGACGATGCTCAGGGTGTAGGCGCCATCCCCCAGCCCGCCCAGCGCCGGCGAGAACGAGCCCGAGCAGGGCGTGGATGCGATCACCATCGTGCCGCCCTTGCTCACCGAGCAGGTGGTCGACGTGCCCGCCTTGGTGGTGAACGTCCATGCCGGTCGCGTGTTCCGGCCTGGCGAGGCGGGGGCTGAGGTGATGGTCGGGACCGGCGGGGCGGGGAGCCCGGCGTAAGTGTAGGTGCTGGTCGTGGCCGTGCTGGTGTTGCCCAAGGCGTCGGCCGTGGTGACGGAGAAGACGTACGTCCCCGCCGGCGAGGTGGTCAGGTCGTAGGTGGCCGAGCCCGTGCAGGCGGCCGGGCCGCTCACGGTCACGCTCCCCGAGGTGAGGGTGCAGGTGGACGTCGTACCCGTGGCCGTGAACGCCCAGGTGGGGCTGGCGTCGTTGGGTGAGGACGGCGACCCCGTGATCACGGGTGCCGGCGGTGGGGTGGTGTCAAGGGTATAGGTGCTCGTAGCCGGGGTGCTGGCCGTCCCGAAAGCGTCGACGGCCACGACCTGGAAGGTGTAGTTGCCGTCCGTGGTCAGGGAGAAGGTCGCCGGGCTGGTGCAGGCGGCCGGGCCGGACACGGTGGTCGACCCCCGCAGGAGGCTGCACCGAGCCGTCGTCCCCGCCGGCAGGGTGAACGACCATGTCGCCGAGTTGTTCCGGCCCGGCGAGAGGGGCGCCGAGGCGATGGTGGGAGCAGCCGGCGGGTTGGGAGGAACGAGCGTATAGGTGCTGCTGGCTGAGTTGCTCTGCCGGAATCCGGTGGTCACGGTGAAGGTATAGGTGCCGAAGGGCTGGCCAGTCAGGTCGTAGGTGGCCGAGTTCGAGCAGGAGCTGGGCCCGGCGATGCGGGTGTTGCCCATGGTCAACGTGCAGACGGCCTGCTGGCTGCCGAAGCCGCCGCCACCCCCGAAGCCTCCGCCCGAGGGCACGGTGAACTGCCAGGTGACGGTCCGGGACGTGCCCGGCGAGGTGGGCGCCGAGGTGATGACAGGCCCGGTGGCGGCATGGGCGGCGCCGGCCCAGCCCAGCAGCGCGCCCGCGCCGACAGCGATGCCTGCCAGAAGCTGGGTTTTTCGGTGGCGTCGCCCCATGTGTACCTTCGCCCTGTCACCGTGGCGCACGCCGCGGAGACGGGAAACCCTCTTGCCTTCGTTCGGCCGGGGGCGTGTGCTTCTTGAGGTTTCGCCCAGGCCGTACGATCCGGAGAGAGATGCGCAGTCACCCCCCCGAGCACTACCGCCAGGTCGCCGAGGTGTACGACGAGGCGATGGACGCCGGCGACCCGCCCACCCAAGCGGTGGCCGAGACGTTCGACGTCCCCTACAGCACCGCCGCCCGCTGGGTGCGGCGCACCCGCGCCCTCGGCCTCCTGCCCCCGCCCAGGGCCGGCCTCCCCCACGGCAACGGCAGCACCGCGGCGGTGGCGACGGAATGAACCTGGAGCGCCTCACGCAGCTCGCGCACCTGAAGCACCTCCAGACCTCGCCCCGCGCCCTGGCCGTGGTCACCGGCGCCCTCGTCCTCACCACCGGGGCACTGCTCCTGGCCCGGGCCACCGAGGACGGCAGCCGGCGCACGCCCGGCGTGGGGGTGCAAGCGGCCACCACCTCGTCCACGGGCACGTCCACCACCATCGAGCTGCCGCACCTCGACGCCGCTGCGCCCACCAGCACCACGACCACCACCCCCGCCGCTTCCTCCACCACCGCCGCCCCGGCATCCACCACGGTCAAGCCCGCCGCCACCACGACCACCGCGCCGCCCATCGCCTACCCCACCGGCGAGCCCGATCCGGTCACCATGGGCGGCCTTTACATGATCGGCCTGGACGGCGCCCCCCACCGCATCTTCACGAGCACCAGCCTGCTCGACCTCCCGGCCTGGTCGGTCGACGGCCGGCGCATCCTGGGCCAGGACAGCAGCACCGTGTTCACGGTGGCGCCCGACGGCTCGGGCAGCCGGGCCGTGCCCGGGGGCGGCATCAGCACCCCGGCCTGGTCCCGCACCGGCCAGCTGGCCTGGGTCGACTTCAGCAGCGCCAGCACCTACGACCTCTTCGTCTCCCAACCCACGGGTGCGCCCAAGCGCATCAGCCAGGCCCAGGTCGGCCCCGTGTCGGGCCGGACCTGGGCGCCCGACGGCAAGCACCTGTCCCTGGTGGCCGGGGGCCGGGTGTGGACGGCGGCGGCCGACACCACCGGGCTCAAGGCCGTCACCCCCGCAGGCAAGGCTTGGCGCTGGGTGGCCTACTCCCCTGATGGCACCAAGTTGGCCTGGTACGTCGGGGACGATTCGGCCAATGGGGGCCAGGTCTGGGTGGCGGCCACCGACGGCTCCGGCGCCCACCAGGTGGCGACCACCACCGAGTCCTTCGCCTGGTCGCCGGACAGCAGCACGCTGGTGGTCAACGGCAACCAGTCCACCGGCTTCGGCCTGGCCGTCGTTCCCGCCGCCGGTGGCCCCGCCCGTCCCCTGGGCGTGGCCGGCGGCGACATGACGTGGTCGCCCGACGGCCGCCGCATCGCCTACCTCAGCGTGGCCAAGCCCATCCGCCTGGGGTTGGTCAACGCCGACGGGACGGGCGCCACCACCCTGTTCCAGGCCCCCGACAACGTCGTGTTCGGGCGGGGCCTGGCCTGGTCGCCCGACGGTACCCACCTCCTGGCCAACACCGGTGGCGGGGGTGAGGGCGGGCCGCCTCCGCCGTCGTGAGGGCCCGGCGTGGCAGGCTTTGACCCTCAAGTGGTGCTGCTTCCCACGCCGATGATGCGAACGAACAGCCGCGGAGGTGCTCCCATGGCCCTGCTGGGCACGCTGGCCGAGTTCCAGGTTGACGACATCCTGGTGCTGCTGGCCTCGACGAAGAAGACGGGCGTGCTGGCCGTCGACGCGCCCCGCCGCACCGGCCGGGTGTGGGTCGACGCCGGCCACGTCGTCGGCGCGGACATGGCCGGCCACGCGGAGGCGGCCGACGTCGTGTTCGAGCTCCTGCGCCTCGCCGACGGTTCGTTCAACTTCGAGTCGGGCGAGGCTCCATCCGAGTTGATGGCCCCCGTCGACGTGCACGACGTCCTGGCGCAGGCCCGGGCCCGGCTGGCCGAATGGCGAGACATCGAGCGGGTGGTGCCGAGCCTGGCCTCCATCGTGCGCCTCGACCCCGAGGCCGGCGGTGAGCTGGTGCTGCACATCGGTGCCGACGACTGGCGCGTGGTCGCGGCCATCGGCGCCGGTGGCCCCGTCCGCCAGGTGGCCGAGCGCATGGGCCTGTCCGAGTTCGACACCTGCAAGGCGGTCAAGGCCGTGGTCGACAGCCACCTGGCCGTCGTCGAGCCCGTGGCCGACGAGGCCGTCTTGTCCGGCGTCAGCGGCGGCACCAGCGGCGGGTCGAGCGCCCCCCAGAGCGAGGTTGCCCGCCAGCTGTCCCGCCTCCGCGGGCAGTAGTCCCGCCGTTGCCACGGGGGCCGCGCGTCGGCTTCCTGGGCGCCGGCCTCATCGCCCGGTACCACGCCCACTCCCTCCAGTCATCGGGCGCGCCCGTCACCTGGGCGTCCGTCTACGACCCCGCCATCGAGCGGGCCGCCGCCCTCGCCGCCACCACCGGCGCGGCCGTGGCCGGGTCCGAGGCCGAGGTGATCGACGGGGCCGACGCCGTGTACGTCTGCACCTGGACCTCCGAGCACCGCCGCCTGGTGGAGGCCGTGGCCGAAGCGGGCAAGGCCGTCTTCTGCGAGAAGCCCCTGGCCGTCGACCTGGCCCAGGCCCGGGCCGTGACCGAGGCCGTGCAGGCGGCCGGCGTGGTCAACCAGGTGGGCCTGGTGCTGCGGGCGTCGCCCGCCCTCAACGCCCTGGCCGAGCGGGTGGCCGACCCGGCGTCGGGCCGGGTGATGGCCGTCGTCCTGCGGGACGACCAGTACCTCCCGACCCAGGGCATGTACCAGTCGGACTGGCGGGGCGACCGGAACCGGGCGGGGGCGGGCGCCCTGCTCGAGCACTCCATCCACGACGTCGACGTGCTCGAGTGGCTCGGCGGGCCCCTGGTGTGGGGGTCGGCCCGCACGGCGTCGTTCCACGGCCTGCCCGGCATCGAGGACGTGGTGGCGGCCACCGCCGTGTACGCGGGCGGGGGCACGGCGTCGCTCACCTCGGTGTGGCACGACGTGTTGGCCCGGCCCAGCCTCCGGTACATCGAGGTCATCTGCGAGCGGGGCTGGTTCGCCCTCGACTCGGACTGGCGGGGCCCGTTGCGGTGGGTGACCGATGCCGGCGACGGCACCCTGCACCCGCCCGTGTCTGCGGGGTACGGTGGTTCTGGCAACCCGGATTCCACCTTCATCCAGGCGGTACGGGAGGGCAGGCCTGCCTTCCCGGACTTCTCGGTGGCGCTCCGGGCGCACGTGGTGGTGGAGGGGCTCTACCGGTCAGCGGCGTCGGGTGGGGCACCGACGGAGTGGTAAGGCAGGAGGCCCGGGGGCTGTATGGCACGTTGTGACGTGCGATCACTGGGGCGGGAGATGCCGCGAACAGCTGACGAGATCAACCAGCAGCAGCGAGACGAGCTGGTCGAGCGGCATCTCGGCCTGGCCCAGTCCCTTGCCGCTCGCTATGCCAACCGGGGCGAGCCGCTCGATGACCTGGTGCAGGTTGCCATGGTGGGGCTGGTACGAGCGGCCGAGCGCTTCGACCGCGAGCTCGGCATCCAGTTCTCCACCTTCGCCACCGCCACCATCCTGGGCGAGTTGAAGCACCACTTCCGCGACGCCCGCTGGGCCATCCACGTCCCCCGGTCGCTCCAGGAGGCCTACCTCCATGTGAAGGAGGCCACCGACCTGCTGTCGCAGGATCTGGCCCGGTCTCCCTCGCTCATGGAGATCGCCCAGCATGCCGGCCTCTCCGAGGAGGTCGTGGTGCAGGCCATGGAGGTGGGGCTGGCCTTTCGCATGGCCTCCCTCGACGCCCCCACCGACGACGGGATGCCCGGCGTGCCCGAGCACGCAGCCGTCCAGCTGGCCGACCCTGCCCTCGACGCCGTCGAGCACCGCCACATCCTCCACCCCCTGGTGAGCCGCCTCCCCGAGCGAGAGCAGCTCATCCTCCGCCTGCGGTTCCAGGAGGACCTCACCCAGCGGGAGATCGCGGCCGAGTTGGGTATGTCCCAAATGCACGTGTCCCGACTCCTCGCCCGCAGCCTCAGCCAGCTTCGCCACTGGTCCGCCTGAGCGTGCCGTCCCGCATCGAGGACTACGCACTCCTGGGCGACACACACACCGCCGCGCTCGTGGCCAGGAACGGCTCGATCGACTGGCTGTGCGTCCCCCGCTTCGACGGCGGAGCCTGCTTCGCCGCCCTCCTGGGCGAGTCCGAGCACGGCCGCTGGCTGGTGGCCCCCACCGGTGCGGTCCAGTCGGTGCAGCGCCGCTACCGGGGTGACTCGCTGGTCCTCGAGACCGACATCACCACCGCGGACGGCAGCGTGCGCCTCATCGACTTCATGCCGCCCCGCGCCCGGTACTGCCACGTGGTCCGCATCGTCGAGGGCCTGCGGGGCCGGTTGCCCATGGAGATGGAGCTGGTCGTGCGGTTCGATTACGGCGCCATCGTCCCCTGGGCCCGGCGGGTGGGCGACGCCATCACCTTCATCGCCGGCCCCGACGCCCTGGCCCTGCGCACCCCGGTGCGGCACCGGGGCGTGGACTTCACCACCCGGTCCGAGTTCACGGTGGCCGAGGGCGACCGGGTGCCGTTCGTCCTCTCCTGGTACTCGTCGGTGGAGGACCCGCCCGGCCCGCTCGACGCCGAGGCCGCCTTGGCCGACACGCTCGACTACTGGGGCGACTGGCTGTGCGACTGCACCTACGCGGGCGAGTGGGCCGGCCCGGTGCACCGCTCGCTCATCACCCTGAAGGCCCTGACGTACCAGCCCACCGGCGGCATCGTGGCCGCCGCCACCACCTCGCTGCCCGAGGAGCTGGGCGGGGTGCGCAACTGGGACTACCGGTACTGCTGGCTGCGGGACGCCACCTTCACCTTGTACGCGCTGATGTTGGGCGGGTTCGAGGGCGAGGCCCAGGCCTGGCGGGACTGGCTGCTCCGGGCCGTGGCCGGCGAGCCGTCCGCCCTGCAGATCATGTACGGGCCCGCGGGCGAGCGGCGGCTGCCCGAGGTGGTGCTCGACTGGCTGCCGGGGTACGAGGGGTCGGCGCCCGTGCGCCAGGGCAACGCCGCCCATCGCCAGTTCCAACTGGACGTATGGGGCGAGGTCATGGACGCCATGCACCAGTCCCGCAAGGCCGGCATCGAGCCGGCGGGCGCGGCGTGGGACCTCCAGCGGGCCCTGCTGGCGTTCCTCGAGACGGCGTGGACCCGGCCTGACGAGGGCATCTGGGAGGTGCGGGGCCCCCGGCGCCACTTCACCCATTCCAAGGTGATGGCGTGGGTGGCCTTCGACCGGGCCGTGAAGGGGGTCGAGCGCCACGGCCTGCCCGGCCCCGTCGAGCGTTGGCGCGCCCTGCGGGACGAGGTTCACGAGGACGTCTGCACCAAGGGCTACAACGCCGAGCTGGGGTCGTTCACGCAGTACTACGGGAGCACGGAGCTGGATGCCAGTCTCCTGATGATCCCGTTGGTGGGGTTCCTCCCCGCCACCGACCCGCGCATGAAGGGGACGGTCGAGGCCATCGAGCGGGAGCTGCTCCGGGACGGCTTCGTCATGCGGTACTCGGCATCGGCCTCGCCCGGTCCGGATGGCGCCCACCCGGTCGACGGCCTCCCCGGGCAGGAGGGCGCCTTCCTGGCGTGCAGCTTCTGGCTGGCCGACAACCTCATGCTCCTGGGTCGCACCGACGACGCCGAGGCCCTGTTCCGGCGCCTTCTCGCCCTGTGCAACGACGTGGGCCTCCTGTCCGAGGAGTACGACCCGGAGAGCAAGCGCCTGCTCGGGAACTTCCCGCAGGCGTTCTCCCACGTGTCCCTCGTGAACACGGCCGTCAACCTGGCCCGGGGGGGCCAAGGGCTCGATCGGCGCGGGTAGGTCGCTCGCGTCCGCGACCATGGAGGGATGCTCCAGGTACGGGACCTCAGCGTGGAAGTGGGCGGCCGGCTCACCCTCGCCGACGCGTCCTTCACCGTGCGGGCGGGCGACAAGGTCGGTCTGGTCGGCCGGAACGGGGCGGGCAAGACCAGCCTGCTGCGGGTGCTGGGAGGCGAGACGCCGGCTCACAGCGGGGTGGTGCTGAGCCGGGGCGGTCTCGGTTACCTTCCCCAGGACCCCCGGCCCCGGGGCTCGGGGGCGGAGGCCACGGCGCTGTCCCACATCCTCTCCGGGCGGGGGCTGGACGAGGCCATGCAGCGGATCGAGAAGCTGCGGCTGCGGGTCGAGGAGGACCCGTCCGAGCGCAACGTCACCCGCTACACCCGGGCCGAGGACAGCTTCCGCAACGAGGGCGGGTACGGGGCCGAATCCGAGGTGCGGCGCATCGCCGCCGGCCTGGGCCTGGGGGCGAGCCGCCTCGACGTGGCCCTGCCCGTGCTATCGGGTGGCGAACGCCGGCGGGTCGAGCTGGCCCGCATCCTGTTCGCGGGCAGCGACCTGCTCATGCTCGACGAGCCCACCAACCACCTCGACGTCGACGCCAAGACGTGGCTCATGGGGTTCCTGCGCGCCTACCGGGGCGCCTTGCTGGTGGTCAGCCACGACCTCGATCTGCTCGACGAGGCCATCACCCGCGTGCTCCACCTCGACGAGGGGACCATGGTCGAGTACAAGGGCACTTACTCCCAGTACCGGGCGGCCCGAAAGCGCGACGAGGAGCGGCTGGCCAAACTGGCCGCCCGCCAGCAGGCGGAGATCAACCGGCTCTCGACGCTGGCCGACGCCATGCGCCACTCCACGCAGAAGCGGGCCCGCACGGCCCAGTCCATCGACACCCGGGTGGAGCGGTTGCGGTCGGCGGCCGTCACCGGACCGGCCCGGGAGCGCCGGTACGACGTGCGCTTCCCGGCGCCGCCGCACGCCGGGCGGGTGGTGCTCGAGGTGGAGGACCTGGTCAAGGGGTACGGCGGCCCGCCCGTGTTCTCCGACCTCTCGTTCGGGCTGGAGCGGGGTGAGCGCCTGCTGGTCATGGGACTGAACGGGGCGGGCAAGACCAGCCTGCTGCGCATCCTGGCCGGGGTCACCACGGCCGACGCCGGCAGCGTGGCCTTCGGCCACGGGGTCTCAGCCGGCTACTACGCCCAGGAGCACGAGGGCATCACGCCCGGCATCGACGTGCTCACCCACATGCGGGAGATGGCGGGGACCTTCGGCGACCAGGAGCTGCGGGCCCTGCTGGGCATGTTCGGGCTCAGCGGCGAGGTGGCCTTCCAGGACGCGGGCACGCTCTCGGGCGGGGAGAAGACCAAGCTGGCCCTGGGCCAACTGGTGGCCGGGCGCCACAACCTGCTGCTGCTCGACGAGCCCACCAACAACCTCGACCCGCCGTCCCGGGACGCCATCGCCGGGGCGCTGGCTGCCTGGCCGGGCGCCATGGTGCTGGTCAGCCACGACGCCGGGTTCGTGGAGGCGCTGGAGCCGCAGCGCGTGCTGCTCCTGCCCGAGGGCGAGCTGGACTACTGGAGCGACGAGCTGCTCGACCTGGTCTCCCTGGCCTGACCGGCCTTCCGCGCCCGTCCGTTCTCGTAACGCTGGCGCCGCTTATGTGGGCGTGGACGTTACGAGAACGCTCAGTCGATGGTGGGGGCGGCGAGCATGTCCCGGTCGCCCTCCCGGTCGGCCTCGCTCTCGCGGCGGGTGACGACCGGCTCGGCGCCCTCCACGGCGTGGGGCTCGGCGGGCGGCTCGGCGCCCACGTCGGCGGCGGCCCGGCGGGTGAGCTTGGTGTGCCAGCGCTCGCCCAGCATGCCCCCGATGATCGAGCCCAGGAACATGGCAACCAGCGAGGCGATGCCCGCCACCGTGCCCACGTCCCGCCACTCGCCGGCCCGGGTGGGGATGCCCAGGCTGCGCAGGTTGCGGGTGATCTCGGCCGTGTTGGTGAACTGGTTGACCACGGCGCCGATCCCCACGGCCGCCAGCACGCCCAGGAAGAAGACCAGCAGCCCGTTCCACGCGCCCGAGCGGCGGGCCATGCGCCCGGCCACGTACCCGCCGTAGAGGTAGCTCAACAGGAGGACGACGGCCACGGCGATGCCGCCACCCGTGCCCAGGCGCCGCCAGTCGTCCGCGCTCAGGTTGGTGTCGACGCCCACCGCGTCGATGATCACGCCGGCAATGGCGGCCAGCACGGCGAAGGCGCCGTACGCCACGAGGGTGCCGGCGATCACGCTCCCGATGGAGATGCGCCCCACGCCGGCTTCGGAAGCCAGGGCTCGGCGGTCGGACCTGGTCTCGACTTCCACGACGGGTGCCATGGGCGCGGTGTTCCCGGCGGTGGGAGCCGGCAAACGACTTCGGTCAGCCGGCGCGGAGGGCTTCCTCCACGGCCCGCTCGGCCAGGCGCAAGTGGTGCACGCCCTCGTGCACGCCCTGGGCCAGCAGGTCGAGGGCGGTGAGGCCGCGGCCGCCGGTCGCGCGAGCCCGCCGGCTCCAGTCCTTGCCGGTGATGCGCTGGGCCGCGTCGGCGGCCAGGGCGGCGGCAGTGGCCAGGTCGCCGAGCACGACCTCCACGTCGGTGGCGGGAACCGGTTGCTCGGGTACCAGGCCCACGGTCGGCTCGTCCTGCACCTCCACCAGGCGCAGGGCGTCGGCCACCGCGGCCAGCGCCGCCGCCACGTGGGCGGCGTGGGCGAGGGCGGACCAGCCGTCGGCGCCAGGTCGGGTGACGACGCCGGCCTCCTCCTCGTCGGGTCGTACCAGGACGCCCCGGTAGCGCCGGGGGTAGGAGCGCAGGGCCACCTCGCCGTCGGGGGGCGTGAGCTGGGCAGCCGAGAAGCCGCATACGGGGCACGGGTCGGTTTGGTCGAGCACGGGGAGTACCTTCCCACGCATGGCGAACGAGATCGGTGCCGGCGTCCTGGAGATCGACACGCTGCTCGGCGGGTGGGACCGGGTCACGGCCGGCTACCTCATCACCGGGCCCGAGCCCGTGCTGGTGGAGACGGGGAGCCAGTCGTCGGTTCCCACCCTCCTGGCCGCCCTGGAGGCGCTGGGTGTGGGTGCGGCCGACCTGGCCGGCGTGGCCGTCACCCACATCCACCTCGACCACGCCGGCGGGGTGGGCGACGTGGCCCGGGCCTTCCCCAACGCCACCGTGTACGTGCACGAGAAGGGCGCCCGGCACCTGGCCGACCCCGAGCGCCTGGTCGACTCCGCGTCCCGGGTGTACGGCGAGCTGCTCGACCGCCTGTACGGCCGCCTCGACCCCACGCCCAAGGAGCGCATCCACGTGCTGGCCGACGGCGAGGAGATCAGGGTCGGGCCCAACCGCACCCTCACCACCGTCGACTCGCCCGGCCACGCCAAGCACCACCTGGCCCTGCACGACTCGGAGAGCGGGATCATCTTCGTGGGCGATGCCGTAGGGGTGCGTCTGCCCGACAGCGGCATTCTGCGGCCGTCCACGCCCCCACCCGACTTCGACCTGGCCCAGGCCCTCCACTCGATGCAGCGCTTCGCCGACCGGCGGCCGGCGGGCATCGCCCTGGCCCACTACGGCCTGGTGCCCAACCCCGACACCGTGCTCGACGAGGCGGCCGACACCCTGCAGCGGTGGGCGGCCGTGGCCGCCCAGGCCTGGCGGGAGGACCGGGACATCGCCACCGCCCTGGACGATGCCTTCGCCGCCGATCTCGACGCCGTCGACCCGGCCCAGCGGGAGAAGCTCGAAACGTTGAACGGCGTGCACTCCAACGCCGCCGGGTTCCGGCGCTGGTTGGAGACCCGGGCCGAGGGCGACGGCCACGGGCATCCCCACTCCCACCCCCACTGATGGCGATCGAGGCCGTCGTCTTCGACTGGGGCGGGACGCTTTCGGTCTTCGCCGACGTGGAGATGGAGGACATGTGGCGCCTGGCCGCCCGCCACCTGGCCCCCGAGCGGCAGGAAGAGGTGTGCGCCGCGCTGGTGGCGGTCGAGGCCGCGTCCTTCGCCCGCATCCCGGTGGACCAGGTGAGCGGCACGCTGGCCTCCCTCCTGGCCACGGCCTCGGCCGAGCTGGAGCTCGACGTCACCGACGCCGTGCTGGAGGAGGCCGCCACCCACCACCTCGACTCGTGGACGCCCCACGTGCAGCACGAGCCCGACGCCGGCCCGGTGCTGGCCGAGCTGCGGGACCGGGGCTTGCGGCTGGGGCTCCTGTCCAACACCCATTGGCCCCGAGCCTTCCACGAGCACTTCCTGGAGCGGGACGGGCTGGCCGAGCACCTCCACGTGCGCTGCTACACGAGCGAGATGGCCCGCACCAAGCCCCACCCCGACGCCTTCCGCACCGTGCTCGACCAGCTGGGTGGTGTTGATCCGAGCCGGGTCGTGTTCGTGGGCGACCGCCCCTACGACGACGTCCACGGGGCCATGTCGTTGGGCATGCGGGGCGTGCTGATGGCCGGCCGGCCCGTGCCGCCCTACCCGGTGGAGCCCGAAGCGGTGATCGACCGCCTCACCGAACTGTTGCCCCTCGTCGAGAAGTGGTGATGCCGATCGAGGCCGTCTTCTTCGACGTGGGGGAGACGCTGGTGGACGAGTCCCGCATGTGGCTGTCGGTGGCGTCGTCTCTCGGCATCCCCGCCTTCACGTTGCTCGGTGTGGTGGGGGGCTTGGCGGCTCGAGGCGAGGACCACCGGCGGGCCTTCGCCTTGCTGTGCCCGGGCGTGCCCGTCCCCGACGCGCCGCCCGTCACAGCCGCCGACTTCTACCCCGACGCCTTGCCTTGCCTGGTCGCGTGCCGGGCCGCCGGCTGGGTGATCGGGTTGGCCGGGAACCAGCCGGCCGCGGCCGAGGCGCGGTTGCGGGACCTGGGCCTGGATGTCGATGTGGTGGCGTCGTCGGCCGGCTGGGGCGTGGAGAAGCCGTCGCCCGAGTTCTTCGCCCGAGTGGTTGCCGCCGCCGGCTGCCAGGCCGGTCGCATCGCCTACGTGGGCGATCGGGTGGACAACGACGTGCGCCCCGCCGCGGCCACCGGCATGGTGCCGGTGTTCGTGCGCCGGGGACCGTGGGGCGTGCTGCACGCCGACGCCGCGGTGGCCGCGGGCGCCGCCCTGTGCGTCGACGGGCTGGCCGGTCTGGCCGACCGGTTGCGAGGTTTGTCGGTCTGAGCAACCGGGGACACCGGCGGCATGGCACTCATCGGGTTTCTCATCCTCGGCCTCATCGCCGGCGCCATCGCCCGGCTCCTCGTCCCCGGTCGCGACCCCATGGGCTGGCTCGGCACCATGGTGCTCGGCTGCGTCGGTGCCTTGGTGGGCGGGTTCCTCGCCCGGGCCATCGGCGACAACGACGGCGTGGGCCTGGTCGGTGCCGTGATCGGGGCGATCGTCGTGCTGCTCCTGTGGCGGGCCTTCAGCAGGTCGGGGGACCGCGCTCGGGTCTAGCGTCGTGCGGGTGGACGAGCTCAAGGCACTGACATACGAACCGGGTGACGACGGCGTCGCCGTCATCACCCTCAACCGGCCCGAGCGGCTGAACGCCTGGACCAGCCGGATGGAGGGCGAGTACCGCTGGGCCCTCGACCAAGCGGGCGCCGACCCGGCTGTGCGGGTGATCGTGGTCACCGGCGCGGGGCGGGGGTTCTGCGCCGGCGCCGACTTCGAGGCCCTCAACCAACTGTCGGACGGCGCCGAGTACGGCGGGCGGGACGGCGGCGAGGCGTCGTCGTCCGTCTTCGGGGTGCCATTGCAGCTCACCAAGCCGGTGATCGCCGCGATCAACGGCGCCGCCGCCGGGGTGGGCTTCGTGCTGATGTGTTTCGCCGACATCCGCTTCGCTGCCGCCGGGGCCAAGCTCACCACCGCCTTCGCCCGGCTGGGTCTGCCGGCCGAGCACGGGGTGTCATGGATGCTCGGCCGCCTGGTGGGCCCGGCCCGGGCCGCCGACCTGCTGTTCAGCGCTCGGGTGGTCCTGTCGGAGGAGGCGGCCGAGATGGGCCTGGTGAACCGGGTCTACCCGTCGGGCGAACTGTTGCCCGCCACGCTGGCGTACGCCCGGCGCATGGCCACGGAGTGCTCGCCGTCGTCGCTGGCCACCATCAAGCGTCAACTGTGGGCCGACTTCGACCGGACCGTCACCGAGTCGGCGACCGAGTCGCTCGAACTGCTGGCCCGCATGCTGCGCGAGCCCGACTTCAAGGAGGGCGTGGCTGCCCTCCAGGAGAAGCGCCTGCCCACCTGGGCCTGATCCCCGGGCCGGCTTCGCACAAGAACCCGGCGGGTGCGAAGCCCCCCGGCGCCAAACAGGTTCAGGCCCGCAGCTCGCGGCGCAGGATCTTGCCGCTGGCCGTCTTGGGCAGCTCGTCCAGCACCTCCACCACGCGGGGGTACTTGTAGGCGGCCATGCGTTCCTTGCAGAACGCCACCAGCTCGTCCGCCGTGGCCGACGCGCCCGCCTTCAACGACACGAACGCCTTCACCGTCTCCCCCCGGTACTCGTCGGGCACGCCCACCACGGCGGCCTCGCGCACGGCCGGATGCTGGTACAAGAAGTCCTCCACCTCGCGGGGCCACACCTTGTACCCGGACGCGTTGATCATGTCCTTCAGCCGGTCGACGATGAAGAACCAGCCCTGCTCGTCCATCTTCCCGACGTCGCCCGTGTGCAGGTACCCGTCGGTGAAGCTCTCGGCGTTGGCCTCGGGCTTGTGCCAGTAGCCGGGCGTGACCATGGGCCCCTTGATCCAGACCTCGCCCACCTCCCCGACCCCGCCATCGGCACCGGTCTCGGGCACCACGATGCGCACGTCGGTGCCGGGCACGGGCAGGCCCACGGACAGGGCGCCGGACGCCTCGTCCACGGGAGCGGCCACGCCGAGGGGCACGGCATGGCTGGGTGACGCCGTCTCCGTGAGCCCGTAGATGTTGTGGATCGGGTGCCCGGTCAGCTCCGCCCACGCGGCCGACGCCATCGGGGTCACCGGCGCCCCGCCGCTGTAGACCTTGGCCAGGGCCGACAGGTCGTGGCTCCGGGCGTCGGGGTGGTTCATCACTGCGTAGAAGGCGGTGATGGCCATGACCGTGAACGTGGCCCGCCACCGCTCGGCCAACCGCAGGAACTCGCCCGCGTCGAACCGGTGGAACAGCACGAGGGGCATGCCCGACTGGTAGCTGAGGGCGATGCCCGCCACCAGCCCGGTGATGTGGAACAGCGGCGCCCCGCACAGGAACACGTCGGCGGCCGTGATGCCCATCCACTGCCGGTAGACCTCGGCGTTGTACACGAGGTTGGCGTGGGTGTTGATCACGCCCTTGGGCCGGCCCGACGTGCCCGACGTGTAGCCGATGCACGCCACGTCTTCCGGCCCCCGTGCCGGCGACGGTGGCGGCGTGCCGTCCCACGACCGCACGAGCGCCAGGAAGTCGTCACCGCTCGCAATCCGGGGAGCGGCACCGTCCCGGTAGTCGTCGGCGCCCGTGGTCACCACGACCTTGACCGGCGTCGAGCCCACCACGGAGCGAGCCACCGACTCGTACAGCTCGTCGAGGGCGACGAGCACCACGGCGCCCGAGTCGTTGAGGATGTACTCGAGCTCCTGCTCCTTCAGCATCGGGTTGACGGACACCATGGTCGCCCCGCACTTCCACGCTGCCAGTTGGGCGATCTGGAACTGCGGGTCGTTCTGGAGGTACACGGCCACCCGGTCGCCCGGCCCCACACCCCGCTGGGCCAGGGCCGCGGCCAGCGCGTCCGAATCCCGGTCCAGCCGTCCGAACGAGAGCGTGGTGTCGAAGAAGTGGATGGCGGGCGCCTCGGGGTCGGCGGTCACCGTGGCCCGGAAGGCGTCCAGCACCGTGCCCGTGGGGGCAGGCAGGTCGGCGGGGATGCCCGGCGGGTACAGGCGGGTCCAGGGGCGGGCCTTGGCAGTGGTCATGGTTCCTCCGCCCACCAGCGTGGCCAGGCGCTGTTATCCCCGTCGTTACGGGTCCGGCGTGGGTCAGGCCGGCGTCGGCTCGGCGCCCCGGAGGTACTGGGTCTGGTACAGCTCGGCGTACAGGCCGCCGGCGTCGAGCAGGTCGGCGTGCGTGCCCCGCTCCACGATGCGGCCCTCGTCCAGCACGAGGATCTGGTCGGCGGCCTGGATGGTGGACAGCCGGTGGGCGATGACGATCGAGGTGCGACCGGCCAGCGCCTCGGCCAGCGCCTGCTGCACCAGCAGCTCGGTCTCCGAGTCGAGGTGGGCGGTGGCCTCGTCGAGCACGACGATGGCCGGGTCCTTCAGCAGCACGCGGGCGATGGCCACCCGCTGCTTCTCGCCGCCCGACAGGCGGTAGCCCCGCTCGCCCACCACCGTGCCGTAGCCGTCGGGCAAGGCACTGATGACATGGTGGATGCGGGCGGCCCGGCACGCCGCTTCGAGCTCGGCGTCGGTGGCGTCGGGCTTGGCGTAGCGCAGGTTGGCGGCGATGGACTCGTGGAACAGGTGGGCGTCCTGGGTGACCATGCCCACGGCCGCGCCCAGGCTGTCGAGGGTGAGGTCGCGCACGTCGTGGCCGTCGATGCGCACCGACCCGGACGTGACGTCGTACAGCCGCGGCACGAGGTGCGACAGCGTGGTCTTGCCCGCGCCGGACGGGCCCACCAGTGCGGTCATGGTGCCGGGCTCGGCCGTGAACGACACGCCCCGGAGCACGGGCGCGGTCGGATCGCCGGTGCCTGACCCTTCGGGCCGGGGCGCCTCCAGGCTGGGGATGGACACGGCCGACGCCGCGGGGTACTGGAACCACACGTCTTCCACCTCGACCCGGCCCCGGGGCGCCACCAAGGGCACGGCGTCGGGGGACTCGGTGATGGCCTGGGGGGCGTCGAGCAGTTCGAAGCAACGGTCGAACGACACCATGGCGGTGAGCAGGTCGACCCGGGCGCTGGCCAGGTCGGTGAGGGGTGAGTACAGGCGCTGGACGAACGCGGCCAGGGCCACCACGGTGCCGACCGTCAACGCCCCCGAGGCGATGGACCGCCCACCCCACCAGTACACGAGGACGGTGCCGGCGGCGCCGATCAGCCCCAGGGCGGCGAACAGGTAGCGGCTGACCATGGCCTGGGTGATGCCGGTGTCGCGCACGTCGGCCGCTTCCTTGGAGAAGGCGGCCGCTTCGTGGTCGGGCCGGCCGAAGAGCTTGACCAGCAGGGCGCCCGACACGTTGAAGCGCTCGGTCATCCGGGTGCTCATGCTGGCGTTGAGTTGCATGCGGGTGCGGGCCAGGTCCTTCAGCCGGCGAGCGACCCGGCGGTCGAGAAGCAGGAAGAAGGGGACCACCAGCATCGACAAACCGGTCACCTGCCAGGACAGGGCGACCATGGCCACGATGGTGGTGACGAGGGTGAGGATGTCGGACACGAAGGTGGACGTGGTGCCCACCGCCTGCTGGGCCCCCACCACGTCGGTGGACAGCCGGCTGAGCAACGATCCCGTTTGTGTGCGGGTGAAGAAGGCCACGGGCATGCGCTGCACGTGGTCGTACAGGGCCACCCGCAGGTCGTAGATCAGGCCCTCCCCGATGCGGGCGCCGAACCAGCGGTTCACCAGGCTGAGGCCGGTGGTGACGGCGGCCATGCCCACCGCGGCCAGCGCCCATCTGTCCACCGACGGGGTCTGGTGCACCACGGCCGAGTCGATGAGCTTCTTGAAGATGAGCGGCGGCAGGGTGCCCAGGAGAGCGGCCAGTACGATGAGGACGGAGTACACCTCCAGCATGCGGTGGTAGGGCTTGGCGAAGCGCCAGGCTCGCCGCAGCTGGCCGCGGTCGATCTTGGCTTTCTTCAGTTCCTCGGGGTCCAGATGGATGCCGCCCCACCCGCGCATTACGTGCCACCTCTCATTGCCGCTCGAACAACACCGTACGGCGAGCCAGACTTCCCGGTGTGCTGATCGCCGGCGTCATCCTGGGAGCGGGGGCGTCCACCCGCCTGGGCCAACCCAAGCAGTTGCTCCCGTTTCGCGACACCACGCTCCTGGGCTGGGCCGTCCGCCAGGCCGAGGCCTCGTCGCTCGACCGGGTGCTGGTGGTGGTGCGGAGCGACGAAGTGGCGGCGTCGCTCCGCCCCGAGCGGGCCGAGCTGGTGCGCTTCGACGACACCGACACCACGTGCTCGGCGTCGCTCCACGCCGGCCTCGACGCCCTCACTGAAGACACGGACGGCCTCATGCTCCTCCTGGGTGACATGCCGGGCCTGACCGCCGCCGTCATCGACACGGTCCTCGACCAGTGGCGCGCCGATCCGGCGTGGGCTGCGGTCACGTCCTACACCGATCGCCCCGGCCACCCCTTCGTGTTCGCGGCCGGCGCCTTCCAACACCTGCGCACCCTGCACGGGGACAAGGCGGTGTGGAAGCTGGTCGACGCCGGCCGGGCCCGGTCCATCCCCGTCGACGCGCCCCTGCCCGGGGACGTCGACACGTGGGACGACTACCGCCAGATCGTCACGTAGACGGGCGGCCGGAACCGGCTGGGGGGCACACCCCGCAGGGGGGCGTGCATGGCGTGGGTGGCGTCGGGCGTGGCCATGAACCGGTGCAGGGCGCCGGCCGCGGGCGTGCGCCGCTCGCCGCTGAGCGACGTGGCGTACCAGAGCAGCTCCAGGGGCAGGCCCTCCACGGGCAGCGGCACCAGCGAGTGCCCGCCCCCGTCGAGCGTCACCAAGTGGGCGGGCGCGGGGGCGATGCCCTGGCCCGCCTCGGCCGCACTCCATGCCGCGGCCAGGCTGGGGAACACGCTGATGTGGGACTCGGGCACGCCCACGTGGTCGAGCAACCGTCGCACCGGTGACGCCGGGTCGGTGGCTTCGGCGTCGACCAGCCACGTGTGCCCGGCCAACGACCGGAGGGTGAGGCCGGCCGAACCGTTCAACCGGACCAAGGGGTGGGACGGGGCCGCCACCACCACCAACCGGTAGCGGAACAGGGGGACCGATTCGAGCCCGGCGGCCGTCTCTCCCGACAACCGCGGCCCCAGGGCCACATCGGCCAACCGGTCCTGGAGCAGGGCGGCCATCTCCACGCCGGACGCCACCGACAGCGACGCCTCGATGTTGCCGCCCCGGCCGGCGAAGGCGGCCAGCAGGGCGGGGGCCACGGACTCGGCCACCGTGCTGGTGGCCACGACCCGCAACCGCTCGGGCGCCCCCTGGGCTTGGCGGATGGCGCTTTCCGCCTCCACCCCCAGCGCCACCATCTGGGACGCGATCCCCACCAACCGCTGCCCGCCGGGCGTGAGCACCATGCCGCCCGAGCCCCGCTCGATGAGCGCGTCGCCCAACTGCTGGCGCAGGGCGGCCAGCGCCCCGGACACGGCGGGCTCGCTCACGCCCAGGGTGCGGGCCGCAGCGGTCACCGAACCGAGCCGGGCCACGAGCACGAACGCCTCCAGCTGCGTGAGGGTCACACCAACACCGTGGCACAGCTCATAAGCGATCGCTTATCACCCCGTTGTCAGCGCCTTCCCTCGGCGCGACCCTCACCACAACAACGGAAAAAAGGGGGGCCGCGCGTGCAAGTACCTGCGCCGGTGGAATACGAGCGCGCCACGAGCGTCGACAACGCCTTGGCACTGCTGGAACGGTACGGGCCCGAGGCTCGGCTGGTGGCGGGGGGCCACAGCCTGTTGCCGATGATGAAGCTGCGGCTGGCTCGACCCGAGGTCTTGATCGACATCAACGACCTCACCGACCTGTCGTACGTCAAGGTCGAAGGGGGCGAACTGCGCATCGGGGCCATGACTCGGCACCGGGAGCTGCTCGACTCCCCGGTGGGGTGGGAGCACTACCCGATCCTGCGGGACGCCGAGCGGGTGATCGCAGATCCCATCGTGCGCAACCGGGGGACGGTCGGCGGGTCCATCTGCCAGGCCGACCCGTCCGAGGATCTGAGCGCAGTGTTCGCGGCGCTGGGCGCCCAGGCCGTGATCCGGTCTTCGTCAGGCGAGCGAGTGGTGTCCATGGAGGACTTCCACGTGGGCGCCTACACAACTGCGGTGGGCCCGGCCGAGATCCTCACCGAAGTGCGGGTGCCCATCCGCACCAACACGGGGAGCGCCTACGAGAAGGTGGAGCGGCGCATGGGCGACTGGGCGGTCGTGGCGGCCGGCGCCTTCGTGAGCCTCGACGGTGATCGCATTGCCGACGCCAGCATCGGTCTGGCCGCGGCCGGAGCCGAGCACTTCCGGGTGCCCGCGGCCGACGCTGCCCTGCGCGGTGCCCCGGCCACGGAAGAGACGTTCGCGACGGCCGCCCAGCTGGTGTCCGACGGGTGCGACCCGGTCAGCGACCAGCGGGGACCGGCCGACTACAAGCGCCACCTGGCCGGCGAGTTGGCCAAGCGAGCACTGCGGCGGGCCACCGCCCGAGCGAGAGGCGAGGAGGCCTGAGATGCAAGTGACCATGACGGTCAACGGTGACGAGGTCACGCGTGAGGTCGAGCCCCGGCTCCTGCTGGTGCACTTCGTGCGCGACCATCTCGGCCTCACCGGCACCCACTGGGGATGCGACACGTCCAACTGCGGCACGTGCGTCCTCTGGATGGACAGTGAGCCGGTGAAGAGCTGCACGGTGCTGGCGGCCATGGCCCACGGGCGCGACATCCGCACGGTGGAAGGGCTGGAGCGCAACGGCGAGCTCGACCCCGTGCAGGTGGGCTTCATGGAGGAGCACGGCCTGCAGTGCGGCTTCTGCACGCCGGGGATGATGATGACGGCTCGCTGGTTGCTGGATCACAACCCCGACCCCGACGAGGGTGAGATCCGGGAAGCGATCTGCGGCCAGATCTGCCGGTGCACGGGCTACGAGAACATCGTGAAGGCCATCCGCTGGGCGGCCGAACACCCGGCGACCGCGGAGGTGACGGCATGACCACCGTCGAGGAAGCGCCCGCCAACCCCATCGGCTTCGGGCGGATGAAGCGCAAGGAGGACCCCCGCTTCATCAGGGGCAAGGGCAACTACGTGGACGACATGCAGCTCCCCGGCATGTTGCACGGGGCCGTGTTGCGCAGCACGTACGCGCACGCTCGCATCCGCTCCATCGACACGTCGGCGGCCGAGGCCCATCCCAAGGTCAAGGCCGTCATCACCGGCGCCCTGCTGGAGACGCTGGGCTTGGCGTGGATCCCGTCGCTGTCCCACGACGTCATCGCCGTGCTGGCCACGGACAAGGTCCGGTACCAGGGCCAAGAGGTCGCCTTCGTTGTGGCCGAGGACCACTACTCGGCACGCGACGCGCTCGAATTGATCGAGGTCGACTACGAGCCGCTGCCCGCCATGATCGATGCCAAGGCCGCCCTCGATGCCGGCGCGCCCATCATCCGGGACGACATCGAGGGCAAGACCGACAACCACATCTTCGACTGGGAGGCGGGCGACAGGGCCAGCACCGAAGCGGTGTTCGCCAGCGCCGACGTGGTGGTGGAGCAGGACATGCTCTACCCGCGCGTGCACCCCGCGCCCATGGAGACGTGCGGATCGGTGGCGTACATGGACAAGGTCACGGGCAAGCTCACGATCTGGTGCACCACCCAGGCGCCCCATGCCCACCGCACCCTGTACGCGCTGGTGGCAGGGCTGCCCGAGCACAAGATCCGTATCGTCAGCCCCGACATCGGCGGGGGCTTCGGCAACAAGGTCGGCATCTACCCCGGTTACGTGCTGTCGGTGGTGGGCTCCATCGTCACGGGCAAGCCGGTGAAGTGGATGGAGGACCGCTCCGAGAACCTGATGTCCACCAGCTTCGCCCGGGACTACCACATGCACGGCGAGATCTGCTCCACGCGCGACGGCAAGATCACCGGCCTGCGGGTGAAGGTGCTGGCCGACCACGGGGCCTTCAACAACACGGCCCAGCCCACCAAGTTCCCGGCCGGCTTCTTCCACATCTTCACCGGTTCGTACGACCTGCAGGCGGCCCATTGCGAGGTCACCGGCGTCTACAGCAACAAGGCGCCGGGCGGGGTGGCCTACGCCTGCTCGTTCCGCGTCACCGAAGCCGCCTACCTGGTGGAGCGCATGGTCGACTGCCTGGCCGACGAGCTGGGCATGGACCCGGCCGAGCTGCGCATGAAGAACCTCCTGAAGCCCGAGCAGTTCCCGTACACCTGCCACACCGGTTGGGTGTACGACTCGGGCGACTACCCGCGCGCCCTGCAGAAGGCCATGGACATCGCCGGGTACGCCGACCTGCGCAAGGAGCAGGTCGAGAAGCGGGCGCGGGGAGAGCTCATGGGCATCGGCATCTCGTTCTTCACCGAGACCGTCGGTGCCGGTCCCCGCAAGCACATGGACATCCTCGGCCTGGGCATGGCCGACGGGGCCGAGGTGCGCGTGCACCCCACGGGCAAGGCCGTGGTCCGGCTGTCGGTGCAGACGCAGGGGCAGGGCCACGAGACCACCTTCGCCCAGATCGTGGCGGAGGAGCTGGGCATCTCGCCCGACGACATCGACGTCGTCCACGGCGACACCGACAACACGCCATTCGGTCTGGGCACGTACGGGTCGCGGTCCACGCCGGTGTCGGGCGCGGCGGTGGCCGTGGCGTCCCGGCGGGTGCGGGACAAGGCCAGGCTCATCGCCGGCGCCATGCTGGAGGCGTCGCCCGACGACCTGGAGTGGGAGAAGGGCCGCTGGTTCGTGAAGGGCGACCCCGCCCAGAGCAAGACCATCCAGGAGATCGCCCTGGCGTCCCACGGGCCGCTCGAACTGCCCGAGGGCGTGGAGGGCCACCTCGACGCGTCGTGCGTCTACGACCCGCCCAACCTCACGTACCCGTTCGGCGCCTACATCTGCGTGGTCGACGTCGACCCGGGCACCGGGCAGGTCAAGGTACGGCGATTCATCGCCGTCGACGACTGCGGGCCGCGCATCAACCCGATGATCGTCGAGGGCCAGATCCATGGGGGCCTGGCCGACGGGGTAGGGATGGCCTTGATGGAGGTGATCGCCTTCGACGAGGAGGGCAACTGCCTCGGTGGGTCGTTCATGGACTACCTCCTGCCCACGTCCATCGAATGCCCCAAGTGGGAGTTGGGCGAGACGGTCACCCCGTCACCCCACCACCCGCTGGGCGTGAAGGGCGTGGGTGAGTCGGCCACGGTCGGTTCGCCGGCCGCGGTGGTCAACGCCGTGCTCGACGCCATCGGCGTCCGCCACGCCGACATGCCCCTCACCCCCGCCCAGGTGTGGCGCACCATGCAAGGCAGCCCGTTCCGGACGGACCTTGCCATTCAATGAGCGGCCCACGGTGAGCGGCATCGACCTCCGGGAGCGAGAGCTCGAACTGCGGGCCAGCCGGCAGCGGTTCGTCGCGGCCACGGTTGTGCGCGCCGAGCGTCCGACGTCGGCCAAGCCAGGCGATGCCGCCCTGGTCCTGGCCGACGGGACGCTCGTCGGTTTCGTGGGCGGCGACTGCGCTCAAGCCACGGTGCAGGTCCAGGCCCTCGCCGCCATGGAGTCGGGCGAGCCCGTCCTGCTGCGTATCACCCCGGACGCGGAGAACGCGCCCGAAGAGACGGGGTCGATCACCGTGCACAACCCGTGCCTGTCGGGCGGGACGTTGGAGATCTTCCTGGAGCCGGCCATACCGGCGCCGCTGGTGGTCATCCACGGCGACGCGCCCATCGCCCGGGCCGTGGCCGGTCTGGCCGAACGCGTGGGGTACGACCTGGAGGCGTGGGCCGGGCCCGAGCTCCCGGCCGACACCACTGCGGTGGTGGTGGCCGCCCACGGGCGCGGTGAGGCCGAGGTGCTGCTGGCCGCGGTGCGGGCCGGGGTGCCGTACATCGGGCTGGTGGCTTCGGCCCGCCGGGCCATGGGGGTGCTCGACGTCCTGAGCCTGAGCGAGCGGGAACGGGCGAGCATCCACACGCCGGCCGGTCTCGACATCGGCGCCCGCACGCCCGAGGAGGTGGCGCTGTCGATCCTGGCCGAGATCGTGGCCACCCGGCCCCGGGTGACCGTGCGCCGCGACACCACCCCACCTCCTACCACTGCCGTCGACCCGGTGTGCGGTATGTCGGTGGCGACGCTCGACGCCACCTTGCACGCCGACCGCGACGGCGTCCGCTACTGGTTCTGCGGAAGCGGGTGCCTTCAGGCGTTCATGGACCAGTGACCGGTCTGCTGCGCGATGTCGAGGCGCTCGAGCAGCGGCTCGACGAGGTCGACTACGTCGCCGATCGGGGCTTGGCCACGGCGCTGTTCCTGGCCGTGGAGCTGCCCCAACCCATCCTGCTGGAGGGCGAGGCGGGCGTGGGCAAGACGGAGGCGGCCAAGGCCCTGGCCCGGGTGCTGGACACGCCGCTCATCCGCCTCCAGTGCTACGAGGGGATCGACGCCACCGAGGCCCTGTACGAGTGGAACTACCCGCGACAGCTGCTGGCCATCCGCCTGGCCGAGGCCCAGGGCGCCGACGTGAGCGAGACCGACCTGTTCGGGCCCGACTATTTGGTGGCCCGCCCCCTCCTCCAGGCCATCGACCACCCCGGCCCCCGGCCCGCCGTGCTGCTGGTGGACGAGATCGATCGGGCCGACGACGAGTTCGAGGCGTTCCTGTTCGAACTGCTCGCCGAAGCGGCCGTCACCATTCCCGAGCTGGGCACCCGCCGGGCCGTCGTGCCACCCGTGGTGGTGCTCACGTCCAACCGCACCCGCGACCTGCACGACGCCCTCAAGCGCCGTTGCCTCTACCACTGGATCGACTACCCCAGCCTGGAGCGGGCCCAGCGCATCGTGCGCCGGCGGGTGCCGGCCGCGTCGGCTTCGCTGGCTGAGCAGGCGGCCGAGGCGGTGGCCCGCATCCGCACCCTCGACGTGCAGAAGCAGCCGGGGGTGGCGGAGACCATCGACTGGGTGTCGGCCCTCGCCGTGCTCGGTGCCGGCCGCATCGACCCGGCCGCGGCCGAGGCCACCCTGGGCTCGCTGCTCAAGTACCGCGAGGACCTGGAACTGGTGCGTTCGCGGGGGCTGGACTGGTTGGCCGGCACGGCGTGATCCCGCGTCTCCCCGGCGCTCTTGGCCGGAGTACCCAGGCCGGAGTACCCAGGCCGGAGTACTCAGGCGGGAGTGCCGATGGTGAGGGGCCCGGCCGCCTGGGCGTCGTGGAGGGTGAGCGACGCCAGTTCCCACCACATGACCGCGTGCAGCGGCGCGCTCACCGTGTTGCCCGAACTGGGGTCCGTCCAGGTGCAGTTCCCGCTGAGCACCAGGATCGTGCCCACCCGGTTCGTGATCACCGCGCAGTTCATGGTGGGCAGGATGCCGGTGTTGCAGCCCCCGGCCACGTTGCCCATCTCCACGGCCAGCGAGGCCTGGCCATTCCCCGGCAGCATGCAGTTCAGGTTGGCGACGCCGGTGCCGCTCGGCGAGTCGATCACCACGGGGCCGTTCACCTGCATGAACACGGGCGTGGGGACCTGGGTTGGCCCCAGCGTCGCCGTGTACTGGATGACGGCCTGGACGGGGCCGGCTACCAGGGTCGCGGTCAACGCCTGCGACGGTGCCGCCGTCCCCACGAGCCCGACCACGGCGGCCACACCGGCGCCCAGCAACATACGGCTCTTGCCCATGATCCCTCCCAGGTTCTTTTCCCTCTCCTACGAACCCGGGGCCGGATCGTGTCAGGTCAGCCGCCGGAGATGGCGGCGACCACGCCGTCGAGGGCGGCCAGCGAGTGCCCGCTGACCACGGCGTCGCAGTGGGGCAGCGACGCGGCCATGCCGCCGGCGAGCGGCTGGTACCGGGGGTCGGCACTGCGGGGGTTGACCCACACGATGCGGTGGGCCAGCCGGTGCAGGCGGGCCATCTGCTCACCCAGCAGGGCGGGGTCGTCGCGCTCCCAGCCGTCGGACACGATCACCACCACCGCGCCCCGGGCCATGCCCCGGCGGCCGTAGTCGTCGATGAAGGTCTTGATGGCTTCGCCGATGCGCGTGCCGCCCCGCCAGTCCGGCGCGGCCACCGACGCCTGGGCCAGGGCCAGGTCCGGGTGCGTCGTCGCCAGCGCCCGGGTGAGCCGGGTGAGCTGGGTGGCGAAGGTGAAGACCTCGGCCTGGGCCGCACCGGCATTGGCATAGAGGAACTGGAGGTAGGCCCGGGCGTAGGGCTCCATCGAGCCGGAGATGTCGCACAGCACGACCAGCCGGCGGCGCTTGGGTTGGTTGCGCCTGCGGATCTGGACGACGGGATCACCACCGCTGCGATGGCTCCGGCGCAGGGTGGCGCGCACGTCGAGCCGGTCGCCGTGGCGGTGGCGCCGGTGGCGGCGACCGGATCGCTCGGGCGGGGCCAGGCGCAGCTGGCGCATGAGGTGCTGCAGCTCGGCCAGCTCGGCCGGGGCGAGCTCGCTGAAGTCGACGGTGGCCAGGCGCTCCTGTCGGCTGGCCGCCGGGATGGCCAGCTCCTTCACCGCGCCGGGGGGTTCCGGCTCGCCTCCCGACGGCGGGCCGGCCACGGCCACGGGGCGGGTGGACGGGGGCGGTGGGGCGTTGGGGTCGCCGCGGTGGTCGGCGACGTCGACCAGGCCCCGGAACACCTGTGCGAACACGCGGTCGAAGGTGCCGAGATGCTCGTGGTCGGTGACCAGCGTGACCCGCGCCGCCCAGTAGAGGTCGTCGATGGTGAGGGGGCGCAGGGCGGCGACGGCCTGGGCGAACCGGCCCGAACGCTCGGGCGTGGTCGGCATGCCGGCGGCGTGCAGCAGCTCACCGAACGAGACGGCCACGGCGGCCAGGTCGGTCACCCCGCCATGGTAGGGACCGCGGCGTTCAGCAGCCGGGCGATCTCGTCAGCCGTGACCGGCTCGGACCACAGGTACCCCTGGGCGTAGTCGCATCCCATGGACCGCAGCACGTCGAGCTGCCGGGGCTTCTCCACCCCTTCCGCCAGGGCGGCCAGGCCCAGGGCGTGGGCCAGGTCGATGGTCGAACGCACGATGGCGGTGTCCTGCGTGTTGCGGGCCAGGCCGGACACGAAGAACTGGTCGAGCTTCAGCGTGTCCACCGGGAACCGGCGGAGGTAGATCAGCGACGAGTAGCCGGTGCCGAAGTCGTCCACGGCCAACCGCACGCCCAGGTCGTGCAGGCGCACGAGGGCGACGCCGGCGCTGTCCTCCATGAGGACGCTCTCGGTGATCTCCAGCTCCAGCCGGCCCGGGTCGAGCCCGGTCTCGGCCAGGGTCCCGGCCACCAGTTCGACCAGGTCGGGCTGGGCCAATTGGCGGCCGGACAGGTTGACCGCCATCGTCAGGTGGGCCGCGGCCTCGCCCAGCTCGCACGCCCACGCGGCCACCTGCGCGCATGCGGTCCGCAGGACCCATCGGCCCAGCGGGACGATGAGCCCGGTGTCCTCGGCCAGAGGGATGAAATCGACGGGCGATACCAGGCCCCGCTTCGGGTGGTCCCACCGGACGAGCGCTTCCACCCCGCTGATCGTGCCGGTGGCCAGATCGACCACAGGCTGGTACCGCAGCACGAGGTCGTCCTGCTCGATGGCCTGGCGCAGCTCGGCCTCCATCTCCAGCCGGGCCATGGCCCTCCGGCGCATGGCGTCGTCGAACAGCTCGGCCCGTCCCCGTCCCAACTCCTTGGCGCGGTACATG
>Ga0070741_10003416_pt1 | contig 39539 bp, 37 predicted proteins | sample Coa_R1_4_FD_66440 | JGI IMG/M metagenome (GOLD analysis project Ga0070741, IMG submission 66440) | Surface soil microbial communities from Centralia Pennsylvania, which are recovering from an underground coalmine fire - Coalmine... | ecosystem: Environmental > Terrestrial > Soil > Unclassified ...
GAGCGCCACCACGCGATCGTCTCCTCGAGGTCGTTCGTGCCGTAGCGAGCCGAGCAGATCACGACGCCCCTCGGCGCCCTCGGCGGCGTCAGCTCGAGCGTCGCGACGACGCGCGAGAACTCGACCCCCCCGGCGCGGGTCGGGATCACCACCGCGTCGGCGGAGGCGAGCGCGGCCTGCACGAGCCGCTCGTCGCCGGGAGGCGTGTCGACGATCACGAGCCCGCCGTCGCCGCCCATCGCCCGGGCGAGCGTCCGCTCGGAGGGCGCCTCGACGACCTCGACCCCGTCGACGGGCCGCTCCTCGAGCCACTCGGCCGAGGAGGCCTGGCGGTCGGCGTCCACGAGGACGACCGGGTCGTGGCCCCGCTCGACGGCGGCCGCGGCCAGGTAGACGGCGGTCGTCGTCTTCCCGACACCCCCCTTGAGGTTGGAGACGACGACGTTCACGGCGGCTGCAGTCTACGACGCCGCGCCCGCCCCGCGAGCCGGAGCGCGAGCGGCCCCGCGCGGTGCTGCGGGGCCGCTCGCGTCACGCGGGGGTGCTACGCGGCGACCGGCTTCAGCGCGGCCGGCGCGGCGGGCGGCGTGGGGACGGCCGGCGGGGTCTCGCCGGCCGTCCTGAAGCTCTGCCGCAGGGCGACGACCGCGGCGCGCGCCTTCAGGACCCCGGCGCGCATCTCGAGGTTGGCGGCGCGGATCTGCAGGTTCGCCTCGCGGACGACGGGCCGGATCTCGCGGGGCTTGACGCCCGCGGCGAGCGCCGCCGCGATGTCGGACTGGAGCTTCGCCCGGTCGCTCAGGCACACCGACAGGAGCGAGTGCCAGTCGCCCGTCAGCTTGAGCGCGTCCGCCTTGATCTTCGCCCTGGCGGTGGCCCGGTCGGAGCCGACGAGGCTCTCGGCGTCGCTCTGGAGCGTCTGGGCGTCCGCCAGCACGGTGTCGTGCTTGGCCTGGACGTCGGTCTTGAGCTGCGCGATGTCCGCGTTGATCGCCGCAAGCGGGTCGTCGGCGAGCGCGGCGGCCGGCGCGAGCGCGGCGAGCGCGAGAACCGTCGCCGCGAGGAGGAGGAGCTTCTTCATCTGAACGTGTCTCCTGGTCGAAGGTGGGGGTGCCGTGACAGGTCGCACCTTGCGCCGCCCACGCAAACGACGTGTCTTCCGCGCGTAAAACCCCCGTAAAACGGCGGGTCGGGAGCCGCGCACGTTCACGTGGCAGGCGGATGGGCTCGGCTCGATCGCCGCCACCACGACGACGCCCGCCCGCGTCGAGGAGGTACAGCCCCCGAGGCGCCGGCGGCCGCGGCGAGCGCGGCGACCAGGTATCGCATCGTGCCTCCGGAGCTCGGGTACCCCGGTCGACCCGCCGGAGGGCCCGGTTCGGATTCAATGCAGGCATGGTCCGGACGACCGTCGACCACGCGGTGATCGCGGTGAGCGACTGGGAGCGGTCGAACCGCTTCTACCGCGACGTCCTCGGCGCCGAGGTGCGGGAGCTCGCGCGCGGCCGCTACGCCTACCGGTTCGGCGACGTCCAGCTCAACGTGCACGGTCCGGGCTCGACGGCCGAGCCGCGCGCCGCGAGGCCGGTCGAGCCCGGGGGGAGCGATCTCTGCTTCCGCTGGGAGGGAACCCCCGACGAGGCGCTCGAGCACCTGCGCCGGCACGGCGTCGAGCCGGTCGAGGGGCCGGTCGCGAGGCAGGGCGCCGCCGGCGAGGGGACGAGCGTCTACTTCCGCGACCCGGACGGCTCGCTGCTCGAGCTGATCGCCTACCCCGCGTCCTGAGCGCCCGCCGCGGCGAGCGGCCGTCCGTCGGCCGCGGTCGTCGCGAGCACCGCGCGCAGCGCCTCGACGATCCGGTCCGCCTCCTCCCCGGTGAGCACCAGGCAGGGCGCGAGGATGACGTTCTGGTAGATCGACCGCACGATCACGCGCCCCTCGTCGCGGACGCGGTCGGCGATCTCCTGCCGGCGCACGGCGAGCGGCTCGCGCGTCTCCCTGTCGGCGACGAGCTCGACCGAGGCGAGGAGGCCCGCGCCGCGGACGTCGCCGACGACCGGCAGCTCGAGCAGGCTTCGAAGCCCGTCGAGGAGGCGCGCCCCAACCCGCACGGCGTTCTCGAGCAGGCCCTCGCGCTCGATCACCTCGAGGTTCCGGAGCGCGACCGCGCACGCGACCGGGTGGCCGCAGTAGGTGTAGCCGTGCATGAACCCCGTCTCCGCCGTGCGGAGCGTCTCGCCCACCTCGCGCGTCGCGAGCACGGCGCCAAGCGGTAGGTAGCCGCTCGTGAGGCCCTTCGCGGTCGCGATCAGGTCCGGCTGCATCCCCCACGCCGGCGACGCGAACCAGTGCCCGAGCCGGCCGAACGCGGTGACCACCTCGTCGGCGACGAGGAGGATGCCGTGCTCGCGGCAGAGCCGCGTCACCGCCTGCCAGTACTCGCGCGGCGGCACGATCACGCCGCCGACGGTCAGCACCGGCTCGCCGATGAACGCGGCGATCCGCTCCGGCCCGAGCCGCTCGATCGTCTCCTCGAGCTCGCGCAAGCAGAACGCGAACGGGTCCTCGCCACCGAAGAGCTCCTTCCGGTAGGGGTACGGGGTCGTGAGGTGGTAGAAGCCCCCCGGCAGCTCGCCGACCCCCGCCTTGAGGGCCGAGAGCCCGCTCGCCGAGAGGGCGCCGTAGGTCATCCCGTGGTAGGAGTGCGAGAGCGAGAGCACGAGCGTCCGCTCGCGCTCGCCGCGGTTCCAGTGGTAGAGGCGGGCCATCTTGATCGCGCTCTCGCAGCTCTCCGAGCCGCCGTTCGTGAAGAAGACCTCGGCGATCCCCTCGGGCGCGAGCTCGACGAGCCGGTGCGCGAGCTCCGCCGCGCGCTCGTTGCCGAAGTTCCAGAAGAGCGGCGCGTACTCGAGCTCCGCCATCTGCTCCGCCGCGACCTCGGCGAGCTCGGCCCGGCCGTGGCCGATCTCGCAGAGCTGGATCCCGCCGAGCGCGTCGAGGTACTCGTTCCCCTCCGCGTCGAAGTAGCTCGAGCCCTCGCCGCGCACGAGCAGGAGCGACGGCCCGGCGAAGCTCCACGGGTGGATCACGTGCTCGGAGTCCCACGCCGCGAGCTGCTCGTGCGTCGGCACGCCTACCTCCGCTCGAGCGGCATCGACCGGTTGATCCCGACGTCGGTCCGGAGCGCCTCGAGCCACCCCGCCCGCACCGAGGCCAGGAGCTCCGCGCCGAGCCGGAACGCCTCGGCGTGGCGCTCGAGCACGCCCTGCCCGAGCTCGCGGCCCTCGGCGAGGATCGCGGCCTCGTCGACGCCGGTCACCTGCCCGTCGCGGAGCACCCAGCGGCCGCCGACCATCGTCGACCGGACGGCGCTCGTCGTCGAGGAGAAGACGACGTGCTGGAGCGGGTCGTTCAGCGGCGTGAAGACGCGGCTCTCGAGGTCGAGCAGCACGAGGTCGGCGCGCCGCCCCGGCTCGATCAGGCCGAGCCCGTCGTCGCCGGCGGCCTGGGCCCCGCCGCGTGTCGCCATCCGCCACGCCTCGCGGGCGCCGAGCCAGCGTTCGTAGTCGAGGTCCCACAGCTTGTGGAGCAAGCCCGCGACCTTGAGGGTCGCGTAGAGGTCGTTGCCGTCGTTCGAGCTCATGCCGTCCGAGCCCATCGCCACGTTGACGCCGGCGTCCAGGAGCACGGGGACGGCCGCGATCCCGCTCCCGAGCTTCAGGTTCGAGATCGGGTTGTGCGTGATGCTCGTGCCCGTCGACGCGACGAGGTCGACGTCGGCATCGGTCAGCCAGATCCCGTGCTCGAAGCTGACGCGCGGCCCGAGGAAGCCGAGCTCGTTCATGTGGGCCGGCAGCGTCTTCCCGTACATCCTCCGGCCCGACAGCGCCTGCATCCGCGTCTCGAGCACGTGGATGTGGATCGTCAGGTCGAGCTCGTCGGCGAGCGCGGCGCAGGCCTGCAGCATGTCGTCGGTGCAGCGCTGCGGCCCCGACGGGCCGAGTCCGATCGAGATCCCCTCGTCGGGCCGGTGGTAGCGCTCGACCGCGAAGCGCGAGAACGCCTCCCACTCCGGCCAGCCGGGCGGCTTCTCGGCGAGGAAGCGGCGCCGCAGCTCCTCGGGCACGAGCCCGAGGTCGAGCACGACGACCTCGTCGTAGGAGCGGTCCGACATCCCGATCACGATCACCGCCCGCAGGCCGAGGTCCCGGTAGGCGCGCGCGACCGCGCCGATCGACTCCTCCGTCCAGCCGGCGAGCTCGTAGACGTAGTCGACGACGCACGTCGCGCCCGACCGGATCATCTCCATGCCCCCGAGCAGCGTCCGCACGTAGATCTCGCGATCCGTCTGCGCCGGGTTCGCGAAGACCGGGTAGGAGAAGAGCATCCACGGCTCGAGCGGCAGGTTGTCGAAGCGGCCCCGGAACCAGTTCTCGTTCGAGTGGTTGTGCGCGTTGACGATGCCCGGGACGACGGCGAAGCGCGTGCAGTCGACCACCTCCTCGCCGGACGCCCCGTCCCCGACCGCCGCGATCCGCCCACCTTCGACCGCGACGTCGGTGCGGCGGAACTCGCCCCCGCCGACGTCGACGAGGCCGTTCCTGAGGACGACGTCGGCCACGCTCAGTGATGCACGCGCTCGACCTCGTCGAGCCCGGCGTCGAAGGCCTCGAGCGTGAGGTCGACCTCGTCCGAGGTGATCGTGAGCGGCGGCGCGACCTTGATCGTGTTCGGCACGAAGCCGGTGAGGAAGACGCCGTGCGCGGCCGCCTCGCGCGCGACGATGCGGGTCGGCGTCCGCGAGAGGTCGCCGGTGAAGTCGAAGGCGCGGTCCTCCGGGACGATCGGCGAGCCGTCCGGGCCGACGAGGTCGACGGCGTGGTAGAGGCCGCGGCCGCCGATGCGGCCGATCGAGGGATGCCGCGACCGCAGCTCCTCGAGGCCGGCGCGGAGGCGCAGCCCCATCTCGGCGCCATGCTCGACCGCGCCCTCGTCGATCATCGCCTCGACGTTCGCCACGATCGTCGCGCAGACGAGCGGGTGCCCGTCCCAGGTCGAGCCGCTGTACCACCGGTCGCGCTCGAACGCCTCCGCGATCTCCTTCGAGGCGACGACGCCGCCGACCGGGAGGATGCAGCCGTTCATGCCCTTCCCGATCGGCATCAGGTCGGGGACGACGCCGTCGTAGAGCTGGTAGGAGAACCACCGCCCGAGCCGGCCGAAGCCGCAGATCACCTCGTCGTCGACCCAGAGGATCCCGTGCCTCCGCGTCAGCTCGCGCACCGCCGGGACGTAGCCGTCGTGGCCCATGATCCCGGCGACCCCGAGCATCGTCTCGGTGACGACGGCGGCGACGTTCTGGGCGCCGACCTCGGCGATCGTCCGCTCGAGCGCCTCGATCGACGGCAGCCCGCCCGAGGCGTCGAAGTCCTCGGGCTCGGGAGCCGGGATCGTGCGGAAGGTCGGGAGCTCGCCGCCCGGCACGTCCCGCACCTCGTGCGCGACCGTGGCGGAGGAGAGCTGGTTGCCGTAGCCGCGCACCCGGGTGCCGGCGCCCGCGGTGAGGCCGTGGAACGAGTGACGCTGCGTCAGCACGACCGGCCGGCCGGTGTGGACGCGCGCCATCGTCAGGGCGACGTCGACCGCGTCCGAGCCCGAGGGGAGGATGCGCACGCGGCCCGCCCAGCCGTCGGCGCCGAGCACGTCCTCGACGATCAGCTTCGCCGCGCGGGCGCGGTAGTCCGTCGCCATCCCGAAGTAGACGTGGCCGTAGCGGTCGAGCGCCTCGCGCAGCCCCGCGACGACGCGCGGGTGGCGGTGGCCCATGTTGTCCGAGATGAGCTGACTCTGGCAGTCGAGCAGGCGCGTGCCGTCGACCATGTGGAGGTAGTTGCCCTCCTGGTAGGCGACGCCGTTCCAGACGTGCTCCCCCGCGGCCTGGACGTTGTGGAGGTAGTAGGCGCGGTCCCACGCCTCCATCCGCGCCCAGTCGACGCGCTCGGCCGCCGCGGCGGCGGCGGTCTCGCTCCCGACCGCCGCCACGCTAGGTCGCCTCCGCCGGCGCGGCCATCGGCGCGCGCACCGGCAGCGCCCCGGAGACGCTCGCGATGTCGACCACGGCGTCCGGCTCGACCTGCTCGCCCCGGACGGCGCGGCTGAACCCGAGCACCTCCTTCACCCGGTCGCCCGCGAGCGCCTGCACGAGCCACACCCCGGCGACGTAGGTCGCGCCCCCGAGCGCCCACGCCTCGAGCGGCGGGATTCCCCAGAGCCTCGTCGGGTCCTCGCCGGGCACGATCCCGCTCGCCCAGGCGCCGAAGAAGACGGCGCCGCAGAGGGCGACGAGCGCGGGCCAGTTGAACCAGGCGGTCTCCGACCACGCCGGGATCCTGAGCAGCGGGCGCGAGATCCCGAACCAGCGCGGGAGCAGGAAGTGGTCGATGAACATGATCACGCTCGCGGTCGGGACCGTGATCGCGAGGAACGCCGCGACCTTGAAGAACCCGTTCGTGAACTGGTAGTTGACGAGCCACCCCGAGAACGCGCCGCCGCCCGCGATGAGCACGCACGTGTAGACGCGCCGCCACCGCTTCCAGCCGCCGATGATGTTCTGGCCGCCGTTGATCGCCTCGTAGTAGTTGCCGTCGTTCAGCGCGAACTGGCTGATCGTGCCGATCACGAACGCGAGCCAGAAGGCGCCGAAGAGCGAGTACTCGGTCGTCTGGCGCACGACCGGGCCGAAGTCCGCCGTCTGCGCGAGGTCGGCCATCATCCAGCCGCCGACCGAGAAGAGCAGGAAGCCGAACAGGAGCGCGAAGCCGAAGGCCGGGAGCGGCCACCAGAAGCGCGGCTTGCCGTAGCGGAAGATGTCCGGCTCGTTGCCCCACATCGCGAACCCGATCACGACCGCCACGCCCGCGAGGAACGAGAGCCCGCCGCCGCCCTTCGGCTGGTCGTCGAGGATGCCGGAGTCGGTCGTGAGCACCCTGATCACGAGGTAGAGCACCCAGAGGATGATCAGCGGCGTCACGAGGTAGCGCGCGAACACCGTGATCCCCGTGAACCCGAAGAGGTTGTTGAACACCATCAGGCCGGCGAAGAGGATCGCGAAGAGCTCGACGTGGTCCCAGCTGTAGAGGCCGTCCCAGATCTGGCCCATCAGCCCCGCCTGGAACCCCGTCCACCCCGTCGCGCCGACGATGATGAAGAGCGACACGAGCCACGATCCCGAGACGCCGAAGATCGAGCGCGTGAGCAGGGCGTGCGTCTGGCCGGTCCGCGAGCCGAGGTACGACGCGAGCATCGCGTACGCGACGTAGATCCCGATCCCGAGGCAGGTGATGCCGGCCGTCGACCCGAGGTCGTGGCCGCCCGCGTACAGCTCCGTCCCGACGAAGAGGAACGAGAAGCCCGCCGCGAAGGACGCCCACAGCCCGGCGAAGTGCCAGATCGGTCGGCGCCGGTCGAGCGGGACGATCCCGGTGTCGCTCGTCGAGTAGTCGTGGCGGATCGACTCGTCGAGGGTCTCGCGCTCGAAGGCGAGATCCTCCCTGAGCTCCGCGACGTCGTGTGCGATCTCCTCCCGTGGGTGGTGGTGGAGACCGCCAGGGCCCGTGGACATCGCAAGCCTCCTTGGCTCGAAGGGGCGCTGCTCCGTGCCGCGCGAGTCTACGAGCGGGCCGGGCCGCTTTCAAGCGGCCCGCTCGCGCCCGGGGGAGCCGCCCCCGCCAGCGGCCGGCCCTCGAGGAGCGCCCCGTGCGGAGGAATCGGCTCGCGCCGCCCGCCCGGCGGCTACCCGGCGACCGCGATCGCCTCGATCTCGAGCATGACCTCGGGCCGGTAGAGCGAGCGCACCTCGACGATCGTGTCGGCCGGGTAGGGCGGCGTGAACCACTTCCGCCGCAGCTCCACGACCTTCGGGAAGTTGGCCGCCATGTCGGTGAGGAAGATCGTCACCTTCACGACCCGGTCGAGGCTCGAGCCGCCCGCCTCCAGCACCCGGCCCAGGTTCCGGAAGGCCTGGTCGGCCTGCGCCTCGAAGTCGTCCACGGAGACGAGCTCGCCGGCGCCGTCGATCCCGACCTGCCCCGAGACGAGGACGAGGTCGCCGACGCGCATCGCCTGCGAGAGCAGGTAGGGCGCGTACGGGTCGGGGTCGGTCGCGACCTGCCGGACGTCCACGTCGGCCGCTCAGCCTACCCGCTCACGCCTCGCCGAAGACGCCCGCGGCCGCGAGCCGGCCGAGCCGCTCCTCCGAGTAGCCGCAGAGCCCGGCGAGCACCTCGCGCGTGTGCTCCCCGCGGCGCGGCGCCCGGCGAAGCGGCCGCTCGCCGCCGAGCCGGAGGGGGCTCGCCACCTGGCGGACGGTCCCGAGCGCCGGGTGCTCGACCTCGACGACGTCGCCGCGGGCGACCGCCTGCGGGTCCTCGAGCGCGGCCGCGACGTCGTTCACCGGCGCGCTCGGCACGCCGGCCGCGGCGAGCGCCTCCAGCCAGTCCGCCGAGCTCCGCTCCGCGAACGCGGCGTCGAGGATCGGGAGCAGCTCGTCGCGGTTGCGGTCACGCGCCGCGAAGTCGGCGAAGCGCTCGTCGGTCGCGAGCTCGGGCCGGCCGAGCGCGCCGCAGAGCGCGACCCAGAACTTCTCCTTCGGGCAGGCGACGACGATCCAGCCGTCCGCGGTGGCGAAGTTCTGGAACGGCACGATCGACGGGTGCGCCGAGTTGCGCCGCCGCGGCGGCGTGTAGCCGCGCGAGGCCGTCCAGACGCCGACGTAGCACAGCTCGTGCAGCGCCGTCTCGAACAGCGAGACGTCGCAGTCGCAGCCGACGCCGTCGCGCCGGGCGCGCCAGACGCCGGCGAGGAGCGCGATCGCCGAGACGTAGCCCCCCGAGAGGTCGACGAGCGAGAGGCCGCTCTTCGCCGGCGCGCCCTCGGGGTCGCCCGTGAGCGACATCCAGCCGGCGAGCCCCTGCATCATGTAGTCGTAGCCGCCCTGGGCGGCGCGCGGGCCCGTCATCCCGAACCCCGAGAGCGAGCAGCACACGATCCGCGGGTTCGCGTGCTTGAGGCGGTCGTAGGTGAGCCCGAGCTTCTCCGGCTGGTCGCCGCGCAGGTTCGAGTAGACGGCGTCGGAGACGCGCACGAGGTCCTCGAGCACGCCGCGCGCCTCGGGACGGCGCAGGTCGAGCGAGACGCTCTTCTTGTTGCGGTTGAACGCCTCGAAGAAGAGCGAGTCCTCCCCCTCGGCGAACGGCGGCACGTAGCGGCCGACGTCGCCGCGGGAGGCCGGGTCCTCGACCTTGATCACCTCCGCGCCGAGGTCGGCGAGCTGGAGCGTGGCCCAGGGGCCGGCGCCGAACTGCTCGAGCGCGACGATCCGGACGTCAGCGAGCGGCAGCGAGCGCCCTCACCTCCCCGAGCAGCTCCACCTGCTCCAGCAGGCCGCCCGGCTCGACCGCCGGGTGGAAGACGACGTGCTCGGCGCCCGCCTCGACGTAGGCGGCGGCGCGCTCGGCGCAGGCCTCGGGCGGGCCCGTGACGGCGTAACGCTCGATCGCGTGGGTCGAGAACTCCGTCGCGTAGCGGCGCGAGAGGTGCTCCCGCGCCTGCTCGACGGTGCCGCCGACGAGCGCCGGCAGGACGACGGCGGCGGCGAGCGCGCGGCCGCCGGCCTCGGCGCGCAGCCGCGCGAGCCCCTCCGCGAACCGCTCGGGCGAGACCCAGATCGGGATCCAGCCGTCGCCGAAGCGGGCCGCGCGGCGGAGCGCGGCCTCCGTGCGCCCGCCGACCCAGAGCGGCGGCCCGCCCGCCTGCGCCGGCGGCGGCTCGATCGCGACGCCGTCGAACGACGAGAAGCGGCCGTGGAAGCTCGCCGCGCCGCCTGCGAAGAGCGCCCGCAGCGCGCGCATCGACTCGTCCGTGCGGGCGCCGCGCTCGCGCGGCGGGACGCCGGCCGCCTCGAAGTCCTTCGGGCTCTCCCCCCCGACGCCGACGCCGAGGATGACGCGGCCGCCGGAGAGGTAGTCGAGCGACGCAACCGCCTTGGCCACGAGCGCCGGCGCCCGCAGCGGCAGCAGGAGCACGCCGGCGCCGAGCGCGACCCGCTCGGTCACGGCCGCGAACACGGAGAGGGCGACGATGACGTCGAGCAGCGGGTGGTGGAAGGCGACGTGGTCGCCCGCCCAGAGCGAGTCGAAGCCGGCCGCCTCCGCCGCCTCGGCGACGCGGCGGTAGTGCCCGGGGTCGGGCGCGCCGCCGACGAGCGGCCCGCTCCCCTGCACGCCGAACGCGGCGCCCGTCACGGCGCCGCGCGCCAGGCGCGCTCGTAGTACGGCCGCAGGTACGCGAGATGCTCGTGCATCCCGCCGCCCGCGGCCTCGACGTCGCCGGCCTCGATCGCCGCCGCGATCGCCCGGTGCTGGTCGTTGATCGCGCGGTGGAAGCGCGCGCCGAGCCTCGTCCGGGCGAGGTTCCGCTGGAGCACGCCGAAGATCGGCTGCGCCGCGATCGCGAGCAGCGCGTTCCCGCAGCAGTCGATCACGACCGAGTGGAAGTCCTGGTTGTAGACGAACTGCTCGGCCGTCCCGAGCCGGAGCGGCTCGTCCGGGATCGTCTCCCGGAGCCGCTCGAGCTCCTCCGGCGTGCGCCGCGCTGCGGCGATGCGGGCGGCCGGCACCTCGAGCAGCTCCCGCGCCTCGAGCAGGTCGTCGAGGGTGACGTCGTTCGCGTCCGCCATCAGCGAGATGCTCGAGTGGAGGTAGCTCGAGACGCCGGCGACGCTCGGCAGAGTCACGTACGAGCCGCCGCCCGCCCCCTTCGCGGTGCGAATCAGGTCCTGCGCGGCGAGCGAGCGCAGCGCCTCGCGCAGCGTCGCCCTGCTCACGCCGAACTCGCGCGCGAGCACCTCCTCGTTCGGCAGCCGCGAGCCCGGCTGGAGCGTCCCTCCGACGACGAGCGTGCGCAGCTGCTCGGCAACCTGCTCGTACTGCTTGGCGGCTACGTGACGCTCCTACTCGATGCCGAATTCCCGGTTGGCCGCGAGCGACGCCGGCGCGGACGAGGGCACCGCCGGCCGCTGCGCGAAGTAGTCGGTGAGCGACGAGCCGTCGCGCCTCGCCCGCAGCTCGGCGCGCAGGCGCTCGGTCTCCTCCTCGTCGATCTCGAGCGTCCGCTCGTCGGCGAAGACGACGCCGTACGCGTCGCGGGCGAGCTCGATCGTCGTGAAGTCGTCGAGCACGTCCTCGCGCACCGCCTCCGCGGGCCGGTCGAGCGGGTCGCCGTAGCCGGCCGCGTTCGGCTCGCGGAACTCGATGTACTCGCCGGCGGCGAACGGGATCCCGGTCACCTTCGCCGGCAGCACCTCCTCGCGCGCGGTGTCGGGGTTCTTGCGGCACGAGGCGACGAGGCCGTCCCAGCCGCCGAAGACGCCGCGCGGCGGGTCGGTCTGGCGGTCGCCCTCGCACGAGTACGTCCCGTCGACGAGGAAGCGGTTGCGCCGGATGATCCCGACCCCGCCGCGCCAGCGGCCCGGGGCCGCCGGCTCGGGCCGCAGCTCGTACTGGTCGCAGCGCATCGGGAAGCGCATGTCGAGCTCCTCGATCGGGTTGTTGCGCGTGTTCGCCATCAGGTTGTCGACGGAGTCCATCGCGTCCTTCCCGGAGCGGCCGCCGTACGAGCCCTCGTTCACCTCCAGGTAGAGCCAGTACTCGCCCGCGGAGGCGTCGAAGCCCGCGTAGGCGCAGAAGTGGATGCCGGCGGAGTTGCCGCCCGTGACCTTGTCCGGGAGCGCCTCCGCCAGCGCGAGGTTGACGTTGTCGACGACGCGCTGCGTCTGGCAGAAGCGCGAGAAGCACGCGCGCGGGAAGCTCGGGTTGAAGATCGTGCCCTTCGGGGCGATCACCTTCACGGGCCGGAAGACGCCGTCGTTCTGCGGCACGTGCTCCGGGAAGGTCGTCTCGTCGAGCAGGATCGTGCGCACCGCGTAGTAGCACGAGACGAGCAGGCTCCCCTCGAACGGGACGTTGTAGCCCGTCGGCACCTCCGGGTTCGAGCCGGTGAGGTCGATCGTGATCTCGTCGCCGTCGACGACGACGCGCGTCTCGACGCGCAGCCGCTCGCCGCGGTTGCGGGCGTCGTCGTCGAGCCAGCCGACGACGGGCCCGTAGGTGCCGTCCGGGATCTTCGCGATCTCCTGCCGCAGCATCCGCTCCGAGTAGTCCATCCAGTCGTAGGCGGCGCTCATGACGACGTCGGCCCCGTAGCGCTCGACCAGGCGCAGGAAGCGCTCCCTGCCGAGCTGGCAGGCGGCGAGCATCGCGTTCATGTCGCCGCGGTTCATCGTCTCCGTCCGGACGTTGTCGAAGATCATCCGGTCGAGGTCCTCGTTCAGCTCGCCGCGGCGGTACCAGCGGAGCGCGTTGTACATCTTCGCCTCGGCGTAGACGTCGAACGCGTCGGCGTTGATGCCGGGGAACGAGCCCCCGACGTCGAGCACGTGCGCGGTCACCGCCGCGAACCCGAGCAGCTCGCCCTCGTGGAAGATCGGCACCGCGACCGCGACGTCGGGCGAGTGCGACGCGCCGAGGTACGGGTGGTTGTGGACGATCACGTCGCCGTCCTCGATCTCGCCCTCGAGCCGGTAGAGGAAGCCGCGGATGTACCACGGCAGCGAGCCGATGTGCATCGGCGTCGAGTCCGACTCGCAGAGCTCGCGCCCCTGCGCGTCGAAGATCCCCGCGCCGAGGTCCTCCGACTCGCGGATGATCGACGAGTAGCTCATCCGGAAGAGCACGCCCGCCATCTCCTTCGCGATCGCGTGGAACGCGCCCCCGAGCACGCGCAGCGTGATCGGGTCGACCTCGACGCGCTTCCGCGCCGGCGGCCCCGGCTGCCGCCCCACCTCGTACGCCGCGACGCTCATCTCGCCACCTCCTCCGCGGCGGCGGCGAGGGCAGCGCCGGCCCCGGCCGCACCCGTGTCGATCACGACGTTCCCGAAGCGGTCGACACGCGCGGCGAGGCCCGGCGGAACCACCGTCGTCGAGTCGTACTGGTGCACGATCGCCGGCCCCTCGAGCACGTTGCCCGCCCGGAGCGCCTGCCGGTCGTAGAAGCGCGTCGCGACCTTCCGGAGCGCGCCCCCGACGCGGAACCACGCCTCGCCCTCGTGCCGCAGCGCCGCCGCCGGCGACTCCGGCCCCGGCTCGGCCTCCGGCGCGCGCAGCTTCGGCTGCAGGCCGATCCCGCGCACGCGCAGGTTGGGGATCTCGACGTCGGAGTCCTCGAAGCGGCGCGAGTACTCGCGCTCGTGCCGCTCGTCGAAGTCGGAGCGGAGCTTCCGGACCCACGCGTCGTCGATCGCGCCGGCGCCGCAGTCGACGCGGAGCTCGTAGCCCTGGCCGAGGTAGCGGCAGTCCGCGACCCGCTGGACGAGGATCCGGTCCTCGGGCACGCCGTCCTCGAGGAGCTGGTCGCGCGCCTGCGCCTCGAGCGCGGCGAACGCCTCCTCGAGCGCGGCCGTGTCGAGCCGCGAGACGCGCTGGTAGACGGTCGAGACGTACTCGTAGACCATGTCCGTCGCGAGCAGGCCGAGCGCCGCCGTGACGCCGGGGTAGCTCGGCACGAGCACCCACGGCGTCCCGACCTCGAGCGCGATCTGCGCGGCGAAGAGCGGCCCCGCCCCGCCCTCGGCGACGAGGGCGAAGTCGCGCGGGTCGTAGCCCTTGCGCACGGAGTTCTCCTCGATCGACTGCACCATCGAGTGCGTCAGGATCTGGACGGCGCCCATCGACGCCTCCTCGACGCTCATCCCGAGCGCGCGCGCGGGGCCGTCCTCGAACGCGGCGCGCGCGAGGTCGGCGCGGAGCCGCATGTCGCCGCCGAGGAACGCCTCCGGCGCGAGCCAGCCGAGGTTCACCAGCGCGTCCGTCGCCGTCGGCTCCGTCCCGCCGCGGCCGTACGCCGCCGGCCCGGGGTCGGCGCCGGCCGAGCGCGGCCCGACGCGGAAGATGCCGCCGGCGTCGACGTAGGCGATCGAGCCGCCGCCCGCGCCGATCGTGTCGACGTCGACCATCGGGATCATCGCCTGGTACGGGCCGACGCGCGTGTCGAGCAGGTGCTTCATGCGCAGCCGGCCCTCCTGCGCGAGCCCGATGTCGGCGGAGGTCCCGCCGACGTCGAGCGTGATCACGTTGTCGAAGCCGGCCTCGCGCCCCGCCCAGATCCCGCCGACCACGCCCGCCACCGGGCCGGACATGAGCAGGTTCACGGGCCGCGCCACCGCGCCGTCGGCCGTCGCGACGCCGCTCGCGGACGTCATCAGGTGCACGCCCGTGCGCACGCCGAGCCCGCGCAGCTCGTCCTCGAGCCGCCGCACGTAGCGCGAGACCGTCGGCCCGACGTACGCGTTCAGGCAGACCGTCGAGAAGCGCTCGTACTCGCGGTACTGCGGCAGCACCTCCGACGAGACGGAGAGGAACGCCTCCGGGAACTCCTCGCGCACGATCTCGGCGACCCGCGCCTCGTGCTGCGGGTTCAGGAACGAGAACAGGAAGCACACCGCGACCGCCTCGACGCCGGCGTCCTTCAGCTTCCGCACCTGCTCGCGCGCCTTCTCCTCGTCGAGCGGCACGAGCACCGAGCCGTCGCGCGTGATCCGCTCGGGCACGGTCAGCCGGTGGCGGCGGCGCACGATCGGGTGCCGCTGCCACGGCAGGTCCTGGTAGTTCGAGAAGTTGAGCGGCTTCTTGTGCCGCGCGATGTGGAGGATGTCGCGATAGCCCTCGGTCGTGATCAGCCCGACCCGCGCGCCATTGTGCTCGATCACGATGTTCGTCGCGATCGTGGTGCCGTGGAAGACCTGGTCGAGCTGCGCAGGGGCCGTTCCGACGCTTTCGCAGAGATCCTCGATTCCCCTGACCGTGCCGCGGGACGGGTCGTCCGGCGTGGTCGGGACCTTGTGCACCTGCACCACGCCGGCCTCGTCGTCGACGTAGATGAGATCCGTGAAGGTGCCGCCGACGTCAACCCCGAGTCGTTTCACACCGCACCCCCTAGGGCTTGAGGACGATCTTTCCGAAGTGCTCGCGCCGCTCCATCATCTCCATCGCCTCGCGCGCCTTCGCGAGCGGGAAGACCTCGTGCACGAGCGGGACGATCTTGCCGGCGCGCGCGAGCTCGAGGCACGCCTCGACCTCGCTGCGCAGGTAGCAGAACGATCCGATCACGCTTCGCTGCATGCGGAAGAAGGGGATGATGTCGAACGGCACCACCTCGCCGGAGTGCGCACCGCAGATCACCATCCGCCCGTCCTTCCCGAGGCAGTCGAGCCCGACCTGGAAGAGCGTGCCGCCGACGTGCTCGTAGACGAGGTCGACGCCCCGGTCGTCCGTCAGCTTCATCACCTCCGCGACCACGTCCTGGGTCGCGTGGTTGACGCCGTGATCCATCCCGAGCTCGGCCGCACGCGCGAGCTTCTCGTCGGAGGAGGCGTTGCCGATCACGGTCGCCCCGGCGAGGTGCGCGAGCTGCACCGCGGCGGAGCCGATGCCGCTCCCGACCGAGTTGACCAGCACCGTCTCGCCCACCCGCAGGCCGCCGCGGTCGAAGAGCATGTGCCAGGCGGTCCCGAACGCGATCTGCAGCGCGGCGGCCGCCTCGTCGGTCAGCTCGTCCGGAACGCGCAGGAGCTGGCCGGCGCTGCAGACGAGCTGCTCGGCGTAGCCGCCGGAGTAGGCGAAGCTGATGAAGCCGGCGCTCGTGCAGAGGGCCTCGCGGCCGCTGCGGCAGAAGCGGCACTCGCCGCAGGTCGAGAACAGGAACGGCATCACGCGGTCGCCGACCCGCCAGCCCTCGACGCCGTCGCCCAGCTCCGCGATCCGGCCGACCACCTCGAGGCCGAGCACGAACGGGAAGTCGACGGGGAAGCGCGACGTGCCCTCGCGGACGTCCACGTCGAGGTGGTTGAGCGCGCAGGCGAGCACGTCGACGAGCACCTCTCCCGGCCCGGGCCTCGGCGCCTCCACTTCCTCCAGCCGGAGGACGTCGGCCCCGCCGAACTCGTGGAACACGACCGCCTTCACCCGCCGACCTCCCCTTTTCGCCGACCGAGCCTGCCTTTATGTCTGACGTTCGGGGCGCTGTCAAGCGGCCTCCGCTCCGAGGCGGTTTGACAGGCCGCCGAATGTCTGACATACAGTCGCCCACGGCAGTCGACCTCGCCCACGCCCGCTCCCTCCTCTTCACGCCCGGCGACGACGAGGCCGGCCTGCGCTCCGCGCTCGCGTCGGCGGCGGACGCCGTCGTCGGCGACCTCGAGCACTCCGTCGCGCCCGAGCGCAAGCAGGCGGCGCGCGACCTCGTCGCCGAGCTCCGGCCGCCGGTCGTGCGGGTGAACGGAGCCGACACGGCCTGGTTCGAGGCCGACCTCGCCCTCGTCGCCGAGCTCGATCCTGCCGCCGTCGTGCTGCCGGCGGCGACGCCGGAGACCGTCTCCGCCCTGGGCGCCGCGGGCCCGCCCGTGATCGCGATCGTCGAGACGGGCGCGGGCGTCCGCCTCGCGTACGAGACGGCGTCCCGGCCGCGCGTCGCCGCGCTCCTCCTCGGGGCGGTCGACCTCGGCGCCGACCTCGGCCTGGAGCCGCGGCGCGACGGGCTCGAGCTCGCCTACGCCCGGGGCAAGCTCGTGGTCGACTCCGCGGCCGCGGGGGTGAGGCCGCCGTTCGACGTCGTCCATCTGGACGTGCACGACGACGCCGGCCTCGAGCACGAGTGCCGCCTCGCCCGCTCGCTCGGCTTCCGCGGGAAGGCGTGCCTCGCCCCGGCGCAGCTCGAGACGGTGCACCGCGTGTTCGGCACGGTCGAGGAGGAGCTCGCGGCGAGGACCCGTCGGATCCCGGCAGAAGCGAAAGGAGCTAGAGGATGAGCACCGAGGCGGCGGCCGCGCCGAAGGAGTGGCGCGGCAGGTTCTTCGAGGACTTCGCGGTCGGCGACACGTTCCGGAGCAGGCTCGGTCGCACGATCACCGAGACGGACAACATCTGGTTCACCTGCCTGACGCTGAACACGAACCAGATCCACTTCAACACGCCGTACGCGGAACGCACGCAGTTCGGCCGGCCGCTCGTCAACAGCACCTTCACGCTCGCGCTGATCACGGGCATGACGGTGCCGGACACGAGCGAGAACGCCGCGGCGAACCTCGCGTGGACGGACATCAAGCTGCCGAGGCCCGTGTTCGCCGGCGACACGCTGTGGGCCGAGAGCGAGATCCTCGAGCTGCGCGAGTCGAGGTCGAACCCGAGCGTCGGCATCGTCTCGATGCGCTGCCGCGGCGTGAACCAGCGGCGCGAGGTCGTGATCGAGTTCAAGCGGACGTTCATGGTCTACAAGCGCGGCGCCCCCGAGGCGGCGCCGACCTTCCCCGGCACCGACACCGACTGGAGCGTGTGAGATGGCAAGAGCGGCACAGCGCCTCGCCGAGTGGACGGGGGCGCTCACCTTCGAGGAGATCCCGCCCGAGGTCGTCGAGGCGGCGAAGCTCCACCTGCTCGACACGATCGGCTGCGGCCTCGCCGCGCACGCCCTCGGCGTCGCCGGCGAGGGACGGGCCGCGATGGCCGAGCTCGGCGGCGAGCAGCAGTCGTCCGTGATCGGCCTCGACGGCGCGCTCCCCGCGCCGAACGCGGCGTTCGCGAACGCGATGCTCTGCCACGGGCTCGACTTCGACGACACCCACTCCGACTCGGTCGCGCACGTGAGCGCCGTCGTCTGCCCTGCCACGATCGCCGCCGGAGAGGCGAACGGGTCTTCCGGGCGCGACGTGCTCGCCGCGATCGTCGGCGGCAACGAGGTCGTGACGCGCGTCGGGATGGCCGCCTCGGGCGCCTTCCACGCGCGGGGCTTCCACCCGACCGCGATCTGCGGCGTCTTCGGCGCGGCGACCGCGGCGGCGCGGCTCGCCGGCTCCGGCCCGGCCCGGACGGCGAGCGCGCTCGGGATCGCCGGCTCGTTCGCCGGCGGCCTCTTCGCCTACCTCGACGACGCGACGCCGACGAAGCCGATGCACCCCGCCTGGGCGGCCCACGGCGGCCTGCTCGCCGCGCGCCTCGCGGCGCTCGGCGCCGAGGGCCCCCCAGGGGTGTTCGAGAACCGCTTCGGCGTCTACTACGCCTTCGTCGGGGCGACCGGGGGCGAGGTCGACCTCGACGCGCAGCTCGGCGACCTCGGAAGCCGCTGGGAGACGCCGCGAATCGCCTTCAAGCCGTACCCGGCCTGCCACTACATCCACGGCTCGCTGGGCGCGACGGCGAGCCTCCTCCCGCAGGTCGACGCCGGCGAGGTCGAGGAGATCGTCGTGACGGTGCCCGAGGCGGCCGTCCCGCTCGTGCTCGAGCCGGCGGGGGCGAAGGCGGCGCCGCGCAGCGAGTACGAGGCGAAGTTCAGCCTCCAGTACTCGACCGCGGCGATGCTCGTGCACGGCCGCGTCGGCGTGCGCACCTACACCGAGGAGGAGATCGCCGACCCGCGCGTGCTCGCGCTCGCCGCGAAGGTGCGTCACGAGACGAAGGAGTACGCGTCGTACCCGGCGGCGTTCCCGGGCGGCATCCGGATCCGGCTGCGGGACGGGCGCACGCTCGAGGCGGACGCGCCGTACCAGCTCGGCGGGCCCGAGAACCCGATGAGCGCGGACGAGGTGCGCGCGAAGTTCCGGGAGAACGCCTCGCTCGCGCTCGGCGACCGCGAGCTCGCCGCGTTCGAGGAGGCGGTGCTCACGCTCGAGGAGCGCGACGACCTCCGCGCCGTCTTCGCCGGGCTCGCGGCCGGGAAGGTCGCGGTGTGAGCTCGGCGACCGAGCAGGCCGAGCTCGTCGCGACGATCCGCGACTGGGTCGACCGGGAGGTCGTCCCCGTCGCCTCGGAGCTCGAGCACGCCGACGAGTTCCCGGAGGAGCTCGTCGCGCAGATGCGCGAGCTCGGCCTCTTCGCCGTCACGATTCCCGAGGAGTACGGCGGCCTCGGCCTCGGCCTCGACGTCTACGCGCTGATCGTGATCGAGCTCGCGCGCGGCTGGGCGACCCTCCCGGGGATCGTGAACGGCTCGTTCATCGCGAGCTGGCTGATCCGCAACCACGGCACCGCCGAGCAGCGCGAGCGCCTGCTTCCCGTGCTCGCGGAGGGCGAGATCCGCGCCGCGTTCTCGATGACCGAGCCGCACGCCGGCTCGGACGTGCAGTCGATCCGCACGACCGCCGTGCGCGACGGCGACGAGTACGTGATCACCGGGCAGAAGCTGTGGGTCACGAACGGGTGGCGCTCGGGGATCGTCGCGCTCCTCGCCAAGACCGACCCGTCGGCCGACCCGCCCCACACCGGCATGACGGGCTTCCTGATCGAGAAGGAGCCCGCCGTCTCGGAGCTGCCGGGGCTGACGATCCCGATGCCGGGCATGCGCAAGCTCGGCTACAAGGGCGTCGAGTCGACCGAGCTCGTCTTCGACGGCTTCCGCACGCCCGCGTCGTCGGTGCTCGGGGGCGAGGCCGCCGTCGGACAGGGCTTCAAGCAGTTCATGGGCGGGATCGAGGTCGGCCGCGTCAACGTGGCGGCGCGCGGTGCGGGGATCGCGCGCGCGGCCCTCGACGACTCGCTCCGCTACGCCCAGCAGCGCGAGGCGTTCGGCAAGCCGATCGCGCACCACCAGGCGGTGCAGCTCATGCTCGCGAAGATGGCGACGAGGGCGGAGGCGGCGCGGCTGCTCGTCGTCCAGGCGGCCGAGCGCAAGGCCGCGGGCGAGCGGGCCGACCTCGAGGCGGGGATGGCGAAGCTGTTCGCCACCGAGGCGGCGCAGGAGAACGCGCTCGACGCGATGCGCATCCACGGCGGCTACGGCTACTCGCCGGAGTTCCGGCCCGAGCGCTACTACCGCGACGCGCCGCTCCTCCTCGTCGGCGAGGGCTCGAACGAGATCCAGCAGCTCGTGATCGCGCGACGGCTGCTCGAGCGGCACGCGCTCTGATGGACTTCTCGCTCCCGCCCGAGCTCGGCGAGATCCGCACGGCCGTGCGGGCGCTCTGCGAGCGCTTCCCGGGCGAGTACTGGCGGGCCCTCGAGCCGGACCGCTACCCCGACGAGTTCGTCGACGCGCTCACGCGCGACGGCTGGCTGGCGGCGCTCATCCCCGAGCGGTACGGCGGCGCGGGCCTGGGGCTGACGGCGGCGAGCGTGATCCTCGAGGAGATCAACGCGAGCGGCTGCAACTCCGGCGCGTGCCACGCGCAGATGTACACCATGGGGACGATCCTCCGGCACGGATCCGAGGAGCAGAAGGAGCGCTACCTCCCGAGGATCGCGTCGGGCGAGCTCCGCCTGCAGGCGTTCGGGGTCACCGAGCCGACGGCGGGCTCCGACACGACCTCGCTGCAGACGACGGCCGAGCGCGTCGACGGACGCTACGTCATCCGCGGGCAGAAGATCTGGACGTCGCGCGCGCTCCACTCCGACCTGATGCTGCTGCTCGCGCGGACGACCCCGCTCGCCGAGGTCGAGCGGAAGACGGAGGGGCTCTCGGCCTTCGTCGTCGACATGAAGCGGGCGCTCGCGGACGGGACGATGACGATCCGGCCGATCCGGACGCTGATGAACCACGCGACGACCGAGATCTTCCTCGACGGCGTCGAGGTGCCGGCGGATGCGCTCGTCGGCGAGGAGGGGAAGGGGTTCCGCTACATCCTCGACGGGATGAACGCCGAGCGGATCCTGATCGCTGCCGAATGCATCGGCGACGGGCGCTGGTTCGTCGAGAAGGCGTCCGCGTACGCGTCCGAGCGCGTCGTCTTCGGCCGCCCGATCGGGCAGAACCAGGGCGTGCAGTTCCCGATCGCGCGCGCGCACGCCGCGGTCGAGGCGGCCGACCTGATGCGCTACAAGGCGGCATGGCTCTTCGAGCAGGGTCAGCCGTGCGGCGCCGAGGCGAACCTCGCGAAGCTGCTCGCGTCGGAGGCCTCGTGGCAGGCGGCGAACGCCTGCCTCGACGCCCACGGCGGCTTCGGCTTCGCCGAGGAGTACGACGTCGAGCGGAAGTTCCGCGAGACGCGCCTCTACACCGTCGCGCCCGTCTCGAACAACCTCGTCCTCGCCTTCCTCGGCCAGCACGTCCTCGGCCTGCCGCGGTCCTACTGAGGAGCGAGCGCGGCCGCAACGTTCCGGGGTCAGACCCCGAGGTGTTGCACGGGCTACCGCCGCGCGGCGCGGCCGCAACGTTCCGGGGTCAGACCCCGAGGTGTTGCACGGGCTACCGCCGCGCGGCGCGGCCGCAACGTTCCGGGGTCTGACCCCGAGGTGTTGCACGGGCTACCGCCGCGCGGCGCGGCGGAACGCGGCGAGCGAGCGCCGGAGCGCGCCGGCGTCGAGGCCGCGGCCGATGAAGACGAGGCGCGAGCGGCGGTCGCCGTCGGGCCAGGCGTCGAGGTGGACGGGCGGGTGGACGACGTGCTGGACGCCGTTCAGGAGCAGCGGACCCGGGCCGCCGACGTCGAGGAACCCCTTCACGCGGAGCACGTCGGAGCCGCGCGCGGCGAGGAGCATCGTCAGCCAGACGCCGAAGGCGGTCCAGTCGACGACGCCGTCGAGGACGAGGCTGTGGGCGGCGACGCCGCCGTGCTCGGGGTGCGCGTGGTCGCCTGCGGGCGGCCGCGGCGGCGGCTCGAGCCCGCCGGGGCCGCCGAGGAGCGCCTCGGGGTCGACCTCGCCGAACGACGCCCGGAGGACGGCCGCCGCCGGGTTCAGCGCGCCGAGGCGCCGCACGAGCTCGGCGGGATCCGCGAGGTCGGCCTTCGTGACGACGAGGCGGTCGGCCGCGGCGGCCTGCCGCAGCGACTCGGGCTCGCGCAGCCCGTGGACCGCGTCGACCGTCGCGATCACGCGCTCGAGCGCGAAGTGGTGCTTCACGACGGGCTCGGAGAGGAGCGTGTAGACGATCGGCGCCGGGTCGGCCAGGCCGGTCGTCTCGACCACAACGCGGCCGAAGGGCGGGATCTCGCCGCGCTCGCGGCGGCCGAGCAGGTCGCGGAGCTCGTCGGCCAGGTCGCCCCGCAGCGTGCAGCAGACGCAGCCGTTCCCGAGCACGACCGTCCGCTCGTCGACCCGCCGGAGCAGGTGGTGGTCGATCGCGACCTCGCCGAGCTCGTTCACGATCACCGCCGTCTCGCCGAGGCCGGGGTGGGCGAGGAGGCGCTGCAGCAGCGTCGTCTTGCCGCTGCCGAGGAAGCCGGTCAGGAGCGCGACCGGCGTCCTGGCGGCCCCGGCGGCGTCAGCCAAGGGCGCGGACGAGCTCGGGGTCGAGCGGGTCGAGCGGCCGCCCGGCGAGCGCGGCCGCCTGCGTCCAGAGGACGCCGAGGTTCCCGACCATGGCCGTGCGCCCCTTCCGGTCGCGCAGCACGTACACCCGCCCGGCCCAGTCGTCGAGCCGGAGCCCGTAGTGGGCGAGCACGCGGTTCACGAGCCCGACTCGGGACGCACGCGCCCGCCGGCCGCCGTCCTGCTCGGCCCAGTGGTCGTCCAGCAAGACACCGCACAGCGCGCACACGACGCACAGATTAGAGTCGCAGCTCCTAGCACCAGCGACTGGGGAGGTGTTGGCATGGCCAAGGAAATCCTGTGCGCGTACGGGGTCGACGTCGACGCCGTCGCCGGCTGGCTCGGGTCGTACGGGGGCGAGGACTCGCCGGACGACATCTCGCGCGGGCTCTTCGCCGGCGAGGTGGGTACTCCGAGGCTCCTGGAGCTCTTCGAGCGAAGCGGCCTCAAGACGACCTGGTTCATCCCGGGCCACTCCATCGAGACCTTCCCGGAGCAGACGAGGATGGTCCACGAGGCCGGCCACGAGATCGGCATGCACGGCTACTCGCACGAGAATCCGATCTCGATGACCCCCGAGCAGGAGGAGGCCGTCCTGCTCAAGTGCATCGGGCTGATCGAGGACGTCTGCGGCCGCCGCCCGACCGGCTACGTCGCGCCGTGGTGGGAGTTCTCGAACGTCACGAACGAGCTCCTCCTCAAGCACGGGATCAAGTACGACCACAGCCTGATGCACAAGGACTTCGAGCCGTACTACGTCCGCGTCGGGGACTCGTGGACGAAGATCGACTACTCGAAGAAGGCGGAGGAGTGGATGAAGCCGCTCGTCCGGGGCGAGGAGACCGACCTGATCGAGATCCCCGCGAGCTGGTATCTCGACGACCTGCCCCCGATGATGTTCATCAAGGCGGCGCCGAACAGCCACGGCTTCGTCAACCCGCGCGACATCGAGCAGCTCTGGCTCGACCAGTTCGACTGGGTCTACCGCGAGCACGACTACGCCGTCTTCACGATGACGATCCACCCCGACGTGAGCGGCCGTCCGGCGGTGCTGCTCATGCACGAGCGGATCATCGAGCACATCAGCCGCCACGACGGCGTGCGCTGGGTGACCTTCGACGAGATCGCCGACGACTTCGCCCACCGGCGCCCGCGCGGCTAGCGGAAGTCGGCCTTCGTGAGGGTCGCCGTGAAGATCTCCTCGGCCTTCGTCGCGAGCTCGCGGCTGTCGGTCCAGACCGGATGCGCCTTGCCGCCCGCCGCGGCGAGCCCCTCGTAGTCTCCGTACTCGCGCGGGTCCGCGCCCGGCCCGGTCTCGTCGGAGGCCACGGTCGCGGCGTGGACCGGCCGCGCCCACGTCCGGCCGCCGTCCTCGGAGAAGGTGCACGAGAAGAACGCGCTCGTCCGCTTCGGGTCGCCGCGCGTGTCGTAGAAGCACGCCCACAGGGTGCCGTCGAAGGGGTCGACGGCGGACGCCGGCCAGAACTGGTCGGCGTTCGCGCTCGGCGGCGCGGGTGCGAGCAGGAGCGGCTTGCGGTCGCGCGCATACCCCGCGAGCGGCCGCAGCCGCGCGTCGAACACCGTCACGGCGATCCCCTTGTCGCCCTGGAAGTCCGTCAGCGTGTAGGTCACGTACACGCGCCCGGCGTAGCGCCCGCGTGAGGTGTCGACGGAGAGGATCGGGTTCGGCTGGACGCACGTGCGCTTCTGAGCGGGGATGACGATGCCGGCCGCGCAGGCCGGGATCGTGACGATCGCGAAGGCGACGACCTGGTGCTCGCCGCCGAACGTCCGCCCGCCGTCGGTCGACATCGCCACGTTCACGTGGAAGGCGCTGATGTCGTGCCAGGCGACGTAGAGCGTGCCGCGGCGCGAGGTCGCGAGGGTGACGTACGAGAGCTGCTCGCCGGTCCGGTTGGCCTTCGCGGGCGGCGACCACGTCCTTCCGCCGTCGTCGCTCGAGCTGACGAGGATGCTGAACGCGCCGTCGTGGGAGACGCGCGTCCAGGCCGCGTAGACGCGGTTCGCGTGCGGGCTCGAGCGGGAGCGGTCGACGGCGATCGCCGGCTTGTCGTCGAAGCGCGCCCCGCGCAGCGGGGCGACGAGGACGGGCGCGCCCCACGGCGCGTCCGGCCCGGCCCGGCTCGCGACGTAGAGCCGCGGGTGGCCCGTCCGGCACGGCGACGAGCGCACGAACGAGTAGTACTGGCGGCCGCGCAGGTCGATCGCCACGCCCGGGTCGGCCGCGCAGGACGCCTCGGCCGTCTTCGGCGGCGGGAAGACCGTGCTCGGGGTCCAGCTCGCGCCGCCGTCCGTCGAGGAGTAGGCCCGCATCGTCCCCTCCGAGAAGCTGTTCGAGCCGGCGAGCAGCACCGAGCCGTCCCCGGGGCCGACCGCGATCGCCGCCTCGCTCTGCGCGCCCGGCAGGCCAGAGACGTCGACGTCGGCGGCGGCGGCCCGAGCCGGCGCCGCCGCGACGAGCGCGACGAGGAGCGCGGCGGCGAGCCTCACCGCGCCTCCGCCGCGAGCGCCTGGGCGGCGTCGGCGCCCGCTCCGAGCGCGAGCTGCAGCAGCACGCGCGCTTTCGGGCCGGCGAGATCGCCGGCGAAGAGCGCGCCCGCGTCGGCGAGGTCGCGGCCGCCGCCGCGCCCGTAGACCGGCTCGACGCGTCCCTCGACGCAGCGCGAGCAGACCGCCACCACGACGCCGGCGGCGACCGCGGCGCGCACGCCCTCCAGCACCCGCTCGTTCGCGTTGCCGCGCCCGGTGCCCTCGAGCACGATCGCCCGGGCGCCCGACCGCACCGACGCGTGGAGGAAGCGGGCGTCGCTGCCGGCGTGGAGCCGGATCAGGTCGACGGGCGCGAGCCGCTCGGGCGGCGGCAGCGGCGGGAGGCGGTCGGGGCGGCGGCCGAAGGCCACGCGCTCCCCGTCCACGTGCCCGATCGCGCCGTAGCCCGGCGACGCGAACGCGCGGATCTCGCTCGTGTGCACCTTGCGCGCCTCGCGCGCCGCGTGGAGCTCGCCCGCGAAGGCGACCATCGCGCCGCGCCCGCGCGCGTCCGGTGACGCCGCCGCCCGCACCGCGTCGCGGAAGTTGCGGGGCCCGTCCGAGTCCGGCTGGTCGGCGCCGCGCTGAGCGCCGGTGAGGACGACCGGCGTCTCCGAGTCCAGGAGGCGGTCGACGAGGTACACCGTCTCCTCCATCGTGTCGGTGCCGTGCGTGACGACGACCCCGGCGACGTCGTCGCGGCGCGCGTGCTCGGCGACGCGCAGGGCGAGGGCGAGCGCGAGCTCCCCGTGCACGTCGAAGCTCGGGACGTGGGCGAAGTCGTCGAGCTCGAGCGGCGGCGCCTCCGGCCACGCGAGCAACTCGACGAGCTCCTCGCCGCCGACTGCGGGGACGAGCTTGCCGCTCGCGGGGTCGGGCCGCATCGCGATCGTGCCGCCGGTGGAGACGACGACGACCCGCGCGGCCACGGCGCGGCTACTCGGCGCGCGCGGTGCCGGTCTCGGCGGCGTCGGCGGCGATCCCGGCGGCGAGGCCGAGCTCCTCCTCCACCCGCTGGACCTTGCCGCCCCTGAACGGGACCCGGACGGAGGCGAGCACGAGCAGGATGCCGATCACGAGCAGCGAGAGGAGCGTCGTCGCCGTCCCGAGCGCGTAGAGGTCGGGGCGCACGCCGCCCGTGAACGTGATGCCGCCGATCTCCAGAGGCAGCGAGTCGGTCGCCCGGGTCTGGAAGAGCACGCTGCGGTCGTAGTCGTTCCACGTCAGCGTGAAGCCGAAGAGGAAGCAGCCGAAGAGGCCCGTCCAGACGAGCGGGAGCGTGACCTCCCGGAACGTGCGCTTCTGGTCGGCGCCGAGGTCGCGCGCGGCCTCCTCGACGCGCGGGTCGTAGCGGTTCCAGACCGCGAGCATGACGAGGAACCCGAAGGGGATGCCCCAGATCACGTTCGCCCCGAGCGCGGTGTGCCAGATCGACGCCTTGAGGCCCATGTAGCTCCAGAAGAGCTGCGTGCCGACGGCGAGCAGGAAGCCCGGCGTCATCAGCGCGAGCATGATCACGTAGAACATCACCGCGTCCGAGCGGAAGCGCCAGCGGCGCCGGAACGCCATCGAGAGCGTGAACGCGAGCAGGGAGACGATCGCGCCCGCCGCGAGGCTGACGTAGAGCGAGTTCTTCGCGGCGGTGTGGATCTCGGTCGCATGGGTCGGCGTGCCGGCGACGGTCGGGAAGAGGAGCGAGCGCCACCAGTTCAGGCTGAGCGGGCCCTTGAACGGGAACGTGACGCCGCCGTAGTAGCCCTGCAGCGAGAGGATCGCCATCACGATCATCGGGCCGTAGAGGAAGACCAGGAAGAGCGCGAAGTAGGCGCCCAGGCCCCACTTGGCCCAGTCGCGCTCCTTCGCCGGGCGCCTGATCACGCGGTCCTGCGTCCGCGGGACCTCCATCGCGGTCGTCGTCACAGGTCCTCCCTGAGGTTCGAGAAGCGCGTGATGACGAACACGCCCGCGATCAGGGCGAGCACGAGCAGCACGGCGGCCGCCGCTCCCTGCGGGTACTGGACGGCGCCGACGATGTACGAGTTCACGATCGTCCCGACCGACTGCACGTAGTTCTGGCCGACGACGAGCACCGTGCCGTACTCGCCCATCGTCAGCACGAAGATGAAGATCGAGCCGATCACGATGCCGGGCAGCGTCTGCGGCAGGATCACCGCGACGAACGTCCGCCACCAGTTGCCGCCGAGGTCGCGCGCGGCCTCGATCGCGGTGCGGTCGACCTGCGCCAGCGTGAAGAAGAGCGGCGTGATCATGAACAGGATGTAGAGCTGGATCATCGCGAGCCGCACCGAGGTCGTCGACGGCGTCGACACGCCGAACTTGCCGAGAACCTCGCTGAGCGGGTACGTCCACGCGACCGACCGGACGAGGAAGCTCGTCCAGAACGGCGCGAGCGCGATGATGAAGAGCGCGATCTGCATGCGCAGGCTCTGCACCTTGAGCGCGAGGAAGTAGGCGACGGGGAAGCCGAGGATCAGGCACGCGGCGACCGCGATCAACGACGTGTACAGGCTGCCGAGCATGTTGTGCCAGTACGTCGAGCTGTGGATGATCGTGCCGTAGTTCGCGAGCGTCCACTTCGTCGCGAACCCCGACTTCGCGCCGAGCTCGTACGTCCAGAAGCTGACGAGGACGATGAAGACGAGCGGCGCGAGCAGGAAGAACCCGAGCCAGAGCCCGCCGGGCAGCGCCCAGGCTGCGGTCACCAGCCCGCCTCCGCGCTCGCGGGCCGGCGCCGCCGCGCCGAGCGCCTGCTCGCGCGGGAGCGCGTGCTGCAGCTCCTCGGCCTCCTCGACCTCGCCGAGGATCAGGTCGGAGCGGTCAGGCCCGGAGGAGCTGGGCATCCTCCTCCTTCCACGTGATCCGGATGCGGTCGCCCTCGCGTCCCCGGAACGCCGGGTAGCGCTCGCCCGAGACCTTCGCGAGCATGCGCTCGCCGCCGACCGCGAGGTGGAGCTTGACCAGGTCGCCGAGGAACTCGACGAAGAGGATCTCGCAGTCGGCGGAGTTCGCGCCCCCGTCCGCCGAGCCGTCCTCGACCACCTGCACCGCCGCCGCGCGCACCGACACGAGCGCGTCGTCTCCCACGCCGTGGCCGTTCCCCGGCGCGAGGACGCTCGCCCTGACGCCGTGCTCGCCCGCGACGACGAGCCGGTCGCCGTCCCGCTCCGCCACCGTCCCGCGGATGATGTTGTTGTCGCCCATGAAACGCGCGACGAGCTCGGTCTCGGGCCGCGTCGCGATCGTGAGCGGATCGGCCACCTGCTGGATGCGCGCGTCGTTCATGACGACGATCCGGTCCGCCATCGACAGCGCTTCCTCCTGGTTGTGCGTCACGTGGATGAACATCAGGCCGAGCTGGCGCTGGAGGTTGCGGAGCTCGACGCGCATCCGGAGCTGCAGGAGCCTGTCGAGGTCGCCGAGCGGCTCGTCGAGGAGGAGCGCCTTCGGCTTCGTCACGAGCACGCGCGCGAGCGCGACGCGCTGCTGCTGGCCGCCGGAGAGGGCGCGCGGCTTGCGGTCGGCGAGCTCGGCGAGGCCGACCATCTCGAGGGACTCGAGCGCCTGGCGCCGCCGCTCCTCCTTGGCGACGCCGTGCATCTTGAGCCCGAACTCGACGTTCTCGAGCACCGTCCTGTGCGGGAAGAGCGCGAAGTGCTGGAAGACGGTCGTCGTCGGGCGCTTGTGCGGGGCGAGGCTCACGAGGGACTGCCCGTCGAGCACGATGTCGCCCTCGGTCGGGTACTCGTGGCCGCCGATCATCCGCAGCGTCGTCGTCTTCCCGCACCCCGACGGGCCGAGCAGGACGACGTACTCGCCGTGGTCGATGTGCAGGTCGACGCCCTCGACGGCCACGGTGCCGCCCGGGAAGACCTTCGTGAGCCCGACGAGGTCGAGCCCGTTCCCCCTGGTTGTCGAGGGGGCGGCGACGGCCGCCCCCTCACCGTTCACTTCCGCCATGCGTCTGCGTCAGGCGCTGAGGAAGTCGTTGAAGCGCTTGACCTGGTAGACGTTCTCCTTGAAGAAGGAGTTCCACGACGAGTAGTGCTTGGACCGCTGCAGGAACGAGCCTCCGTCGCGAACCTGGCCCTTCTTGATGTCGCCGACATGTCCTGTGATTCCAGGAAGATCCTTGGCCGCAGGCTTGCCGTTGTACCAGAAGTCGTACTCCTCGATCGTGAACGGAGGCTTGCCCTCCTGGGCCGCCGAGGACTTGATCCAGGCCGGAAGGTTCTTCCCGTTCGCCTCGTAGTAGCCCTGGCGCATGATCAGCGCGCCGAGGAAGCCGTCGTTCATCCAGTTCATGTAGTCGATCACGGCCTGCAGCTTGTCGCCCGTCACGTGCTTCGGGACGACCTGCAGCCCGCACCAGCCGCGCATGCCCTCGGGCGGGTACGCGTAGCGGACGGGGACGCCCTGGGCGACGAGCAGCGCCACCGCCGGCGACCACATCGACTCGATCACGACCTCCTTGGACGACATCAGGTTGACCGACTCGTTGAAGGTCGACCAGAACGCGCGGAACTGGCCCTTCTTCTTGTAGCTGATCAGGAGCTTGATCAGCCCGTCGATCTCGGCCTTCGTCATGTTGCCGAGGTCCTTGAACTTCATCAGCCCGAGCTGCTTGACGGCGTTGCCGGCGTCCTGCATCGCGATGCCCGGGTCGTTCAGGAGCGCGACGCGGCCCTTCCAGGCGGGGTTCAGCAGCTCGCCCCAGTGCACCTGGTTCGGAGCCTTCTTGATGACGTCGCCGTTGTAGCCCATCGAGTCCATGTTGAAGTGGGACGTCCCGCCCATGACGAACTCGGGCTGGGGCTTGCCCTTGAAGGGCGCGTTCTTCGCCTCGTCCCACCACTGGACGATCTGGGTGTTGTTCGTCGGGCCTTCCTTCGTGAGCGGGAGGCCCGTGCTCTTGCCGATCCCGCCCGACGACCCCTGCGGGTCGACGAAGAGGACGCGGAACGGCGCGTCGCCCTGGCCGTAGGTGCGCGACCTGTCGCCCGGCACCGTCCGCCCCTTCGTGAAGAGCGGGTAGTAGCTCCCCCAGTGCTTGAAGACGCTCCGCTTGATCGGCTGGAGGTTGCCCGTCGGCCAGACGGGGAACATCTGGTAGTTGTAGAGCCCGCCGATGTCGAAGCTGTCCGGCGCGGTGATCGCCTTCTGCACCTCGGCGTTCGTGCTCAGGAGCTGCACGTTGAACTTGACGCCGAGGTCCTTCTCGGCCTGAGCCTGCGCCCCGGCCGGCCACTCGACGCCGAGGCTGATCACGTTCAGCGTGCCCGTGTACTTGCCGGCCCTCCCGGCCCGAGCGGGCCTGGCCGACGCCGTGCCCGAGAGGACCCCTCCCGCAGAGAGCGCCGCCGCGCCCAGGCCGCCGCGGACGAGCAGCTCCCGCCGCGTCATGCCCCGCCGCCGCTCCTCCGGCGTCTCGGCCCTCACCAGGCTCGGATCCGAATAGTCGCCCCGACCGAGCTCGTCCGTGTAGCCGAGCTGATCCGCGTACTCCTGCGGGTCGAACTCGAGATGATCGAGCTCACTCATCCAAAGCTCTCCTTTCCCCTCGCCCCCGCGAGGCAGTTCGGCTCGCGCAAACCGCCCGGTGCGGGTGGAATCGCCGAGTCGAGGTGTGTGGTGACGCCCGACAGAGGACTACGTGTATACAACCGGTCCCCTCCCGAGTCAAATGACGCGTGTCAACGGCCGGCGCCGTCCTCGCCGGCGGGGCACTCGACGTTGGCGTAGCCGGAGCGAAACGCGCTCGCCTCGCCGGACTCCGGGTCGTACGCGTGCCGCCAGAGGCACCCGGTGTCGTTCGTGAGCAGGTGGATCGAGACCGAGCTCTCCTCGGAGGTCGTCCGCACGCGGTGGACGTCGTCCCGGGGCGGGATCAGGGCGTAGAAGTCCCCGGGGCGGAGCGCGCGGGTCTGCGCGAGCCGGAGACCGCCGCCGTCGTCGGCGTAGATCTCCTCGTCCTGCGTGCCGCGGTAGAGGCCGACGAGGCCCCAGGCGAGGTGATCGTGGACGGGCGTGGCCGAGCAGGGAGGGACGACGAGCGAGAAGAGCGAGAGCGAGCCGTCCCCGGCGCGGAACAGGAGCCACTGGCCGATCCCGCCGCCCATCCCGCTCCCCGGCACGGGCGCCTGGTAGGCCTCGGGGAGCCACGCGCCGTCGCCGAGGAGCTCGGCGAAGCGCGGCCTGATCCGCCCGCAGGCCTCCTCGGGCGAGCCCGACTCGGCGATCGCCGTCCGGACGTCGGCGACGAACGAGCGGACGGCCGGCGTGTCGAGGACGAACTCGTCGCCGCGCGTCACTCCGCCACCGCCTCGGTCGGGGCCGGACGCCCCGCTGGGAGCAGGGCCTCGAGGCGCCGCAGGGCGAGGTAGGCGGCCGCCCCGACCCCGAGCCCCCAGGCGACCTTCAGCCACGCCTGCGGGAGCGCGTAGTAGACCGCCACGCCGGCGGCGACGGCGGCGAGGGCCGCGGCGTTCACCCCGGCGCGGAAGCGGTAGCGGCCCGACGGGTCGAAGAGCGCGGCGACGTCCAGCCGGCCCCGGTTGACGACGAGGTAGTCGGCGAGGACGACGCCCGTCAGCGGCGCGGCGACGTTGCCGAGGTGCGTGATCCAGCGCTGCGCGTGGTCGACGAAGCTCGGGAAGCCGGCGAGGACGACCGCCGCGACGGCGACGAGCACGGTCGCGCGGAGCCGGCCGAGCGCAGGCACGGAGTTCACGAGCGAGAGGCCGCTCGTGTAGACGTTCGTGATGTTCGCCGCGATCCCCTGGACGACGATCGCGACGGCGAGCAGGACGAGCAGCGGCTTCGACGCGGTCAGGTCGACGACCGACACGAACGGGTTCGTCCCGCCGATCGCGGCCGCCGCGTAGCCGCCGACGAAGGTCGTGAGGGCGACGGCGAGGATCGAGGAGGCGACGAGCCCGATGCGCATGTCCCTGCGCGTCGGCGTGTAGCGGCAGAAGTCGGCGATGCTCGGGACGAGCGTGAGCGAGGCGCCGCACATGACGGTGACGAACGCGGCGAAACCCGCCCAGGTGAGATGCTGGTCGGGCGAGCGCCAGACCCGCGCGACGGCGTAGCGGGGGTCGTCGGCGGCGAGGTAGAGGCCGACGAGGACGCCCGTCAGCGCGAGCGAGAGCGGGAGGACGATCCGCAGCACGTAGCGCATCACGTCGAAGCCGAGGACGGCGAGCACGGCGTGGAAGGCGCCGAGCGCGAGCGCGAGCGGGACGAGCCCGACGTGCCGGCCGCTCATCGCCTCGACCACCGCCTGGAGCCCGAGCCCGCCGGCGAGCGCCTGCGCGGCGAACCAGTAGGTCGCGGCGACCATCCGGTAGGGGGAGCTCAGGATCCTCGCCCCCCAGAAGCCGAGCGAGCCGCGCATCGCCACCTGCCCCGGGAGCCCGTAGTCGACGCCGGCCTGCGCGACGACGGCGAGGCACGCGTAGGCGAGCGCCTGGCCGGCGGCGGCGGCGGCGACCGCCCACGGCAGCGGCAGCCCCCCGCCGACGACCGCGAGCGCGCCGAGCACGTACATGACCGGGTTCAGGAAGAACGTGAAGTTGATCGCGAAGAGGTCGCGCCAGCCGACGGTGCGCAGCTCGTCCGGGACCGGCTCGACCCCGTATCCCTCGACCGTCGGCATGCGCGGGCTACGCGGCGCCGTGCCGCCGGAAGAAGTCGATCACCACGCGCGTGTGCTCCGCGGTGTTGTCGAAGATGGTCGAGTGGTTCGAGCCGCGGATCACGTGCTTCTCGGCGCCCGGAATGCCCCGGTAGATCGCCTCCTGGCCGGCGCCGCCGGGCCCCTGGTCCCAGGGCGTCATCAGGTCCTCGTCGCCCCCCAGCACGAGCGCGGGCGAGGTGATCCGGGGAAGCCACGGGCGCAGGTCCATGTCGCACATCGCCTGGCACGCGGCCGTGAAGACCTCGAGCGAGTTCGAGTCGCGCAGGATCTGCTGGATCGTGTCGATCGCGGCGACCCCGTCGGGCGTCTCGAGGAACGCCTTCGAGAGCGCCTGCCACGCGATCAGCTCGGCGAGGATCCGGCTGCCGGGGCCGTCCGGGTCGAGCCGGGCGATGTCGATCCAGTTCTTGAACACGAGGCGACCGGCCGTCCCGAGCCTCGCGGCGGCGCAGTTGATCACGACCGACGTCGTCCGCTGCGGGTACTTGCCGGCGAAGACGATCGCGATCATCCCGCCCATCGAGGTCCCGTGGACGTGCGCCGCCTCGATCCCGAGCGCGTCGAGGAGCCCGGCGACGTCGTCGGCCCAGACCTCCATGTCGTAGTGCTGGACCGGCCGGTCGGAGCGGCCGTAGCCGCGCATGTCGTAGTCGATCACCCTGAAGTGCCTGGCGAGCTCCGGCGTCGCGGGGGCGAAGTTGAAGTGTCCGAAGCCGGCGCCGTGGATCTGCACCACCGGCTCGCCCTCGCCCGAGACCTCGTACCAGAGCCTGACGCCGTTGACCTCGGCCGTGCCCTCCACTCCCCACCTCCTCGCTCGCGGACGGATGAGTATTGCACGATGTCTGACATTCCTCGATGATCGCCCGGATGGAGCACTTCATCGAGCGGCTGACGTGGCCGGAGGTCGACCGGCGGATCCAGGAAGGGGTCGACGCGGTGCTCGTCCCGATCGGGACGACGGAGCAGCACGGGCCCCACATGCCCCTCGACACGGACTGCTTCATCGCCCGGGCGCTCGCGGCGAGGACGGCGGAGCTCGCGGAGCAGGAGGGCCTGAGCGTGCTCGTGGCGCCGACCCTCAACGTGACGCTCTCCTGGTACCACATGCAGTTCCCGGGGTCGATGCGGCTCTCGACGACGACGTTCCTGCAGGTCTTCCGCGAGGTGTGCGACTCGCTCGTCCACCACGGCTTCGAGAACCTCGTCGCCGTCAACGGCCACGGCGGCAACATCGCCGCGCTCACGGTGGCGATCAACCACTACTTCGAGACGACCGGGAGGCGCGTCTTCCTCGTGCAGTGGTGGGACCTTGCCTCGGACGTCCTCGCGGAGGTCGAGGGGCCGATGATCCACGCGGAGGAGGCGGAGACGTCGCTCGCGCTCGCGCTCGGACAGACGGTGTACGAGGACCGCGCGACCCGGGACGCCTACGACCGCGGCGCGGCGGTGAGGGAGGCCGGCCTGCCCTGGACGTCGTTCGGGCGCTACGAGATGCGCGCGCGGGGCCCGGGGGTGATCGTGCCGATGGACATGCTGCGGGACATCGCCCCGTCGGGCGTCGTCGGCGACGCGACGCGCGCGCGCCGCGAGACGGGCGAGCGGATGGTCGCCGCGCTCGTCCCGAGGATCGTCCAGGTCTGCAAGGAGCTCGCCGGAAAGGAGACATGAGATGGCGCGACGCGTGATCGACCTCTCGCAGCCGCTCTCGCGGGAGTCGCAGCTGCACCCGTTCTTCCCGCCGACGCAGGTCCTGCGTCACATCCTGCACGCGGACGCGGAGCCCGGCAGGCCCTCCTTCAACGCGGAGATCATCGTCACCTCGAACCACGCCGCCACCCACGTCGACGCGTTCGGGCACTACGACCCGGCGGGCGTGGCGATCGCCGACATGCCGCTCGACACCTTCTGCGGCGACGCGATCTGCGTCGACATCCGCGACTACCCCGGCGGCCACGACGTGACCGCCGCCGAGGTGGAGCGGGCGGTGGAGGCCTCCGGTCAGGAGCTGCGCGAGGGCGACATCCTGCTCTTCTGCTCCGACCACTACAACCGCACCGCCGGCACGCAGGCCTTCCTCGACGGCTTCAACGGCGTCTCCGCCGAGGCCGTGCACTGGATGGCCGACCGCGGCGTGAAGATCTTCGGCGTCGAGACGATCAGCCCCGACCTCGTCTACCTCACCGACGAGTACCCGACCCACAAGGCCTGCGCCGAGCGGCGCCTCACCCACTACGAGAACCTGAACAACCTCAGGGAGGTCGTGAACCGCCGCTTCCAGTTCTACGGCTTCCCGCTGCGCCTCGAGCCCGCCTACGGCTCGCCGGTGCGCGCGGTCGGGATCCTCGACGACTGACGCCGCCGCCGGAGGAACATCCGGCCGGGCGTACGCGACACGCAACGTTTCGGGGTCAGACCCCGGGTTGTTGCGCCTCCGGCGCGGCGATAGGGTCGTTTGCTCGGTGCACGTCGTCGTCAACCACCTCCGCCTGCGGGACCCGATCGCCGAGGCGACCGAGGCTGCAACCGCCCAGGCTGTGCGGCTCGTCGTCGAAGCGGGCGGGCTCGCGGCGCGTGTGGTGAAGGTCGACGAGAGGCACCTGATCTTGATCCTCGAATTCGCCACGGCCGAAGACGCCGACCGCGTCGCGCGCGAGGTCGGCGGGCTGTGGATGCGAGAGAACGTCGTGCCGCTCCTCGCCGGCGACACCGAGCGCAGCGTCGGTGAAGTGATCGCATCGGCCGGCGCCTGAGACGCGACGCCGGCACCGGGGCACCGGCGAGACGGCCTGGCCGCACTGTCGCTCGATATCGCGATCGAGCTCGCGCCCGTGACCCTGCTCGCGTTCGGCGCCTTCCGAGGCTTCGAACGCTTCGCGCTCCCGCTTCTCGTCGGGACAAGGCCGTCGCGCCGCCTCGGCGGACGCCGAGGCCACGGGTCGTCGGGCTGCCCCCGGCGCCCTCACGACCGGCGCAACGATCCGGGGTCTGACCCCGAGCCGAACCGCACCGCGGGCGCGGGGCGGCGGGCGCCGCCCCGCGCGCACGGGGACTAGCTCAGGACCGCGAGGGGCGCGCGCACGGCGCCGCCCGGGAAGTCCGTCGTGTGGATGTTCGCGTAGAAGCCGCCGGGGTTCGCGATGATCTCCTTGAGGAGCCCCGAGTCGACCGTGACGCACGCCGACGACGTCCCGTTCGCGCCCGGCGCGGTGAACGGGATCACGACCGGCCCGGCGACGGTCGCGTCGCCCCGGTGGATGTGCGAGGCGCTCGCGGGAAGGACGATGTTGCTCGCCGCGAGCGTGTAGCAGAGCTGCCCCTTGTCGGGGCGGAGGATGAACTCCCCGAGGCCGGTGCCGTCGGGGTCGCCCGCGTTCGGCTTCTCGTTCGCGCCGACCATGCTCGCCTGGAGGACGAACGCGACGGGCCCGTTGAGCTGCGCCCGGAGTGCGCCGCCCGGGAAGTCGGCGGTGTGGACGTTCACGTAGTAGCCGGCCCTGTTCGCGAGCAGGTCGTTCACGACCGCACGGGGAGCCGGGACGCAGCCGCCGGAGGCGCCGGTCGCGCTCGGCGTCTTGAGCGGGACGACGACGGGGCCGCTGTCGTCGGAGGTGCCCTTGTGGATGTGCGCCGCCGTCGGCGCCGAGATGTTCTTGACCGTGATCTGGGCGCAGACCTGGCCCTCGCCCTTCCGCACCCGGATCGTCGCGACGCCGGTGCCATCCGGGTCGCCGAGGTCGGGCAGCTCGGTGACGCCGACCATCTCGGCGGTGATGCCGACGCCGCCCGTCGTCGTCGTGAGCAGCGTCTTCGGGCACGACCTCGGCGCCGGGACGATGTCCGCGGGCTTCGCGGTGTACCTGCGAAGCGCGGCCGGCGAGGTTGCGATCACCCGCTGGTACGGCTTCGTCTTCGAGCTCGTCAGGTCGCAGACCGCCGTCTTCGCGAACGAGGTGTCACGGGCCGCGTCGGCGAGGCCGAACGACGCGGCGAAGAGCGGCACGACCCACAGGAGTAGCTTGCGCATCTTGCTGATCCCCTCTCCCTCGACGGATGCTGGTGAGATTCCCGGGGATAGCTACGGGGCGAGCGCTCGCCGCGGATTGCGGCCGCGCGGGGCCGCCGGCCGCTCAGGCGGCCGTCCGCCGGCGGAGGCGGAGCGGGTCCGCCTCCTCGCGGCGGCCGGGGGCGCCGCGCGTGAGCGCGCGGACGAGCCGGCGGGCGTCACCCGGCCCGAGCGCCGCCTCGAGGCGCTCGGCCGCGGGCACGCGCTCGGCGCAGAGGCGTGCCGCGACGAGGCAGGCGTGGATCAGACGTTCGTCGCCGCGGGCCTTCCTGTTGCTCATGCTCCCCCCTTGGTTTCGTGCGATCCCTCTCGTGATCGCCAGAACCCGGCCGGAGCATGAGCCGGCCCCGATCGAGGATCCGGCAGGACGGCGGCGGAGAAACCCGCAGTACCTGCGCGAACCCGCACGAGAAAGTCACTCGACAGGGTGATTCGCGTGCTCAGCGCTCGAACGTGATCCCGACCCGCTCGCCCGGGACGGCGAGCACGCCGCTGCGCGTCCCCTTCGGCAGCAGGCGCCGCACGAGCTCGAACCGCGCCGGCGCCTCCGCGAACGGGAAGGGCGAGATCCGCACGCGCCAGGGACCCGCGGGCTCGAGCGTGTAGCCCTGCAGCTCGACCGGCTTCCCGCCGTCCGCGTCGACGTCGCGCATGCAGAAGTGCAGCGAGAGGCGGTCGAAGAGCTGGAGCAGCTCGTAGTCCCGCCAGCGCTCCTCGTCCGAGGCGCCGGTGGCGGCGAGCCGCTCCTCGTAGCCGGCCTCCTGCTCGTCGACGAACGCGTCGACGAGCGCCTGCACCTCGGGCGCGCGCGAGAGGCCGAGGCCGGGGTCGCGGCCGTAGCGCTGCCGGTAGATGCCCGCGCCGTGCATCGAGACGAGCAGGCCGGCGTAGGGATCCTCCTCGGTGATCGCCGCGATCCCGGCCCGGTAGAACGCGAGGTGGGAGGTCACGTCGACGTCGAGGAAGTTGACCGGCGCGCCGCTCTCCGGGTCGAGCCGGGGCGACCGCTCCCAGACCGCCCAGCCGTCGTCGTGGCGCTTCGCCGCGACCTCGAGCGAGCCGTGCCGAGGCCCCCGGCCGGACCACGCCCGCGCGAGGGCGCCCGAGAGGTCGGCGTGGTCGGTCTGGAGGACGACCTGCCAGTCGACGCCGCGGTCGCGGACGATCATCGCGCCCCCGCCCCCGCCGGGACGAGCCGCTCGAGGTGCTCGAGCACCTCTGCGAGCGGGAGCACGTCCCCGTACTTCGCGTCGACGTCGTAGAGGCTCGCTTCGTGGGCGGCCGGGTTGCGGTCGCCGACGGCCTCGCGCGGCACGACCACGCGGTAGCCGTGCTGGAGCGCGTCGACCGCCGTCGCCCGGACGCAGCCCGACGTCGAGGCGCCGGTGACGATCACGCCGTCGCAGCCCTCCGTCGCGAGCAGCGTCGCGAGCGGCGTCCCGTGGAAGGCCGACGCGAAGAGCTTCGTCAGCACCGGCTCGCCGGGCCGCGGGGAGAGCCGCGGGTCGATCTCCGTCCAGCGGCTGCCGGCCTCGAGCGTCAGGAGCGCGGGCACCTTCTCGATGAAGACGGCCGCCGTCCGCCGGCCGGCGTCGTCGTAGGCGACGGTCGTGTAGATCACGGGCAAGCCCGCATCGCGCGCCTGCCCGAGCAGACGCTCGATCGCGACCACGACGTCGTCCAGCGCACATGCGAGGGGCGACCGAGGGTCCGTGAAGCCGACGCTCATGTCGATCACGAGCAGCGCCGGCCGCCCGCCGAACCCGCTCCGCCCGTGGAACCCCTCGTGCCTCATTCCGTCCCCGTCGACTGCCTGTCGCCGTGCTCGCGGACTCGCCGGAGAGCGTCCTCCGGCGACTCCATCGGCGCCCACGCGAGCGGCTCCGGCGCCACCGGCGCGTCGATCCCCGTCTCCTCCTTCGCGCGGGCGAGGATCTCCGCGAGCGGCGGGCCCATGTCGAAGTCGACCACCTCGCCGCGCTCGGCGCGCAGCCGCTCGCGCAGCCGCTCCGTCGCCTCGGGGTCGCCGACGACGACGCCGTAGTCGGACTCGGCCTTCTCGCGCGAGACGAGGCCCTTCGCGACGTCCGCCTCGACCTTCTCGACCGGCCGGTCGAGCGGGTCCTTCCAGCCCCCGCCGCCGGCGGTGCGGTAGACGAGCATGTCGCCCGGCTGCACCTTGACCTCGTCGCACTTCGACGGCAGCCGCTCCCGCGTGCCGTCGGTGCGGACGAGGATCTTCTCGGACCGGCTCCCCGGCTTGCCGCCGAGGATCCCCCACGGGTAGGTGAGCCAGCGGTCGTCGTGGATCGAGATCTCGCCCGGCTCGAGGTAGACGTAGCGCTTCTCGATCCCGTTGCCGCCGCGGTGCATGCCGGCGCCGCCGGAGTCGGTGATCGTCGTGTAGCCGTCGATCCGCACCGGGTAGTACGCCTCGAGGTACTCGGTCGGGATGTTCTGGAAGAGCGGCCACCAGGAGTGGCCGTCCATCCCGTCGCCGATCGGTCGCCCCGGGATGCCGCCGTAGGAGATCTCCATCAGGTAGTAGAACTCGCCCTTCCCGTCCCAGCCCGAGTAGAGCATGTACGGGCTCGTCCCGTAGCCGGCCGCCGTCGTGTGCTCGGGGCTCCTGCGCGCGAGCGCGCCGCCGAGGATGTCGAAGAGGCGCGTGAGCGCGTGCGTGCGGCAGCCGAGCGCCGACGGGAACTTCGGGTGCAGCAGGCACCCGTCCGGGATGACGATGTGGAGCAGCGGGTAGAAGCCGTCGTTGAAGAGGATCTGGGGGTCGAAGACCATGATCAGGTAGACCCCGATGAACATCTTGAACATGGCTTCCGAGAGGTAGAAGTTCACGG
>Ga0070741_10003417_pt1 | contig 39537 bp, 28 predicted proteins | sample Coa_R1_4_FD_66440 | JGI IMG/M metagenome (GOLD analysis project Ga0070741, IMG submission 66440) | Surface soil microbial communities from Centralia Pennsylvania, which are recovering from an underground coalmine fire - Coalmine... | ecosystem: Environmental > Terrestrial > Soil > Unclassified ...
GAGGGAGAATCGGCCGCCCCACTGGTCCAGCTTAGTGTGCCACCGAGCACGGATAGGAGGATGGACGGTGTATCCCAGCTCTCGATCGCGATTGTTGACTCGGCACCCTTCATAGGAGGCCCCATGAAGATCGCGATCCTCGACGACTACCAGGACACCATCCGCACGCTCGACTGCTTCAAGAAGGTAGCCAAGCACGACGTCACGATCTGGCGGGACCACACCAAGGACGTCGACACCCTGGCCGAGCGGCTCGCCGACACCGAGGTGCTGGTGTGCATCCGCGAGCGCACCCCGATCCGCGCGCCGCTCATCGAGCGCCTCGACCGGCTGCGGATGGTCACGCAGGTGGGTGTGGTGCCGAACATCGACGTCGCCGCCTGCACGCGCCGCGGCGTGATCGTGTCGTCGAGCCAGATGCCGGGACGGCCGTCCTACGCCACCGCCGAGCTCACGTGGGGCCTGGTGATCGCGGCGGTGCGGCGCATCCCGCAGGAGATGATCGCGCTGCGCGCCGGCAAGTGGCAGGCCTACCCGATCGGCACCGGGCTGCGCGGCAAGACGCTCGGCATCCTGGGCTACGGCAAGATCGGCGCGGTGGTGGCCGGCTACGGGCGCGCCTTCGGCATGAACGTGATCGCGTGGGGCCGCCCCTCCACGCTGGAGAAGGCGAAGGCCGACGGCGCGACGCCGGCCGCGAGCCGCGAGGCGTTCTTCGCGGACTCCGACGTGGTCTCGATCCACGTGCGGCTGATCGACGCCACGCGCGGCATGGTCACCGCGGAGGACCTCGACCGGATGAAGCCCTCCGCGGTGTTCGTGAACACGAGCCGCGCCGGCCTGGTCGCGCCGGGCGCGCTCGAGGCCGCGCTGGCCAAGGGCCGGCCGGGGATGGCCGCGGTCGACGTCTTCGAGGACGAGCCGGTGGTGGGCGCCACCCACCCGCTGCTCAAGATGGACAACTGCATCTGCGTCCCGCACCTGGGCTACGTGGAGCGCGACGGCCTCGAGCACATGTTCAGCACCATCTTCGATCAGGTCCTCGCCTACGAGGCGGGCAAGCCGATCAACGTGCTCAACCCGGAGGTGCTCGGCGCCGCGAAGGCGTGAGCGCGAGCGAGCGATCATGAGCATCCGGGACCGGGCCTGCATCGTCGGCGCCTTCGAGCACCCCACCCGGAAGGCGGACGGGATCTCGCTGGCCCAGCTCCACGCGGAGGTGGCCCGCGGTGCGCTCGCGGACGCCGGGCTCACCAAGGACGACGTGGACGGCTACTTCTGCGCGGGCGACGCGCCCGGGCTGGGCGGTCTCTCCATGGCCGACTACATGGGCCTCCGCCTGCGCCACATCGACACCACCGAGACGGGCGGGTCGTCCTACGTGGTGCACGTGGCCCACGCCGCGGAGGCCATCGCGGCCGGCCGCTGCGACGTCGCCCTGGTCACGCTCGCGGGCCGGCCGCGCGCGGAAGGCATGGCCACCGGCACCGCGCCCCGCAACTACGGGGCGGCCGCGCCCGACGTGGCCTTCGAGGCGCCGTTCGCGCCCACGGTGGTGAACCAGTACGCGATGGCCGCGATGCGCCACATGCACGAGTTCGGCACCACCAGCGAGCAGCTGGCGTGGATCAAGGTGGCGGCGTCGCATCACGCCCAGCACAACCCGCACGCGATGCTGCGCGAGGTGGTCACGGTGGCGGACGTGGTCGGCTCGCCGATGATCTCGGACCCCCTCCATCGGCTGGACTGCTGCGTGATCAGCGACGGCGGCGGCGCGGTGGTCGTGGCGCGGCCCGAGATCGCGAAGCGCCTCAAGCGCCCGATCGTGAAGGTGCGCGGGGCGGGCGAGGCGGTGAAGCACCAGATGGGCGGCCAGGTCGACCTCACGTACACCGCCGCGCGCTGGTCGGGGCCCGCCGCCTTCGAGATGGCCAAGGTCGCACCCGCCGACATCAAGTACGCCTCCATCTACGACAGCTTCACGATCACGGTGCTGATCACGCTGGAGGACCTGGGCTTCTGCAAGAAGGGCGAGGGCGGCCGCTTCGTGTCCGACGGCAACCTGATCGCGGGCACCGGCCGGCTGCCCTTCAACACCGACGGCGGCGGGCTCTGCAACAACCACCCCGCCAATCGCGGCGGCATGACCAAGGTCATCGAGGCGGTGCGCCAGCTGCGCGGCGAGGCCCACCCCGCGGTGCAGGTGAAGAACTGCGACCTCGCGCTGGCTCACGGCACCGGCGGCTCGCTCGGCACGCGTCACGCGAGCGCGACCCTCATCCTGGAGCGGGGCTGAGCCATGGCCGAGACCGCGCGGAAGATCCCCGCTCCCACGCCCACGCCGGAGACCCAGCCGTTCTGGGACGCGGCGGCCCGGGGCACGCTCCTGGTGAAGCACTGCACCGCCTGCGGCCGTGCGCACCACTACCCGCGACCGATCTGTCCCTTCTGCGGCAGCGATCGCACCGAGTGGAAGGACGCCACGGGCCGCGGGGTGATCTACTCGTTCAGCGTGATGCGGAGGGCCTCGCCGCCGTACGTGATCGCCTACGTCACGCTGGAGGAGGGCCCCACCATCATGACCGGCCTGGTGGACTGCGACTTCGACGCGCTCCGCATCGGCCAGCCGGTGCGGGTGGTGTGGAAGGACAGCGACGGCGGCCCGCCGGTGCCGATGTTCACCCCGCGCTAGCCGCGCCCGGCGCGAGCGCCCGAGCGCGGGCGAGCGGCTACTCGCCCGGATCGGAGCCGGCCCCCGGCTGCCTCCAGCCGGCCCGCACGAGTCCCAGGGTCTGGAGCGCCCGTCCGACGGCTCCTCGCGACGCCGCCACCGTGGCCAGGGCCGGGCGTCGGATCCGCAGCCGCCCGGCCAGATCCTCCAGGAGCGAGTACGCCACCGGCGTCACCAGCAGGGTCAGGACGAGCGAGAGCGTCTGGCCGCCGATGATCACCACCGCGATCACCCGCCGCTCCTCGGCCCCCGGACCGGTGCCGATGGCGAGCGGGATCATGCCGGCCACGAAGGTGAGGGTCGTCATGAGGATCGGGCGCAGCCGGTCCCGGTTGCCGTGCAGGATGGCGGGCAGCCGCTCCATGCCGGCCGCGCGCAGCGAGTTCATGTGGTCGATCTGCAGGATCGCGTTCTTCTTGACCACGCCGAAGAGGACCAGGATGCCGAGCGCCGAGTAGAGATTGAGCGTGTTGCCGGTGAGCCACAGCGACACGAGGGCGAACGGCACGCACAGCGGCAGGGAGAGCAGGATCGTGAACGGATGCACCAGGCTCTCGAACTGCGCGGCCAGGATCATGTACATGAACACGATGGACAGCGCGAAGGCCAGCGCCATCTCCACGAAGGTCCGCTCCAGCTCGCGGGCCCGGCCCGAGATCACGGTGTCGTAGCCGGGCGGCAGATCCATCCGGGCGACCTCCGCGCGGAGCGCGTCGACCCGGTCGGCCAGGGCGTACCCGGGTGCGACGTTGGCGCGCAGCCGCGCTTCCCGCGCCCGGTCGAGGCGGTCGATCCGGGAGGCGCCCCAGGCCGAGTTCACCGTGACCAGGTTGTCGAGCCGCACGAGCCCGCCGCCCGCGCGGGGCACCCACAGGAGCCCGATCAGGTTGGGGTCGTCCCGGTCCTTCTCCCGGAGCCGCAGCTGGACGTCGTATTCGTAGTTCGCCCGCGGATCGTAGAAGCGGGTGACCTCGTCGTCGCCGCCCACCATGACCTGCAGCGCGGTGGCGATGTCGGCGGTGTCCACGCCCAGGTCGGCGGCGCGCTCCCGGTCCACGCGGATGCGGAGCTCCGGCTTGTCGAGCTTCAGCGTGGTATCGGCGTCGATGAGCCCCAGGTCCTCGGAGCGCTGGCGGAGGCGCTCGGTGTAGGCGGCGAGCTGGTCGAGGTTCGGACCGCGCAGCACGAAGTCGATGTCGATGAACCCGCCCGCGAACTGGAACCCGGACGGGTTGCGCACCTGGGTGCGGACGCCGGGGCCCGCGACGGCGCGCAGCCGGCGACGCACCGCCTGCATGATCTCCTGCTGGGACCGGTTGCCCCGGAAGGCCGCGCCGGGATCCCCGGCGAGCACGCCTCGGACCAGTCGCCCCACCGAGAACACCCGCTCCTCGTGGGGCGCGAGGCCCACGTACATGCGGGCCTCGTTCACCGAGCCCAGGAAGGAGCCGCCGACGTTGGCGAGCACGAGACGCACGCCGGGCACCCGCCGCACCTCGTCCGCCACCTCTCGCACCAGGCGCTCCATGGCGGGCAGGCTGGTACCCTGAGGGGCGTTCATCCGGATCTCGAACTCGCCCTCGTCGACGCCGCTCGGCAGGTAGTCCCGCCCGAGCATCTGGTAGAGCGGCACCGTGGAGGCCATCACGACCAGCGCGACCAGGCTCACCACGAGCCGACGGCGCATGGCCCACCCGAGCCCGATGAGGTAGGCGCGGTCCAGCCGGCGGTAGAAGCCGCCGCGCGAGGCGGCCTCGTGCTCGGCCCCGGACGCCGCGCCGTCCGGACGCAGCAGGCGCGCGCTCATCATCGGGGTGAGGGTGAAGGAGACCAGAAGGCTCACCATCACCGCCACCCCCGCGGTGAGCCCGAACTGGTACAGGAAGCGGCCGGAGATGCTCGACATGAACGACACGGGCAGGAAGATCACGACGAGCGAGAGCGTCGTGGCCATCACGGCCAGCCCGATGTCGGCGGTGGCGGCGCGCGCGGCCTCGAGCGGCCGCATCTTCTTCTCCTCCATGAACCGGAAGATGTTCTCGAGGACCACGATGGCGTCGTCGATCACCACGCCCACCATCAGCACCAGGGCCAGCATCGTGACGCTGTTCAGCGTGAAGCCGAGCAGGCGCATCATCGCGAAGGTCGAGATGACCGAGGCGGGAATGGCGACCGCCGCGATCAGCGTCGACGCCCAGCTGCGCATGAAGAGCAGCACCACCAGCGAGGCCAGGATCGCGCCCAGCACCAGGTGCACGTTGATCTCGTGCAGGGCCGCGTGGATGTAGCGCGACTGGTCCTGGAGCACCTCGACCTTGACGCCGGGCGGCAGCGCGGCCGCGGCCAGCGCCAGGTTCTCCTTGACCGCGGCGATGGTCGCCACCGTGTTGGCGCCGGACTGTCGGCGCACCTCGAGGACCACCGCCCGCGTCCCGTTGAGGCGGGAGATCGAGCGCTCCTCCTTGGTCCCGTCCTCGGCCCGGCCGAGATCGAGGATCCGCACCGGCACCCCGCCGACGGTGGCCACCACCACGTCGTTGAAGGACCCGGCGTCGGGCAGCCGCCCCATGGTCCGGAGGGCGTGCTCCCGCGCCGGGCCGGTGACGTTGCCGCCGGGCAGCCCGGTGTTCTGGCGCTGGAGCGCGTCGCGCACCGCGGTGATCGGCAGGCGGTAGGCGGCCAGCCGGCCCGCGTCGATCTGCACGTCCACGGCCCGCTCCAGCCCTCCCACGATGTCGACCTGGCCGACCCCGCTCGAGCGCTCGAGCCGCAGCTTCACGACCTTGTCGGCCAGCTCGGTGAGCTCGCGGATGGGGAGCTCGCCCGAGAGCGCCACCGTGAGCACCGGGGAGGACTCGTTGTCGAACTTGGAGATGATGGGCGGCTCCGCGTCCTCGGGGAGCTTGCGCAGGACCGTCGCCACCCGGTCCCGCACGTCCTGGGCCGCGGTCTCGATGTTCACCGAGAGGTTGAACGTCACGATGATCACCGAGCTGCCGGCCGCGGAGATGGAGCGCATCTCCTCGATGCCCGCGACGGTGTTGACGACCTCCTCGATGCGCTGGGAGATCTGGACCTCCACCTCCTCGGCGGAGGCGCCCGGGAGCTGGGTGCGGATCATCACGGTGGGCAGGTCCACCACCGGGAAGCGGTCCACGCCGAGCCGGGCCCAGGACACCGCGCCCACGACCACGAGCGACAGGATCAGCATCGTCGCGAACACCGGCCGGCGGATGCAGACCTCGGCGAGCTTCTGCATGCGCTATCTCGTGGCGGCGCCCGGCTTGCCCGCGGCGGGGGCTCCGGCCGCGGCGCCCGCGACGGTCACCGCGGCCCCGTCGTGGAGCTGGGCGAGCCCCGACGTGGCGACCTGCTCGCCGGCCTTCACGCCCCGGACGACCTCGATCAGCCCGCCCTTCCGCGTGCCCAGGCCGACCGCTCGCTCCCGCGCCACTCCGTCCTCCACCACGTACACCTTGGTGATGCCGGCGAAGTACGCCACCGCCGCCTCCGGGACGAACGCGACCGCCTGGTCCTGCCGCAGCAGCACGGCGGCCCGGGCGAAGAGGCCGGGCCGCAGCAGGCCCTCCGGGTTGGGCACCTCGGCCTCGACGGTCACGGTGCGGCTGGCCACGTCCACCGCCGGGCTCACGCGCGTCACCTTCCCGGGGAAGTCGCGGTCCGGCACCGGATCGACGCGGACGCGCACGGCCTGGCCCGGCCGCAGGTCGAGCGCGGCGTGCTCGGGAACGGTGCCGGTGAACTTCAGCAAGTCGGTGCGCACGATGGTGAACACCGCGGTGTTCTCGGTGACGTACTGGCCGGGATTGAGGTGGCGGCGGGCGATGGCGCCGGTGATGGGCGCCCGGAGGGTGACGTCGGCGAGCCGCTTGCGGGCCAGGGCCAGATCGGCCTCTCGGCGCCGCAGGTCGGATTCGGCCACCCGGACCGCCGAGCGATCGCTCTCCAGGTTGGCCTCGGCGACCCGCACCCGGTCGGGAAACTGCGTCAGCTCCACCTCCGACGTCTCGTGCTGCGCCGCCGCCGTCTCGTACTGCGTCCGCGCCACGTCCAGGTCCCGCGGCGCCACCAGGGCCTCGGCGGCCAGCTTGCGCATCCGGTCCAGGTTGGCGCGCGTCTCCTCGAGCGCGGCCCGGGTCCGGTTGAGATTGGCCTCCATCGAGCGGCGGCTCGCGCGCACCTGCTCGAGCTGGGCGAGCGAGGCCTGGGCCTGCGCGCGGGCCCGCTGCAGGCTGTCCCGCGCCGCGCCGACCCCCGCTTCGGCCTGCTCCACCGCCAGCGTCGCCTCGCGCGGGTCCTGCTCCGCGACCACCTGGCCCGCCTTCACGCGATCCCCGAGATCCACAAGGAGGCGCGAGATGGTGCCCGCGATGGAGGTGTTGAGGACGACCTCCTCCCACGCCAGCAGGCTGCCGGTGGCCTCCACCGTGCGGTCGAGCGCCTGGGCCTCGATCGGGGCGACGCTCACCGTCATGGCTCGGGAGCCGGCGGGCGCGGCGGCGGACGCCGGCTTGCGCTCCACCGCGCTCGGCGGGTCCCCCGAGCAGCCCGCTGCGGTCACGAGCCCGATCAGGAGAGGCGCGCAGAGGCGGGCCGAGCGCCGCGGGCGGCGGGCAGGGCGGGGGCCGCTCACGTCGGCCGATGTACAGGCGGCCACGCCGTCCAGTGTAGTCGATCGCGCATCGCCGGCAAGCACTCCGGATGCGCCTAGAGCCGCGCCATCACCCGGTCCGCGAAATCCTCGATCACGCGGTACTGCCGGTTGAGCGGCGGGTAGAGCATGATCTGGTCGAGACCTTGGGCTTCCAGCTCCTTCACGCGCTCCACGATGCGCTCGGGCGGGCCGGCGAGGCAGGTGGCCTCGATCAGCTCGGCGGTGAGGAAGCGCGCCTCCTCCGGATCCACGAACGAGTAGTGGCTGCCGTGCAGCCGCTGGTGCCGGACCGCGGGCGGCGCCTCGTCGAGCCAGGCGAGGTACGCCTTCCACACCGGGCGCGCGTATTCGGGCGGCTCGGCGCCCGTCTCCAGGTGGTGCGCGACCAGGTAGTGGAGCCCGGAGATCACCGCGGCCCCACACTCGGCGATGACGCGTTCGGAATCGGCCCGCTCGCCGGGGGCGAGCAGGGCCACGTTCACCATCGCGGCGGTGTGGAAGTCCGCGGGCAGCGCGCGCCCGGCCTTCGCCGCTCCGCGCCGCGCGTTGGCGAGCATCTCGGGCACGGTGCCGCCGCGCGGGAGGCCCGAGATCAGCCCGTCGGCGATCTCTCCGGCCAGGGTTTGCGCCTTCGGGCCGAAGCCCGCGACGTAGACCGGGATCGGGTGGTCGAGATCGATGAAGCGGTGCTCGCGCATCTGGAAGCGGATCGGGTGCGTCTCGCCGTCGAGCGTGTAGTCCACCTGCTCGCCGCGCAGCAGCGCTTTCACGGTCTGCACGTACTCCTTGAACGGGCCCAGGCGCATCGGCTTCCGGCCGAGCGTGCGCATCGCGGTGTGGCCGGTGCCGAAGCCGATGAAGCAGCGGCCGGGGGCCAGGCGGTTGATGGTGGCGATGCCGTTGGCGGCCACCGGGGCCAGACGCAGGCCCGGCACGTTCACGCCGGTGCCGAGGCGCATGCGGCGGGTCTGCTGGGCGGCCAGAGCCAGCACCGCCCAGCAGTTGGACCGGATCATCTGGCTGTCGGTCACCCAGCAGTGCGAGTAGCCGAGGTTCTCGGCGTGGGTGATGTAGCCGATCTCGTCGATCTTCGCGTGGACGACGCCGAAGTCCATGGCCGCCCGTGGCTACCTGTCGAGCCACACCTCCTGCATGCGGCCGTAGTTGTAGAGCGCGTTGTGGGGCACCAGGTTCTTCACGTACGGGTACCGGGCGAAGTACTCCTTGCGCCAGCCGAGCATGGGACGCGCGACCTCCGCCTCGAGCGTGCGCTGGATGTCGGCCACCATCTTGAGGCGCTTGTTCCGGTCCAGCTCCTGGGACTGGGCTTCGATCTGACGATCCATCGCCTCGCTGCAGTAGTCGGTGTAGTTCCGGGACGAGCCGCACTTGTAGTTCTCGACCAGGTAGGCGTCGGGGTCGTCGAAGCCGCCCGCGGTGAGGTTGGCCGCGATCTGGAACTCGCGCCGGGCCAGGACCGGGAACCACGCCGAGGTGTCGACCTGCTTCACGGTGGCCTCGATCCCCACCAGCCGGAGCTGGTCCACCGCGAAGGAGGCGAGGTCCACGTAGATGGGCGAGGTGCGGGTCAGCATCTCGAGGCGCAGCGGCTTGCCGGGCCCGTAGCCCGCCTCCGCGAGCAGGCGCCTGGCCTCCGCCTTGTCGCGCGCGGGATCGCGATAGCCGGCCAGCGTGCGCAGGTCCGCCTCGCCCAGGCCCCAGAAGCCCATCGGCCGCGGCATGAGCGCGGCCCCGACCACCGCGCCGTCCTGGCGCACGCTCTTGACGTAGGCGCGCCGGTCGAGGGCCAGGTTCACCGCGCGGCGGACCTGCAGGTTGTCGAAGGGCGCCCGCTTGTGGTTGAGCAGGATGTTGTCGCTGCCGTTCTGGCCGATCTCGGTGATGACCAGCGACGGGGCCACGCTCTTGGCGGTGTCCGCCATCGCCCGGGTCATCTCGAGCGGCACGAAGGCGTCGAGCCGGCCGGCCTGCAGCGCGGCGAGGCGGGTGCCCCGCTCGCGGATGATGGTGTAGCGGATGCCGTCGAGGTGGGGACGGTCGGGGATGAAGTAGTCGGGGTTGCGCTCCAGCTCGACGAGCTGCCCGCGCGACCATTCCTTGAAGCGAAACGGTCCGGTGCCCACGCACTTCTGGCGCAGCTCGTTGAGCGGCACGTGGGCGGGCAGCACCGGCGAGTAGCCGGAGGCCAGCATCAGGAGCAGCGAGGGCTGCGGGCGCTTCAGATGGAACACCACCGTGTAGGGCTCGGGCGTCTCGATGGAGGCGACGTTGGACCACCATTCCTTGCGGGGGCTGAGCCGCAGGCGCGCGGGGGCGCCGGGAGCCTCGCGGACCACGTCGAAGGTGTATTTCACGTCGGCGGAGGTGAACGGCTTGCCGTCGTGCCACTTGACGTTCCGGCGGAGGAAGAAGACGAGGTTCTTGTAGTTGTCCTGCCAGGACCAGCGCTCGGCCAGCTCCGGGATGACGGTCTCGACGCTCTCCTGGGCCTTGAGGGGATCGAAGTACACGAGGTTCGAGTAGCAGGGCGACACCGGCCACACGTTCGACACGGTGGCCGACTCGTGGATGTTCAGGCCCGGCGGGTCCTCGATCAGGACCGTGTTCAGGATGCCCCCGCGCTTGGGCTTGCTCTGCGCCCCCGCGGGGGAGGCCAGGAGCGCGGCGGCGGCCACGAGGGCGGCGAGCGCGAGGACGAGGGGCGGAAGCGGACGTCGGGTCATGGAGGTCTCCGTGGACGAGGGAGGGCTCAGTCCATCACCAGGCCACCGGTGACGTTGATGGCCTGTCCGGTCATGTAGGAGGACTTGGCGGAGGCGAGGAAGCCGACCACGTTGGCCACGTCCTGCGGGGTCTCGATGCGACCGAGGGGAATCTGCTCGACCCGCTGCTTCAGGTACTCGCCCGGCTTGAGCCCGAAGAGCTTCTCGCCCGCCTCGCGGTCGATCTGGAAGATCATGTCGGTCTCCACGATGCCGGGACACACGCAGTTGACGCGGATGCCGTCGCCCGCGTGGGCCACCGCGAGGCTCTTGGTCATGCTGATCACCGCCGCCTTGGTGATGCCGTAGACCAGCGAGGTCTTGAGCCCCATCTTGCCCGCCATGGAGGCGATGCTGATGATGTTGCCGCGGCGGGCGGGCACCATGTGGCGCAGCACCGCCTGGCTCGCGAAGAACACGCCCTTGGCGTTGACCGCGAGCAGGCGGTCCCAGTCGTCCTCGGTCACCTGCGCGGTGTGCGCGGAGCGGTGGATGCCCGCGTTGTTGACCAGGATGTCGATGCGGCCCCACTCCGCCATCGCGCGGTCCGCCATCGCCTGCAGGTCGGGCAGCCGGGTCACGTCGGTGGGCAGGGCGAGCGCCCGGCGGCCCCGGCCGCGCACCTCCTCCGCGGTGCGCTCGCCGGTGGCCCGATCCACCTCGGCCACCACGATGTCGGCGCCCATGCCGGCCAGCTCCAGCGCGATGGCGCGGCCGATGTTGCGGCCGGCGCCGGTCACGATCGCGGTCTGTCCCTCGAGCTCCATGACCGCCCGCTCAGCAGCAGCCGCCCGCGATGGCGCTCTTGCTGCGCTGGATGAGCTCGACGCGCACGTCGTCGGGCGCCTGGATGAAGCAGATGCGCGGGCCGCCCGGGATCTCGATGGGCCCTTCCAGCAGCCGCGCCCCCAGACCCTCGAGACGGGCGATGTCCGCTTCCAGGTTCTCGGAGTCGAAGCCGAAGTGCTCGAGGCCGTGGTGCGCGGAGGCGTCGCCGGGGCCCAGGCGTTCGTTGGTGCGCGCGCCCGAGATGTTGACCGGGGTCCCGTCCTCGGACTGGCACCGGACGAAGCGGTCGCCGAACACCCGCGTCTCGTCGGAGACGATCCTGAACCGGAAGGCCTTCACGTACCAGTCGGCGGTCTTGCGGGGATCGGCGGCCTTGAGGTGGATGTGGTTGATCCGGTAGGGCATGGCGGTGTCCTTTCGGCTGGGGTATCGTCGGTGCCGCTGGCCGCTTGAGGATAGTCGGACCCGACCGCCGGTTCAAGGACCGGCGCATCTCGGAGGTCGTCGATCATGGACATCGGCTGTCATCTTCCCAACCAGGGCCCCCTCGCCACCGGCGACGCGCTGGTGCGCTTCGCGCGCGCGGCGGAGGAGCGCGGGGTCGCCTCGCTCTGGGTGAGCGACCACGTGATCTTCCCGCGCTCCGCCACCGGCAGCTACCCGGGCGGGCGCTTCCCGCATCCGCCCGACAAGCCGTATCTGGAGCCGGTGACGGTGCTGGCCGCGGCCGCGGTGTGCACGACCCGCGCGCGGCTCGGCGCCTCCGTGTTCATCCTCGGCCACCGGCATCCGGTGGTCATGGCGAAGATGCTCACCAGCATCGACGCGCTCTCGAACGGACGCCTCATCTGCGGGGTGGGCGTCGGCTGGTGGAAGGAGGAGCTCGAGATCCTGGGCGTGCCGTTCCACGCACGCGGCCGCCACGGCGACGAGATCCTGCGCGCGTTCAAGGCGCTCTGGACCGAGGAGAACCCGCGCCTCGACGGCGAGTTCTTCCGCTTCCACGACCTCGGCTTCGCCCCGAAGCCGGTGCAGAAGCCGCATCCGCCGATCTGGGTGGGCGGCGACAGCCCGGGCGCCTTCCGGCGCGTGGTCACGCTGGGCGACGGCTGGCATGCCACCTCGAAGGACCCCTCGCAGCTGCGCGACGCCCTGGGGCGCCTGCGCGCGGTCGCGGACAAGCACGGGCGCGACATGAAGACCATCGCGCTCTCGGTGCGCTACGGCCTGACCGACGGCCTGCTCGCCAAGGGGCCGCAGATGGTGATCGATCAGCTCGCGGAGTACAAGCGGCTCGGCCTGAGCCACGTGATGATCGACTTCCGGCGCGACGACCTGGGACGGATGCTCGAGCTGCTGGACCTCGTGACCGGCACCATCCGCCCCGCGGTGTAGATGGGGTCACGCAGGCGGCCCCTTCCTGTGTGACCCCTACTGGCGGCGGCGGAGCATCTGCTGGAGGCTCTGGCGGGTGAGGCCGAGGCGCTCGGCGGCGCGCGTCTTCGAGCCGCACTCGCGCAGGGCGTCCTCGATCATGCGGCGCTTGAGCGCCTCCACCGCGTCGTTGAGGGTGCGGGGCGACGACGACGCCCCCGCCGCGCCGGCCGCGATGCGCTCCGAGAGGTGGGCGGGGCCGAGCGGGCGCCCGTCGTCGGCGAGGGCCACCGCGCGCTCGATCTCGTTCTCGAGCTCGCGCACGTTGCCCGGCCACGGGTAGGCCGAGAGCAGGGCCAGCGCCTCCGCGCTCACCGAGGGAACCGCCCGCCGGGCGCGCCGGCACGCCTGGCGCAGGAAGTGCTCGGCCAGGCCCGGAATGTCCTGGACCCGCTCGCGCAGGGGCGGCAGGCGGATCGGGAACACGTTCAGCCGATAGAAGAGGTCGCGCCGGAACCGGCCCGCGGCCACCTCGGCCTCCAGGTCCGCGTTGGTGGCCGCGATCAGCCGCACGTCCACCCGCTTGGTGCCGGAGCCGCCCACGCGCCGGATCTCCCCCTCCTGCAGCACGCGCAGCAGGCGCAGCTGCATCGCGGGCGACGTCTCGCCCACCTCGTCGAGGAACAGGGTGCCGCCGTCGGCTTCCTCGAAGAGCCCGCGCCGCTCCCCGACCGCCCCGGTGAAGGCCCCGCGCGCGTGGCCGAACAGCTCGGACTCCAGCAGGCTGTCCGGCAGCGCCCCGCAGCTCTGGGCCACGAACCGCTTCGCGCGGCGCGCGCCGTTGGCGTGGATGAGGTGGGCGAACAGCTCCTTGCCGGTGCCGGTCTCGCCCAGGATCAGCACGCTGGTGTCGCCGTCGAGGATCTTTCGAGCGAGCGCGACCGCGTGTTGCAGGCCGCTGTCCGCGCCCACCAGCCCGTCGAAGGAGGCGGGCTTCTCGCGTCCGGCCGCGGCCTCGCGCCGGAGCGCGTTGTAGGCCAGCTCCAGCTCGTCGCGCAGCCGCGCGTTCTCCCGGTGCAGGTGCCAGCGCTGGGCCGCCCCGCGCACGGTCAGCAGGAGCTCGTTGGGGTCCCACGGCTTGGGCACGAAGTGATAGATGCGCCCGGTGTTGATCGCCTCCATCAGGCTGTCCACGTCGGTGTAGGCGGTCAGCACGATGCGCACCGCGTCCGGCGCGCGCTCCTGGCTGCGCCGCAGCAGCTCGATCCCGCTCATGCCGGGCATGCGCTGGTCGGTGAGGATCACCGCCACCTCGGGCTCCGTCTCCAGGCAGGCCAGCGCCTCCTCGCCGTGGCCCGCGCGCAGCACGCGGAACTCGGCGGCGAGGATCGCCTCCAGCGCGTCCAGCACGCGGGGCTCGTCGTCCACGATCAGGATGGTGGTCTCGTCCACGGGTCTCGCGGTCGGTCGGCGATGCCGGCGCGCGGGTCGGCCGGCGCCTGGCTCCCGATCATAGGGCCCTCGCGGCCGGATGTCATCCGCCCCCGGCGCGCCGGCTCACCGGCAGCCGGACGGTGAAGACGGCCCCGCCCCCCGCCGGGCTCTCGGCCTGGATGTCGCCCCCGTGGTGCTTCACGATCTCGTAGCTGATGGAGAGCCCGAGCCCGGTGCCCTCGCCGACCGGTTTGGTGGTGAAGAACGGGTCGAACACCCGCGGCAGGACCTCGGGAGGGATGCCGGGCCCGTCGTCGACGATCCGCACCCGCGCCATGTCGCCCTCCCGCCGCGTCTCGATCGTGATGGTGCCGGGGCCCACGATGGCCTGGGCGGCGTTGGCGAGGAGGTTCAGCAGCACCTGGTCGATCTGCGAGCGCACGCACTCCACCGGCCCGATGTCCCCGAACCGGCGCTCCACCGTGATGCGGTCCCGCAGGAGGTGACCGAGCAGGGTGAGGCTCGACTCGATCTCCTCGTGCAGGTCCACCGGCTGCCACACGTCGTCGGCCGCGCGGGTGAACACCCGGAGGTCGCCCACGATCTTGCGGGTGCGGTCCGCGCCCTCCCGGATGCCGGCGATCATGCGGTCCAGATAGGTCAGCGCGTAGTCGATCTTCAGCTCGGCCCGTCGCGCGGCCAGGCGCTCCTGTTCGGGGGCGGGCAGTGCCACCGCCTGGTAGCTCTCCAGCATCGCGCGCAGCCGGCGCACGAAGTCCTCCAGCGTGGTGACGTTCGACGAGATGAAGCCGATGGGGTTGTTCAGCTCGTGGGCCACGCCCGCCACCAGGCGGCCGATGGAGGCCATCTTCTCCCGCTGGATGAGCTGGGCCTGGGTGGCCTGCAGGTCGCGATAGGCGGCGCGCAGCTCCTCGTTGGCGGTGCGCAGCTGCTCGGTGCGGATGCGCACCGTGTCCTCGAGCCCGCGCGACATCTCCTCGATGGTCTGGAAGCTCTGCGCCTTGTCGAGCGCGAGCGCGACGTGGTTGGCCACCGTGACCAGGAGATCCGCGTCGGGATGGTCGAACCGCTCCGGCTCCGGCGCGGTCACCGCGAGCAGCCCGACGAGCCGCTCGCCCACCCGCAGGGGCGCCGCCACCACGCTGCGGGCCCCCGCGCGGGCCAGGACGCGGCACGCCGGATCGGGGTCCTTCCGCGCGTCCCGGATCAGGACGGGGTGGCCGCCGAGCACGGTGCGGGCGATCGCGCTGGCCTCGGCGTCGAGCGCCACCGTCAGCGCCGGGCCCGGCGGCGTGTCGGGAGTGGCCGCGCGCTGGCGGTGGGCGCGCAGGGTGCGGCCGGCGCGGTCGGCCAGCAGCAGCGACACCTCCTGGTAGCCGCTGCGGTCGGCGAGGCGATCCAGGGCCTGGTCGTAAATCTTCTCCGGGTCGAGCGTGCCGCTCACCGCCGCGCTCAGATCGGTGAGGAGCGACAGCTGCTCGATGCGGGTCTCGAGCTCGGTGAACTTCTTCTCGAGCTCGCGGTTGGAGTAGATGATCTCCTCCGACTGAAGATCCAGCAGGTGCTGGGTGTGCTGGCGGCGCTCGCTCTCCCGGAGCGAGTAGCCCATCGCCGCGCCGGCCAGGGCGGGCAGGGGCACCACCGCCAGCTGGGACCAGTCGAGCCCGCGCCCGAGGGCGGCCATCAGCATGAGGGCGGAGCCGGTCAGGCCGGCCAGGGTCACCACCCAGAACGGCGCACCCAGTCCGGGGTTCTGCCAGCGCACGTCCCAGCGGCAGGCGTCGTCGCCGCGCGCCGCGCAGGTGTGCTCCACCACCTGCGCCCGGGGCAGGCCCCAGTTGGTGGGCAGCCGCTCGATCTCCACCTTGAACCACGTGCAGGTCCAGAGCGGCATCCGATAGCCGGGGAGCGGCGTCCACTGGAAGACGGCGTGGCGCCGGCCCAGCTCGGGGACGGCGAGCCGGACGAAGCGGCACTGGGCCCCGAAGATCGAGGCGGCCCGCTGGTAGGCGCCGCGGGGATGGCCGATGCCCATGGAGTAGGTGCCGATGTAGGAGCGCTCCTCGCGCGGCTTCCAGTCCATGAACGATTCGGCGTAGCGCCGCGCCCAGCGCTCCTCGTCCGGCTCGTCCGTGAGCCGGCGGCACGTGGCGACCATCTCGTCGGCGGCGGCGAGCGGGATCCAGTTGTGGTCCGCCATGAGGTACTCGCGCGAGCGGCCCGCGATGCGACAGATCGCGGCCACGCCCTCGGGGCCGACGTCCCGCTCCACCAGCGGGATGAGCCCCTTGGTGAACACGCAGTTGACCTCGCCGGGCACCGCGACCGCCTCGATCAGGGTGAGGGCGCGCGCCTCATCGACGCGCGCCGTCGAGGAGCGGGGCGATCAGGCGCGCGGCCCGGCGGGCGCCGTCGCGCTCCACCGGCCGGGCGGACACCGGGCGCGCCAGCGCGTCGGCCGCGGCCTGCGCGAGGGCCTCGGGGTCGGTGGCCGCGTAGTCGAGCCGCACGCCCGCGCCGTAGCGGGCGAGGCGGTGGGGCACGTGGAAGTTCTGCTCGAAGTGGTTGCGGAGGGGGAAGTAGAGGAACGGCCGCCCCGCCGCGGTCAGCTCCATGCAGGTGCTGAGGCCGCCCTGGACGATGGCGAGGTCGCAGCCGGCGAGGTGCGCGTAGAGGTCGGGCACGAACGCCCGGTACTCGATGCCCGGCGTCGCGGGCAGGGAAGCGGGGTCGATGCGCGGCCCGGTCACCACCACCAGGTGGAGGCCGTCCACGCGGCGCCGGAGCGCGGGCGCGGCCGCCACCACCTTCCGCAAGAGGTGATGGCCGACGCCGGTGCCTCCCACCGCGGCCAGCACCACGCGCTCGTCCGGCCGGAAGCCGAGGCGCGCGCGCAGCGCCTCCCGATCCGCGAAGGCGGCGGGATCGAACGGCAGCACGTAGCCCGGGAACCGGTAGTGCGCCTCCGTCCACTCCCGGATCGCGGGCAGGCCCGGACCGAACGTGCCCTCCACGATGTCCTCCGGGCTGCCCACGAAGAGGGCGAGGTCGCGCACCCGCGGGAAGCGGGCCACGTGCTCGATCATCTCCGCGTTGTAGTCGGCCGCGACGCGCGCCTCCCGCGAGGCGGGATCGCGGTCCATCGGCAGCCAGCCCACGAAGTCGGTCAGCCACACGAACGGGGTGCGCTTCACCTCGGGGTTCTCGTGCAGGTAGTAGTCGACCTCCCACGCCTCGTCGCCGATCACGAGATCGTAGGGCTCGGCCTCCAGCAGGTCGTGCAGCACCATGAAGTTGGCGAGCAGGATCTCGTCCATCTCGCGCCAGGCCTGGAACACGTGCAGCTCGTGCTCGCCCGCCTCCGACTCGATGTGCGCGCTCTCCCCGGCGAGGAGACGGCTCGCCGGATGGATGGTCTCGCCGCGGGCCTGCAGCACGCGGGTCACCGGATCCTGGGCCAGCCAGTGGATCTCCAGGTCCGGCACCAGCGCGCGCAGCTCGCGCGCGATCTCGACGTCGCGGAGCGAGTGGCCCAGGCCGATCGGGCTCGACACCATCAGGGCGCGCCGCGGGCGGGCCATCGCCCGGCGCCAGGTGCGCGCGGGCGGCCGGTCGGGGTCCACGAAGTCGCGGACCAGGCGGTTGTAGCGGACCGGGTCGCGCAGCTGCGGGCAGTGCCCGCTGCCCTCCAGGGCCACCAGGCGCGAGCCCTTGATCGCGGCGTGGGCCCGCTCGGCGAGCGCGAAGGCCCGCACGTGGTCGTCGGTGCCGTGCAGGATGAGGGTCGGGGCGCTCACCCGCGGCAGGAGCTCGGCGAGCGTGTGCCCGGTCCGCCACTCCTGCACGGTGGCGATGAGCGTCTCGGGGTCGACCTCGAGGCCCCACGCCACTCCGTCCTCGTGCGGCTTGGTGGAGTGGGGCTCGGTGAAGACCTGGCCGATGAAGAACTCGACGAAGTCGGGGTAGTGCGTGCGCCAGTAGGGCGCGTTGTACTTCTCCCATCCCTCGTGACGCTCGCGGGGCTCGAGAAAGCTCCGCCTCACGATCGGGCGGTCGTCGAGGGCGACCGCGGTGAGCACCAGGCGCTCGACCCGCTCCGGGTGCGTGGCCGCGAGGATGACGCCGATCCACGTGCTGCGCGAGAGGCAGATCAGGCTGGCCCGCTCGACGCCCACCGCGTCCATCACCCCCAGCGCATGCTCGGCCATGCGGTCGTGGTCGTAGCCGGTGGGCGGACGATCGGAGCGCCCGCAGCCGGCCGGATCGTAGGTGATCACGCGCGCGTACCGGCTCAGGTAGGCGAGCTGCATCTTCCACGCCCGCGAGTCGACGATCTGCCAGGGCGGGATCAGCAGCAGCGTGCGCTCGCCCTCGCCGTGCTCCTCCCAGTAGAGGCGCACGCCCCCCACCGTCGCGTGGCCGGTGCGGTCGGGCTCGTGGGCGCGCATCAGGCGCTCTCCACCAGCTCCGCGAGGAGGGCCGCGGCCCGCGCGGTGCCGTCCGCCGGCACCGGCGCCCAGGACGCGGGCTGGCCCAGACGCTCGGCGACGATCGCGCCCAGGGCCTCCGGGGTGGTGGCGTCGAAGTCGAGACGGAGACCCGCGCCGAGGCGCCCGAGCCGCCGGCTCACGTGGATCTGCTGCTCGAAGTGGTTGCGCAGCGGCAAGTAGACGAAGGGGGTCCTGAGCGCGGCCAGCTCCATGGTGGTGGAGAGCCCGCCCTGCACGATGGCCAGATCCGCGGCCGCGTGGTGCTGGAAGAGATCGGGAACGAACCGCTTCACCTCGATCCGGGCGCCGGCGGGAACCTCGATCGACTCGAGCCGCGGCCCGGCCACCAGGATCATCCGGGTGTCGGGCAGGCGCGAGCCGAGCGCCGCGAAGGCGGTCGCGCACTTCTCCAGCAGGTGCCGTCCCGCGCGCGTCCCGCCCACCGAGACCACGATCACCCGCTCGTCGTCGCGGTAGCCGAGCCGGCGGCGCACGGCGCGGCGGTCGGCGTAGGCCTGGGCGTCGAAGTGGAGCGGATAGCCCGCGAAGCGGAAGTGCTTCCGGGCCCAGTCGCGCATGTTGGGCAGGTCCGCGCCGAAGTCCCGGTCGAGCACGTCCTCCTCGTCGCCGACCATGATCGAGAGGTCGCGCACGTCGGGGTGCAGGCGCCGATGGTCGACGGCCTCCGCGTTCTTCTCCCAGCAGCGCCGGTACTCGGTCGAGGTGGGGTCCTCGCGCATCGGCAGCATGCCGATGAAGTCGGTCAGGAACGCGTAGGGCGCCCGCTTGAGGTCCGGGTTCTCGTGCAGGTAGTAGTCGAGATCCCAGCCCTCGTCGCCGACCCAGAGATCGTAGCGCTCGCGCTCCACCACGTCGGAAAAGGTCATGAAGTTGGCGGTCATGATCTCGTCCATGTCCCAGAGGGCGTTGAACGCGTGCAGCTCGTGGTCGGCGGCCCAGCTCTCGAAGTGGGCGCTCTCGTTCAGGAGCAGGCGCGAGGCGGGATGCAGGCGCTCGCCCCAGTGCTCCACCACCCGGTCCGCCGGGCTGGCGGCCAGGAAGTCGACCGTCACGTCGGGATGCCGCTCGCGCAGGGCCCGGGCGATCGCCAGATCGCGCTGGATGTGGCCGAGGCCGATCGGGCTCGACAGCCACAGCACGCGCCGCCGGCTCCCGCGTCGGCGCGGGCGCGGCGGGGCGGCCGGCTCGGCGGGCGTGCGGCGCTCCGTGATGGCCGGGATGCGAACCGTCTCGGCGCGGCCGTCTCGCACGAAATCGCGGATGAGGCGGTTGACCTTCACCGCCTCGCGGCCGAAGAGGCCGTGGCCGCCGTCCTCGAAGGTCACCAGCCGGGCGCCCGGGATCGTGGCGACCATCTTCTGCGCGTGCCGGTAGGGCACGATGCGGTCGCGCGTGCCGTGGATGGCCAGGGTGGGCACGCGCACCTGCGGCAGCAGGTCGAAGACATCGACGCCGTCGATCGCGCGCAGGGACTCCACCAGGATCTCCGCGGTCGTCTCCCCGGCCCAGCTCACGCCGTCCTCCACGCCCTTCAGCGAGTGGGGCTCGGGGAACATCCGGGTGAACAGGCGACGACGCCAGCCGTCGAAGTCGCCGCGGATCACGGGCGCCACGCGCTCCTCGAACGGGCGCGGCACCGACTCCGCGTACTGGCCGCAGAGGAGGATCAGGTGCGAGAGCCGGTCCGGGTGCTCGACCGCGTAGCGGAAGGCGAGCGGGCCCGCGCAGGAGAAGGCCAGCAGCGCGAACGGCGGGCGGGCGGCTTCCTCGGTCACCGCCACGAGGTCGCCGTAGCGGGTGTCGATGTCGTAGCCGGTGGCCGGGCGATCGGAGCGGCCGTTGCCCCGCTGATCCATGGTGATCACGCGGAAGTACCGGGAGAGATACGGCACCTGGTGCTTCCACATGCGGCTGTACGTCACCACCTGACAGGGCGGCAGCAGCAGCAGGTCGTGCGCACCGCTGCCGGCGACCTGGTAGAAGATCCGCGCGCCGGGTCGTTGGACGTACACGGCGGCTCAGGCGCTCCGGCGACGGCCCAGCTCGTAGAAGACGAGCGCGGCGCCGCCGCGCACGGTGTGGCGCTTGTCGGCGGGTCGGATGTGGAGCGTGGTCGCGTCCAGCACCGCGGGCAGGGTGCGCCGGCGCATGCGCGCCAGCACGTCGTCCCGCAAGGGGGCGAGCGAGGCGGCCACGCCTCCGGTGACCACGATCACGTCGGGGTCGAGCAGGTTCGCGACGCCGCCCAGCGCGATCGCCAGCGCCTCGCACGCCTGGTCGACCACGAGGCGGGCCAGCGCGTCGCCGTCGGCGGCGGCCGCGAAGACGCCTCGCGCGTCGATCCGCGCCGGATCGCCGCCGGCCCGGGCCAGCGCCGAGGAGTCGGGATGCGCGGCCAGCCGCTCGCGGATGCGCTCCGGGAGGAGGCGGCCCGAGAGATAGACCCCGAGGCAGCCGACGGCTCCGCAGACGCAGGTCGGGCCGTCGACGCTGATCGCCATGTGGCCGATCTCACCCGCGGTGTTGAGCGAGCCGCGCAGCAGGCCGCCGTTGGCCACGATCCCGCCGCCGATCCCGGTGCCTACCGCCACGATCGCCAGCGAGGAGACGCCGCGGCCCAGCCCCCACGTCCACTCCGAGAGGGCGAGCGCGTTGACGTCGTTGTCGGCGAACACCGCGAGCCCCGTGCGCTCGCCGACCAGGCGCGCGAGGGGCACGCCGGCCAGCTCGGACATCCAGTTGCCGTCCGTCGGGCGCATCGTGCCCTTCTCCACGTCGACGAGGCCGGGGAGGCCGAGCCCGATGCCGCGCACCGGCAGGGCCCGGGCGGCGGCCTCCGCGAGCAGCCGCTCCACCAGGGTGAGGATGGTGGCGGCGGCGCTGCCCGGGGTGCTGCCCGCCTGCACGGTTGACAGCACCGCGCCCTCCGCAGTGACGAGACCCGCCGAGATCGTCGACGCGCCGACGTCCACCCCGATGGCCAAATCAGACATGGATCGCTCCCCGCACGGACGACGGCAAGCGATGTGCCAGCGACAAGTGTCCGCCGATGCGTCTGCCCTCCGAGGCCGACCGCAAGGTCACCGTGCGGGCCCGGAAGCCGTGCGCGGCAAGGCCGCGTCGCGGCTGGTCGCCGGCCCGCAAGCGCGCATGGCAGCCCACGCGCAAGCGCGGCATGCGGGCGCGGGGGCCCGACGGGAGTGGACCGGGGCGGGCTGCCACGTGGGCTTGCGGGCTCATCGCTCGGGGTGCACCGAGAGCTTGCGTCGCCAAGCGTCCGGAAATCAAGTGGCGCGTGCCGCGCGCGGCGCGGGGCCCGCAAGGTCGCCTTGCGCCCGACGGCGTGCGACGTGCGCGACTCCCGCGCGCTCGAGGTCCCGGCACGGCGCTTGCCCTGGAGGCCGAGGCCGCACGACGCGGCCCCCGAAAAAGGAGAGGGCGATGACCTGGACCACCGCAACGACCGAGATTCCGCGCGCGACGCGCTCGGCCGCCTCCATCCACCACGCGGCCGCCGGCGATCCGGTGGTCTGCATCCACGCCAGCGCCAGCTCGGGGGCGCAGTGGACCTCCCTGGTCGAGCGGCTCGAGGATCGTTTCCGCCCGCTCGCCGTCGACCTCCACGGAGCGGGGCGCACCCCGGCGTGGCGCGGCGACCGGCGGCTCACGCTGGCCGACGAGGTGGCGCTGCTCGAGCCCACGCTGGCCGCGACCGGCGCGCGCCTTCACCTGGTCGGGCACTCCTACGGCGCGGCGGTCGCGCTCAGGATCGCGCTCGACCACCCGCACTGGGTGGCGTCGCTGACCGTGTTCGAGCCCGTGCTGTTCTCGCTCCTGATGGCGGAGGACCCGACGCAGCCGGCGGCGCGCGAGATCGACGCGGTGCGGGCCGACACCTCCGCCGCGATCGCTCGCGGCGACCTGCACGGCGCGGGCGCGCGGTTCGTCGACTACTGGAGCGGCGCGGGCACGTGGGCCGCGATGTCGGAGCGCCGGCGGTGCGCGGTCGCAGCCGCCATGAGCGGCCTCCCGGACCAGTGGCACGCGGTGTTCCAGGAGCCCACTCCGCTGGCCGCGCTGGGGCGGCTGGACATGCCCGCGCTCTGCCTGATCGGCGCGCGCTCGCCGGCGTCGTCTCGCGCGGTCTCGCGGCTGCTGATCAAGACCCTGCCGCGCGTGATGGCGGTGGAGCTGGAGGGGGTCGGGCACATGGGGCCGCTCACCCACGCGGGGCGCGTCAATGCGCTGATCGAGCAGCATCTCGACGGTCTGACGCAACGGTTCTGAGACGGACGGCCGGCGACGGCCTCCTCGCTCCCGGGTGTGGGATCCGGGATGCGTTCCAACAACCTTCGAGCCGCAACCAACGAGCGGGCGAGCACCCGGCACGGGAGGATCACATGGGCGCTGTCGAGACGAAGGTCGAGACGAAGATGGATCCCAGCAAGATCGAGGCGTTCTTCGGGAAGGTCGTGGAGGACGTCGGGGCGACGCTCCACGCGGGGCTGGTGCTGATCGGCGACCGCCTGGGGCTCTACCGGGCGATGGCGGGTCCCGAGGGCGTGACGCCGGCCGAGCTCGCCCGGCGCACCGGCACCCACGAGCGGTACGTGCGTGAGTGGCTGTCGGCGCAGGCCGCGGGCGGCTACGTGACCTACGATCCGGCCACCGGGCGGTTCACACTCCCCCCGGAGCACGCGTTCCTGCTGCTGGACGCCGATTTGCCCGGCGCCTTCCAGCTCGGGGTGGGCTCGGTGCGTGACGAGGCCAAGATCGCGGAGGCCTTCCGCACCGGCGCGGGGGTGGGCTGGCACGAGCACGATCCCTTCGTCTACGAGGGCTGCGAGCGGTTCTTCCGGCCCGGCTACGCGATGCACCTGGTCGGCGAGTGGATCCCCGCGCTCGAGGGCGTGAAGGCCAGACTCGAGGAGGGTGGCCGCGTGGCCGACGTGGGCTGCGGGCACGGCGCCTCGACCATCATCATGGCCAACGCGTTCCCGAAGAGCACGTTCGTCGGCTTCGACTATCACCCCGCGTCGATCGAGTGGGCCCGCCGCAGCGCCGACAAGGCGGGGGTGGGCGACCGGGTCACCTTCCAGGTGGCGGCCGCGAAGGAGTACCCCGGCACCGGCTACGACCTGGTGACGTTCTTCGACTGCCTGCACGACATGGGCGACCCGGTGGGCGCGGCCCGGCACGTCCGCGCGTCGCTGGCGCCGGGAGGCGTCTGGATGGTGGTGGAGCCGATCGCCAACGACCGGCTGGAGGACAACTTCAACATCGTGGGGCGCCTGTACTACGCGGCCTCCACGCTGCTCTGCACCCCGGCGTCGCTCAGCCAGGAGGTGGGGCTGGCGCTCGGCGCGCAGGCCGGCGAGAAGCGGCTGCGCGCGGTGATGCAGGAGGCCGGCTTCAAGACGGTGCGCCGGGTGGCGCAGACCCCGGCCAACATGGTCCTCGAAGTCCGCGCCTGAGCCGGACGGGGTCAGGTCTTACATTCCGACATTGTCGGAATGTAAGACCTGACCCCGGTACTACTTCAGCAGGCCGTAGAACTTGCCCGCGTTCTCGCAGGTGATCTTGCGGGTCACCTCGGCGGGCAGGTGGCCGAACTGCTCGTCGATGTACCGGGTGGAGTCGGGCCACACGCCGTCGCCGTGCGGATAGTCGGAGCCCCACATCAGGGTCTCCACACCCATGTCCTCGATCAGCTTGGTGCCGATGCGATCGAACTGGAAGGTGGCCTTGCACTGCCGCCGCCAGTAGTCACTCGGCTTCATCTTGAGCCCGAGGTCGGTGAACCGGTCCTCCCACTCGAAGTCCATGCGGTCGAGCGCGTAGGGCACCCAGCCGATGCCGGACTCGCCGAACGCGATGCGCACGTTCGGATACCGCTCGAGCACCGCCGCCCCGATGATCGCGGCCAGGATGTTCACCAGGTTCATCTGGAACGCGGAGACCACCGTGAAGAACGCGGCGCGCCGGGTGCGGCCCTTCTGCTGCTCGAGCACGGTGGGCGGCAGGGCCGGGAAGGTGTGGAAGTGCAGCGGCAGGTTCACGTCGTTGACCGCCTTCCACAGCGGCTCCCACACCGGATGCCACATCGGCTCCATGTCCCAGGAGCACGAGAGCTCCATCCCGCGCAGCCCGAGCTTGGCCACCCGGTAGATCTCCTGCACCGCCGCGTCGATGTCCCCGTAGGGCAGGCAGGCCAGCCCGATGAAGCGGTCCGGATCGTGGCGGCAGAAGTCCACCAGCCAGTCGTTGTAGATGCGGAACATCTCGGTGGCCGCCTCGTGGTCGTTGAGGCGGGTGGCCGCGCCGAGGATGCCGTAGATGACCTCCGCCTGCACCCCGTCACGGTCCATGTCCTTGGCCCGGAGCGCCGGCGTGGTCGGCCGCGCGATGCCCTTCTTGCCGTCCTCGTAGAGCCCGGTCTTCGCCATCACGTCGACGCGATGGTGCTTGCCCGGCTCGTACTTCTGGCCCGCGGGCCCCACGCCGCCCCAGAGCCCGAAGTTCGTGCCGTTCCGGGCGGTCCAGTACGGCCCGTCCGGGCCGTCGGTCACGTACGGCATGCGGTCCCGGAGCGCGGCCGAGGCGTTCGCGGTGAACAGATCGCGCGGGATCCACGGCAGGTCGATGTGGCAATCGGCGGAGATCCGTTGGTAGCGCATGACGCCCCCCTGGCTCGGTGAGCCGCTCGCGTGTCGCGTGTGGAACAGAGCCTAGCCACCGCCCGGGGCCCAGTCAAGCCGGCGCCTTGACTCGGGCGGGGGCGTCGCGGCACCATGCCGGGGCCGCCAATGCTCCAGGGCATCCGCGTCCTCGACCTCTCGCGCGTGATCGCGGGGCCCTACGCGGCCGCCCTCCTGGGGGACCTGGGCGCCGACGTGATCAAGGTGGAGCGGCCCGGCCGCGGTGACGACATGCGGGCCCTGCGCGGGGACGGGCGCATGAGCGCCTCCTTCGCCGCGGTCAACCGCAACAAGCGCGGCATCGCGGTCGACCTGCAGAAGCCGGAGGGCGCGCGCCTGGTCTTCGAGCTGGCCCGGCGCGCCGACGTCGTGCTGGAGAACTTCCTGCCCGGGGTGGCCGACCGGCTGGGCCTGGGCTATGCCGCCATCAGCGCAGCGAACCCGGCGGTGGTCTACGCGTCGGTCACCGGCTTCGGGCAGACCGGCCCCCTCGCGCGCAAGCCCGGGTACAACACCATCGCGCAGGGCATGAGCGGCCTCATGGCGCTGACCGGCATGCCGGGCCATCCGCCCACGCGCGTGGGCGGCTCGGTCTCCGACGTGGCCGCCTCCTACATGGCCTTCGGCATGATCAACGCCGCGCTGGTGCACCGGCTGCGCACCGGGGTGGGCCAGCACCTGGACGTGAGCCTGGTGGGCGCGAGCCTCGGATTGCTGCCCGATCCGGCCGCGATCTACTTCGACACCGGCGAGCGGCCGCAGCGCGCGGGCAACCGCAACCTGAACCTCTCGCCCGCCGAGGCCTTCCGCGCCGCGGACGGGTTCGTGAACGTGGTGCTGATGAACCCCGATCAGTGGGGGCGCTTCTGCGCCGCGCTGGGCGACCCCGCGATGGAGACCGATTCGCGCTTCGCGACGAACGCGGCGCGGCTCGCGAACCATCCCGCGTTCAAGGCGCGCGTGGAGGGCATCCTCGGCACCGGGCCGGCCCGCGAGTGGGTCGCCCGGCTCGAGGCGGCCGGCATCGCGGCGGGACCGATCTACGAGTTCCACGAGGTCTTCGAGGACCCGCAGGTGCGCCACGTGGGGATGGTGGCCGAGGTGGAGCAGCCGGGCGCGGGCAAGGTCAAGATGCTCACGTTCCCGGGCCGCGCTTCCGCCACGCCGCCGCGCATCGACCGGCCCGCCCCGTTCCTCGGGCAGCACACCGCGGAGGTGCTGGCGGAGCTCGGCCTCTCGCGCGAGGAGATCGATCGCCTCGCCGCCGAGGGCGTGATCGTCCTGGGCGAGCAGCCCGCGTAGCCGCGCCGGTAGTATCATCGGCCGGTGCGCCGCCCGCCGTCCGGCATCCGCTGGCTGCTGCCGCTCCTCGGATGCCTGGCCGTGCTGGCCGCGCCGACGCCCGCCGGTCTCACCCTCGAGGGCCAGCGGGTCCTCGCGGTGGTCGTCCTCGCGATCGGGCTCTGGGGCCTCGAGACCTTCCCGCCCGGCGTGACGTCGATGGTGGTGATCGTCGCCCTGGTGGCCACGCGCGCGGTGGCCGGCGTGCGGGAGGGCCTGGCCGGCTTCGCGGACCCGGTCGCGTTCTTCCTGGTCGGCGTGCTCACCATGGGCGCGGCGGTGGCGCGCAGCGGCCTCGCGGAGCGGGTGGCCCACCACCTGCTGCGGCACGGTCGCGGCCGCGCGGGCGCGCTCTACCTACATCTGCTGCTGGCCATGCCGCCGCTCACCCTGCTGCTGCCCTCGGCCACCGCGCGCACCGGCATCCTCATCCACGTGTACGACCAGGCGCTGACGCTGGCCCGCGTCCCGCGCGGCGCCCCGTTCGCGCGCGCGATCATGATGCTGCTGAACTCGGTGAACCGTCTGGCGTCCACCATCCTCCTCACCGGCGGCATCACCCCCATCGTGGCCGCCGGCCTCATCGGCGCCGTGTCGTGGACGCGCTGGCTCGTGCTAATGAGCGTGCCCTACCTGGCCCTGCTCGCGCTGGCCGCGCTCGCGATCTACCTGCGCTACCGGCCGGGCTTCCGCACCCGCATCACGGTGCCCGAGACCGCGACGCCCCGCCCGCTCTCGAGCACGGAGTGGCGCACCCTGCTCATCACCGGCGGCGCGGGCCTGCTGTGGCTCACCGACGCGCTACACCACCTGCATCCGACCATCCCCGCGCTGCTGGCGTGGATCTGCTTCCTGGCGCCCGGTATCGGGGTGATGACCTGGCGGCAGTTCGAGCAGGAGGTCGGCTGGACCAACTTCTTCGTGATCGCGGCCTCGCTCTCGCTCGCCCAGGGGCTCGCGCACTCCCGGGCCAGCGAGTGGCTGGCCGCCGGCCTGGTCGGCTCCTCACGCCAGGTCGCGGACTCGCCGTGGCTGGTGGTGGGGGGGCTGCTCGTGGCCTCCGCGGTGGTGCGCCTGCTGATTCCCAACATCACCGGCTTCCTCGCCACCACCATCCCGGTCGCGATGGCGGTCGGCACCACCGCGGGCCTCAACCCGGTCCTGTGCGGGCTGATCGTCACCATCGCGGGGGACGCGGTGCTCTACTACCCGGCCCAGAGCGCGTCCTCGCTGGTGGTCTACGAGCGGGGCCACCTCCCGGCGGCGGAGATCTTCGAGTTCGGGATCGTGATGACGGTGCTGGCGGCGCTGGTGGTGCTGCTGGTGGCGCTGCCCTACTGGACGCTGATCGGCGAGCCGCTCGTCCCCCGGGCGGGAGGCTAGCGGCCGCGGTCGAGGACCTCGCGGACCTTGGAGAGGAGGGCGGCCGGCGTGAACGGCTTGCCCAGGAGCACGGTGCTCGCGTCGAGGACGCCGTGGCGGAGGATCGCGTCCTCGGTGTAGCCCGACATGTACAGCACGCGCATCTCCGGCCGGATGGCCCGCACCCGGTCCACCAGCTCGCGCCCGCTCATGCGCGGCATCACCACGTCGGTGAGGATCATGTCGACGCCGGCCGCCCCCGCCTCGCACCGCCCCAGGGCCTGCAGGCCGTCGCTCGCCTCGAGCACCGTGTAGCCCTGCCGCTCCAGCACCTCCCGCGCCAGGGCTCGCACGTCGTCCTCGTCCTCGACCAGGAGGATGGTCTCGAGCCCGCGCGCCTCGCGCGCCGCCGTCTCCTCGACGCGCACCGGCTCGGGATCCGCCTCCACCTGCGGCAGGAGGATCTCGAAGGTGGTGCCGCTGCCCACCGCGCTCGTGACGCGGATCGCGCCGCCGTGCTGGCGCACCACCCCGTGCACCATCGACAGCCCGAGCCCGGTGCCCTTCCCCGGCTCCTTGGTGGTGAAGAACGGCTCGAAGATCCGGGCCTGGGTCGCGGCGTCCATGCCCACGCCGGTGTCGGTGACCCGTAGCACCGCGTAGGGCCCGGGCGGCAGCGCGTCCGGACGGTCGGGCGGGGCGGCCGCGATCTGCACGCGGTCGGTCGCGAGCCCGAGGGTCCCGCCGCGCGGCATCGCGTCGCGCGCGTTCACGGCCAGGTTCATGAGGGCCTGCTCGAGCTGGCCGGGATCGGCGTTGACGTGGCCGGCGGCGGCCCCCAGGTCGAGCACGAGCTCCACGTCCTCGCCGATGAGGCGCCGCAGCATGGCGCTCACCTCCTCGACCATCACGTTGAGGTCGAGCACCTTCCGCTGGAGCACCTGCTTGCGGCTGAAGGCGAGGAGCTGACGGGTCAGGCCCGCGGCGCGGTCGGCGGTCTTCCGGATCTGCTCGACCGACCGCCGCGCCGGATCGTCCGCCTGGAGGCGGCTCATGAGCATCGCGCTGCGCCCGGTGATGATCGTGAGCAGGTTGTTGAAGTCGTGGGCCACCCCGCCGGCCAGGCGGCCCACCGCCTCCATCTTCTGGGCCTGGCGCAGCTCGTCCTCGAGCTGCTTGCGCTGCGTGATGTCCATCATGGCCCCGATCATGCGGGTCGCGCGGCCGTCGGCGTCGCGCAGCACGTAGCCGCGGTCGAAGACCTGGGCGTAGGAGCCGTCGGCGCGGCGGCAGCGGTACTCCGCGCTCCAGCCCTCGTCGCCGCGCTCGATGGCGGCGCGCAGCTCCGCGACCACGCGCTCGCGCTCCTCGGGATGGATCAGCTCGTGCCACCAGCTGACGTCGGGCCCCACCTGCTCCTCGCGGTAGCCGAAGAGGGTGCGGATGCCCTCGTTCCACCAGACCGCGTCGCTCACCAGGTCCCAGTCCCACACCGCGTCGTTGGTGGCCCGGGTCACGAACTGGAAGCGCTCCTGGCTCTCGCGCAGCGCCCGCACCAGGCGCTCGGCGGTGCCGCGGGCCAGCTGCTCGTCCGCGAAGAGCTGGGCGTTGCGGATGGCGAGCGCGGCCTGCGCGGCCAGGCGGACCAGAATGGCCTCGTCCTGGTCGGTGAAGGACCGCGCGGAGCGGTTGTCGACGTAGAGCAGGCCCTCCACGCGGTCTTCGATCAGCACCGGGACCGCCATCTGGGCCGCGATGCCGAGGCGACGGATGCACCGCTGGTCGCGATCGCCGGGCTCGGGCCCGCGGAGCGCGTCGGCGGTGCGCAGCGGGCGGCGCTCCAGCAGGACGCGGCCGCCCAGGCCCTGCCCCGGCCGGACGAGGGTGTCGGCGAGCACGTCGTACTCGGCGGCGGTCCAGTAGCGGAGGCGGACCGCGTCGCCGTCCGGCACGCGCAGCCCGATCACCGCGCCGTCGCTGCGGCAGAGCTCGCGAGCGGCCTCCGTCACGCGGCGGAGCACCGTCTCCAGATCGAGCGTGCCCCCGATGGTGCGGGAGAGCTCCGCCAGCACCTCCGCCTCGCGCCGGCGCCGCTCCTCGTTCGCGAAGAGGCGCGCGTGCTCGAGGGTGAGCGCGGCCTGATCCGCGAGGGCTTCCGCCATCTGCACCGCGCGCGCGTCGAACGTGCTGCCGGTGGCGTGGCGCAGGGCGAGCACGCCGATCAGGCGGTGCCGGGTGAGCAGCGGCACCGCGAGGATCGCGCGGTCGGGCGCCTGCTCGAGAAGCCGGCGGAGCTCGGGGCTCGTCTCCATGCGCGCGTCCGCGAGCACGTCACGCGTGGTGATGGTACGCCGCTCCCGCGTGGCCAGCCCGACCGCGCCCGAGCCCGGCTCGCGCACCGGCCGCCACGAGAGGGCGGGATCATCGGAGCCGGAGACCGCGAGGGCCTCCAGGCGCCCGGAGTGGTCGTCGAGCCGGTACACGACCGCGGCGCCGCCGCCCAGCAGCGAGCGCAGGCTCTCCGCGATGCGGGCGCCCACCACGTCGGGCTCGAGGCGCTCGGAGAGCAGGCGGCCGATGTCGGCCAGGGCGCGCATCTCCTCGATCCGCGTGCGCTCGCGCTCGAGCAGCCGGGCGTTGTCCTGCTCGAGGCGGCGGAGGCGGGCCAGGAGCGAGTCGGTGTCCGGCGGACCGGGATGGTTCAGCGGCCGGCGCGGTCCCATGGCGTGGCTGGGTGAGCAAGGAGCAGGCCACCACCGAAGTCCCCGATCGGGCTGGCCTTTCCGGGCGTGTGCGTCCGGAAAGTGTCAGCCGGTGGCGGAAAATCAGCACCGGCGGGTCCGGGGCTCCCTGAGGTGCTACCATGGGCGCCGTCGTCGAGCCGCTCACCCTTTCGGGAGACCGCCATGACCACCGACGCGCAGGCCATCCGGCACCTGTGGACCCACAAGACGCAGGACCATCCGTTCCTCTCGGATCAGGAGCTGGTCGTCGACCGCGGCGAGGGAGTGTGGATCTGGACCGAGCAGGGCAAGAAGCTGCTCGACGGCTTCGCGGGCCTCGCGGTGGTGAACGTGGGGCACGGCCGGCGCGAGATCGCGGAGGCGATCGCGGAGCAGACGGTGCGGCTCGCGTACTACCCGACCACGCGGCAGTTCTCCAACCGGCCCGCCGCGGAGCTCGCGGAGCGGCTCGCCGCGCTCACCCCGGGCGACCTCCGCTACACGATGTTCGCGGTGAGCGGCTCGGAGGCGAACGAGCGCTCCATGCAGATCGCGCGGCAGTACTGGCTGGCCGCGGGCAAGCCCGGCAAGCACAAGGTGATCTCGCTGCAGGGCGGCTACCACGGCGCCACCATGGGGACCCTGGCGCTGTGCGGCCTGCCGCATCTGGCCCAGGCCTACCGGCCGCTCGAGGTGCCGGGCTTCGTGAAGGTGGCGCCGCCCCATCCGTTCCGCGACCGGCAGGGCGGCAGCGAGGCGGACCTCATCGCGCGCCGCATTGGCGAGCTGCGCGCGGCGATCCTGCGCGAGGATCCGGACACCGTCTCCGCGGTGATCATGGAGCCGGTGCTCTCGTCGGGCGGCTTCATCATGCCGCCCATCGGCTGGCTCCGCGCGGTGCGCGCCCTCTGCGACGAGCTGGACGTGCTGATGATCGCGGACGAGGTCATCACCGGCTTCGGGCGCACCGGCCGGTGGTTCGCGTGCGAGCACGACCAGGTCACGCCGGACCTGATGTCGGTGGCCAAGGGCATCACCTCCGGCTACATCCCGCTCTCCGCCTCGATCGCCCGGGCGCGACTGGCCGACGTCTTCTCCGACACCACCACGCAGGAGAACGTGCACCCCAACACCTACGCCGCGCACCCGGTCGCCTGCGCGGCCGCGCTCGCCAACCTCAAGATCATGGAGCAGGACCGACTGGTGGAGAACGCGGCCCGGATGGGGGAGCGGCTCCTGGCCGGCCTGCGCGCGGCGGTGGGCGCCTCGCCCATCGTGGGCGAGGTGCGTGGGCGCGGCCTCATGGTCTGCGTGGACTTCGTGCAGCCCGACGGCTCCGGCAAGCCGCTCGACCCCAAGCAGGTCGCGGAGCTCGACCGCAAGGCGTGGGACCGCGGGGCCATCGTCTACGCGCGCGGCACGGTACTCCGCCTGGCGCCCCCGCTCTGCATCACCGCCGCCGAGGTCGACGAGCTGGTGGCGGTGGTGGCCGACAGCATCCAGTCCCTCCAGCGCGACCTCTGATGGGGTCAGGTCTTACATTCCGACATTTTTTCGCTGAGCGGCGAGTCGACGCTCACCACGGAAATGTCGGAATGTAAGACCTGACCCCGCCTGGGCGGTGACCCCGCCTAGGCGAGGAACTCGCGGGCGAGGGACTCCCACATCATGGCCGACAGCCGGAGGCTCTCGGTGTCCACGCGCTCGTTGTGGCCGTGGAACATGAGCGGGTACTCGGTGTAGGGGATGCGGAGGGACTGCAGCCCGAAGCCGTAGGCGGGCACGCCCTGCCAGCGGAAGAACTTGGCGTCGGTGCCCCCGGTGGTCATCTTCGGGACCACCCGGCTGCTCGGCATCAGCCGCTTGGTCACCCGCTCCATCGCGGCCACCAGCGGCGTGTCGTGGCTGCTGAGCGAGCCCAGCTGGCCGCGCCCTTTCGTGATGGTGACCCGCGGGGCCAGATCGCCCAGCGCCTCCCGCACCATCGCGTCGACCTCGTCGGGAGTGACCCCGGGCAGCGCGCGGATGTCCACGTCGATCTCCACGCGGTCGGGGATCACGTTGGTCTTCACGCCCCCGTGGATGATATTGGGTGAGAACGTGGTGTGGGTGCACGCGTGGGCCTCGCGGGCCAGCGCCAGGTTGTCCATGCGCGACACCGTGTCGAGGACCCGATCCGGATCGGTGAGCCCGCGGGTCAGCTCGGGCCCCAGGTCCATGGCCTTCACGTACTCGCGCCACACGTCGAGGATGCGGGTCTTGGGCTGGTAGGCCGCGATGCGGCGCACCACCTCGGCGGCGGTGACGAGCGCGTTGTCGGTCCGGAACGGGCGCGAGCCGTGGCCCGGCGTGCCCGCCACCGTGAGCCGGCGCCAGTTCGCGCCCTTCTCGCCGACGGTGACGCCCAGCACGTGGCCGTCGCGCGTCGGGATCGGCACCCCGCCGCTCTCGGTGATCACGTAGTCCGCCTTCACCATCTCGGGCCGGCGCTCGACGAGATACCCGGCGCCGAGGTGGCCGCCCGCCTCCTCGTCGGCGACCGCCAGGTAGATGAGGGTGCCGCGCGGCCGGAAGCCGTCCCGGGCCAGGCGGCGGGTGGCCACCGCCATGGTCGAGGTGAGGTTCAGCATGTCGATGGCCCCGCGGCCCCACACCACCCCGTCCACCAGCTCGCCGCCGAACGGGTCGCGCTGCCAGCCCTCCGGGCTCACCGGGACCACGTCGGTGTGTCCCATCAGGAGCAAACGCGGCGCCTTCGGATCCGAGCCCTCGATGCGCGCGATCAGGCTCTCGCGCCCGGGCTCGGAGGTGTAGCGCTCGCACGCCACGCCCGCGCCGTTGAGATAGGCCTCGAGCGCGGACACGCTGCGCGTCTCCTGGCCCGACGCCACCGTGCCGTCGTTGACGCACCGGTTCCGGATCAGGGTACGCAGCAGCTCGGTCGCCTCGTTCTCGATGGCCTGTTCGTCTCGCATGACTCCCTCAGACGCCGCGCTTGCCGGCGAAGTTGCGGATGATCCAGCCCGCGATCGAGTGCCGCGCCGGGCCCACCGGCATCGCGTCGGCCGGGAACCAGCGCGCGTCCTCCAGCTCGTCGCGGTCGATGGTGATGTCGCCGCCCGCGTAGGTGGCGACGAAGCCGATCATGATCTGGCTGGGGAAGGGCCAGTTCTGGCTCCCCACGTACTGCACGTCCTTGACGTCGACGCCCACTTCCTCCTTCACCTCGCGGACCACGCAGCCCTCGAGCGATTCCCCGTTGTCCACGAAGCCGGCCACCAGCGCGTAGCGGCCCGGGGCCCAGATCGCCTTCCGCGCCAGCAGCGCGCGGTCGCCGTCGCGCACCAGCACGATCACCGCGGGATGCAGATGCGGGTAGTGCTCGTAGCGGCACACCCCGCAGCGCTTGCCCCACTCGCCCTCGAGCCGCACGGTGGGCGCGCCGCAGCGCGGACAGTGGCCGCTCGTGGACTCCCAGTAGAGCAGCTGCATGGCCATGCCGCCCACCGTCAGGAGCTCGTCGGACAGCCGCGTGCCCTGCATCGGCACCAGCGTCTCCGCGCTGAGGCCGTCGGGCACCGGGGCGTCCTTGGGGAGCGCTGCCACCCAGCACGGCTCGCCGTGCCAGGTGCCGAGCCAGGATCCGCCCTTGAGGGACTCGAGGCCGACCGGCGGCGCGCCCGGCTCCCGCCCTTCGGGCAGGCGGAAGCCGTCGCCCTCCGGGGCGACCAGCAGCTTCTGGTCCTGCACCACGAGCCAGCGCCCGCGGCCGGGCGGAGGACCGCCCCCCCGCTTGGCCGGCGTGAACTCTCCGCGCAGGCAATCCAGGTTGAAGGGCAGGTAGACGGACAGCGGTGTCATCGGCGCGGGCCGAGTCTATCACGGGCAAAACCGCCCCCGCGCGCCCGCCGGGGGCCCGTGCTATCCTCCCGGCCGTGCCGGACCTGCTCGCGTCCCTCGCCGCCTCCGTCGCGGCGCGTCTGGTGGCGCGCCGCGAGACGGTGGCCATCTCCGAGTCGTCGACCGGCGGCCTGATCTCGGCCGCGCTGCTCTCTATTCCCGGCGCCTCCGCGTACTTCGTCGGGGGCGGCGTCATCTACACCCAGCCCGCGCGCCGCGCGCTGCTCCAGGTGCCCGACGAGGCGATGCGCGGGATCCGCTCCAGCACCGAGGCCGCCGCGCGCGTGATGGCGCGCTCGGTGCGCGAGCGTCTCGGCACCACCTGGGCGCTGGCCGAGACCGGCGCCGCCGGCCCGAGCGGCAACCGCTACGGCGACGCGGCCGGCCACTCCTGCTTCGCGGTGGCCGGCGCGGTCGAGGCGGCGCGCACGCTCGAGACCGGGCGGAGCGACCGCGAGGCCAACATGTGGGCCTTCACGCGCGCCGCCCTCGCGCTCCTCGACGAATGCATCCAGAAGGCCGGAGGCCAATCATGAGCGACACGCCCATCCGCGTCGGATTCATCGGAGCCGGCGCCAACACCCGCAAGCACCACATCCCCAAGCTCAAGGCCCAGCCCGGCGTGGAGCTGGTGGCGGTCGCCAACCGGTCGAAGGAGTCGGGGGAGCGGGTGGCCCGCGAGTTCGGCATCGCCCGCGTGCACGACGACTGGCAGGACATCGTGGCCGCGCCCGACATCGACGCGGTGTGCATCGGCACGTGGCCGTACATGCACAGCGTGATGACGATCGCGGCGCTGGAGCACGGCAAGCACGTGCTGTGCGAGGCGCGCATGGCCATGAACGCGGGAGAGGGCCGGCGCATGCTGGAGGCCTCGCGCCGGGCGCCCCACCTGATCGCGCAGCTGGTCCCGGCGCCGCACACCCTCGAGGTCGACACCACCATCCAGACCCTGCTCGGGGAAGGCTTCGTGGGTGAGGTGCTCGCGGTCGAGCTGCACGCGGCGGGAGGCCGCTTCGTGGAGCCGGACGCCCCGCTGCACTGGCGGCAGGACATCTCGCTGAGCGGCCACAACATCCTGAACATGGGGATCTGGTACGAGGCGATGATGCGCTGGCTCGGCCCCGCCCAGCGGGTGACCGCGATGACCCGCGTGGCGGTGCCGCATCGCAAGGACGCGGCGGGCGTCCTGCACGAGGTGAAGGTGCCGGATCACGTCGACATCCTGGCCCAGTTCCGCGGCGGGGCCATCGGCCACCTGCGCTTCAGCGCGGTGACCGGCCTGGCCCCCGCCTCCGAGGTGTGGATCTTCGGCCGCGAGGGCACGCTGCGGCTCGAGGCCGACACCCGACGCCTCACCGGGGGGCGCCGCGGCGAGTCAGCCCTCCGTGAGATCCCGGTCCCGCCCAGGACCCGCATCGGATGGCGGGTGGAGGAGGAGTTCGTCAACGCCATCCGCGGCCGGGAGAAGATCAGCCGCACCACCTTCGAGGACGGGGTCCGCTACATGGAGTTCACCGACGCGGTGACCCGCAGCGCGAGCACCGGCCAGACCGTCGACGTCAAGGACCTCTAGGAGCCTGTCCCGCCAGGGGTCAGGTCTTACATTCCGACATTTTTTCCGCGAACGGCCTTACCGCCGAGCGCCCGAAAATGTCGGAATGTAAGACCTGACCCCATCCGCTAGCCGGAGCGGTGCCAGTAGGCGATGCGGCCGAAGATCGAGTCCCAGGAGTTGGGCTCGATCCCGGCCAGGCTGTTGGCGGCGGCGTGCAGCACGTTGCGCCACGTCACCGGGATCACGACCGCGCTCTGCACCACCATGTCGTTCATCTTGATGAAGAGCGCGATGCGCCTGGGCGGGTCCATCTCGGTCTCGGCCTGGCGCCACAGCCGATCGAACTCCGGGTTGCGCCAGCGGGCGATGTTGCGCCCGGTCCAGCCGTTCTCCTTGCTGGGGATCTCCCAGGACACGAACTGGGCCATGAACAGCTGGGGATCGAGCCCGGTGAACACGGTGTAGGTCTGCAGGTCGGCATTGAAGCGGACGTTGGTGTCCACGTTGCTGACGTCCGCCGAGAAGAAGACCGAGGCCGGGATCGCCTTGACCTCCATCTCGATGCCCGCGCGCGCCGCGCCCTGCTTCACCACCGACTGGACCTTCTGCACGGTGGAGTTGGCGGCGGCCTGGAAGAGGAAGCGCAGGCGCCGGCCGTCCTTGGCCCGCACCCCGTCCGGCCCGCGCAGGTAGCCCGCCTGATCCAGGATCTCGTTGGCCTTGTCGACGCTGAACTCCCACGTGCAGTTGTGAGAGCGGAACCGGTCGGGCGCGTTCAGGAAGTTGGCGGTGACCTGCCCGGAGCGGCCGATCAGATGGTCCTGGATGGACACGCGGTCCACGACCAGGCTCAGCGCGGTGCGCACCGCCCGGTCGGTGAGCAGGGGATGCGGCGCCTTGAGGCTCGAGCGCTCGCCGTCGACCTCGCGCCAGGGGTCGGTCTGGTTGCACTGGATGAAGCTCACCGCGCTGCTCGGGATCGTCATCACCCGGCCCTTGCCGCCCTGCTCGATCCGCCGTAGCACCTGCTCCTCGACCAGCACGTAGTACGCGAAATCGTACTCACCGGTCTGGAGCACCGCCCGCGCCGCGCTCACCGCGTCGCCGCCGCACTTGATGTCGAGGCGGTCGAAGTACGGCCGGTTCGGCACGTGGTAGCTCTTGTTGATCTCGGCGCGGATCACGTCACCCGGGCGGAACTCGAGGAGCCGGTAGGGCCCGGTGCCGACCGCGGCGATCATCCCGATGGCCTCGCGGGCCCCCGAGCCTTTCACGGACCGGAAGATGTGGCGGGGCAGGAGGCCGCTTCCCGTGAACGCGGAGGCCCAGTACGGCTGCGGCCGCTTGAAGATTGCCTTGACCGTGTACTGGTCCACGCGCTCCATGCGGACGATGTCCTCGAAGGCGGCCCGGCTGGCCGCCGCGGTGGCGGGGTCCAGCGCGAACTCCCAGTTGAAGATGACATCGTCCGCGGTGAAGGGAGCGCCGTCGTGCCAGGTGACCCCCCGCTTGAGTTTCCAGACGACCCACTGTCCGTCCTTGGCCAGCGTGCCCGCTTTCAGGCTCGGCAGCTCCTCGGCCAGAAGGGGCACCAGGGTGCCGTCGGGCGCCGCCGCGGCCAGCGGCTCGTAGAAGATGCGCTGGACCGTGAAGTCGCGCAGGCCGCGCCCGAAGTGCGGGTGGAGCAGGGTGGGCGCGTCCCACATGAGGATGCGCAGGGTGCCGCCGCCGCCGGCTCGGGTCGGGTTGAACTCGGCCTCGCGCGGCTGCGCGCCGCCGACGCCCGCGGCGGTCAGCAGGGATCCGGCGAGGGGAGCGACCACCCCCATTCCGGCCATCGTCTGCACGAAGCGGCGCCGGCTGAGGCGGCCGTCCTGCACCCGCTGGACCATTGCGCGCAGCGTGTGCTCGTCCATGGGCCTCCGAGGCTCTGCGGGAATAGGGGGTCCGACACGGATAGCGCGAGGACGCGTCCATGTCAAGGGGGCGACTTCGCGTCGTGACGGTGTCACGCAGGGCCGCGCAACGCGTGACGGAAACCTTGGAGGAAAAATAGCGGGCCTCCTAGACTCGTCGTAGAGCAATCGTCCGGCCTGCATGACCAGTTCTCACCCCCTGATCGCACTCGCAGTTCTCCTCCTGGCGCTGGCGCTCCCCGTGGGCGTCACGCGGGCGGCCGACGACTCGTCGGTGGAGCCCGGCGTGACGGAGCGCCTGCCCGATCTGCCGTCGTGGCTGATCGCCTCGCGCCTCGGCCGGCCGCTGGACGACGAGGACGGCACGAGTGGCGGACTACGGGACCTCGACGCGGTGCTCCTGCGGGAGGCCTCGAGCCCGATCCAGCCCGACCCGCTCACGCTCCGTACCTCGGGAGAGGACGCGAGCGACCTCCGCGCCTTCCTCGGTCGCAGCGAGCGGTGGCACCTGATGACCTTCGGCGCCCACGCGGGCTCGCGGCCCCAGGAGGTCAAGATCAACGCCTACGGCGCGGTGGCCTACGTGCCGAGCCTCTCCCTCACGCGCCCCGACGGCGGCCTGGGCTTCGGGCCCGTGACCGCGCCGGGGGCCCCCTTCGGTCTGGGGCCCGACGATCCGGAGGAGCCGGTCTCGCTCGGCTTCAAGAGCCAGCTCGGCACGCTCGGCCTCGAAGGGGGCGCGGACTACCGCTCGGTCGGCAAGCGCCTGGAGCGGGTGGTGGGCGGCCCCGCCTCGCAGAGGGACCGAGAGGGGACCGAGGTGTGGGTGGCCCAGCGGGTGGGCCTCCTGCGCCTGAAGGTCGCGCAGTCCGACCTCTCGGACAACGTCGACCGGGACCCCTCGATGCCCCGCACCACGCGGAAGCAGACCGCGGTGAGCGCCCTGATCACCCCGCGCGCCTGGCCGATGTTCGGGATCACGTACGGGACCGGCGACTCGGAGCGAAAGTGGCTCGGCGAGGGACGGCCCGGCACCGTGGAGCGGCAGCGCTTCGACACCGTGGCGGGCTCCGTGTACTACGGCACCTCCTGGTTCGACTTCACCGGCAGCTCCACCTACGGGTTCAGCCGGACCCCCGGCCGCACGGACCGCGACGTCACCTCGCTCTACCACGACGCGAGCCTCACGGTCCGGCCGGTCAAGGTCTTCGCGGTGACCCCCTCGGTGAGCAACGGCGTCGACCGCTCCGAGTGGGGCGGCACGAGCTACGAGACGGGCTCGCTCTCGCTCCTGCTGACCTACACCCCGACCGCGAGCCGCTGGAGCCTCTGGACCCTCGGGGCCTACACGACGTCCGAGGCCAGCGACCGCACGCTGGACGGCCGGTCCGTGAGCCTGGGCGCCGGCCTCTCGTACGGGCTCGGCGCCATCTTCGGCGTGCCGAGCAGCCTGTCCGTCCAGGCCGGCTACGACCGGTACGTGGACGGCATCTACCCCGACAGCTCCACCCGCGGGGCCTTCGGCCTCCTGCTCTTCAAGGTCGCCGCGTTCTAGTCGATCCCGCGCCCGCGGGCGCCGTGCTTGACTTCGCCCAGCCCCCCACCTAGTGTCCTGTCCCAGAAATGAGTGAAACAAATTGTGCGTGTCGGGTGTTCTCAGTAGTGAAAGGAGAACGCCGATGCGCACCGGACGCCCGATGCCTCCTGTGACGATCACCGCT
>Ga0070741_10003418_pt1 | contig 39522 bp, 38 predicted proteins | sample Coa_R1_4_FD_66440 | JGI IMG/M metagenome (GOLD analysis project Ga0070741, IMG submission 66440) | Surface soil microbial communities from Centralia Pennsylvania, which are recovering from an underground coalmine fire - Coalmine... | ecosystem: Environmental > Terrestrial > Soil > Unclassified ...
CTGCCTCGACGGCAGCGGCTCGCGGACGAGGGCGTCCGCGCCCCACCTCGGTCCTCCAGAGTCCGCACTTTGTTCCCGACAGGGCACCGCTGCCTCGACGGCAGCGGCTCGCGGACGAGGACGTCCGCGCCCCACCTCGGTCCTCCCGAGTCCGCACTTTGTTCTCGACCACCGCGGGCGCGTCACGCTCGACGGATCAGCGTTCCGGCGCGGCCGGCGTTCTGGCGGCGCTCGCGTCTTCGCACGAACGCTTCATCGAATGCGACCTGCACGATGGCGGCGACCGGCACCGCCAGCAACGCGCCGATGATGCCGAGCAGCGCGCCTCCCATCATGAAGGCGATGAACACGGCGAGCGGCGAGATTCTCACCCGCCGCGACATCACGCGCGGTACGACGAGGAAGTTCTCGATCTTCTGCAGCACGACCACCACGATCAGCAACGACCAGAACTGCCAGCGCGAGTGCAGCAGCGCGATCGCCAGCGCCGGCGTCGTCGCGACGATCGGCCCGATGATCGGCACCATCTCCCCCGCCGTCGCCAGCAGCGAGAGCGGCAGCGCGTACGGCAGCCGCAGCACGAGCAGCGTCACGAAGACCGCGGCTCCCATCATCAAAGAAAGGATCAACTGCCCGGACAGCCACGAGCTCATCCGCCGTCCGATCCGCGTCATCAGCCGCTGCCGCTCGGCTCGAACCTCGGGGCGAAAGAGAAGGAGAATCAGACTCATCAGCCGCTCTCCGTCGATCAGCATGTAGACGATCATGAAGAGCACCGCGATGAAAGAAGCGACCACCGTCGCCGTCCCGCGGACGACGCCGAGGACGTGACCGGCCGGGAGGTGGATCCCGGACTGCAGATGCGCGCGCACCGCGCCCATCGGCAGCCAGCGCTCCAGCGGCTCGATGACATTCTTCTCGAGCAGGAGAGGCAACTGCGCGCTGAGCGTCCTCGTCTCCACAAGAAAGCTCGGGATGGCAACGATGCAGAAGACGATGACGATCGCAAGGAACGGGAAGTAGACCAGCAGCACCGCCGTGCCGCGGCGGATATGCCTGTGAAGATAGAAACGAACCGCGACGCGCACGCGCTTCACGACGGGGCTGATGCCGGCGGCGATGATCGCGGCGATGAAGATCAGCAGCAGGACTTCGCGCGCGGCCCAGAGAATCGACAGCAGGATCCCGAAGCCGATGACGATCGCGACTTTCTTTGCGAACAGCGTCAGCTCGCCATCACGGTTCATGGGAGGTATTGCTTGATCGCAGCCTCGATGTTGTGCCTCGGATGCGCACCGACGAGCCGCCCGGTCTCCCGGCCATCCTTGAAGAACACCAGCAGCGGAATGCTCTGCACCTGAAACTCCGCCGACGTGCGCGGATTCTCATCGACATTGAGCTTGGCGACGCGGACGTCGCTCCGCTCGCGCGCGATCTCCTCGAGCAGCGGCGCGATCATCCGGCAGGGACCGCACCATGCCGCCCAGAAGTCGACGATGAAGCGCCCCTGCGCGATCGTCGATCGGAAACTCGCATCCGTGACGTCGACGGGATGCCCGCCGCCGGAAGCGATCAACGGCGCCTTGCACTTTCCGCACACCGCCGTCTTGCCGGACGCGAGATCAGGCACGCGATTCGCCTGACCACAACTCGCGCAGCGAATGATGTTGCTATCCATGAGCGAGATCGTATTGCGAAGCGCATGCAAGAAGGGCGCGAGGCGCAGCGCTTGACGAGACATGATTAAATCGCGAACCGTGAAGAACGCTCCTGATCGCCGCCGCCATCGCTTCCTCCCCTATGCCATCGGCACGACCGGCGGCGTCGCACTCGCCGCAGTCGCGTTCTGGTTCTTCAAGCAGCAGGCGGATCACGTCGTGGAAGGGCGAGCCGATCAGTACGACGACGCGATCATGGAGGCGGTGCACCGCATCGACAACCCGTCGCTCACGCACGCGCTTCATGCGATCACACAGCTCGGCTCGCATGCGGCGATCGGAACCGCGGCAGGGCTCACCGCGATCGCCATCCTCCGGCGCGGACGGAAACAGGATGCATGGACCGTCGTGATCTCCACCGGCGGCGCGATGGTCATCAATACAGTTCTGAAGAACATCTTCCAGCGGCAGCGCCCGCAGGAGCTCGCGCGGCGGATCAAGCTGCCGCGCTCGCACAGCTTTCCGAGCGGCCACTCGCTGCTCTCCGCCGCGACGTACCCGATCGTCGCGCATCATCTCGTGCAGCGCCGCTCGGTCGCCGCGCAGGCACTCGTGCACACCCTCTCGACGATGACGATCCTCAGCGTCGGATTTTCACGCGTCTATTTCGGAGTTCACTTCCCTTCGGACGTCCTCGGCGGCTTCGCAGCGGGCCTCGGCTGGCTCGGCCTGACGTCGCTGTCACACACGGTCGTCGAAAAGGGGAACAGTGAGTGACGAGTGGCGAGTGCTGAGTGCCGAGTGCTGAGTGCCGAGTGGGAGATGTGAAATACTCAGCACTCAGTACTCAGTACTCAGTACTCAGCACTAACTCATCACTCATCACTCGACACTGAGCCATGACTGTCACACAAACCTACGGCGCGAATATCGCCTTCATTGAAGAGCTGTACGAAAAGTGGCGCGTGAATCCCGATTCCGTCAGCGCGAGCTGGCGCGAGTTCTTCCAGGATTACGAACCCCCCGCAGACGAAGACCCGGAAGGTGTAGGACAGGCGCCCTCGCCTGTCCCCCCGGCGCCCTCGCCTGTCCCCCCTGCTCCTGCGCCAGTCGCCCCCGCGCCTGCCGCGCGTCCGGTGGTCGTTCCTCCGGCCGCACCGAAACCGGCAGGCGAGGCGCCTGTCGTACAGGGGACGCCTGTCGCGCTGCGCGGCGCGGCATCGAAGATCGTCCAGAACATGGAAGCGTCGCTCACCGTCCCGACGGCGACGAGCGTCCGCAACATCCCGGTCAAAGTCCTCGAAGAGAACCGCCGCGTCATCAACAATCATCTGACCCTGACCGGCCAGTCGAAGGCCTCGTTCACGCACATCATCGCCTGGGCGATCGTGAAGGCGGTCAAGGAGCAGCCGCGCATGAACGCGGCATTCTCGGTCATCGACGGCACCCCGACGCGCACCGACCGTCCCGACATCAACCTCGGGATCGCGATCGACATCGAGAAGAAGGACGGCACGCGCTCGCTGCTCGTTCCGAACATCAAGCGCGCGCAGTCGATGGACTTCGCGCAGTTCCTCAAGACGTACAACGACATCGTCCGCAAGGCGCGCAACAACGCGCTGGAGATCTCCGACTTCGAAGGAACGACGATCTCGCTGACGAATCCCGGCACGATCGGCACCGTCGCCTCCGTGCCGCGGCTGATGCCGTCGCAGGGAACGATCATCGCGACGGGACAGATCGACTACTCCGCTGAATATTCTGCGAGCGACCCCTCGGTGCTCGCCGATCTCGGCATCTCGAAGGTGATGACGATGACGTCGACGTACGACCATCGCATCATTCAGGGGGCCGAATCGGGCGCTTTTCTGGCACGCGTGCACGAGCTCCTCCTCGGCGCCGACAACTTCTTCGACGATCTCTATCGCGATCTGCGCATCCCGTACGAGCCGGTGCGCTGGGCCAAGGACCGCGCGCGGCACCGCGCAACGGAAGACGAGACGGTCGCGCGCGAGGCCGCGGTGCTGCAGATGATCAACGCCTATCGCGTGCGCGGGCATCTCCTCGCCGACCTCGATCCGCTCGATTACAAAGTCGCGCGCCATCCCGAGCTCGATCCGTCGTACTACGGCCTCACGCTGTGGGACCTCGACCGCGAGTTCGTCTGCGGCGGTTTCTGCGGCAAGCCCGTGGAGACTCTCCGCAACATCCTCGACACGCTGCGCGAAACGTACTGCGGAAAGATCGGTCCGGAGTACATGCACACGCAGGAGACGAAGCAGAAGCGCTGGCTGCAGGACCGGATGGAGCCGCTGCGCAACAAGCAGCCGCTCGATCTCTCGGTCAAGCGCCGCATTCTGATGAAGCTCAACGATGCGGAAGCGTTCGAGCGCTTCCTGCACACGAAGTACGTCGGCCACAAGCGCTTCTCGCTCGAAGGAGCGGAGACGCTGATCCCGATGCTCGACTACCTGTTCAACGAGGCGACGGCGGACGGCGTCCGGGAAGCAGTCATCGGCATGGCGCATCGCGGCCGGCTCAATGTCCTCGCCAACATCCTCGGCAAGTCGTACGAAAAGATCTTCCACGAGTTCGAAGGCGACATCGATCCCAACTCCACGCAGGGATCCGGCGACGTCAAGTACCACCTCGGCGCGGAGGGTGTGCACCAGGCGCCGGGCGACGCAACGATGAACCTGACGCTGGCTTCGAACCCGTCGCATCTCGAAGCGGTCGATCCCATCGTCGAAGGCATGGCGCGCGCGAAGCAGAAGCTCGCCGGCGATGTGGAGCGGAAGAAGATCCTCCCCGTGCTGCTGCACGGCGATGCTGCATTCGCTGGTCAGGGTGTCGTCGCCGAGACTTTGAATCTCTCGCAACTGCCGGGCTATCGCACCGGCGGCACGATTCACATCGTCATCAACAATCAGATCGGCTTCACGACCGGGCCGGAGTCGGCGCGCTCGTCGGTCTATGCGACCGACGTCGCGAAGATGGTGCAGGCGCCGATCTTCCACGTGAACGGCGATGACCCCGAAGCGTGTATTCGCGCGATCAAGCTGGCGTATGACTTCCGCCAGCAGTTCCACAAGGACGTGGTCATCGACATGGTTTGCTATCGGCGCCATGGCCACAACGAAGGCGATGAGCCGTCGCTGACGCAGCCGAAGATGTACAAGCTGATCAAGGAGCATCGCTCGGTGCGCAAGATCTACACCGAGCAGTTGCTGCGCAAGGGCGACATTGATCCGAAGGAAGCGGAAGAGTGGCTCGACCAGTTCCAGGCCAAACTGCAGGAAGCATTCGACCGGACGAAGGAAGCTGACAAGCCGCACCCGCAGCGCGATCCGCTCTGGACCGATGAGGAGATCACCGGCTTCCAGCGCCAGCCTTCGCCCGATACGTCGATCACACAGGAGCAGCTCGACACCGTCGGCCGCGCGCTGACGAACACGCCGGAGGGATTCACGCCGCACGCGAAGCTGAAGCCGGTGCTCGTGAAGCGGCGCGCGATGGCCGAAGGCCGGGAGCCGTTCGACTGGGCGTTCGGCGAGCTGATGGCATTCGGCTCGTTGATGCTCGATGGCTACCGCGTGCGGCTGTCGGGGCAGGATTCGGGACGCGGCACGTTCTCGCAACGCCACGCGATCCTCTTCGATTCGACGACGGGCAAAGGCTATGTGCCGCTCAACGAGCTGGCGACGGGACATGTCGCGGAGTTCGATCCGACGACGACGACGGAGTACAACAAGGCGGAAGCCGAAGTGAACTTCGCGGTCTACGACTCGCTGCTGTCGGAGTATGGCGTGCTCGGATTCGAGTACGGATATTCGGTCGTCGATCCGGGCGCGCTGGTGATCTGGGAAGCGCAGTTCGGAGATTTCATGAACGGCGCGCAGATCATCATCGATCAGTTCCTGTCGTCCGCGGAAGAGAAGTGGGGACAGCATTCCGGACTGGTGATGATGCTGCCGCACGGATACGAAGGTCAGGGACCGGAGCATTCGTCGGCGCGCCTCGAGCGGTTCCTGACGCTGTGCGCCGAAGGCAACATGCAGGTGATCTATCCGACGACGCCGGCGCAGCATTTCCACGCGCTGCGGCGGCAGATGAAGAACGATCCGCGCAAGCCGCTGATCATCATGACGCCGAAGTCGCTGCTGCGGCATCCGCAGGCGGTGTCGACGCTCGATCAGTTGACGAGCGGACGCTTCGAGCCGGTGCTGCTCGATCAGGTCGCCGATGCGTCATCGGTTCGCCGTGTCGTGCTGACGACGGGCAAGGTGTACTACGACCTGAAGACCGCGCGCGACAAGGCGGGAGTGAACATCCCGCTGATCCGCCTCGAGCAGTTGTATCCGTTCCCGCAGCCGATGCTCGCCGATGCACTGCGCGCGTACTCGAACGCGACGGAGATCGTCTGGGTGCAGGACGAGCCGCGCAACATGGGCGCCTGGCCGTTCCTGCACGAGCGCCTGACGAACCTGCTGGGATCTAACCAGAAGCTGCACTACGTGGGAAGACCGATCGCCGCCGCCCCGGCAACCGGCTCGCACCACCGCCACGAAGAGCAGCAGCAGGCCCTGGTCGCCGCCGCGATCGCGTAGGAGCGCGGGCGTCCCGCCCGCAGTCGCCGGCCGTCCCGGCCGGCGACTACGATTCGGGGCCAGGGTGCAGCGTCCGGTTAGCCCCGTCTACGGCTCTCGCGCCGCGCGGCGGCGGCCCGGCCAGGCCGGAAAGCACATGTACTGCCACACGCTGGCGAAGAGCGGCGTACCGTCGGGCAGCAGCGGCGTGTTGCGGTCGACGACGACCGATCCGTGATACGCCCCCTCCTGTGCCGGCGTGGCGCGCGTGAAGAGCATGTGCGAGTTTCCGTATGGCGGCGACACGCCGTCGATCACGATCTGCGCGCTGGTCTGCGTGAGCCCGAGCGCGGTCCAGATCTGCATCTGCCGCACGGCCCCATCCTCGGTGTGACAGAAACCGTAATACGACTCGATCGGCGTTGCCTTCGCGCCCGCCAGCCACGCAGCGGGAGCGTTGAAGAACGAACTGAAGTCCTTCGGCGCGGCGAACAACGCAACGCGGTTCACACGATGAACCGACGCCAGCATCGCCGCCTCTCCTCCACCCTGCGAATGCCCCGAGATCGTGATCCGCGACCACACGGGAGCGCCGCCGGCGTCGAGAAATCCGCCCCATCCGTCGGACGGAAACTGCCGCGCCAGATACGCCAGAAGCTTCGCCAGGCGCACTTCGATCGAGTCAGGCCGCGGAATCGCGACGAGGCTCGCGCGGTCCTCGCCGTCGATGATCTCCATCCTGACTTTTTCATAGCACGTGCGGTCCGCGCTGCTGTCGCACAGCGAGTCCACGGTCCACGTGTTGGGATAGCTGAGTCCAATCGCGCGATAGCCGTTGCGCGCCGCCTCCTGCAGCAGCAGCTTCGTGCTCTCCGGCTGTCCAAAGGAGCCGGGAAGATGGACGAAGAGGACGGCGTGCTGGACGGCACCGCGATCGATCTCGACGACGTGCGGATCATTCCAGTTCGAGATCGCCGGGTCCGCTTCCGCGGGACGAATCAGATACTCGGTCTGCGCGCCCGCGGCCGCGGCGAGAGTGAGAGCAGCAAGAAGTGCGATGCCAAATCGATTCATGGTCGAACGTCGTACGAATCCGCGCGCGAAATGCTGAACCCGCCGGAGAAGAATTCGTCAGGAACTGTGCCCCGAACATTGAAGGACGCCGAGGTAGGCGGCCCATGGCCCGACGGCCTCGCGATACTGATGCGCCATCACGCGGGAGATCTGATGCAGGTGGGAAAGATCATGCGCCACCCAGGTCGCCAGCAGTTCGGAGAGCGTGACGACGCCGAGCGCGGGATGCAGGCCTCGCCGGGCGAGGGCGGCGGCATCCGGATTCATCGCGCGCAGTTGCTCGAGGTTGCCGGCACGCAATGCGGCGAATTCGTCAAGAAGTTGACCAGGTGACCGGCCGGCGATCTCGTTCAGATGGCCGAGGCGGTCGAAGGGATCGAAGGCCTTCGCCTCCCCATGCTCGAGGATGCGTCTCGCGCGCGGGATCCAGTCCGTCTTCTCGCCATGAATGAGATGGCCGACGATCTCGCGGACACTCCACGTTTCCGCCCCTTCCCTCGCCTCCACCCAGACATCGGGAAGCTCGCGAATCCAGGCGTTCAATACCGCCGGCGTCCGCGCCAGCAGCGCGGTGCTGTTCGTCAGATCGAATTCCATAAGCACTCCTTCCAGAGGAGAAGGATCTCACGGAGATCCGCAGCGGCGACAGAGCGGTGCGGCGGGCTAACCGGCCGCTGCACCATGCTGCAGGATCTTGTCAGGGGGCACGAGGCTCGGTACCCTATCGGCAACAACGCGGAAGGAGACGACGAACCATGGCCAAAGGGATGAACCAGCGCAAAGAAGCAAAGAAGCCGAAAAAGGACAAGAAGTAGTTCCTGCGACTGGCGGCGCGAAAGCGCCGCCCGAATTTTTCCCTTCGTTCACTGCCGGGCCATCCAGCGGAGGCTAGACTCCGATCGATGGACGATCCGCTGAAGAACATCCGCATCGCTTCCCCCTGCCAGACGACGTGGGAAGCGATGTCCGGCGATGACCGCGTACGGCACTGCTCTCTCTGCAGCCTCAACGTCTACAACTTCGCGGAGATGACGCGCGACGAAGTGCGCGACCTTCTCCTCCGCTCCGAAGGCCGCGTCTGCGCTCGGCTGTATCGCCGCGCCGACGGGACGATCATCACCCGCGACTGCCCTTCGCGGTTGCGCACCTTGCGAACGCGCGTCTCGCGCGTCGCTGCCACAGCGATCGCCGCACTCTTCAGCTTGTCGGGCTTCGCCGCGGACGGAAAAACGTGCGGGAAAGCACGCATCCGGAGGGGATCGCGGGTCGAGCTCGCAGTCGAGCAGGCCGCGCTCTCGCAAAAGGCGTCCTTCACCGGCACCGTCATGTTCGAACAGAACGCACTGCCGGGTGTGAGTGTCCTCATCCGGAACGAAGCCACGCGCAGCGAGCGGACGGCGATCACCGACGCCAATGGTGCCTTCACGATCCTTCCGCCGGAGGATGGCCTGTATCGGGTAGAGATGAGGCTGGAAGGATTCCGGCCGGCGATCATCGAGCATCTCGAACTGAAAGCCGGGGCCGCCGCCACCGCGCGGGTGACGATGCAGTTCGACACGAGCGCCACGGTCGTGGTCGGCGCGGTCGCCGAACCGCAGCACGAACCACTCACCACCACATTTCCCGAGAGCCTGATCAGCAAGCTGCCCATCTGACGCGCTGATGCAGCGAACGGTTAGCCGTCACGCCCCGGCGCGCTCGGCAGTACCTCCGCGCCCGGCCCAAAAGCTGCAAAAAAGGGGCGCGATATGTTCAGGAAATGGCTATTCATCGCGACCGTACTCTGCTGCGCGATCCCCGCGTCAGCGGCAACCTTCGCCGTCCGTCCCGACCGCGACCTGGTCAGAACCGCAGACGCCGTCGTCGTCGGCAGCACGCTGAGCTCGTTCAGCATTCCGACGGAAGAGGGCGGCATCGAAACGATCACGCCAATCTCCGTCGAGGAAGTGATCAAAGGCAATGTGCCGGAGGCGACGATCAACGTCGCCGAGCCCGGCGGCAGCTACGGCGATCGATCGATGATCATTGCCGGCGCCCCCCGATTCGCTGCGGAGCAGCGCGTGCTGCTCTTTCTCATGCGCACGGGCGAAGACCGCTGGAGCGTTCTCGACCTCGTCATCGGCAAGTTCCACTTCGCCGAAGATCGCCTCGGGCAACGGCTGCTCGTGCGCGATGAGGATGAGATCGCCGGAGTCGATCCCGATCTGCAGCCTCACCGCGAAGAGCGGCGTGCCGCCGATCGATTCCTCACGTTCGTACGCGCCGCGGCCCGGGGAGAAGAGCCGGCGGCGGACTATGTCGTGCCGCGCGCGGAGCTGAAGGAGTCGCCGGCGCGGCGCCTGACGAGCACGTCGCTGCAGCCGCGGCCGGACATCGCGCCCTACTCGGCGAATTCGTACACGATGACCATCAGCGGCTCGCAGGGCTCGCGCTGGACCACCTTCCCGAATCCCGTGTCGTTCTACATGGGCACGACGCAGGAACCGGGCGCGCCCGGCGGTGGCTCGACGGCGATTCAGGTCGCCGTCAACTCGTGGGACAACGACTGCGCGTCGAACGTCAACTATGTCTATGCAGGCGCCGATGACGGAACGCACACGCAGGGCCTGCATGCTGCCGATGGACGAAATACGGTGCTCTTCGAGCGCGACCTCAGCGCGTGGGGCGTGCCTCCGTTTACGTGCAGCAGCAGCGGCTACAGCGGCACGCTCGGCCTGGGCGGCGTGACCTCGGCGAGCGGCAGCAATACCGTCAGTGGAGAAACGTTCGTCACCACGCTCGAGGCCGACGTCGAGATGAATCGCGGCCTCGCCAACTGCTCGCTGCTGTTCAGCAACGGCGACTTCAACAGCGCGGTGACCCATGAAGTCGGCCACACGCTCGGCTTCCGCCATTCCGATCAGGATCGCGCATCGAGCGGGAGCTGTTCGGCGGACCCGTCGCTCGAGTGCTCGAGCAGCGCGATCATGACCGCCTTCGTCACCCGCGGGCTCAACGGTGCATTGCAGGCGTGGGATCAACATGCGGTGCAGGCGGTGTACCCCGGCGGAACGTGCGGCGGCTGCACGCTTCCCACCGTGAGCATCGCGGCTTCCGCATCGGCGATCACATCCGGGCAGAGCGTGACGCTGAGCTCGTCGACGACGGGCGGTGTGACCTCATATCAGTGGTACATCGGCAGCAGCGGCAACACCGCGCAGCCGATCGGCGGCGCAACCGGTCCGACACTCGTCGTGAATCCGACAGCGTCGACGAGCTACTGGCTTCGCGTGTCGAACAGTTGCGGCTCGGCGAACAGCAACACCGTGAGCCTCACGGTCACGGTGTCGTCAGGGCGCAAGACGCCGAGCGATTTGAACGGAGACGGACGGAGCGATCTCGTTCTTCGCGACACGTCGACGAACGCGATCAACCTCTGGCTGATGAATGGCACGCAGCCGCCGGTCATCCGGCAACTCGACCGGCCGCCGGCGGGATATGTGCCCGTCGCGACGGGTGACATCGATGGCGACGGGTACGCAGACGTCCTCCTGCGATACACGCCGAGTGGAATGATCTACGCGTATCTGATGACGGCAAATGCCGCGCTCAAATCCTTCGTCGGGATTGGGCCCTCGATCCCATCGGAGATCGTCGTCGGCACCGCGGACTTCGATCACGACGGGAAGGACGACATCCTTCTGGACAACCCTTCGAACGGAGAGATCGCGATCTGGTTCATGAAAGGCAGCGGGATCGCCAGCACGAAACTGCTCGGAGGTGCTGCGTCGCCGTGGCAGGCCGTTGCGATCGGCGATCTCGATGGCGACGGCTGGCCCGATGTGATTCTGCAAAACAGTTCGACCGGCCAGATCGTCGGGTGGAGAACGCAGAACGCAACGATCGTCGCCACGGGATCCATCGGTTCGCCGCCGCCCGAGGTGCATGTGATCGCGGCGGGAGACGTGAATGGCGATGGACGCGCCGATCTTCTTCTGCAGAACGTGACCAACGGCTGGGTGACCGTGCTGACGATGAATGGCTTCAGCATCACGAGCAACCGCGTCGTCGGAACGCCCGGTACGAGCTGGGTACTGAAAGGGCGTGGCGATTTCAACGGCGATGGCGTGGCCGACATCGTGACGCAGAACCCTTCGATCGGCGCGGTGACGGTGTGGCTGATGTCGGGAGGAAACATCGCATCGATCAGTCCAGCCTACGGCAGCGGTTCATCGGATGTGATGGTGAACCGGTAGGAGGTACGGCGGCCCTGTACAATGCGCGCGTGCTGCGCAACCTCGTCATCGCCTGCCTGCTGCTGGTGGCGGTCATCGTACCGCTCGTGGCAGTTCCGGCCGCGTCGATCGAGGTGGCCGCGCCGCGCGCAACCGCGAACTTAGAACGCGCCGCGACGGAGATCGTCGCGGCGATCACCTTCGTCACTCTCTCACTTCTCCGCGCTCCTCCTGTGTGCTGAACGTGCCTTCCGTTCACACGCGATTCCCCGGAGGAGACCATGCCGTTCAAGAAAGTCCTGGCCAAGGTGTTCCTGTTCGCGATCCTGCAGGCGGGTGCACTCGCTGGAGTTCCGATGTCGCCCGAGCAGATCGAGAAAGTCATGAACGCGATGCACCGGACGAACATCGTGCAGATGGTGAAGAAGGATGAGCCGCTCGACTGACGCCGCGCTGCGGCGCTGCGCCGCGCTCGCGGCGATGGTGATCGTGGACATGCCGGCGCACGCGAAACGCGTCGCCGGCTATCTGCCTCCGCCCTACTTCGCACGCGCCGGCCGTTCTCTCTTCACGCTCACGATGCTCTCCAGCCCGATTCTTCTCATCCTCGTGCTGGCTGCCGTGGCGTCGCCGGGCGCGCATGCGCGCACGCGCGTCGTGCGGGCACTCACCGCGGCGTTCGTCTGCGTCGCCGCCGGCGCTGCCATCGCGGCTCTCGATGCGCGCAACGACGAGCTCTGGAATCCCGTGCTCTTCGGGACGCCGTTCCTCGCGGCGTCGTTGCCGATCGGCCTCTTTCAGGCGCTGCCTCGCGGGGAGCGCTCGCGCGTGAGTGCGACGATCATCGCAGCGCTCTTCGCGCCGCTCGTCGCAGGGATCATCTACCTCGCCGGAACCGGGCTCGCCGCGCACCTCTTTCTGCGCGGCTGGCCGACGTCGTGGTGACGGATTTACTCGCGCATCGTCTTCGTCAGCGCCGTCCAGTTGGCGATCAACTGCAGCGCGTCGGAGCCGTTATCGCGAATGGGATCGGCGATCAGAAAGCGTCCGTCGGGCGACACGTCGTACGGGAGAAACGTCGTCGAGAGCCGCGAGCGAAGCTCGAACAACGGCTTTGGATCGCCGGCCTGCAGCGTCGCGCCGATCGACACCGGCACCGACATCACCTTCCGGTCCGGGCTGATGTAGAAAATGTGATCGCCTTTCGATGACCAGCGCGGCGCCGCACCGCCGCTGGTCGAGATCTGCCACTTCCCCGCTCGGCCGATCGCCTGCGCGTACACCTCGGAGCGGCCCGACTCGTTCGATGTGTAGAGGAACCACTCACCATCCGGCGCGAAGGCCGCAGGCACTTCGGTGAACGGCGATTCGATCAGCGGCGTCGCCTTCTTCGTATTCACGTTGAAGAGCCAGACATCGTTCACCACTTTTTTCTTGGGATTGTGGAGACCGACGAGCAGATCGCCATTCTTCGACCACGCGAGCGGGATGCGCTGCGAGTCCGCTTCCCATGCCGCCTGTTCCGCGCCCGATCCGAGTGTCGCCTTCGTGACGATGTCGATGGCCGGCGGCTTTCTCGCGGCCCCATAGGCGAAGATCTGTCCATCGGGCGACCAGGCACCGCCGAAGATATCCGCATTGCCGAATGTGAAGCGGCTGGCCGTCGCGCGCGTGAGGTCCATCATCCAGACCGACGACTTGTCCGATGAGTCGGCGATCTCCGCGGCGACGCGCTTTCCATCGGGCGAGAACGCGACGAAGACATACTGCGCGGCATCACCGATGCGGCCGAGGTCGTGGCCGTTCTCGTCGAACCAGGTGAGCTGGGACTTGAGTGCGCCTCTCGCGATGGCGATGAAGTCTTTGTTCGCCGCGTAATTCGCGCTCGCGGTGCCGCCGATGTAGGAGATGTTCTCCGCGAGCGGCACCGATTCGCCTGTCAGCGCCATCTTTCCGGTGTCGAAGGCCTGCGCAAGGAGTGTCCGGTGGCGTGTGAAGAGCAGATAGCCGTTCACATACGCGGGCTGACCGGAGGCCTGGACGACGCGCGTGCGCGACTTCGAGCCGAGAGTCGTCAGCCACACGATGCTCTCCTCGGGATCCTCGGCGCGGGCCAGATAGAGGAAATGCTTTCCGTCAGGAAGGAACCACGGCCAGCGATGATCCGCCTCGCCGCCGCCGGTGTCGACGTCGGTGATCTTCACCGGCTTCTCGCCGGTGGCGACGGTGCGATAGATCCCATCGCGAACGATCGAGAAGAGAATGACGTCGTCTTTGCTCCAGGTGCCGCCGCGTGCGGGCTGCGCTTCGCAGATCGTCTGGGCCGGTCCTCCGCTCGCATCGATTCGCCGCAATTTCCCTCCGGCGAAGAATGCGATCTGCCGGCTGTCCGCGGACCAGAAGGGATAGCTGGCGTCTTCCGTTCCCGTCAGGACCTGCGCGATCGGATTCGCCAGCGTACGAACCCACAGCATCGGCTGGCCATTCACCTCGGCGATGAAGACGAGCTTCCGGCCGTCCGGTGAGAGTTGCATCGGGCCTTCACCGAGAATGAACGGCGAGTTGTCCGGCGGGAGAATCGCAGACTCGACCGGCGACGGCGTTCGCGTTCGACTGCGATACGCCGCAATGCTCAGCGGTATCAGCAACGCGACCGCCAGCGCGGCCACACTCCACGCAAGCCATTCACGATGCTTGCGGCGCATCGCGATCGGTGCGGCGACAGAGACTTGCGAGCCGGCCTCGCTGATCCAGCGCAGTTCCTCGGCGACATCCTGCGCGCTCTGCCAGCGATCGTCCGGATCCTTCTCCAGGCAGCGGCTCACGACATGCTCGAGCGCGGGCGGAGTCATCGGCTGCGTCTCCGTGATCGAGCGCGGCTGCGCGGAAACGATCGCGGCGATCAGCGACGTGCGGTTCTTTCCCTGAAACGCGCGCTGTCCCGTCGCCATCTCATAGAGGACGGCGCCAAGCGCAAAGATGTCGCTGCGCGCATCCGCCTCCGCCCCCTCGAGCTGCTCCGGCGCCATGTACTGGAAGGTGCCGAGGATCGTCCCTTCCTGGGTGAGAGGCTTGTGCTCCGTCGCACCGTCGATCTGCATCGTCGACGTGGAGACGAACGCCGAGTCGAGCGATTTCGCGAGACCGAAGTCGAGCAGCTTCACGCCGTTCTTCGTCAGCATGACGTTGCCCGGCTTCAGATCGCGATGCACGATGCCTGCGCGATGCGCCTTGCCGAGCGCTTCGGCGAGTTGTGCGCCGAAGCGGATGACTTCCGGCAGCGGCAGCGGGCCCTTTGCGAGACGATCGGCGAGCGACTCTCCCTCCAGCAGCTCCATGACGAGATAGCTGATGCCGTTGTCGTTGCCGACGTCGTGCAGTGTGCAGATGTTGGGATGCGAGAGCTGCGAGATCGTCTTCGCCTCGCGCTCGAAGCGGATCTGCAACTGGGCATTCTTCGAGAATTCGTGAGGAAGAATCTTGACCGCGACCGCGCGATCGAGCCGCGTATCGCGCGCCTTGAAGACCTCCCCCATCCCGCCCGCGCCAATCCGCGAGACGATCTCATACGGCCCAAGAAGCGTGCCGCTCGCAATATCCATGAGGGATCTCGACTATCTTAAGTTGGTTTTCGGGGGTCACACCTGGAAAATCAACTTAACGAATCCACAGTTAAGTTGATTTTCCAGGTGTGACCCCCGAAAACCAACTTAACGGCCTCGCGGAACCAAAGGAGACTCCTTGTCCAAATTACGCGTTCTCTGTTTTTCCACTTCCCTCGATGGCTTCAGTGCCGGGCCCAACCAGTCGCTCGAGCATCCGCTCGGCGTGGGCGGACCGGAGATGTTCGAGTGGTTCTTCCACACGCGCACGTTCCAGGCAATGCACGGCTGCGGCGACGGTGGTGAGCAATGTATCGACGACGAATTCGCGGCCAGAAGCTTCGAGAATGTCGGAGCGTGGATCATGGGCCGCAACATGTTCGGCCCCGTCCGCGGGCCCTGGCCTGACGAGAGCTGGCAGGGATGGTGGGGCGAGGAACCGCCGTACCACGTGCCGGTCTTCGTGCTGACGCATCACGCGCGCGCGCCGCTCACGATGAAGGGAGGAACGGTGTTCCACTTCGTGACGGGCGGAATCGATGAAGCGCTGCAACGCGCGCGCGAGGCCGCGGGCGATCGGGACATCCGCATCGGCGGCGGCGTGTCGACGATCCGCCAATATCTGCAGGCGGGCCTCTTCGACGATCTTCACCTCGTCGTCGCCCCCGTCCTCCTCGGCGCTGGCGAACATCTGATGCAGGGGCTCGACCTGCGCGCACTTGGCTACGAGTGCACCGAGCACGCCGCCGGCCATCGCGCGGCGGCTCATGTCATTCTGCAGAAGAAGTGATGCTACGATCGCTGCGATCCCGAACCAAGGAACATCGAAAGGAGAGTCCATGAAACGTGTGTCGCTGCTTCTTGTGCTGTCACTTCTCTTCGTCTTCAACGCGATCGCCTCGGATGCCGCGAAGAATCTCGCCAAACTCGACGACGAGTGGTCGAAGGCTGCCGCCGCGAAAGACATCGACAAGGTTTCCTCTTTCTATGCGGAGGATGCGATGGTGTATCCGCCGAACGCGCCGGTCGTGAGTGGCCGCGCCGAGGCGAAGAAGGCGTGGGCAGCGATGCTCGCCGATCCGAGCATGTCGCTGAGCTGGAAGACCACGCACTCCGAAGTTCAGGGCGACCTCGGATTCACGAGCGGCACGTATGAAGCCTCCTTCAAAGTCGACGGCAAGCCGATGACGGAGAAGGGGAAGTACCTCTGCGTCTGGAAGAAGCAGAAGGACGGCTCCTGGAAAGCGGCGCACGATATCTGGAACTCTGACGCGAAATAGTGTTTGTCGCGGGCTCGCGGAAGCGCGGGCCCGCGGTAGAGTCTCTGTTGATGGATTCCCCCCAAAAGCCGGTCGTCTTCTTCGATGGCGTCTGTGCGATGTGCAACGGCCTCGTCAACTTCCTGTTGAAGGCCGACCGTCAGCAGCGGCTCCTCTTCGCGCCGTTGCAGGGACCGACCGCGCAGCAACTCCTTCCTCCCCTCTCCGACAAGTCGGCGGAATGGTCGATGCTCTACGTCGATGCGGATGGAGTGCGCGACAAGTCGGATGCAGCGCTCGCGGTCGGGCGGCAGCTCGGCGGAATCTGGTCTCTTCTGAGCATGCTCGCGCGCCTCGTGCCGCGATTCATCCGCGACGCGGTCTATCGCTTCATCGCGAGGAATCGCTATTCGTGGTTCGGTAAGAAGGATGCCTGCAGGATCCCGACTCCCGAGGAGCGAGAACGGTTTCTTCCGTGATTAGAATGCCTCCGCAAAAAGGAGACGCAATGAAGCGGAAGGCATCGGCAGTCTGGAACGGAACACTCAAAGAGGGGAAAGGATCGATCTCGACGGAGAGCGGTCTGCTCCAGAGCGCGCAGTACTCGTTCGGCACACGATTCGAAAATGGTCCGGGAACGAATCCCGAGGAATTGATCGCCGCGGCGCATGCGGGATGTTTCTCGATGGCGCTGTCGGCACAGTTGACGACGGCGGGCACGCCGCCGGAGCGCATCGCAACGACGGCCACGGTGACGATGGAGAAGAAGGACGCCGGCTTCACCGTGACGCAGGTGCATCTCGATGTGACCGCGAAGGTGCCGGGCGCAACGAAGGAAGCGTTCGATACCGCGGCGGGAAATGCGAAGGCCGGATGCCCGATCTCGCGGCTGCTCAACGCAGAGATCACGATGACCGCGACGCTGGAGTCGTAGGATCCGCGGGCTCGCGGTCACGCGGGCTCGCGGTAGAGCACGAACCGCATCGGCCATGCTCAGCGCTTGCCTCGCTGCTTGGCGCGATCGAGCGCGTCGAGCAGCGGATTCACTTCGGGCAGCGGCTCGGGCTTCTCCCCGGACTGAGGTGCAACGGATGGTTGGGGTGCCGGCGCGGCCTGCGGCTTCGGCGCGCGAGGACGGACAGCACGTCCTGCCTCCGCGCGCAGAATCAGGAAACCGGTGCGGCGCTCCAGTGTTTCGAGCAGCAGCAGCACGATCGCTGCACCGATGAGCCACGGCGCGAGCGGCACCGGCTGTTTCTTTCGCGCCAGGTCGTGCCATACCTCATCCACCGCGAGGCGCTCCTTCCCTCCCGTCGCGCGCGCCAGCTTCTCCATCGTCCGCCGCCCCGCGTCGCCGTCATTCGGCGCGTACTCCGGCGAATACGGCAGACGCACCGCGGGCAGCGCCACGTGACCGGCGCCCGGCACGTCAACGGATGAGAGATAGGTCTCATCGCCGTGCAGCGGAATCTCGACGCTCAGCTCATCGGGCGAGATCCACTTCATCTTCGACTTCGCCACCGCCGGCGCAGCTCCCGGCAATCCGGACAGCGTCGTCACCGCCGGCACCTGCACGACACTCGCGTTCGTCCGTTCCGGATCGAGTTGCAGGGAGATGCGGCACGCGCCGTTCGAGACCTGCTGCGTGACGAGCATGTCTCCCGGCAGCGGCGACTCCCCGTTCGCGAGCCAGCGGACGAGACTCGAATGAAAGCTGCCGATGTCGCTCCACGCGCCGAGCGCGCCGGTCAGTTCGCCATCGGCTTCGCCGGTGTACGCAATGACGCGGCCGAGGCCCGCCTGCCACGACGCGACGAACGGTGCGTGATACTCGTCCGCCGTCAGCACCGCCGGCGACGCGCCATCGCGCAGGTAACAGAGATTGAATCCTCCCGCCGGAGGCGGTGTGAACATTCGCCCGCTCATCGACGTCAATGCGGCGGTCGCCTGCAGCGGCACGGGCGTGTCGATCATCGCACTGCGCGCGACGATGAACGTGTCCTGCGCAAAAATGCGCGGCAGATCCTCCGCGTCTTCGGTGAAGTAGATCTGTCCGCCGCCGCGGCGCGCGATGTCGCGCAGGAGCTCCGCGTCGCTGTCCTTATCGGTTCCTAGGCCGACGACGGAGATCGTGATGTTGGCCTTCGCACACGCATCGAGCAGCCTCTTGTAATCGCCCGGCTCCTCGGAATCGTTCGCGTCGGCGAAGAGGAGGATGTGCCGCGTCTGCGATTTCGCCGTGACGAGCATGTTCGCCGACGCGGCGAGCGCCTCGTAGATGAAGATGCCGCCGCCTTCCGATTCGACGGAGAGGATCTTCCTGCGCAGCACGTCCTCGCGCCCTTCGACCGGATCGAGATCGGCGACGATGTGCGCCGCGCTGTCGACGGCGATCACGCCCAGTTCATCCTGCGGCGAGAGCATGTCGAGCACCTGCACGGCGCTCAGATCGGCGAGCTGGATCTTCGTGCGGCCATGTCCCGCTTCCATCGCCATCGAGCCGGAGCGATCCATCGTGATGACGATCGACATCCGCAGCTTGCGATGCTCGCGGCGCAGCTCCATCGAAACAGGAAGCACCGGCTCGAGCGGCGATTTGAAATAGCCGCCCGCTGCGAACGAGCTGCGCCCGCCGGTGACCATCAACCCGCCGCCTGCGTTCGTGACCCACGAAGCGAGCGTGCGCATTCCGTTCACACCGACCTCGCTCGCCGGCACGTTCTCGAGAATCACCGCCGAGTAATTGCTGAGCGTGTCGAGGCTCCACGCCGGATGTGCATCGCTCTGCACCGCGACTCCGGATGCAGCGAGGCGTTGGGCATAGTGCGAGCCCGGCGATCCTGAGACGAGGAGCACCGGCTTCGATCCGCTCACGCCGACGAGAAATCGCGCGTGATTGTTCTCCGGCACCGGATCGTTCTCGCCTCCTACCTCGAGCGTGTACGAGAGGAGGCCGCCGCTCGCGGCACGATCACGAAATGCGATCGGATTCGCGCCGGGCACGAAGTGCTGTCTGCCTTGCGCAATGACTGCGCCGCCGCGCTTGAGGACGACGTTCGCATCGCCGCCGGCCGGCGACCGAATCGTGGCGCGGATGACGAACGCTTCGCCGGAGGCGACGGTTGCCGGGGCGTCGATCCGCTCGATCGCGAGATCGGATGCCGACGAGCGCTCCACGAGCCGGTAGTCGATCGCCACGCCGCGATCGGCGGCGAGCAGCATCGCGGCGGATGGATCCTGCCCGCTCCATCGCCCGTCGCTGAGCAGCACGATGCGGCCCGGCGCATTCGGCGGAATCAGCGAAAGCGCCGTCTCGAGTCCTCGCTGCAGATTCGACTCGGGACGATTGGGCGGCATCGCGAAATTCTCCGAGGCCTCGACCTGCGCCTCGCTGCCGAAAGAAACGATCTGCAGATTCGAGCCCGCCGGCTTCTTCTTCCGGATCGTCTTCGTGAGCTCGTTCTCGAGCGCGCCGGCATCGCGCGGCATCGACAGACTCCGGTCGGCGACGACGACGACCGTTCCTTCGCGGCTCGGCAGATCGAGCGCGATCCCGCTCATCGCAAGCAGAAGCGCGATGGAGATCGCGAGCCGCAGCCCGAAGCGCAGGCGCGAAGCCGGCGGCCACGCGATGAACGCCATCGCCAGCGGCAGCGCGAGCAGGAGCCAGATGGGATGGGTAAATGTCACGCCGTCACCTGGAAGTCACCTTCATGTGCAGCGCGAGCACTCCCAGTGCGGCGAGAAGAAAGAGCCACGCTACGTCGTCAAAGCCGGCGCGCAGCAGCGACGACTCCGTCCATCCGTTCCACGTGCCTGACGTCGCGTGCGAAAGATCGGATTCCTCCGGATTGAGTGCGTTGCACGCGAACTGATAGCGATCGCTTCCCGCGCTCACGGTCCAGAGTCCGGGCCGCGATGCGCCGATCGCGAGCGTGTGAGCGCCGCGCGCGGCTGCCATCGTGCGAGCCGGTGCGCCGGGCGGTTCGATCCGCGCGCTCTCCGCGCGCGGCGGAAGCACGAGCTCCGTCACGGCACCGTGCACGATGTTCGACGCGTGAAAACCGGGGCTCGCGTCACTGCGCATCTCGACGAGATTCCAGATCAGCGCAGGCCACGCCGGCGAACGCTGCAGCGTGGAGAGCGCAGGATCGAGGCGCATGCGGATATGGCGCGCATCGTCCGTCACGAGCGGTCGATTGCCGGCGAGAATCACCGGCGTGCCGGGCATCGCTCCATCCGGCGCAGTCCAGAGCACGCCGTCGAGATCGACGCCCGCCGTCAGCGGATGCGTGCGATCGAGAAGGAACGGACCGGCGTGCGTCGTCCCCTTTCCGCCACTCACCAGTTCGAGGATCCACTCGCCGCTGTGCCCCGGCTTGTCCGTGATCAACAGCGATCCGCCCGGCGTGATGAGCGCGCGTCCGCTCGCATCGAGCGCATGCTCGAGGTCGCGCTTCAGTGCTTCACTCGCGATGTCGAGGGAGACCGCGACAGGCGGCCGCCGCTCCGGCAGGAGGATCACGCGATTGTCGAACGGCGCTGCATCATCGGACAGCCGTGCTTCGACCACGCCTGTTCCTTCCGGCAGCTCGATCGTGAGATTGTCCTGCGCAATCCTCCGCTTCAGCAGAGTCTTTCCGCCGGCGATGATCGACAGCTCCGTGGCGGCATTGCCTCCGATGCCGAGCATGATGCGATCCCGCCCCGCGCGCGATCGGGACGCGGCGATGAAGCCGGCGTTCTTCTCCGGCTGTCCGAACGCGCGCCACCGGATGCGCGGACCGGGAGCGCGCGGCGGCGCATGATCGGTCACGATCATGACCAGCGCATCAGGTCCGGCGAGCTGCGCCGCGAACGCGAGAGCGGCATCGAGATTCGCCGCCGGCGCGTTGCACGACCACTGATCGAGCGGCGCGAGCTGCGGCGTCTCGCCGGCGAGGATGAATCGCACAGGATCGTACTGTCCGTCGAGCACCTCTCGCTTCAGAAAATCGCGCGCCCGCTGCTGCGCAGTCGAATGCGATCCCGCCTGCATCGACAGCGAGTCATCGAGGACGACGAGGAGAGGCCGCCGATGCGAGACGCGCGGCAGGATCGGACCGGCGAGTGCGATGACGAGCAGCAGCAATGCCGCCGCTTCGAGCCAGAAGGTCAGCGGCAGGCGGAGGAACTCGCGCTTCGTTCCCCCGGTCGCCGGGCGCTCCAGCAGCGACCAGAGCATGAGGCTCGAGACCTGCCGCACGCGCGGCCGCCGGTGAAAGAGGTAGATGACCGCGAGGATGGGAATCGTGATCAACCCGGCGAGCGCGCCGATGGAGGTCAGCATTGGAGGATGCCCGCCTTCGCCAGCTCAGCGGCCAGGAGATCCTCCCCCACCTCCTCCGCCACCGCCCGGACGATGGTCGCGTGGCATTCGCGCACGGCCTCGTCCCACGATTGCCGGTGACGCAGCAGCGCGCCGCGAAACGCCGCCGCATTCGCACCATTCACGATCACATCCTGCTCCTCGCCCGACTCGACATCGACCAGACGAATGTCGCCGAACGGTTCCGGATTCTCATCTGCAGCCGACACCAGCTCGACCACGATGACCGCCGAGGCATTCGCCGCGAGCGAGTGCAGCAGATGGTTAGGCTCCGACGGCCAGAGAAGATCGCTGATGAAGATGCGGATGCTGAAGGGACGGAGCGTCGATGCGCCGCGCGCGAGTGGCGGCGCAGGATCGCCGGCGAAGCCGAAGTCGAGGCCGGTCCAGAGCGACGGTTTCTCGATGCCCTGCGCGACGCGCGTCAGGCGCTCGCGCGGCATCCAGACCGCGTAGGGAAACCCTGCATTGCGCGCGGCCGTCGCCAGCATCGCCGCCAGCGACAGCGCGACCTCTCCCTTGCACGGCTCGAAGGCCATCGACTTCGAGCCATCGAGAATGAGATCGACGTACGGGCTGACCTCTTCGTTGAAGCGCTTCACCGCGAGCCTGTCGCTGCGCGCGAAGAGCCCCCAGTCGAGGTGGCGAAGGTCATCGCCCGGCTCGTAGTCGCGATAGTCGCGAAACTCGAGCGAGCCTCCCGCGCGGCGGCCCTCGCGCACACCGCCCGCCACCATCTTCGCGCGCCGCGGCGGCACGAGCATGCGGCCGGCACCCGCACGCTCGCCATCGAGGAGTGCCTGGAGGACATTCATCGCGTCCGGCATGGGAGTGTCAAAAGCGAAATGCAGAAGTCAGAATTCAGAAGGAAGAATTCAGAATGATCCGAATTCTGAGTTTCATTCTGAAGTCTGCAGTCTGAATTCTGCATCTCGCTTTTCCTGCCCCACCTTATCCCTCAGCACTGAGCTCGGGCACGATTCCCTCCATCGCCGGCGTCTCGCCGTTGGGTCTCCGGAATCGCGCGAACAGTGTTCGCGCCCATTCCACGTTCACCACGATCGCCAGCGCGGCCCATACGCACAGCGCGATCGTCTTCGGGATCCACGGCCCCGCTTCCGGCGACGTCATGGGAAATGGATTCGGAATGGTCGCGATGCGGATGAAGATCCCGAATCCCTGCGAGTCGTCTTCGAGCGCGAAGGCAGCGAGCGGCGGCAGAATCGCGAGCAGCACGAAGAGCACGAGCACGATGGCCCAGGTCGCGCGTGCCGGAACGCGGCGCGTGAGGATCGTCCGCCGCAGCAGCAGCGCCGTGCCCGCATAGCCGGCGATGCACAATGCGCCCTCGAGGAGCCACATCAGATACCGCGGCACATTCAGCGAATCGGCCGGGCCGCCGAGATAAGCGATCGAGCCGAATGTGGCGATCGTGGCCGCCATCATCAGCAGGGCCCAGATCGTGCCGCCGCCGCCGCTGAAAAGGAGAAACGCGCCGAAACGCCGCAGCGGATCGCGCGGGATCGTACGCGCGATGCGCGGCCCCCACTCCTCGCGCTCTCCGATCGCGCTGAAGAGCACGAGCGAGATGATCGCCAGTTCGCCCACGGCCCAGACGAGCAGTGCACCGACCGAGGCGTTGTCGATCACGGCCCAGATCGCGATGCCGAGTGAAACGAGCCACATGATCGTGAGGAACAGACGGATCGGAAGCGCGCGATTCGCACTCGGCGGCGAGATCAGCGCAGTCGTCAGAAATGCCAGCAGCAGATCGGCGATCAGCGCGAGCGCGACGACCGCAGCGAGCCCTCCCGTCATCCCCCGCGCACCCGGAGCCGTGACGCCGAAGCGGATGAACTGCGCGGCGAACGCCGACATCGCGACGGAGGTCGTGATCGAGATCGCGAACAGGCCGATGCCGAGGAGAAGCTTGAACGGGCGGCTGGCAGGAAGCGCGCCGACGAAGAGTGCGAGCACGCTCTGCGACACGATGAAGAAGTAGCCGGCCAGCGTCACGATCGCGATGGAGATGAAGTCGATTCCGCGCAGCACGTAGGAGAAGACGAGAAAGGGCACGGATGCGCTGAAGATCAACGCCGTGATCACCGCGGCAGAGAGAATCTTTCCGGCCACCACATTGCGCGGGCGAATCGTCGTGATGAACAGCAGATCGACGTTCGAGTCCGAGCGCTCGGACATCATCCGGAATCCCGAGTACATCGGCACGAGCATGATCGAGCCGAAGAAGAGGACGCTGAAGATCGTCATGAACAGGCCGGCGCCGACCGCGGTCCGCTCGACCGACATGCTCTCCAGCCGCTGACCGATCATCGCGCCGATCACGATGATCATCTGCGACACCAGGCTGAGAACCAGCACGGTCACGACGAAGCGTCCGCGCACGGCCTGCCGTAATTCCTTGACGACGATCGGATTGATCGCGTCGTTGATCCGCTCCCGCCATTCGCGGAGCGTCATTGCACGCCTCCCGTCGTCACGTTCATGAAGAGCTGCTCCAGATTCGCGCGCTGCTGATGGAACTCCGCGATGCGATGTCCTCTCCTGACCAGTTCCGCCAGCAGATCGCTCGCCTCGGCGTCCGACCCCGCGTACTGCACGGTCAACTCATCGTCGCCGGCGCGCACGCCCCGCGTCCCGGGAAGCTCGAGCAGAGAGCGATGCAGCGCGTCGAGTCCGCCGAGCGGGCGAATGACGATCGTTCGCACTTCGCTGTCGGTGACGAGGAGATCATCGAGGTTGCCCGCCTTCAGCACGCGCCCGCGCTCGATGATGACGGCGCCGGTGCAGATCTCCGACAGTTCGGTGAGGATGTGCGAGCTCATGAGAATCGCCTTCCCCTGCGCGGAGAAGACGCGAATGAGCTCGCGCAGTTCGATGCGCGCACGCGGGTCGAGCCCCGCCGCCGGCTCGTCGAGGATCAGCACCTTCGGATCGTGCAGCAGCGCACGCGCCAGACAGACGCGCTGATTCATCCCCTTCGACAGCGACTTCAGATTCTTCTGCCGGATGCCGGTGAGATTCGTGAACTCCTCGATCCGCTCGATCACCCGCACGCGCCGCGCGAAGGGAATGCGATACGCACGCGCGAAGAAGTCGAGGTACTCATGCACGGTGATGTCGTGATGCGTGGGGAGCGCGTCGGGCACGAAGCCGATCAGCGTTCGCGCCTCCTCGGGATCCTGCACCAGCGAAACGCCGTCGACGACCGCGTCACCGCTCGTCGGCTCGTCGAGTGTCGCGAGAATCCGCATGGTCGTCGTCTTCCCCGCGCCGTTCGGCCCGACGAAACCGATCACCTCGCCCGATGAGAACGAGAACGAGACGCCGTCGACCGCGACGGTGCGGCCGAATTCCTTCCGCAGATTCGAGACCTCAACTCGCATTGGCGCCTCGCCTGAGCAGACCGACCACGACGCCATTCGCAGCAACAGTCCTCGCGCGATCGAGTGCCCGCTCGACGAACGGAGACGTATCGAGCACTGCGATGTATCCGCCGCGCCGCAGCATGGAGCGCGGCTCTGCAGCCCAGCGGGAGGGATAGCTCACCCAACCTTCGGGAGAACCGAGCCACACCGGCGCTGCCTCACTCACCTTTTCTTTCTGCGCAATCTGCAACACGCCCTCGGCACCCGGCTCGATCGCTCCCGAGCGATACAACGTGCCGTCGTCCGTCATCAGCCACAGCGTGCTGATTCGCGAACCGAAGCCGTTGACCGCGGCCAGTTGTCCGTTGCGCGTCCGGAGAGACAGTCGCTCGCGGCGATGCTCGTTCTTGCGGAACGCGAAGTAGGTCGACACGCGGCTGTCGACCCAGCCCGACAGACGCTGACCATCCGTTGCATCCACTTCCTCGAGGTGCATCGAGTCGCCGAAAAGGCGGAACTCGGTTTCCGGAGCGAAGCGGATCTCGCCGTTGGGAGGGATCGTCGCGTAAAAGCCGATCACGCCGAGCGTCGTCGCATCGCCGCTGTTTTCGTCGAGCCAGGTGATCGACGACGACTTCATCACGCGCTGCCATCCTTCGGACGCGAGGCTGGCCAGAATGATGCCGGCGCTTGCGATCAACGCTGCAGCCGGCATCGTCCAGAAGATCCACATGCGGCGGTCGCGCTTCGCGTGCATGAAGAGGCTGACCGGTCCGCTCGACACGGCGAAGACGATGAGCAGCGCGAACATCGCCGGCACCGGCACGTGGCCTGAGCCGAGCAGCGGGAGGAGATCGTACGGAGCCGAGGAGGCGGTCATCATCGCCAGCGAGCCCTGCCACGAATTCGCCAGCGCATCGAAGAGCGGCCCCGGAGCCTGATCGATCGGCGGCAACACGGTAAACGCGTGGCCGAACGCGAGCGAGCTCTCCGAGTAGGCCGGCACGGCGCTGACGACTCGTGCTCCCGGCAAGATCGCCGCCGTGCCGGTGATCAGCAGCGTTCCACCGCTGCGCACCCATTGCTGCACCGCGGCTTGTGCAGGTGCGGGCATCTCGCTCCACTCGGCGGCCGTCAGCGCGACACCGGCGAACGGCGTGTAGGCAAGCCAGTTCGTGCTCCACTGATTGATCGGAAGATCGGAGCGAATGAATTCGAACGAGTTTGCCGACATGCGCTTCTTCGCCTCTTCGCGCAGCGCGGTGTCGGCGAATGCGGGGCTCAGAAGAATCTGCAGGCCTCGCTCGCCGCTGCCCGTCGCGGTCAGCTTCATGTCGGGACCGCGATGGCGGTCATCGACTTCGACCGAGAGCTCGCGCGACGGAGTCCAGCCCTGCAGTTGTTCCGGAACCTCGATCGTGATCGTGGAGGCCGGCGGTGCAGTGATCGTCCGCGACGTGTGCAGCTCCGAGCGCATGCCGTAGCCGTGCACGATGATCGAGAGCGTGACCTTGTGCGGCTCGCGCGTGGGATTCTCGATCTCGAAACGGCGAACGTTGAAACCGGCGCTCCCCATGTCGCCGAGCGACGGGAGCGGAAGGATGTTCACGGGGCCGAACTTGTCGGCGCGCGCGGAGAACGCGAAGAGCAGAACGAGAACGAGCAGCGCGGGCGAGCGTCTCGCCCCACGGTCCACCGCGAGCTCGCTCTTCCTAGACACTCACACCTTCCGGCAGGCGCACGCCCGTCTCGTCGATCGACGCAAGCAGGTCATCGACGATCTGCTTCGTCGTGATTCCGTCCACGCGTCCGCGATAGCCGAGGATGAAGCGATGATCGAGCACGGCGTGCGCGACGCGGCGGACGTCGTCGAAGCCGACCGTCGGCCGTCCGGAGAGGAGAGCCTCCGCTCTTCCCGCCTCCGCGAGCGCGATCGCCGCGCGCGGCGACGCTCCGAGGCTCACGTATTTCGCAACGTGCTCGGTGTGCTCGGGACCATCGGGATGCGTCGCCGCCACGAGCCGTGCGATGTAGCGCGACACTGCCTTCGGCAGATAGATGCGATCAACCGTCGCGAAGATCTGCTGCAGCTCCGCGTGCGTCACACGCGCACGCGGCGCCGGCGCCTCGCCGCGTCTCCGCGTCGAGATGATCTCGTCGAGAACATCGACATCGACATTCGACACCTGCAGCTTGAACAGAAACCGGTCGATCTGCGCCTCGGGGAGCGGATAGGTTCCTTCGAACTCGATCGGATTCTGCGAGGCCATCACGAAGAACGGATCAGGGAGCGGCCGCGTGATGCCGAGCAGCGTAACCGCGCGCTCCTGCATCGCTTCGAGCAGTGCCGACTGCGTCTTCGGCGATGCGCGATTGATCTCGTCCGCGAGGAGGATGTTCGCGAATACCGGCCCCTGTTGGAACACGAGGCGGCGCGCGCCACCGCCGTCGCTCTCCTGAAGAATGTTCGTCCCGAGGATGTCGCCGGGCATCAGGTCGGGAGTGAACTGCACGCGCTTGAGCTCGAGACTGAGGATGTCGCCGAGAGCCTTCGCCAGCGCGGTCTTGCCGAGACCGGGCACACCTTCGAGAAGGATGTGGCCGCGCGCGAGGATGCCGGTCACGACGAGGCGGTGCAGTTCGTGGCGGCCGAGAAGAATGCGGTCGAGCTCTTCGACGATGGAAGCGGCGCGCTTCGCGTGCGGCATCAACTCGTCGGGTTGAATCAGTGTGGCCTCAGTCATTTCGACCTCTCGAAGTAGCGTGCGACGGAGCCGCGATGACGCGGCAGAATCGTGGTTCGCCAGGCGGAGCCCGAACCGGTGCCGGCGGCGAGTGCGCCGCCCCGGGAGCGCTGCTGCAGCGTCTTGTCAGGCTCGGCGGCGCTCTGGCCGATCACATCGCTCTGCTCGAGCGCGGCCTCAGCGGCCGGCGGAATCGGCATGTCCCTGAACTTCTCATCCGCGGACTTCGTCTCTTCGCCGAAGAAGAGCGGCGCGTCGCCGCGGCCGCGATCGACGCCGCCCCTGCCGCCGCGTGCCATCTGTCCCTGCTGCGACTGCCCTTTGTGATTCCGGAGGTACTCCGCGAGCTCATCGCGTGCGGCCTGCGAGGTCGCCGAGTCGAATTTGTTGAGCGACTTCGGATCGATCATGCCCTTCGCCGCCATCTTCGCAAGCTTGTCGCGCAGCGAGGCCTGGCCGCGTTGCGCAGCCGCTCCCAGCTGCGCCATCGTCGCCGACTTCGCGTCGACGCCCGGCATGAGTGACGGGTTCTCGCTCGCCTGGCGCACCGCATTCGCCATGTCAGGCATCGACGACATCGCCGCGATCTGCGCCAGCGCCTCACCATTGCGGATCGCTTCTTCTGCCGCGCTCGCCGCAGACTTCGAAACGGAGTCTTCGACCGCATCGAGCATCTCCCACGCCTTGGCAGGATCGTCGCCTTCCGCCGTCGCCTTCAGTTCCTCGACCGTCTGCTTCAAAGCCTCGGCACGATCCGGCGTGAGGATCTTCTCCTGCTCGAGCACTTCGATCTTTCCCTCGATCCGCTTCGCATCCGCCCCGAGCTCGAGCGGACGGCGTGACGCGGCGGAGCGGATCGGAATCAGGTGAGCGCCGGCGACGAACGCCGCGGCACCGACCAGAAGCAGGAGAGGTCTGCGCGCGTCCCAGCGGACCGGCGGAGGCGCGGCGGGCGGCAGCGTCCATGCACCGAGGCTCACATCGGCGGATGCAGCAGCGAGTCCGCCGGCGTGCATGCGGACATCGAACAGCGCGAGGAGAGAGCGTACCGGCGGAGCGGAGCGAATGCCGCGCTCGATGGCGGAGATCGCGATGAGTCCCGCGCCCGCGAGACCGAGGAGAAATGCCCAGCGCGCGCTGCCGCCGAGGACGCGTGAGACGAGAGCGCCGAGACCCCAGAGGAGAAACCACCGCCCCTCATCGACGAGCAGCCTGCGCAGAGCGAGGACCGCTGCGATCCGCCGCCGCGTGCCGCGTACCGCTGAATCGATGTCCTGCATGATGGAGGGCTGTATCAATGAGTATACGGACACTCTCGCGTACCCGTTACGATAGACACGACCATGATCGAAATGGAAACTTCAGCGGCCCGGCGCATATGACGGACATCGCCATCATCGGCGCGGGCCCGATCGGGATCGAGCTCGCCGTCGCGCTCAAGCAGGCGAACGCAGACTACGTGCACCTCGACGCAGGCCCTGTCGGGACCACGATGTCGTGGTACCCGCTGCAGATGCAGTTTCACTCGAATGCGGAGCGGCTCGCGATTGCCGGGGTCCCCATCCAGACCGCCGATCAGCAGAAGGTGACGCGCGAGGAGTTCCTCGCCTATCTGCGCGCGGTCGTGCTGCAGTTCGGCCTGGCGATCCGCACCTACGAGAAGGTGGAGTCGATCGAGAAGAGAGGCGATGTCTTCGAGCTGACGACTTCGAAGGCGAAGCTCCACGCGAAGAAGCTCGTCATCGCCATCGGTGCCATGCACAGGCCGCGTCTCCTCGGCATCCCCGGCGAAGGGCTGCCGCATGTGAGCCATTACTTTCACGAGCCGCACATGTACTTCGGACAACGGCTGGTGATCATCGGCGGGAAGAACTCGGCGATCGAGGCGGCGATCCGCTGCCAGCGCGCGGGAGCGCAGGTCACGCTCTGCTACCGCGGCGAAGACTTCGACGCGTCGCGCGTGAAGTTCTGGCTGCTGCCGGAGATCCGTTCGATGCTGCGCGACAATCGCGTGCGGGCGATCCTCAACGCGACGCCGGCCGAGATCCGCGAGGGCTCGATCGTGCTGCGAACGCCCGCCGGCCTGCGCGAAGAGCCGGCGGATTTCGTCCTCTCGCTGACCGGGTACGAACAGGACACGACGCTGTTCGAGCGCGCCGGCGTGGAGATGAGTGGCGACGAGCGAAAGCCGGTGTACAACGAGGAAACGATGGAGACGAACGTGCCAGGGCTCTTTCTCGCCGGAACGGCGATCGCAGGCTCCCCCGTCGGACGCGTGCGCATCATCGTCGAAGACTGCCACGTCCATGTGCAACGAATCATTAGAGCGTTAGGCGTCGGAGCTGAAATCTGAGCGTCTGTCTCGGGCTCGGGCTCGGGCGCGCCCGTTTCTTGCAGTGGGAAAATCTCGAATCTCTTTGGATAGGCCTATGATCATCCTTCTGTTCGGCCGTCCCGGAACCGGGAAGTACACGATCGGCAGCCTCGTCGCGCAGGCGACCGGCTTTCGCCTGATTCACAATCACGCAGTCGTCGATCTCGTCACCGCCCTATTTTCCTTCGGCAGTGCACCGTTCATCGAGCTGCGCGAGCGGTTGTGGCTCATGCTCGTCGATGCTGCGATCGAGGCCGGTGAGGATGTGATCCTCACCTTCGCACCGGAAGCGACGGTGACGGACGGCTTCCTCCCGGCACTCGCGTCGCGCGGCGGCCTGCACCTCATCGAGCTGCGTTGCTCGCGCGACGCGCTGGAGCAGAGGATCACGAACGACTCGCGGAAGAAGTTCGGGAAGCTGCAGAGCGTCGAGCTCTATCGCGAGCTCGATGGCGCCGGCGTGTTCGACACGCCGGTGATGCCGGAGGCCGAGCTGGTCATCGACACCGGACAGATGAGCGCGGAGGAAGCGGCGGACATCATCGCAAAACGGCTGTCGGAAATTTCGGACAGAGCGACGTCGACGAAGCGGCGGTTCTAGCGCCCCAGCACCATCGACGCGGTCTGCCTTGTGAGCAGCCGGTCGTGATCGAAGACGCTCGCCACCGCGGCGGCGCGGAGGCCGTCGGCGGAGATCTTCGACTCGAATTCGATGCGGTACGGAGTCGCGCGATCGATCTGCTTCTTCGACTCGCCGGGGCGCAGATCGATGTCGACGGAGCCGATCGTCCTGCGCGTACCAGCCTCGGTCACGAGCGCCGACGCGGTGTACGGAGTCGCGCGAACCGGAATCACGCCATTGACCATGCGCGGCCGTACTTCGATCCGCACTTCGAGAGGGCGGTCGGCCACCACGCTTTCGACTGCGGGAGCGGCGACGGCAAACGCGCAGAGAAGAAGGAGGATGTTCTTCATGTCCGGTTGGACGAACGGACAGGGCCGCCGGTTAGCGCGCCGTGCGAATGACGTCGCCGACGACTCCCGGCAGCGTCGCGACTTCGAACGGCTTGCGCAGAACTCCCGCAACTGCCTTCGCGTCGATGAACTGCAGCGACTCGTCCGTCGCCGCGGTCATGATCACCGTCGACTTGAGTAGCTCGGGCTTGCGCAGGATCAGATGCCGCAGCACGTCGAAGCCGCTCAGATGCGGCAGCATGAGATCGAGCAGAACGCAGTCGTAGTGACCGGTGAGCAGATGCTCGATGGCGACGCCGCCTTCTGCGATCGTCGTCACGTCGCAATCGCCGAGCACCCCTTCGATTCGCGCCGCGATGACCGGCTCGTCCTCGATCAGGAGCACGCTCGGTTTGCCGGGCGACTTCACCGGCAGCTTCGCCTCGGGCAGCGCGGCCGGCGGCTGCTTCGACGTCACGAATCGCGTCACGGCTGCAATCAGTTTGTCGCGCGTGAGCGGCTTGCAGATCCAGCCATCGGCATCCGACGCTTCGAACAACCGCCGCACGCGATCCTCGGCCAGCGCGGAGACGAGCACGATCGGGACGTGCTGGCGCGAGCGGATCAACGCGCCGAGGCGATGGCCGGGGATCTGCGGAAGCTCGATGTCGATGAGCACGAGATCGGGTGCCGACGACGCGAGCACATGCGCGAGATCCGAAACGCCGCTCGCCTCGAGCGTCGCAAAGCCCTCGCGCTGACAGAGCCTCGCCGCCTGCGCGCGAAACGACGCATTGTCATCGACGATGAGAATCGTGAGCATTGGACAGAGCTAGGGTAGCACCGTCAGGCAGCAGGCAGCAGGAGGCAGATTACGAAAGCAGTTGCCGGTGCCACGACGTCGCGGCCGTGCGCTCCCATCGTCCGCTGCGGATCTCGCCGAGGCGCTCGACGATGGTGTCGAAGACGACGGTGTGCATGTCGCCCCTCGCGCGAAAGTCGGCACGGGAGAGAGCATCGACATGGCCGTCGCCATGACGGACGAAGACGCGATCGGGATCGAGGATCTTCACGCCGAGCTCGGACTCGAGTTGCTTCAGTGTGCCGAACATCCGGTCGATCGAGCAGCCGGAGGTCTCGGCATCGTGATCGACGGCGATGACGAGAAAACTTCCTTCGATCAGATCGCGGGACGACGTGATGGGGACGTTGTGCGCAGCCCATTGCGCGAGAAAGCCGTCGATGCGCGACAGCATTTGAGCGCTTTTTCGTTCGTCGAGCGCGGGCGAGACGCCGAACACCCAGACGCGGGAGTCATCGGGCAGGTTGTTCATCGAGGTCTGAGGCATGGTTTACACTCCGGACCGTGAGCTTTGCACGGCTGATCGATCGATTCAAGCGCTGCACCGAAGAGAAAAAAGAGGAGCATGACCCGCTGCGTCTGGCAACCGCGGCCGTGCTCCTCGACATCGCATACGCGGACGGCACATTCACGCCGGCGGAAGACGGCAACATCGTCGACTACCTCCGCCGCACGTTCGAGCTCGACGACGAATCGGCGAAGGAGCTGATTGAAGCGGCGGCTGAGATCCGCGGGCGGACGATCGACTACTTCGCGATCACGAACTTCATCCGCAAGCAGATGCCGCTCGAACAGCGGATCGACATCGTGAAGACGATGTGGCGAATGGCTTACTCCGACGGCAAGCTCACGGACTATGAGAACTATCTCGTCCGCAAGCTCGCCGACCTCCTCGGCCTCGAACATCACGTCATGATCGAGGCGAAGGTGGAGGAGCTACGCAAGCTCGGATGACTCGGCGGCCGACGGCGATTCGTCGTCCGGCGTCTCTCCATTGAGCGTCTCGCCGTCGAGCGTCTCGCCATTGACCGTCTGACGCTTACGCTCCTCGCGCCGTTCACCTTTTCTTTGCTGCCGTTCCCGCTTGGCCTGCTCGCGCTGGCGCTTGACGTTGCTCATTCGAGGTTTGGGCATCGCGTCGGCTCTCTTTCAAAAAAAAAGGACAGGAGCGGTGCCCTGTCCTTTTGTTGTCATTGCGTTGTGAACGCTTGTTAGATGACCGTGACGTTCGATGCCTGAAGCCCTTTCGGACCGCGAGTCACATCGAACTCGACGGCTGCGCCCTCGGGGAGCGAGCGGAAGCCGCTGCCCTGAATCGCAGAGAAGTGAACGAAGAGGTCATCACCATTCTCGCTGGTGATGAAGCCGAAGCCCTTTGCGTCGTTGAACCACTTGACGGTACCGGATGTTCTCATTTGTGAATCTCCTTTCTGTGCTGCTGCCTTCGGAGATCAAACGAGTTCATCTTCGCGAGCTGGCAAATCACTTGATGACTGACGGAACCGGCGAACGCGCCGGCGAATTCCGGGATGCGCGATTTAGATCGGGACGACGTGAACCGTGCCGCGCTCATCGACGCGGTGAGGCGGAAGCCGGCTCGACCATAGCGATGCGGCGGCACTCTCGAGAACGAACTCGAACGCGCGCCCATGGGCCCGCAGCCGCAGGATCGCGCCATCCGCAATGCCGCCGGTGACGAGGTCCGATCCATACTCCACTTCGTCGATCTGTCCCATGTCGATCGTCGCATCGAGATCGGCGTTTTCATACGCGATCTGCGAGTCGCCGAGGGAGAGCACGACCGGGATGTGATTGGGCCCGTCGATCAACTGCGCACGCGACGCGAGAATCGAGATCGGGCCGCGGCGCGTCATGATCGCGAGGATCCGGTCGCTGGCGCGCAACCGCGCGTACCAAAAGCTGAGTGCCACCAACACGAGTGCGGTAGTGATGATCAGCAGGATGTTCATCGGGTCCTCCTCAATCCGCTTCGGCGATCTCGGACCAGGGGAGCGAACGAACCGCGAGCACCTGCGCGTCGAGCTGATCCTGCGTCGCAGTCTGGCCGAGCGTGCGCTGGACGTACATCATTTCCGTCGACACGAGCTTGCACGTCAGAAGCCGCGCCGCTGCTTTGCGAATGTTGGAGTCAGTCACCGCGACTCTCCCCTTCGCAGGTCGGCTCGTTGCGTTTGCTGGCATTGTCATCAGTTGCTCCCCGGGTCGTGCGCAGACGTACCGCATCACATGGCACTGCTGCGCTGGTCGAACCTTCAGTTGGCTAAGGTGGGTGGGCCCAGGGCGGAGGACTTAGTTCGACCGTGCTGGAGGCTGAGGAGCAATCCTCAACATGAGACAGTATACGCTGTCCGGCCCTACTCCGGGCCCTGCTCGACGAGCCAGCGGTCATCCGGCATGTCGCCGCGGCGCACCGAATCCTCGTAGTCCATCGTCAGAATGCGGATGGCGCGGCGGAGAGCTTCCATCTCCGATTCCGCGCCGCGATCGTCGTCGCGCAGCTCTCCCTCACGGGTTCGCATGAGCGCGGAGAGCTCGAATGTGAACGGCTTGACGGCCTTCTGGCTCTGGTAGATGCGAATCGTCACGTAACGCGACAACACGCCGATCTTCACGCGCACTTCGCGGATGAGCACGGCGCAGTCCGTGATGGTCGGAGATTGAATTCCGTTGAAGAGCTCGTCGTGCGCGGCCATACGTGTAGGAGAACATCATTCACGATTCGCGCCGCCGGCGCTTTTCAGGGCAAATCCGATCATCTTGTAGAGGAGCCGCGCGCCGACATTCGCATCCCACTCCGTTCCGCCGGGCGAGACTTCGCAGAGGTCGAGACCGATGATCCGCTTGTTCGCGCGAACGATCGCGCGCAGGAGGCCGATGGCCTCGTTCCACGAAAGACCGCCGGGAACGGGCGTTCCTGTCCCGGGACAGAGCGTCGGATCGAGACCATCGATGTCCCACGAGAGGTAGATCTCCGGCGGGAGCTGCGCGACGATCTCGTCGGCGATCGACGACCACGGCGCGCCATTCTCCTTCCGCACCGCGACGTCCGAATCGAAGTACGTGACGATGCGTCCCTTCGACGACTCGATGAAGGCGAGCTCCCCCTGCCCCACATCGCGCACGCCGGCCTGCACGAGTTTCGCCACGCCGTCGATTCGCGTCATCACGTTGTGGAAGATCGATGCATGCGACCAGGTGAAGCCCTCGTACGCGTCGCGCAGATCCGCATGGGCATCGAGATGCAGGATCCCCATTCCCGGATGCCGCTCCGCATACGCCTGAATCGCGCCGAAGGGCACGGAGTGATCGCCGCCGAGCACGACGGGCATCTTTCCCTGTTCGAGGAATCCGCGCGTCTTGTCGTAGACCCAGGTGTTGACGCGATCGCCGATCGCACTGACTCGATCGGCGAGCCTGCCCGTGCGGCGATTGACGACGCCGCCCTTCTCGATCACCGGCAGCGCCATCTCGCGCGCCTCATTGTTCCAGCGCGCGAGCTTGCGCGAGATCGGAAGCATCGCGATCCCGCGCTCATACGGCTTGCCTGTCTCGCGGTCGTAGAGATCGACCTGACGCGAGGCCTCGAGAATCGCCGCGGGGCCGCCCGAGGTGCCGCCGCCGTAGGAGGTCGTTGCTTCGAACGGCACGGGGATGATGACGACGTGCGCCTCTTCCGGAGTGAACGGCAGGCCGTAGATGCCGTCGCCGGTCGCAGGTGCATCAGGATCGAAGGTCATGGTGCGAGATTACGCGGTTACGGCACGCCGGCGAAAGAGTCAATCCATATCCATCGGATTGATGAGCGGCTTGTCGTCCTTCTCGGCGCGCTGCATCGCTTCCTTGAATTTCTCTTCGAGGATGCGCGCGCGGTCCTTCTGGCTCTCGAGCTGTTTTTCGAAACGCTTCGCCGCCTCGCTCTTCTGCGCCTCGAGCTTCGACACCATGGCGTCGAACGACTCCTTCGTCGCCTTCTCCTTCTGCTTGTGGAGAAGGATCTCGCCGGTGATGCGATCGACGATGATCAGCGTTTCGCAGCAGGGACAGGTGATTTCGAAGTTTGCGGCCATGCCGCCATTTTAGCCGCTCAGCGCCTGCCGCAGGTCCTCGATCAGATCATCGGGATGCTCGAGTCCCACCGAGAGCCGCAGCAGATTCTCGGGCGTCGTGCTCGCCGGCCCCTCGCTCGACGCGCGGTGCTCGATGAGGCTCTCGGTTCCTCCCAGCGATGTCGCGCTGACGAACAGCTTCGTCTTCGATACGACCTCGATCGCGGCCGCTCGCCCTTCGCGAACGCGGAACGACACCATGCCGCCAAACATCGACATCTGCTTTTTCGCGATTTCGTGTCCGGGATGCGATGCGAGGCCGGGATAGTGCGTCGCCTCGACGCGCGGATGCGCGGAGAGAAACTCCGCGACGCGCATCGCGTTTTCGCTGTGCACGCGCATGCGCACGGCGAGCGTGCGGATGCCGCGCAGCACGAGCCAGGAGTTGAACGGCGACGCGGTGGCGCCGAGGATCGAGCGGACGTGCTCGACGCGCTCGTGCAGTTCACCCTCGCTCGCGAAGATCACCGCGCCGCCGGCGACGTCGCTGTGACCGCCGAGGTACTTCGTCGTGGAGTGCATGACGAGATCGGCGCCTAGCTCGAGCGGACGCTGCAGCGCCGGAGTGGCGAACGTTCCATCGACCGCCAATCGAGCGCCGTGCTCATGCGCGAGCTCCGCCAGCGCGGCGAGATCGCAGATCTTCATCAGCGGATTCGACGGCGACTCGGCCCAGAGCAGCTTCGTCTCTCTGCGCATCGCGCGGCGCACCGCATCGAGATCGTTCATCGGCACGAGGTCGTGCGTAATTTGCCATTGCGGCATGAAGTCGCGCGCGATGATGCGCATCGCGTAATAGCTGTCGTCGGGAAGCAGCACGTGCGATCCCGGCGCGAGCGTCTGCAGAACCGAGGCAGCGGCGCCGATGCCCGACGCGAACGCCAGCGCGCGTGCGCCCGACTCGATCTCCGCCAGCGCCGACTCCAGCGCCGACTGGGTCGGATTCCCTTCGCGGATGTAGCTGTAGCCGTGCAGCGGAGTGGAATCGGGGGATCGCTCGAACGTCGTCGAAAGATGAATCGCAGGAGCCACGGATGAGGTGGCTTCATCAGGCTTCGCAGCAGCGTGAACGGCCCGGGTCTGAAAGTGCATGAGGGATAGTAACTGGATGAATGGGACCTATGGGACCTATGGGGAGAAGGCGTCCACCCATAGGTCCCATAGGTCCCATAGGTCCCATCGTCCCATCCCCCCTACTTGATTCATAATTCTCCGCGTCCTCATGCGCGCGTTCCTCATTCGCACCGGCCAGGTCGCACTGACGTTCGCGCTCTTCTCGCTCTGCAACGCGCTCGCGACTCAGTTCGAAATCGAGAACAGTGTCTCGATTCTCTTTCCCGCGACCGCGATCGCGATCCTCGCCTGCATGATGTTCGGCTGGTGGGCAGCGATCGGTGTCGTGCTCGGCACCATCGTGACGCCGTGGAGCCCGGAGATCAGTTTCACCACGCTGCTCACGAGCGGTTTGATCAGCGCCATCGAAGGCATGGTGCCGTGGGCGGTCTTCCGGTTCCGGCGCGATATCTCCTCCGATCTGCGCGACATGCGCTCGCTGATCGCCTTCCTGATTTTCGGATGCGTCGTGAACACCGCATTCAGCGCGATCGCAGGGAACGTGCTCATCCTCAAGCATCCCGCCGGTACGTACCTCGTCTGGCGCGAGGTCTATGTCTGGTGGATCGCTGACTTCACTGCGGCGCTTCTCCTGGCGATGCCGGCGCTGGCGTTCGGCCACGCGCTCTTCAGCCGCATCGGCAGCGACGCCTCGCGCGAACAGGCGGGGCAGCCGCGAACGATCACGAACGCGGTCCAGATCCTCGCCGTGATCCTTCTGCTCGGATTCGCGATGTCGTTCGCGATTCGCGTCTCGCTGCTCAACGGACTGGAAGCCGAACGGCTCGAGCAGCAGCGCGCATGGGCGAAAGCGACCGTCATCGTCAATCGCATCCACGACAATTTCCTCGGGATCGAGACGATCGACGAAAACGATCCGCGCCGCTCTGCGATGCTCGCGGCCGCGCGCCGCGTGAACGACGCGGAGTTCGCATCGCTCGAGCCCGCTCTCACCCACACGTCGCCGGAGCTCATGCAGGAAGTGCCCGAGGTCCGCTCGCTGACGCAGAAGTGGTTTGCCGGGCCGCAGGCGAACGCCTCGCAGGTCAGTGCGCGCATCCTGAAACTGCGGAGCGACATGGAAGCCGCGGACGGCAAGTCGTGGGCGGACTTCGGACGGAAGCGCGCGCGCATCATGACGGTGGTGGGCCTCGTCGACGGTTTCGTCTTCATGATTCTCGTGCTCGCGTCGCTGACGCTGATCGTCAACATCTCGAGGCCGTTCCATCAGGTGCGCGAGGCGATCAATGCGATGCGCGACGGACAGTCGGTCGATCCAGCAAAGATCGAGTCGGGCTACCTCGAGTTCCGCACGATCGCGGGGGCGCTCGCCGAGACGCAGGCCGAGCTGCTGCGGCGCGAAGGAGCGCTGCGGCTGCAGACCGAACGCGCACTGGCAGCCTCGCGGCACAAGAGCGATTTCCTCGCGAAGATGTCGCACGAGCTGCGCACGCCGCTCAACTCGATCATCGGTTTTTCCGACCTGCTCGCCGAGCAGGAGGAGACGATCGATCACGTGAAGCGGGTGAACTTCCTGGAGAACGTGTCGACGAGCGCCCGTCACCTGCTGCACCTCATCAACGATCTGCTCGATGTCTCGAAGATCGAGTCGGGAAAGATGAAGATGCACTTCGAAGACGTCGACCTGCGCAGATCGATCAGCAACACCGTGCGCTCGACCTCGCCCCTCTTCGTGCGCAAGCGGCAGCAGGTGGTGATTTCCGTGCCGGAAGAACCGATGCTCGTGCGCGCCGATCCGAGCCGCGTCGAGCAGATCCTGCTCAATCTCCTCTCCAACGCGAACAAGTACAGCGGAGAAGGAAAGCCGGTCTCGGTGATCAGCGAGAAGCTCGACGGGCGCTGGAGGATCGAGGTGCGCGATCGCGGCATCGGCATCAGCGATGAAGATCAGGCCCGGATCTTCGAGGACTTCGAACAGGTGTACACGCGCGGCCCCAACTCCACCGGCACCGGCCTCGGCCTCGCCCTGGTCAAGCGCTTCGCCGAGATGCAGGGCGGCGAAGTCGAGGTGAAGAGCAAGCTGGGCGAAGGCTCGACGTTCGCGATCACGTTGCCTGCGGTCTAGTGCTCTGTCCTCGAATTCGGCGCAATACCGCTGGTGGTGCTTGCGAGGCAAGATCAAGGAGCGAGGAGGAGGCGATGCGGGACATCGTTGACGACGAGCGACGCCGAGATTGCCT
>Ga0070741_10003419_pt1 | contig 39520 bp, 26 predicted proteins | sample Coa_R1_4_FD_66440 | JGI IMG/M metagenome (GOLD analysis project Ga0070741, IMG submission 66440) | Surface soil microbial communities from Centralia Pennsylvania, which are recovering from an underground coalmine fire - Coalmine... | ecosystem: Environmental > Terrestrial > Soil > Unclassified ...
TAAGGTTTCAAGCGGGCGTTCCGAGCTGTACGGCTGACGGGCCGATCAGCCATTCCTTTTTCAATCAATCTGAATATCCGCGCTTTGATGCCGCATGAGTGCGCCCGTTGTGTGCCTCTTTTGCGAGCCAAGGAGGAAATCTCTATGGCTCGCAAAGTTGGCCAAATCATTGCACGAGGCGACCGCAGATGGCTCATCCGGGTCTATTTGGGCCGCGATTCCGAAACCAAGAAGCGCAACTATCACAACCGAACGATTCACGGCAGTATGAGGGAAGCTCAGGCATATCTGACAAGAAAACTGAGAGAGCGTGACTTGGGCCGCGATCTGGAAGGGGCCAAGATAACGCTGAACGAATACCTTGATCGATGGCTTGAGACAGCCGCAGGACCGAGAGTACGGCCGAAAACGTTCCAAGATTATCAAGGCATGCTGTACCGGTACGTCCGACCCGTTCTCGGTGAGCGAGTTCTGGCCGCTCTGCGACCTCTAGATCTGCAGTCGGTGTATCAGCAGATGATCGAACGAGGCCTGTCCGCGCGCACCGTCCGTTACGCGCATGTGGTGCTCAAATGTGCGATGCAGCAGGCCGTGCGGTGGCGCTTGTTGCTCGAGAATCCGACTGATGGACTCAAGGTACCGCGGCAAGTTCGAAATGAAATGCGGTCTCTGACCATTGAACAGGCGAGGGCGTTGCTCAAGGCCGCAGAGGGCACAAAGTATGGGACGGTCCTTGCTGTGGCACTCACGACTGGTATGCGCCCGAGTGAATATCTGGGTCTTAAGTGGCAAGACATAGACTGGGCACGACAAACGGTCAGAGTTGTTCGAAGCATCCGCAGGCTGAATGGGGAATGGTGTTTCTCAGATACCAAGCGTTCGCGAAGTCGTCGTCCCATCAAGCTGCAGAGCTGGATAGTTTCGCTTCTTCGCGATCTGCAGACGAAAGCGAGTGCGCAGGATTTCTATCCAGAGGCCCGTGACTTGATCTTCACAACGCCGTCGGGACAACCAATCAGTGCCGACTATCTCGCCAAGCACTTCAGATCAATAATCGATCTTGTGGGCGTCCCACGATTGAGGCTCTATGACTTGCGCCATTCGGCGGCCACCATTGCGTTGGCAGCCGGAGTGTCGCCCAAAGTTGTTTCTGAGCAGCTAGGACACGCGAGCACGGCCTTTACGTTGGATACTTATGCTCACGTTCTCCACACATGCAGGACGAGGCTGCCGCAAGAGTAGAGGCAATCCTCTTGGGAGCGACGGCTTGACGACTCGCTAACGACTCCGTGGCACCCGATACGATCAACACGACGTAAGGGTTGACGCGTCGGGTGCACTTTAAAATGCCCGATCCCAAGATTCCCCTTGTACCGATGCCGACAATTGGGTTGATGGCGACAAGCCCGTTTATCGTTACCTATGTGGTGAAACTTCCCAGAAGCCGCCTTCCGGCCCGGAATAATTTCCGGCTTGCCCGTCATCCGCCCGGAAACTCGGTGTCTGCGCCATGCACGACCATCACTGCAGTTGTCTTAGCACTGTTACAATTCAGCAACTCTTCTGAGGAGCGTGGGATTGGGTCTTGCGCCGGGAACGCGACTAGGGCCATATGAGATCATCTCGCCGCTGGGTGCGGGCGGAATGGGCGAGGTCTATCGCGCGCGGGATTCCAAGCTCGGCCGCTCAGTTGCAATCAAAGTTCTGCCTCCCGATGTCGCAAGAGATCCGGAAAAATTAGATCGCTTTCAACGCGAAGCTAAGGTATTGGCCGCGCTCAACCATCCCAACATAGCCTCCATTTACGGCTTCGAGGATTCGACGAAGGCCGGACTGGTGATGGAACTGGTGGAAGGCCCAACTTTGGCGGACCGCATAGTCGCCCATCCCTTGCCGCTCGAAGAAGCTCTGATGGTTGCGAAAGAGATTTGCAATGCTCTCGAATATGCGCATGAGCAGGGGATCGTTCATCGCGATATTAAGCCGGCGAATATAAAGCTCACTGCTGATGGCTCGGTCAAACTTCTTGATTTCGGCTTGGCGAAAGCACTCGATAGCGTTGGCGTGAACACTGACATATCGAGTTCGCCGACTTTCACACACATGGCGACGCAGATTGGAGTGATCCTCGGCACTGCAGCCTACATGTCTCCCGAGCAGGCGAAGGGACGATTGGTGGATCGCCGGTCCGACATATGGTCTTTCGGCTGCGTGCTGTTCGAGATGCTCACGGGCAAAATGGCATTCAGCGGCGAGAGCGTGACCGATACTCTTGCCGAAATCATCAAGACCGAACCCAACTGGAACCTGCTGCCTGCGAACACGCCAAAAACGGTCCGGGCGCTCTTGCAGCGGTGCTTAAAGAAAGACTCGAAGCAGCGGCTTCAGGCCATCGGGGATGCGCGAATTACGATCGAAGAAGTGCTATCGGGCAAGGGCGAAGCTGAGGATGAAGACACCGCCAAAACCGAGATTAAAGGGTCGCGCAGATTCTCCTTCATTGGCTGGGTCGGGGGATTCATAGTGGGCGCTGCTCTTGTTGGCTTTGCTGCGTGGTGGATTACGCGATCCAGTTCAGCCCCCGCGATGCATTTCAGCGCGGTCACGAGCTTTGCGGGAGTGCAGGCACAGCCAGCGCTCTCTCCCGACGGAAGATCAGTCGCTTTTATTTCCAATCGCGAGGGACACTACAACATCTATGTTGGCCTTGTGCATGGCGGCGAGCCTGTGCAGATCACGCACGATGCCGCCATGAAATCTCGACCGATGTGGTCGCCGGACGGGAGCACGCTCGCCTACGCGCAACTCAATGAGTTCGGGATCTTTGACGTATGGGAGATCGCAGCGCTTGGAGGCTCGCCGCGCAAGGTGATCCTCAATGCGACAGATCCGGCATGGACGCCCGATGGACATTCGCTCATTTACGAGAACTATGCGGATGACCAGATTTGGGTATGCGGCAACTCCGGCGAAAATCCCCGCTTGCTGGTGCACATGGAACAAGGTGAAGTCCCAACCGAATTACGCATGTCTCCGGACGGCAAGATTATCGCAGTGGCAGTTCGACCAAGTATGGGAGGACCCACTGGCAAACTTGACGTTGCAGATATTAGCACCGGGAAGATACGACAACTCACAGAGTATAACGCGACAACGCTTTCGCCTGCTTGGTCGCCCGACAGCCGCTTCATCTATTTCGCATCGAGCCGGGGCGGCACACTGAATATCTGGAAAATAGGCGCGGACGGAAGTGGGCTGCGGCAGATCACAGCGGGCGCGGGCGATGATAGCGAGCTGGATGTCTCCAGTGATGGCAAGCGTCTCGTTTTTGCCACAATGCGTCTGAACATAGGGCTCTCGCAATTCAACACACAGCCCAAAGCAGGAGAACCGGCGATAAAGGTCCTCACGAGTGATCCCGCGCGTAACGAATTCGGGCCAGCGTATTCAGCTGATGGCACTCATCTTGCATTTTTTACGAACCTCAAGGGAGTGGAACACGAAAGCATTGGCATGGCGGACGCTAACGGGTCGAACGCGATGCAACTAGTAATGGATTCCCGCATCAACATTTTTCCACGCTGGTCGCCCGATGGGCACCACATCGTGTATCTCTCATTCGGTGATGGAGGACCTCGTTCAATAATCCAGGACCAAAATTATGATTATCGTAGTGTCGCGATTTCAGGAGGGGCCCCGCAAACGATTATCGGGGGCAGCTTCGGCACGCTTGATGTAGGCAGAGACGACCGGTTGCTTTATCAAAAAGATAGTGGCGAGGTGCGATCCTACGATCCGCGCGACGGAAAGGAGCAGACGCTCGGCAAAGTACCACAGGGTGCCTGGTTATTCCGCTGGTCTCCGGACGGTAAATCTGTTGCTTATCTGGTCAGCCCTTCGCGGGAAAATGATCCCGAGGCCGGAATTTGGGTCAATGATTTCAAAGCAGCGCCGCGGCAGGTTTTTAGCGGTTGGGCGTGCTGGTTCGCCGTGGATGCGAAGGGTGAAATTTTCATTGAAAAAGCCAGAGCCGACCTTACCGCAGAAGTGTGGAAGGTGAAGTGGGACGGCTTAGGCCTTTTGCAGATCGCTGGCACGCTCCCTCTTCTTTACAGTCCAAACTACCTTCACTCGAGGACCTGGAGCCAGTTTGATGTTTCTCCCGATGGTCTTCACATCGCCTTTCAAACGCATCAGGTCCTTCAGGAAAACATCGGAATCATTGACAACGTGCAGTAGTGCTTTCCCCCACACACTGCGATTCTTCCATCACAATCTTCTGCCATTCCTTGGTGGATGGTCGGCAATCCGGAAACTATGGCCAAGAACCCGACTTGTCCTGATTTTAACGCTGTTACCGGAAACTTGAGATTTAGCCAAAGTCACGTCTTCGGTTACGCGATAACCAGGAGTTACAAATTTATTTACCGGCAGAGTGCCAGTCGTATCGGCAAAAACGACACTGTCGGCTTTCGGCGTTTAAGCCAGAGCACAGCGTCCGGGGCACTTATTAAAGACATCTCGCTCTTGTGCTCGTCAAGAATGGATTCTCACAAGCCGACGTTTTCTGAATACTAATTTCGGAATTTCCAAGGTCGGATACGCGCTACAATTCCACTGCGATGGCACTTGCAGCGGGATCCAGGCTGGATTCTTATGAAATCCTTTCGCCGCTCGGGGCCGGCGGAATGGGCGAGGTGTATCGCGCCCGCGATACAGCGCTGAAGCGGGACGTCGCGATCAAGGTCCTACCGGAATACTGGTCTCGTGATCCCGAACGTCTGCGCCGCTTTCAATTGGAAGCCCAGGCTGTAGCAAGGCTCAATCATCCGAACATTATCTCGATATTCCAGGTCGCGCAGCACGATCATTCACCCTACATTGTCACCGAATTGCTGCATGGAGAAACGCTTCGTGGGCGGCTACATCATGGTCCAATGGGACTGCGCGAAATACTTGATATTGGCGCGAGTATCGCCGAGGCTCTGGCAGCCGCCCATACCGGCGGAGTCATACATCGCGACCTCAAACCGGAGAACATTTTTCTTACAAGAGATACCCGTGTAAAAGTGCTGGATTTCGGGCTGGCGAAGCTTGAAGCAGGCCAGGCTGGCACTCCGGAAGGTGATGCAGTTACCGTCGATCTGACCGTCCCGGGATATTTGCTGGGAACGGTCGGCTACATGTCGCCGGAGCAGGTTCGTGGAGAGGTGGTTGATGCTCGCACCGATATCTTTGCACTTGGGGTGATCCTCTACGAAATGATGACTGGACGCCACCCTTTCCACAGAGAAACGTCGGCTGAGACCATGACGGCGATCCTTAATGAAGATCCGCCGCCCATTTCGCAGCTGTCTTCCACCACGCAACCTGCATTGCAGCGCGTGATCAACCGCTGTTTGATGAAGAATCCTGAGCGGCGATTTCAGCACGCCTCGGACCTAGCTTTCGTCTTCGAAGCCATCTCGGAACCAGCCATTTCGTCTCCCGCGGCCTCGACTGAGCCTGTGGGGAAGAGATTTCTGCGCCTCGGAATTGTATCAACCGGAGCGGCCTTGCTAGGAATGCTTGCGATTGCACTGATGGCGTATTGGATGCGCGGGGAAGCTATGCCTACTGTCTCCAGCTACGTCCAGCTTACGAACGACGCGCGCGCCAAACAGTTAATCGCAACGGACGGTTCACGGATCTACCTGGTCTCAGGTAACGACCTCTCGCACACGCTCCGCCAGATATCGGTCTCCGGAGGTGAGTCGAAACTGATTCCGACGCCCTCCCCGAATATGGTCCCTTCGGACCTCTCAGCCGACGGAGCTGAACTGCTGATGGTGGAAGCGAGTGGCGATCCGCCGAGTGGGCCGCTCTGGGCGGTGTCCGTTCTTGGCGGCGCGCCGCGAAGATTGGGAGACACGCAGGGGAACGCGGCCACCTGGACGCGCGATGGTAAAGTTCTGGCTTACAGCAACGGAGGCGATTTGTTTCTGGCGAACGCGGATGGCAGTGAATCACGCAAACTGGTCAGTGTTAAAGGTGCGGTTGCCCTCCAGAATTTGGCCTGGTCGCCCGACCAGAGTCATTTGCGATTTGATGTCTGGGATTCTCCTGACCACCCAAGCGTGCTTTGGGAAGCTTCGCTAGATGGAAAGGAATCGGGTCCCTTACTCCCCAACTGGAATAAGGGCGGACAACGGGATTCTCACGGCCTTTGGACAACTGACGGAAAGTACTTCGTCTTTGCAGCGAGCGGACAAATATGGGCCTTGCCGCAGAAGGGAAATTTCTTTCGCAGACAAGCGAAGCCGGTTCAATTGACTTTCAGCCCCATGTCCTTGGGCTGGCCGCTGCCCAGCAAGGATGGAAAGAAGCTCTTCGTGGTCGGTCGAACGTTTCGTGGCGAACTGGTTAAATACGACTCAAGGTCCGGTCAATTCCTGCCATTTCTTGGGGGTATTTCAGCGGAGTACGTGGACTTTTCTAGGAACCGCGAGTGGGTGGCCTATGTTTCGTATCCAGAAGGTACGCTGTGGCGCAGCAGAGCAGACGGCGGCGACCGTCTGCAACTAACCTATCCGGGCGGCTACGCTGTGAATCCTCGCTGGTCGCCAGACGGCCGCACCATTGTCTTCTTTGAGCATTTTCCAGATCAATCGTCCAGAATCCTTGCAGTTTCGCGGGATGGGGGCAATGCTCAACGGTTGGTTCAAAACGACTCGCATCAACAATGGGATCCGAACTGGTCGCCAGACGGTAGGAAGATAGTTTTTGGCGGTGATTCGCTGAACGCTGCGTCGGCGATCTACATTCTCGATTTGGCTACCCGTCAGGTGTCGACTGTGCCTGGGTCGCAAGGGTTGTACTCGCCTCGCTGGTCGCCCGACGGCCAATACCTTGCCGCCATATCCGCCAACGACACGATTCTTCTGCTGTTCAGTTTTCGGTCGCAGAACTGGACCAAGCTTGCGACAGGCGCTGTCGGCTGGCCGAACTTCTCGAAGGATGGTCAGTACATTTATGCGCTGGCTGGACGAGGCACGAGTGCCGTGCTCAAAATCCGCCTCACCGACGGGAGGACCGAGCGCGTCGCAGACTTGAAGAACTTTGTCTCGACTGGCCACTTCAGCGACTCTTCGCTGGAGCTTACCCCAGATGATTCACCATTGCTCTTCCGCGACGCCGGAAGCTCAGATATATACGTTTTCGATTGGCAAGCGCCTTAGGCACCCGGATTCCATACTCAACCCGAATTCCTTTAACGGCTACAGACGTTACCGATGCAAATGGTTAATGCTCAATGCCGTGGTGCCTTCCAACTCAGCCAGTTCGCGGATAGTCGGCAATCCGGAGACTGGCGAGAAAGCACGCTTCGAGGACATTAGTCCTGTGAAGTCGGCTTCGGAGAAGTGACCCCGACTGACATTCCATCAGCCGTCTAGCGCCCGAGACCCGGTGTTTTCCGGGATCAGTGTGCCAACGGTGTGCTCAGAACCTGGAGGGACTTTTCGACTAAAGGGCCGCTATCTTTTGCAGTCGCTCGAGCAATATCGAGACGCGAGCCTGACTCGCTTGGTCAGGAAGCAGGTAACCGGGTAATGCATCGAGAAACTGCGGCGTGGCAAGCAGCTTCCCGAATTCTGCGCCGATGTATGCGCGAACGTCCTCCGGCCCAGAGCGGATTTCTTCGGCTAGTTCTGGCCGTCCATCCACGACGGCCATTAGATCTTCGAGATCGTGACTCGATTGATAGTCATGCTTACCTCGACCGGTAAATGCCTCCAACTTCGTCGCGCAGAAGTAAACTGCCGTTACCACTCGAACGCGCAGGTCCGGTTCCAGTTCGTCTACGACGGCGGAATCCATGGCCGGCTTGTACCAGCGGTTGGAAAACCCCAGGATCTCCTCGTCGAGCGGCATGACGTCCAAAATCGTCTTCTTTAACCGCCATCGGCAAATCGGAGCTCCTTCACTGACATCCTCCGAGAAGCCGCACCGCCGCAGCCGTTCCGAGAAATCAGCGTACGCGGCGTATGAGCTGATCTCGGCAATAGCATCGACATCGTAGGTGGGGCGGACCTCGGCGGCCGCTTTGTCCGTGATGAGAAGCGCTGTTGTGCTGCCTCCGACAAAGACCAATTCGCCAAGGAGTGGCTTGAGAAGTCGGGCTGCCTCAGCGAGCAGTTCGAGATTGTGCTTTGACATTTTCTGTGTGCAGTCTGCTTAGCAGCTCTTTCTCTGCGATCTTACGCTCACGTGCTCGCCCATCCCTGATGGCGTCCACCAAGGCGAGCAACTGGTAGAGAATGGGATCGCGGAGCGCGGCTGCGGGAGCGGTCCTATATAAAGGTTCGAGAGCTATACCGCGGGTTTCCCCGTCTCGCCATGGCCATACAGGAGGAAGCTCATCGCCTGAGGCAATTTCATCCTTCAGCGGGGGAGCGGCAAACGAGGTTGGCAATCCGCGCGTCACCTGTCCATGTTCCGCGGGAAATGCATATTTCACTCCATGTAGGAGGAATTCTTCGAGAGCTGAGAGATTCGGTTTTTCTTGCATCTCAGGGCCATGCAAGAGCCGGGCTTGCTGAAGACGCTTGATGGCAGCATGAATCTCAGAGGGGCTCATGTTGAGATCCGCCGCGATGATAGACATGGGCGGCCGCTTGCGTTCATAGGTGCAGAGTTTCAGAACGACCATTATGTCTTGAGGCTTTAAAGGCATGCCTTATTCTACATTCGCGATTCGCGAATAGCGAATGAAATATTAAACAGTTGATAATTAATGGCTTACGGCCGATCAGCCCATTCCTCCGCAATCGGTTGACGAGTGACGACATCTGCACCCACCCTGCGTGCGAGGAGTGTGCCTTTTCCCTCAGATTGGCCAATCAAGGTCGCCCAATTGTTCACGACTGATGCTCCCATGTCTCTTGAGAGCCGAGTCAAACCGTTCCGAGAGCCACGCCGCTGCCTCGGGCGTTAGCCGCACCGCACCCTGCTGCAGATAAGCGCGGTTTGGGTCGGTGTTTCCGTAACCGGTAGCAGCATTGCGCTTCGTGGTCACGAATGAATTAACCCCTAAAGCGCCCTTTAGGTCAGTTAATGAGATGCCATTCTGGAGGATCCCTGCTACGAAAACAGGATCTTCAATCCTGATGTAATAGGGCCAGTGATGCTTCCATGGGCGACGAGTAATGTCTGCCGCAGTGGCATCATCGCGTCCCGCAACGTGTGCTGATGCGGTACCTCGTCCATAAACGACAATATCGCTCGGGTTGGCGACAAGTCGTGAAATAAACATCGTAGCGCCGTCACGCACTGCGCTCGGTCGCCTGGAATAAGTGAGCGCCCAGTGCGACCCGGAACGATCTACTTCATCCCTTACTGGAAGTGATGCGGGAGCCCGATTTTCCGATTCGCCGAAGAACTTAACAAAAGCCTGCCCTCCGCCCGGCAATTCATCTTCTAGTGTGGGATCAACTTCATCCTCCGCTTCGGGCCAAACCCTCACCCCTTCATCGCCAAGTTTTTGATAGGCATTTCCCAAAGAGCCTGCACGTCGCAGCTGTCCGTCCCATCCATCAATTCGGTCTAGCGTTAGGTCAATACCCGCCCGATGCCAAAGACCGTTGAAGTACTGACGACATTTCCATAGGATTCCTGCGTCACGCGAAATAAAACCAAACTCATGGTTATCGTGTAGTCCCTTGTCGGTGAGATTGGCTGAAGTTGAGATTGCACAATCGCCAAGGATGTAGAGTTTTGCGTGCAACCCTTTCACCCCTCTGATCTGGCCGCCTTTGCTGATTAGTAGCCGAAGCGCCTCCGTATCACTGACTCCACACGCGAAGTCATCAAGGTTGAACCTCGTTACAACCCGAAGCACCTGTGGCTTGCCAACCTGAAGAAGCAGCTCTACAGGACGTTTCTGAATGAAGGGACACACGATGCAAAGGTCAGAGTGATCGTGACTGACGGCTTTGCGGATTTCGGCCTCCCAGCCTTGGTCCACAAGTTGGAAATCCATTTGCCTGTTTCCCCCCGCGCCTTAAGATATGACTTAAGGATCGGAATCAGCGGTACATTAAGCCACAGCCCATTTGAGCCCTTGGCTAGCGTAATTCAGCATCAAGTCGAACACGTCATTGCATTTGGTTGTGAAAAGGGCACGGTCGTAGCTTTTCGGGAGGTGTTTATCCAGGACCGACTCGACAGCTGATCGCACACGGCCCTTGGACTGACCGTCCTTATACCAGTCCGTGACCAGTACGTTGGGGCTCTCTTCGCGCAGACGTTGAAGAAGGGATTTTGCAGCGAGCCTGACCATTTGGGTTTCTTCTTTGGTCATCTTCTCCTTTTTCAGGAGATCAAACAATTCGAGTTCGTCACTCGTCAGACCATCGCGGATGTGACGTTCTGACTCTTCTTTGAGATCCTTGGTGAACTTGACGAGTTCCTCGAAGTAATTGTCTGCCGAAGAACTCCCGGCGTTGTATTCGTCGATAATTCGTTGAAGTCGAGTTGCGAACTCAGTGCGCGTGGAGTTTTCTTCCAGCATCAGTTCGAGTTTGTGGGTAATGAACGCGCGTAAATCTGCGATCTCTAGATTCTTGTACTTCGACTGCTGGAAGTCTTCTTTGAGCTTCTCAAAGTTGATCTTGCTCAAGTCCCAGGTCTTTCCGGATTGCGTGATGCGGAATTCCGGCCCACCATCCTTGAGCGGTCCATCTACGACAACGCTCTGATCCAGAAGTTCGCCAATTTTCACCCCTACCGCATCAAGATCCTTTTGCTCAACCACAGCGTCCATAACGCCACGTAAGAACTGAAACGCCGCCACCGAGCGCACGATCGGATTGCCAATTATTTCGGGCTTACAAGCTTCGTACAAGGAACTAATCGTATTTTCGTAAACGGCGAAACCTTTTCGCCATTCGTCCTTAGTCAGAAGCTTGTTTGCGTATTCATCAAAAGCATCCACATTCTTAAATACATCTTTGTTTTGCAGCAGTGTCGTGATGTTTATGCCTAACCCCCCGCAGTACCCGACGCCTTCCTCGATAGCATTGTCGAGGAGTTTGAATAATTCCGTCTTCTCCTGTACTGGAAGACTCTCCTGCCCTTCCTGTCCCTGCGCATAGTCTTTTAGTGCTTTGCGCATATTTCGGAAAACGTTGTAGTAATCGATGATCTCGCCGTTCCTCTTTTCGACTCCGTTGACCTTCCACGAGGTTACCCGATTCGCACGAGCGATAGTCTGCATCAACGTGTGGTCTTTCATCGGTTTGTCGAGGTAAAGTGTCGACACAGTCGGCGCGTCGAACCCCGTAAGCCACATGGCACATACGAAGACCAGTTGAAGTTTGTCGCCAGAATCTTTGAAGTTGTACTCCACGTCATGGCCGTGTTCGTCCAGCTTGTTCATGCGCTCGCGATGGGGTTTGATGTTGAGTTTCTGTTGGGCGAATTTCTTCTCCTCATCTCCTTCTTCGCTTACGATTACAGCCATTTCCAGAGACCGCATGTAGTCCAGGCGCTTTTCCTGTCGAGCCCTCTCATCGGGATCTTTTGACTTCCTGATCTCACCGAGAAGGTTTTTGATTTGTTCCTTCCACAGGCGCTGAACTTTGTCGTACGTCTTCACGGCCGTAAACTTGTCGAGCGACACCACCATCCCCTTACCGAGGTACCCGCGTCGTGGAAAGTGGTACACGATATCCCTTGCGATAGTCTCAAGCCGGTCCTCGCGTTTGATGACTTCGATTTCCTTGGCGAAGCGGTTCTCCAATTTGCTTTGTTGCGCATCATCGAGATTCTCATCCTCGACGATGTTGGCAAGATCGTCGTCGAGGTCCTCATTCTGGATGAGCACTTGCGGAACACGCTTTTCATAGAACAAGGGTACTGTTGCGCCGTCATCCATCGACTGCTGAAAGTTGTATTCCGAGACATAGTCGCCAAACCATTGGTTGGTCTTACGTTCACGGCCGAGTAAGGGAGTGCCCGTAAAAGCCAGGTATTGCGCATTCTTCAGACCCGCGCGCATGTTCTCGGCGAGAGTTCGGTATTGGGTGCGGTGCGCCTCATCCACCATCACGATGATGTCTTTGCGTGGCGATAATTCCGGATATGCCTGGCCTGCCGGCCAGCCAAACTTCTGGATGAGGGTGAAAACGAGCCGCTTGTTCTGACCGAGGAACTTTCGCATCTCCTCGCTGTCCTTGGGCTGGGCTGCTTGTTGTTCTGTAACTGTGCCGGTATGGAGAAAATTGCGATAGATCTGTCCGTCCAAATCATCGCGGTCGGTCACAACTACGAAACTGAAATTGCCCGTTTCCTTACGGAAGATCTTACGGACATAGAAGATCATCGAGAAACTTTTTCCCGAGCCCTGCGTGTGCCAGAAGACACCAAGTTTTCCCTTCAGTTCCTCTCGACGACGGAACCTTTCATATGCCCGGTTTACGCCAATAAACTGATGATTTTGAGCGATGATCTTCTGCTTGCCCTGGTAATAGAGAATGAAGTTTTCGATGTAGTCCAGTAGTCGAGACGGAGCTAATAAACCAGCTATGAGCGCTTCCAGACTCGTACCCTGGCGTTCGATTTCCTTGCGATTAACCTTCTCCTTCTCGTCCTCGACACGAAGCCAGTTGAAGAAATGCTCCCATTCGCCGCTGATGCTACCTACCTTGGTCTCAATCGCATTTGAGAGCACGCAAAAGGCGTTTGTTAGGAAAAGCTGCGGGATTTCGTGTTTGTAGCTGGTGAGGTTATCGTCGAACGCAGTTTTCAGTTTGACGTTCGAGTCCTTCAATTCGATAAAGACCAAAGGGATTCCGTTAACATAGATCAGCACATCAGGGCGTCGGAATCCGCGCTCTCCTTTCACCCAGAGCTGTGTGACAGCTAGATAGCGATTCTCTTGCGGTTGGCTGAAGTCAATTACCTTTACCCGCTCCTTCTGTTTCTCGCCTTTGGGGTTGTCGTATTCCACTGGAATGCCGTCACGCATCATGCGATAGACTTCTTCATTGGCCGCAACCAGCGACAGAGCCTGGCGCCGGTCCAATAGTTTCTCTAATGCACCGTCAATTGCCTTGGCAGGAATGTGCAGATTCAGTCGGACCGCAGCCTCCTTAAGTCGATCCACGAGGATGACTTCTCGCTTGCCGCTGCGACCAGAACGGTCATTCAAGTCCTCTGGATTCTCCGTGTGACAATTGAGTGAGTCGAATCGGTACAGCGACTGGAGCTTGTGAACGAGCGCCCGCTCAATCTGATCTTCGGAGATGAAATTAGGCATGGGCAGTCAGCCTCGAGTCGGCTCCCGATTCTTCCGCCATGCTCGCTGGAAAATGGATATCGATATTCTTGAGAGAAAGCTTGCCAGAGATAAGGCGAGGGAGAATCTGATCACGAACTGAAATCAAGTTCTCATTCTGACGGACTAAGATTTGCTTCATCTCAAAGTGGGCGTCTGCAATTCTGGCAAACTCCAGGATTAAGGCGTTCGGAGGGAGGGAAAGCTCATTCGAGTAAGCTTGCCCGCGATTCAAACCTGGGACGGCTGCATCGTTGTTGATGAAGTTCATCGAGCGTAGGAGAAAATACAAAAAGGTATTCGGAAAGTCTGACTTCACGAAATAGACTGTATCGATTGGGAAAAAGCCGCGATCAGCAAAAAATACGCTGCCCACATTTCCTTTTCTTCCCACAATGAGGCCGGGACCCTTGACCAATGCTTCGTTGTGCGAGCCCACAACACCACTGGAACCGTAAACATGAAAGTCGCCCGGAACCCGGTCGGCTTCTTTCAGCGCCTTACCGTAACAAAGCTCCAATACAGACCCCAGTCGTCTTTGTTCCCATCGGGCAGGCGCGCCTTTCGCGAAAGTGACCTTGTCGTGGCCCGGAAAGCGAAAGCGAACGAACCATTCACGGTAGACATTCTCAGCCAGCGCCTCCAACAGCGTAATCCGCCGCCTGTTATTTTCAATGAGTTCGTCATACGCTGACAGAACTGCGGCAATTTTCTTCTGCAGCTTTACACACGGATACACAGCCGTGAACTTCTTGAGTTCGCTTACGGCCATTCGAACTTGATTAGCACTTCCGCGTGCTCGTGATTCTATGTGGTGCCTGAAGAGTACAGTCTGCGAAAGATAGAAGAGATAACGCTGATTGCACAACTCTGGATTCTTGCTCCTTAGGCAGACAGCATTTTGATTCAGAAATGATCCAGAGTACTCCGGGGGAATACGGGAGGTCCTTCCCACTACCGATCCCGGCTGCGTTGGATGCGAGCCAACGGTAGCAACAACAACGTCATCCGTTTTGAGCTCGTGCTTTTTGTATTTTTCGTACTTCGAGAGCGGCAGAAAGTTGTCGTCGTTGCGAGGAACAATTCGGCCGTCCTCCATGTTCGACACTTTTACTACGCGGATTCCCGCGTCTACATACTCGTCCTCGGACCAGGGGCCCCCATTGATAAAGTCGCAAATCTCTCGTAGCGCCAACTCCATCGTCTATTCTCCCGTTAGCGCCGCAGTGTTCTTCTGGACGACAGCTGCAATAGAAGTTGCTTGAGTGTTCAAGTCGATAAGTTCATCTTGGGCCCTAATGAGGTCGGACACGAATTCTTCCTCCGTTTTTCCGTCCTCTTCAATCACCACGCCAACGTAGCGACCGGGGTTTAGTGAATACTCCTGCCCCTTGACGTCCGCAGGGCTGGCAAGTTTGCACAGCCCGGTCACGTCCTCGTACTCTGCCTTGGGGAAGCGCTCCTGCAACCACCGGATATAGAGGTAGAACATCTCGGCGTTCTTTGTTTCTCTATGTAGTTCCTCCAGAGCAGTCTTAAGGGCCTTCGTCTTGCGATCTGTAGCAACTCGCCGTCCTTCAATCCGCGCCTGGTCCGCCCGCTGCTTTTCGTGCTGACGCACCGTTTTGTCCAACTGCTTTAGACCCTCATGCAAAGCGGCAAAGAATAGATCAAAGGCTTCGCGCAGCTGGTGCTGTGCTTGGTTTCTCTGATACACAGCCCTTTCGCGATTATGTTTCTCTCTGTATTGCACGTAACGCGTTTCGAGTTTGGTGAGGCCCGCCCATTGCTTCACGAGTCCGGCCACGGCCTCCTTCCCGGCGGAGTCATCTAGCACCTCAATCAATTGCGCTGATACCGGTTCGACGCGGCTCTTGTTTTCGACCAGACGCTCCATGCCTGACGCGAAGTAGAGGTCAACGAGCTGCACGAACTTGTCCCGGCGGCCTTTGTGAAGCTGGCTGATGATGGCGATGCTCTGGATCTGCTCTTCGGAGAACTCACGGTGGGCGCGATCAATCTGAGTAAAGATGTTGCGAGCATTAATGAAGAGGATGTCCTCATCAGCTTTGGCTTTGTCGAAATACCAGAGTGTGGCCGGCAGGGTGACGGTGTAAAACATGTTCGAAGGCAGCGTCAGCACGGCGGAGATGAGATTCTCCTCAATCAATTTCTGGCGAATAGCAGCTTCCGAATGGCGTGCGTCGGAAGCAGAGTTGGCCATTACGAGTGCAGCGCGACCTTTCGGCTTCAGAGAGGTTGCAAAGAGATTGATCCATAGGTAATTAGCGTTCGGAACAGTTTCTTTCCCCTTGTCCTTCTTCTTTGCTTTCGTCTTCTTCCGGGGAATGCCATAAGTGTTGAATCGCTTGTCCTTCTCGACAAGGCTCAGGCTTACGTCGTCCACGTTGAAGGGGGGATTTGCCAGGACGTAGTCGAATGCCCCGAAGCTGCCAAAGGCATCGTCATAATAACTATTGGCCTTTTTAACGTCCCCGCGCAGCCCGTTGACCGCGAGGTTCATCTTTGCCAAGTTAACGGTCTCTTGGGTCTTCTCCTGACCGTAGACGTAAACGTCGCTGGCCACGTCCTTGAGTTCCTTGCGATGTTCTTCGATGAAATGCGCCGACTGTACGAACATACCGCCTGATCCGCACGCAGGGTCGAAAACCTTACCTCCGTGTGGTTCGATCATCTCAACCATTAAGCGCACGACTGAACGTGGGGTAAAGAACTCACCACCTTTCGATCCTTCGCTCCGGGCAAACTCGGCAAGAAAATATTCATAGATCTGGCCGAAAAGATCACCGGTGAGGTCGGCCGGAATATTGGCAAAGTTCTTGAGAAGTTGGTTTGGAATCGTCCGAGTCTTTTCGTCACGGGTGAGCCGGAAGTACTCATCCTTCGGAAGTGACCCTTCCAGTTCAGGTTTGTATTCTTCGATCGCCTTCATCGCTTCTTTGAGCGCCTTAGCGATGTCCTTCTCCTCAGGAAGGTTTAGCAGATGGTCGTAGCGAGCGTGGTCAGGCAGATAGAATCCGCATTTTTCTATAGCAATCGCGGAAATCTTTTTCTCGCGCCTGGTTCCTTTAAGCTTCTGGTATTCAGCAAGGATTTCGGCCTCGTGGCGACGGTAGTTATTGTCCGCAAATTTGAGGAAGATCAGGCCGAGCACCGGCGTGGAATATTCGAAGGATTTTAGATCCGAATTGGCACGGAGATTGTCCGCGGCACTCCACAAGTCGGCTTCGAGCTGTTTTAATTGATCGCGGGTCATACACCTAGGGGGAACGCTGAATTCTATTCTTTAGGTCCGGCAAATTCTAGGACTTGAACACATCGGGGTTTCAAATTTTGCACCCCCGGTTCTGCATTCTTTTGTTCTTGGACTCAAGGGACTGCGCGGCCCGATAGGGCCACCTATCAATGAGCTCGTACAACCATCGACTTCGTTCAATCTGGGGTTGGCTGCCAAGAATCAAGGCTGAGGCGGCGATAGCGGGGCAGAACCGCCGCCCGCTACTGGATCGGGATTCGCCAGTTGAAAACCTTGAGGTGCTTGCTTCTCTACCCCGCAGATAAAGTTCATCTTGGCACGGAAAGCCTCGCGTGCTTTCTTGGATTTAGGGTTACGTAATTCATCGGCGTATTGACGTATAACAGTCTTCAGTTCCTGGTGAAAGGGCTTAGAATTCACGATCAACCCCTTGTTGCCCTTCGTGTACGCAATCATTGGCAGCGTGGAGGTCCGTTTCACCCGCGAATTCTTTGCCTCCGTTTGGTGAAGCAAGCCACACCGAATCTGCTTGTAGAACATCTTGGCCTTGTCTTTGTCGAAATGTTTCTTGAATGAAGTACTTGTCAGGAAGGCGACAAAGTACTCTCCTATCTTCGTGCGTGGCGTCTTCTCCTTCCCTTGCCGAAATTGCTCCAGTGTCTCAATTAACGTGCAATCAAGTGCCAACACCGCAAATCCGCTTGTACGATGTTTAATAATTCTGTCAATGTGAATGAGGTAACGTGTTTCGATTCTGTCGAGAAAGATATCAATGGCCTTCTGCCATTCATCCTCTGTCCTGAAAGTCAGTGACTTCCAATCCTCCACTGTATAGTTTCGGGAAATGAGCATGCGGCTAGCGATTGTAGCAAGTATCGAGTGTCTTCTTGAAAGCGGTGACGTGCGATCGCCACCTCTCTTGCGCTGAACGAATCGCGCGCGAGTCGGTGTTGATGCTTTTGAGCGATTAACTTGAGGGTTAAACGGTGCTGTGAGGCTGTTAGTCTTCCGTCAACAGAGGCGCGTGAAACAGATGTTAGCCCTTGACCGATGTCTTCAACAATGGAGATATCTCGGCTTTCACGCTCGCGTATTCTGATTCCTGTAGCAAATGGTACTTGTCCGTCAATTCGATGAGTTTTCCGCCAATGTCTACGTCCATCGTTTTTTCGACAGACAGTATCATTTGAGTGTCTTTTGGCTGTCGCTCGGTGATGAATTTCAACATGACTTGAAGGCTGTGGTCGTCCTGCGCTTGCTGGTTTGGGGAATCTATGACGATGGGGCAAACGGTGGACGGAGAGTAAGCAGCTGCGAGCTCCCAGATGGCAAAGTAATAGGCTAGCAGTGTGCGGGGTAACAAGGAGCCTATCTCTCGGATTGTGGGCGCAATATTGCTGTAAGCGTCTTCATTGAGAGGATTCACCTCCAACTGATGCAGGTTTCGTCTGAGTAGCTCGCGATACTCGCCCATTACCTTCTCTTGCGTCGTACGGAGCGAAACTTTGTGATCCTTCAAGGCTTGGCTCGCCTCGGTCTGTTCTGCGGCGATACCAGCTCGTTCTTGCTCGGCAGATGCGAGTTGATCGCGCAGCAGGTTGGAGGCCGACTTCCTGCCTTCGCTTTCAATAATCATGTCTAACGTAACTTCATTCTGCTTTTCTGCCAGGATGCCCTGGATTTTGTTGGCCTGAGTTTGGCTGAGGCGGAATTTTGCATAGACATCGGCGATCTCGCCGTCCAGCCTTGCAATATCGCCTTGGATTTGATTGATGAAAGTCGCAACGCGATCCTCGTCCTTCGCAATGGCGAACCGCACCGCAAAGTCATTAGTGTATTCGTTTCCACACGTAGGACAGCCGATTTCATCGGTCGGCAATTCATTCAGAAAAGTGAGGTCAGCAGATATTTCCCCCAAGGCTCGTTTGGCTATTTCTAGTCGACTTTGGTGTAGTGCCCGCTGTCCGTTGAGATACGAAAGCTCTTCTTTGATCTTGTTTTCTTGGGCGAGTAGAAGTTCGCTCTCTCGCAGCAGTCGACCAATGTGTTCTTCGAAGGCGACGGGATTGAAGTCAAAGGCGATGGATTTGGCGTCCTGCTCGAGAGTCTTGATTACACCGAGGAGACTCGAAACCTTCTGCGCTAATACATTCAAGTCGCGTGAAAGATTCAGCGAAGCGGCTTGCAGTTCGTAAAAACGGTTATCACGGATGCCAGTGTGATATTCCGCGACTGGCGTCTTCCATTGAGTGAATTGCTGGAGTTTGCTAAACCCTGACCACGGATTTTGCCAACTCGCATCCTGATCCACGTAGTAGGGGACATATAAAAAGGCGGGAGGGGGGACTTTAGCCGTATCCTCACGAGATGGCAGAACGAGCTTGAAGTCAAAAAGTTGGGCAAGCTGCGGCCCAAGGCCCAACGTGACGCTGGTGTGGCCTCCTAGGAACTGCCCGGAACCTGTAAAAACGAGGAATACGTTGCTATCGCGCAGAACCATGAAGTCCTGGCCGTCGACGGAGAACTTCAGGAGGGTCGAAACATCAGCATTCGTCCACCGCGGATGTTGCTTTGCCGGTTCGGCACCGATAGCGTAGTAGATAGACTTAACCAGCGACGACTTACCGGTCTGGTTGGTGCCCAGAATCACTGTTTTCGTCTTGTCGAACGTGATCCTGCGCGCCCTCTTCTCCATCTCCGATATCAGACTTATTTCGGATATTGTTAAGTGCTTCATCGCGTTTCTTGTTCCGCAGATTACGAGCCAGAATGCGGATGTTATCAATGCTCATATAAATAGATCAAAATGCACGCTTTAATGTAGATTTCGCTGTAAGCCCATTCTGAACGTAGACGTTGCTTTACTTCTGCAAGGGCCACATCCATCGCTTCGGCAAGTTTCGATTCGCCCTTGACCTTCTCCGCTGCGGCACTTACATATTCCCAAAATCTTAGATGAACCGCATCACGTTTATAAAATCGATCGAGGAGAGCATCATTCCACGCGTTTTGTAGCTGGCGGACCGTTCCGAATGGAATACTCTCGGTATTGAGGCGGGAGTAGACCAATGACCAATTCGGCTCATCCGCCGCTATGCCGCAAGTTTGCAAGATCTCGTCGAACCGGGAACGGCTGATGGATTTTTTTGACAGGAAATCGGCGTAGGTGTCGCACTGCTCACGGTTATTGTTCCGCGCCGTAATTTCGCTCATCAAGGCCCGATAGGCCGGTGAGAGGGGGTAATTCGTGCCGGGAAAGAGCGCCTCCATAGCGGCATTGAGTTTGCCTTTTGCATGGGTCACATGATCTTCCAAAGAAAGGTCGCTAACGTGAAATTCGAAAATCTTCGAAATGGAGGGCGGATTATCTGGCGCGAATTCATTGACGAGAGCATCGAGCATTACCTGCCGGGATTTTTGCTCGATTTGTTCGAAACGAATGTTCTTCGCCGTAACTCCCTTGGTTCCATCTTCAAGGGATACACTCAGGGGGGCGTTAGAGACCACCTGCAAAAGGGTCACGTGGTCGGGAAACTGACGGACGAGTTCACAGAGCTTTCTTAGGATCGAGGGTAGATTGCCAGTCTTACCAGGTGACTGTTTGGTAAGAGCAGCTATGGTCCAATTGCCTGAGGACTTAGTTTTGATCTGAAAGCCCTGAATGGTGTCGGGTTCCTCCTCAGAATCAAGGACCGTCACATCCTCGTGGTGGTCAAAAGTCATAACATAATCTGCGTCCGTTTGATGAAGCTCTAGCAGGCGGCAGAGCGCCCAATTGTGCTGGTATTCGAAACGGTCGGAGGCCAGAGCCCCTGACGTATCGCGGGGCATCTGATGAATGAGTAATTCTCTTAGACTCATGTAGACGAGGCGGTGCGGTAAAGAGGCTAACACGTCCATGCGCACATAGCTATGCAATTTGCCGTTGGTTCGCTTTGACGAAACATAGATATTGCCTACGCGTTCGGGAAGCCTTTCAACAACAGCAGATTACCGGGAATTGAAGCCTGGACTTGGGAAATTGGAATCGTTCAGTTGACAATAAGTACCTCCGACACTCCTAAGTCAATTTTCAATACGGCCCACGTTGTCGGCTGAGTGAGTCACGACTTACTGTCAGTCAGCCTCATTGTCGGATGCCAGACTTCGCATGCCTATTTGACCTTCAGACGTTGGTCCACCATTCGTCGGTGCATTTCAATGTGGCTTGTTACGAAAACGGAACAAAAAACTTTACTAACACCTGTGCCTTAAGAACTGTGGTATAAGGCTACACTCTTCGGCATCTCCTACTCGCTGAAGAGATGGAGGTATTTCTGGCCGACATATCAATGCTCGCGTCCGCCGTGTCCCTCGCCTTACCCTCAATGAATTTCAGAACTTCCTTCATATTACCCCGTTCGCGAAAACTCCTTTTCGTTGCCGCAGCATTTCTCTGTTGGACGCTTACTCCCACGCTGGCAGCACTGCCGGAAAAAAGTCCTAAACACGCACCGGACGGAAACAAACCGCGTCACTCTCTCGAGCTTCCGAGAATTGGCTACGACGAAAACCGACATTTCATGCTTGATGCTGGTGTTCACACTGAACTGAAAGGCGCAACGCTGGACAAGTCTGACTGTACGAAGGATACGACCGACGAACTAAGACCCAAGTTCGGAAAAAAGATTAAATTCCCATACAAGTCATACCACCCTAGCAGCAACCGCCCGTGCACCGCCCTCGATTTCCACCGGCCTTTTGCCAGGCTCTTTTACGCGCTCATGCTCGACCGCTCTTACGCTGATCCCCTCCCAAAAGAAGCCGACGTCGCTACTTACAAAAACGAAGATACCGGGGAAAATGAAGCGGATCTCGACGCGCTCACCCCAGGGATTCGACGGCTACTTCTTATAGAAATTGGTCACGATTGCAGTTCGGACGACAAAGATAGAGAGGACGATCCCTCCGTCCCTAGCGGTTGGAATCGTAAGAAACTCTGTTATCACCGGTATCTATACGTCAACGTTACATCGGACCCCAGCAAAGAGCGTCATTGGATCAAGGCTCTCACAGCAACAAACGACGGCCTCAGGGTCGAACCCGATCTATTCAAGACCTTGGACGACAAAAAATTCACGCTCGTCGTAAATGGCATTCCGCTTACTTCCAGATACGCGAACTTTGTATTCGGTTCCAAGGACGTAAGCACCTATCATGTTGAGGCCTTTGAATATATTGACGGATGTCGCAAATTCAGCCTCAAGTATGAGAATGGAATCTCTCCGGAAGCACTCGACATCGAGATTCCTATCCTGAAGCTCAGTGAGCAATACGACACCGGAATCCGCGTCGGTGCTCCAAAGGTCTATGACTCCTACTTGCTTCGCAATAAGCTTGCCAACGCCGCCAACCAACTTGCTGCCATCTCTCCCTGGAGCGCCACAGCCATTACCAATGCTTATGGGACCATTCAGGGCGTTACGCGCGACCAATCCTATTTCGCCGCACAATTGCAGACTATTGCCACGCCTGCGCAGACTCTGACCAATTCGATCGGAAGCACAAGTCTTTCGCCGACAGTAACTACGACCCAAACTGCGCAGTGTCCCGCCGGATACATCGCGTCTCCACTCTCGACCAGTGGAGTTACTTGCACTCCGATCGCTCAGCCATCCTGCCCGACCGGATACTACGTCTCGTCAGTCAGTCCTCTGGTCTGCACGATTCTTCCGGCCACGAACCCCGGCACTCAAATCCCGATTGCCACCAATGGCGGCCAGCTTCCACCAGCGACGTTCTCCAGTACCCAAAACAACGGTGCGCCGCTTTACAACCAGGTACAGACCAACGTTCCTTCGTATACCCCGACAATTCCGACCGCACCTTCTTCGAATCCATTTTCTACGCCGACCAATATCAGCGTTTCCAGTGCCGACATGCTTGCCGAGCAAGTGCAATTGAATGCTCAATTGCAGATGTATCAGATGCTGTTGCAGGGTTCACAATCGGATCAGTTCCTGGTCAAGAACTCCTTGGCTGTAGCGCCCCGTGCCCAGACCACGATCGGGTTTCAAGTTACGCTCGCGCCCCCGCGTCAGTACAAACATGCGGTGGCTGAGGTTCGTGTCGTCATAGTGCCCCACCCTACCCAGGAACAATTGCTCGCTCAGAGTGGCGAACACATCAGTGTGGTCAACCTCTTGCCGTCCCAAAAGACATACAATGTCGCCAAAATCACCAGTCATCAGAATGCTTTTGGCGCCGGTGCCGTCATTGAGCAGGTCAACCTCGGAGTCAGCACCGGGCGATCGAAGGACCGTCTGTACCTGGCAAAAGACACTGACACAGTGGCACTGGAATATCCTTCCCTCCCGACTCCAGGGTCAATCCCCTCTTTCCCAGAGCGGGCTCTTCAAGCACTGGAAGAAATAGTGAAAGAACAATCTCTCGGTGAGTGCCCCAACACCTGGGAAGACGATTTAAGCGCACTCCTAAGCGGCTCCATCATGTTTGGCTGGCAGTTCCGCCCGGTCCTCGGTGCCGAATACGTCAGCGCCGGCCCGCGCGAGGTGTTTGCCCAGCTGGCACTTCCCAACGAACTCGATCAGGATGGTTTCGCTCCCGCCGTCTACATCCAGACTCGTTGGCGCGAGTATGACGAGAAACATCAGGTCGTCGGCCCGATCTTTCGCAACAGCTGTTCGTGGACACGCGCCCAAGATTCCATTTCTATCTTAAGTCCCCTTCGCGTTCACGGAGTTTCCTGGGAGGATGTCGGCAATGGGATCCTAAAAGTGCGCGCTGTGGGAAAATTCTTTAGTTCGGGAATGACCGTTATGTCCGCAGGGACCAACATTCCTCCGACGACTTTCGACGGCAAGAGCATTCAGTTCTTCGCACCGGCGCATGACTTGCTGCAAAACGGCGAATTGATCCTGTTAGGTGAGAATGGACGCACCACGCCACTCACCAACACTCCACGATCAGAACAATGCAAAATTGAAACCGCATACGTGAAAGCTGTACCTCGTCCTGACGGCAATTCGAATGTCGAACTGCACGTGAAATACGGAAGTGACTTTCAGAGCGACGATTCGCGAGACGGCCCTGTTCGTCCTCTTGTACTCGTCGGCAACGATGTCTACGGCATCAACGCAAAACCTTTCCAAGAGGACTACCAGCACTCCTGCGAGCGAGGAAATGTGTGCACCTATCGTTTCCTTGCTTCCACCGATTCGCTTCGCAGTGCGCAGACGGCGCTCGTACGCGATATTTCCTGGAACAGTATCCAGCGAGTCATCCCGATAGAGATAGGCCCAACCTTTTCAAGCCTGGCGTTCATTTCCGCGCCACCAGTTGTTGATGCTGCGTCCGAGAGCCTAGCGAATGAAGCCGTTGTATCTAAAACCGCCGCAGATAGAGCTGCCGCGATTGCCAAAACTGCTGCTGCGCAAGCGGCAATCGACCAGGCCGCTGCCACCACGGCTCCCTCAGACAAACTAGCTCAAGCGAAGGCCGCCACGTCCAAGACTGAGGCCGATAGAGCGGCGGCTGCTGCCAAAACCGCCGCTGATGAAGCGGCCATTGCCGACAAAGCCCTTGCGGCAGACAAAGCAGCTGCCAGCGCCAAAAGTGTCGCAGATAAAACTGCCGCTGTTGCAAAAGCTGCTGCTACGAGAGCAGCGATCGACCAGCTCGCTGCCGAGAAGGTTCCATCGGACAAAGCGGCTCAAAAGAAGGCTGCCACATCCAAGAATTCCTCGCAAAGAGCGGCGGCGAGTGCCAAAGCCGCCGCCGAGAAGGCCAATATCGCCCAAAACGAAGCTGTCAATGCCAAAGCCGCCGCAGATAAGGCAGCTGCTAACAAGCCGATTTGGTATTCACTTTCGGGAACCGGTTTCAAGCACATTGAATGCGACAAGTCCTGCCAGGAGTTTCCCGATCTACGGCTCTATCTGGATGACGACAGTATCGACGGTGAACCTATCACCTATGAAAACTTTCAGCGTATCAGCGACACTTCCGCGCTGCTCCAACTCAGTCACATTCCCAAAGCAAAGAAATTGAGTATTGCGTGGAGCCCCAAAGCTGATAGTTTTGCGTCTTCAGGATTGCCGGTCGTCTGGGATCTGGACGTTCCTAGCGAGGATTCACAAAAAGCAAAGATCATTGCAAGTCCGGCGTTCCTCTACACCGGCGACAGCGAAACCGTTACATTCAAAGGCGACTTCACCGGCCTTAACATAACCGACGTCGAGTTCGAGGGAACGATATTGCTCAAACCTGATCCAGGAAGCCAGTACATCGATCCAAAGAAACTGGCCGTGCCGATTTCTGTTGCAATCACCAAAACGCCCGGCCATAAGGAGTTGGTGGCCAACACTCTCGATCAGAAGGGGAAGTCTGGTAGAACTATTCTGCCGCTCGATATATACGCATTCCGCGGGAAATAGGGCAGAGTTCTTTCAATTTAGAATCGAGGCGACCGACGCTGAGGTTCCGCAGCCCGGTAGTAAAGAGCGAATTGTGGCGAAGCGCCACATGGTCATGAGCTTTGGGCCGAGATGTTAGTTCGAGGATATTGTGTGACACAAACACCTAAGCGGCCTATTTGGCTTCCTTACAGAACGAAGAGTCGAGGATATACAGCCGGTTGTGCGGGCCTAGCCACCCTTTTGTTGGCGCTTGGCAGCCTGTGGGTTGCATCTGCTTACGGCTCTAGCCGGGGCGTGAAAATTACTTTGTCAGTCATTTGGGGCGCCTGGCCGCCGCTATGGTTTCTTTTCGAGCACTATTTTTGGTTTGACAATTGGGAGGACACGCAAGCGACCGATCGATTTCGCGAAGGGCGAACACTCTGGGCTAAGCTTTGGGCTGGAATCGGCGCTGTACTGGCGGCTATTCTCTTTAAGCTCGCCTCCTAGAGACGTGTATAACACTTGCGCCGCTTGGGTCCCGTTTATCGCCGCAATGTATCGGGAATTCCAAAACTAACTTCCATGGCGCGGGCTGCCTGGTGACAGAGAAGATCGAGCATCCAAGCCCCACGGCAATCCTAGGGAGCCACTGCATGAGAGTCAATTCGCGTAGTTCACCTATGGAAGACGCTACGGTAGGCGAGTCGCCCGTCATTCTTTCTGATCAATAATTGTAGTCTACCAACCAAGCCAATTTCGTAAATCGTCGTCGACCGCTGGATCTTGTCGAGAAAGAGGGTTGTGGCAAGTGCAGCAGAACATCCTCGTCACAATCGCGAAGTACAGTTTGCACCAGTGTGCCACTGGTGCGCCTGAATCTAAGCGACCCTTACGAAACGAACGGCTGACTGTCGGCAAGTGAAAAATCTCATTTTTCTTCTAGTTCTTCTCTGATTTGTGTGCGGCTAGAATGCCGCAGTTGCCACCGCAATCATTCCCAAAAACCAAAATTTGCAAATCGCCCGGGGGTCGACGTCTGCTCCCGGAGAAAGGAGAAACTTCCATGTCTCGTAAGGTTGGTCAGATCATCGCCCGCGGCGAGCGTCGTTGGCTTGTCCGCGTTTACTTGGGGCGCGACCGCGAAACGCGCAAGCGCACCTACCACAATCGAACAGTCTACGGCTCACTACGGAACGCACAACAATACCTGACAAGAAGGTTGCACGACCGCGATTTATCTCGCGGAGTCGAAGGGCTTCAGGTCACCGTGGACGAATTCTTGGATCACTGGCTCAAAACGGCCGTCAAACCAAAAGTTCGCGACAAAACCCACAGTGACTACGCAGCCATACTGCAGAGGTACATCCGTCCGGCAATTGGTCAAAGGACGCTGGCGGCACTCTCGCCTTTGGAGATCCAAGCGGTATACCAAGTCATGATCGACCGAAAACTCTCGGCGCGCACTATTCGCTATGCTCATGCCGTTTTGCGGGCCGCAATACGGCAGGCCATACGTTGGCAGTTGCTGATCGCCGATCCGACACAAGGAGTTCAGCTTCCTGCTGCGCAGCGTAGAGAAATGTCTGTGTTGAACACGGATCAAGCGCGATCGTTTCTGACCGCTGTGGCGTGTTCGCCAGAAGCATGCCTCTTTGCCATGGCCCTCACTACGGGAATGCGTCCGAGCGAATACCTCGCCCTTGGTTGGCGGGACATCGACTGGGTTCGTGGAACCGTGAGCATCGTTCGAACTCTTCACAAACACGACGGACAATGGAATTTAACGACACGAAGCGGGCCCGAAGTCGTCGGGTTATTAAATTGCAAACGTGGGTACTCGATTTACTCCGCAAGTTGAAACATGAGGCCGGTTCTGCCCAACGTGCGCGAGTCAGTATTCGCTGATCTGATCTTTACCACGGCGAAGGGCGAACCAATCAACGAGGAGTACTTAGTCAAAAAGCACTTCAAACCACTCCTGCAGGAAGCTGGGTTGCCGAACATCCGCCTCTACGATCTCCGCCACACGTTTGCCACCCTTGCTCTCACGGTTGGAATTCCACCCAAGGTGGTATCAGAGCAACTCGGGCACGCTAGTGCGGCCTTTACACTTGATACCTACTCCCACGTGCTTCCGCACATGCAAGAGGAAGCCGCTGCGAAGATGGAGGCGGCTCTCATGAACCGTCTCTCGCTGTAGCTCAATCAAGTCGACTCAACACGGCAATTCTCTCGGATTTCTCTCAAAGTTCCGTTTTCAACCAACTTCGTTCCAAATTCAAACAAAGGAGTGAATATGCGACTTCAAAGAAAGGAAGTCTGTCCGATTCATAGGTCAGTGACCTGCTGTGGTCGTGAAGGAAACCATAAGCCATGGAGAATATCTCTCGGAGTGCAGCGAGTTGAAGATCCTCATCACCCTCGGGGATATCGGGAACTTCGATCGCCAGCGGAAATGAAGAAATTGCTGAACCGGAAGATTGCAGAACAGAATGGGATATGCGCGATTTGCGAGGAACCATTCACGGATTACAACGATGTTGTACCAGACCACAAGGAGCCGAAAGGGATGGGAGGGGGTTGGAGAGACGACCATCCAGAGAATATCCAAGCGGCACATTGGTGGTGCAATGAAGAAAAAGGGTCGCTAAGGATAGGATGAGTTACTTTCCTTATCTACTGCTGTCGCAAAATGCGGGGATCGATGATCCTGCGTCTCGTGCTACACGCGATCCTAACGCAAGGATTGAAAAGGCTGTTAAAAGGAGAAAAATGCACCAAAGGCTTTAACTAGTCTTGGCTTGCTACAAGCATCAGTCGATAGTACTTGCGCAGCAATTTTGCGTCGGATTTTCGCACGAGGTCTTCGATCTTGGCCCGAAGAATCTCCGGTTTATCGTCAACACCTTCGACAAAATAGAGATCGCTCAACGAGACTCCAAGAGCGCGAGCGATTTTAGCAGTCATTTCAACTGGTGGTGTATCGATACGCCCAGTTTCGACCCGAGTGATGTAGTTATCCTGGCTGCCGATCTTCTCTTCAAGCTGACTCTGGGATAGGCCTTTCGATTCCCGAAGTAGTCTGAGGTGTTCTCTGAACTTTTTGCCCTCGTCAGAACTCATCCTGCTCGGACGGTAAATGGCATGGCATCCCAAACTGAAGTACGTATTGCGTCTTTTATTCTTGTACTAAAATACGGCTTAGGTATATAGTTTGCGACTGGCAATGTCGGTGGCGGCCTGAATCATCACGAGTAAAGCTTTGATTGCTCCATACGGCGTACAAGTTCTGACGGTCGCACCCTGAGGCATTTCGCAAATCGAACAATCATCCGAATCGTAGGCCCCTGAATGCCGCGTTCCACTGCGCTGATGTACGTCCTGTCGATACCACTATCCATAAATAGGTCCATTTGCGACATGCCGCGGCGCTTACGAGCTTCTCGCAGCGCTTCACCAAACGCCCTCTCCGGCCCAGAACGAGGCTGAACTTGTCTGCGCTTGGCCATCTAGAAGTGATTGTTCGCGCGATGATGGTCATAAGCCAACGGATCATAACCTACATTTTGTCGTCGCTTTTGTTGGGTGCGAGCGTAGCCTCTTCCACTATTCCCCAAATAGCTGACCTCGCGCAGCGGGATCAGTCCGAGGCCACCAACAGCAACTCAGCGACCGGCGACGAGGAATCCGATGAGACACTCTTTTTGTTTATTGTCCAAGGTAGCAACGATGCTTTAGCGCAGTTATTCCGTCGGCATGCGCGCGTAATTCGAGGTATTGCATACCGAATTCTTCGAGATGCTTCAGAAGCTGATGACCTACTTCAAGACATTTTCATACTAATCCACCGCCTTTGCGGAAACTTCGATCCTGCCAAAGGCTCGGCTAGGTCGTGGATCCTGCAGATGACCTACCGTCGTGCGTTATCGCGGCGGCGATACTTAGCGAGACGCCATTTTTACAGCCACCAAGAACTTGATGATTGCGCACTGAGGTCCGCGGGCGCTCAGGCAGCGAGTCAGTTCGAGGATTCGATTCTCGAAAGGGTAGGGAAGCGGGACATTCAGGAGCTATTTCACGAGCTTTCAGAGAACGAACGGCAGGCTCTTTTATTAAGGTTCGTCGAAGGTTACGAACTGAGCGAAATCGCCGAGAAAATGGGACAGTCCAGGGCCAATATCAAGAATCACTATTTCCGTGGCATCGAGAAATTGCGCAAGCATCTTTTTGATGGCAAATTGGCTGACAAAAGAGCACTATGATGGCTGGTTTTGTCCACATGGGAGCAGGGGCGTTGCCGCAAAACGGTCCCCATGACGAGTTCCTGGAGCTTTGCGCCCTTTCTGTCTCGGGCGATCTGGATCAAGAAGAACAGAAAAAGCTCAACGACCACCTCGCTGTTTGCCCAGCCTGCCGCGAAACTCTCCAGCAGTGCCAAATCATTGCCGACGAGGCGATATTTTCAGTCGCGGCTGAAGCGGATCACAGCGATGTGAATCCCGGGCCAGGATGGTCCCAGAAAAAAGCTGAGAAGCGTTTCCTCCAGAATCTCGCACGAGAGGCCAAACCGGAAGCCGGTTCAATTGAGCAGGGCAGGGAAGTCGGTTCTCCCAAATTCGGAATCCATTCTCTTCCTCTTCCCAACGAATCTGCCTGGAAGCACGTGCGAATGCTATACGCCGCCGGCATAGTTTTGGTTGCGTCGCTGGGGTTATTTACTTATCGGGTGGGTATTCATCACGGAAGCAACCTGGCCAGGGTTAATGCGCCGCCCCCGAGCAGAGCGAACGAGCAGGAAATGGCTGCGCTCGAAGCACAACTGAGCGATGCCAGCCACGAACGAGTGGTGACGCGCGCTCAAATTGTAGAACGCGACAAAACTATTGCAGATCTAAAGCGCCAGCTCGCAAAACAAACAGATCAGATCGATCGAATGAGGGCAGCAGAGGAACAGCTTCAGGCGCAATTGCAGACGGATGATCAAAGCAACGCAGAATTAGCAAAACAACAGGCAGATCTCACTGGGAGATTACAAACGGCAGAAAACAACTCCCACCTACTGCAGGTGAAACTCGATTCCTTTGCTCAGCAATCTGCGGCTGATACAGTGCAGGCAAGAGCATCCGATGCAAAGGTGAATGAACTGACAAAACTTCTGCAAGATCGTGAAGCCGAGCTCGAACAAGAAGAGCAAATGCTCGCTCACGACCGTGATATTCGTGAGCTGATGGGGGCTCGCGATCTTTATATTGCCGAAGTCTACGACGTTGGCGATCAGGGTGAAACGAAAAAACCATACGGTCGCGTGTTTTACACCCGTGGGAAATCGTTGATCTTCTACGCCTATGATCTCGACCAAGAGGCGGCGCTGAGGCGCGCCAATACCTTTCAAGCCTGGGGTAGGCGTGGACCAGATCGGCAACACGCTGTGAATCTCGGCATTTTCTATGCAGATAACTCGGGCAACAAACGCTGGGTCATGAAATGTGATGATCCGCGAAGCTTAGCTCAAATTGATGGAGTTTTCGTTACCGTTGAACCCAATGGCGGCAGTCACAAGCCAAGTGACAGGACCCTTCTTTTCGCCTATTTAAAGGTGAACGCGAATCATCCGTAATTTTTCCTCGCCCGAAAGCATCTTCCCGATAGAATTCCATGAAGCCTCGAGGGGAAATCCAGCGAATACACAGAGTACTGCGCAAACTCTGCTCTTCGCCGGAGGGCTAATATGTGTTTTCCCCGACTCGTCCGCTCTCTCATCTGCGTCCTTACACTCCTTCTCCCGCTATTTGCACAATCTCCAAACGCAAACATTAACGGTCTGGTGTCGGATCCTGCGAGCAGCGTGATAAACGATGCTGAGGTCGTAGCGGTGAATGACGTGACAGGAGTGCAGTATGCGACGAAAACCAATGGCGAAGGTATCTATGTTTTACCCAACTTGCCGCCCGGACCATACCGAATCCAGGTGTCTAAGATTGGATTCAAGACCATCATCAAGCCCGATATCACTCTTAATGTTCAAGACGCTTTGTCGATCAACTTTACCCTCCCCCTCGGGGCTCACAACGAAATCGTCACGGTAGAAGGGGGAGCCCCGCTAGTTAACACCGAATCCGCCGCAGTCAGCACAGTCGTCGATCGCCAATTTACCGACAACCTGCCGATGAACGGAAGGAGCTTCCAAACTTTAATTGAGTTAACACCAGGCGTTGTCCTGACCAGCTATGACAATCATGACAACGGACAATTCAGCATCAATGGTCAACGAGCGTCTTCCAATTACTGGATGGTTGACGGTGTGGGAGCCAACATTGGTATAGGCGCTTCTCTGTATTCTGGAGGGAACGGTCTATCCGGTTCGGTGGGAGCATTCAGTGTCCTTGGCGGCACTAACAGCCTCGTCTCAGTCGATGCAATGCAGGAATTTCGTATCCAGACATCGACATTTGCGCCGGAGTTTGGACGTACACCGGGGGGACAGATTTCTATCGTCACACGTGCCGGAACCAATCGGTTCCATGGCACGCTCTTCGATTATTTCCGAAACGACGCGCTCGATGCTAACGACTGGTTCGCAAACGAGAACCGATTAGCGAAACCTCAAGAACGCCAGAATGATTTCGGCGGAACATTCGACGGCCCCATAGTCAAGAATCGTACCTTTTTCTTTTTCTCGTATGAGGGTCTTCGCCTTCGTCTGCCACAAGTATCGCAATCCCTCGTTCCCGATAGCCTAGCTCGCACCAACGCCGTTCCAGCGATGCAACCCTTCTTGGCTGCGTTTCCCAAGCCAAGTCCTGGAGGCACCGACAACACTGCGACGGGAATGGCGGAATTCAACGCATCTTATTCGAATCGCGCAACCCTCGACGCATATAGTCTTCGTCTTGATCATAAAGTGAGCGATCGGATAACTCTCTTTGGTCGATATAACTATTCCCCCTCGGGAGGGGTGCAGCGCGGATCTAGCGGCGGAAACCTCAGTTCAGTCTTTCCCACTAACATTAATATTCAGACGGCCACTTTGGGGAGTACGTTCCTCCTTTCACCGATGACTGTGAATGATTTTCGATTTAACTACAGTCGCACAAACAGTAGGGGGTCGGCATATCTGGACTCATTTGGCGGCGCAACCCCACTCTCGTCTCTGCCATTTCCTGACGGTTTTAACGAAACGAACGGAATTCTCTTTATCATTATTCCTGGTCTCACTCCCGGCGGGCTGGTTCTCGGGCCTCAAGGTAATAACCTTCAACGACAGCTCAACTTTACCGAAAGCCTATCTACTCAGCGAGGTCGGCACGGTCTCAAGTTTGGCATTGATTTCCGTCGTCTCTCCCCGTTTCTTGGTACCCCAGGTTATGAACAGGAGTCGCTGTTCAGTAATGTGTCCACGTTTGCTGCCGGCAATGTCTTTCTGCACTTCATCACATCGGGGCGCAGCGGTACCGTGTTCTTCAACAACCTTGGCGCATATGTGCAAGATGCTTGGCATCTGAAGCGGCTAACTCTCACATACGGTTTACGATGGGACGTAGACTTCGCACCTTCGTCCGATCGTGATCTCATTGCCGTTACCGGATTCAATCTGAATGACTTATCGACGCTCGCACTCGCACCGACCGGCACGCCTCCATTCACAACTAGCTATGAAAATGTGGCGCCGCGCATCGGCGTAACATATGATCTCCTCGATAACCAGAAATGGCAGACGATTTTGCGAGGCGGTTTTGGCATTTTCTATGATCTTGCAACATCCGAATTTGGTAACAACCTGTATTTCGGAGTCTATCCCTTTGGCGCCTTAACGTCAGGCATTGGCGGAACTTTTCCGCTCTCTTCGACGGCTGCTGCACCGCCAGCAATCAACCGAGCCAGTGTGAGCGCGGGTGGCCTCTACGCATTCGATCCCAGTTTGAATCTTCCTTACACGCTTGAATGGAACATCGCACTGGAACAGAATCTTGGCACACAGCAGACGATCTCGGCTACCTATGTTGGTTCGGCAGGAAGACGTCTTCTGCAGACGGCAAATGTAAATTCACCAAACTCAAACTTTGCCTCTGCCCAGCTGGTGGCAAACACAGGAACATCGGATTACGATGCCTTACAAGTACAGTTCAAAAGGCGTTTGCTGCACGGGCTTCAGGCCCTTGCTTCATATACATGGTCTCACTCCATCGATACAGGATCTGCTGGCTCACTCTATGGAGATACCGCGAATGGGCTTACGCCAGGCGTGATTAGCTCTAATAGGGGGCCATCAGACTTTGACATTCGTCATGACGTTTCCGCAGGGCTGACCTTTGACGTGCCAACAATTGGCAGCAGTCCGTGGGTTCGGCTACCGCTTAGTCGATGGTCCGTTCAGAGTGTTGTTCAAGCACGTTCTGCGACGCCAGTCACCCTGTTCGATGGGCAGTTCTTCTATCTGAAAAATGATTATGCAGAGATTCGCCCCGATGTAATTCCTGGCACGCCGCTTTACCTCTATGGCCCTCAATTCCCAGGGGGTAAATCGTTCAACTCTGCGGCTTTTGCTGCTCCTCCAACTGACGCTGATGGCAATCCTCTTCGGCAAGGCAACTCGGCGCGCAATGGGTTGCGCGCGTTTGGGGCGGAACAATGGGATTTCGCGGTTCATCGCGATTTTCCTGTAACGGAGTCGCTCAAACTCCAGTTCCGGGCAGAGATGTTCAATATTTTGAATCATCCTAATTTTGCACCGCCGATAGCGGATATCAGCAACTCAACCCAATTCGGCCTGTCAACTCAAATGCTCGGGCGGTCATTGGCCGGAGCAAATGTGGGCAGCGGAGGGTTTAGTCCTCTTTATCAGGTTGGCGGGCCCCGATCAATTCAACTCGCTCTCAAATTGCAGTTTTGAGTGCTGCTGACCCGTGGTAACGCCGTCCCCGTACCAAATTCACCTCATATTACGGTCACTTATGGAAAATAACTGCTTGAAATCAGCAACATCGATGAGCTCCCGAGTGAGCTCCGGATCATTTGTTAAACGCCCATGCACGCATGCGCGGGGCATGGTCGCAGCCATTGTCATGGTTGTAGTATGGGCCATATATGGGTATGGAATAGATGAGAGTGCGATTGATCGAGAGTTCACGGTACAGGACTCGATTGGAGTTTCATATATAGTTAATCCATTCGCATCGACGTTCCCGGAAATGCGGGAGTTCCCACCTGTTGGTTTTCCTATTGTCTCTCCGGATCAGAAACACTTTCTGCTGATAACGCAAAAGGGAGTATTAGCAAATAACTGTATAGAAAGCACACTCTGGCTGTTCAATTCCAGCGCCGTTATCGCCTACGTTGCTCATCGTGATACTTCGAAACCGATACCAAAGGCGATTGCAACAATGTGCGCCGCGAGCAATACTCCGGTCATATCGGATGTTCGCTGGTTACAGGATTCACGAAGAATAGCTTTTCTAGGAAAACGTGACGGAGCACACCAGCAACTGTTTATCGTTGGAATCGCCGGTCGCCAAGCGCAAGCCATTACTAAGAGGGACCTTTATGTTTCTCAATACGACATTGAAGGAAAAACGGTGGTTTATACCAGTTTGATTGTGAGAACCAGCCGTCCGCCTCTTGAAAACAAGTTGGTGGACGTAACTGGTGAAGGTATATATGACCTCTTGTTTCCGCAAAAACTGGCGTTGGAGAATCAAGACGACTGGGCCCTAAACATGTACCCGAATGAACTGCATGTGATCAAGAGCGGCCGGGACGCACCAGTTGTGTTTACGATGAACGGTAAACCACTCCGACTGTTTACTCCTACTCTTTCGCTTTCACCAGACGGCAGATCGTTGATCACAGTTGCCCCGATAGATTTCATACCGGCCCTTTGGGGGACATATCGCCCGGCGTTTTCCCATATGAAATCGCTCAACCTAAAGCCTGGAAATTCCTACGCTCTTGCTGAGGAAAATCCTTGGAAGGCATCGTGGTATGTGATCGTTGACTTGAAAACTGGAATAGCCCGATCCATCATCAACGCACCCGCAGGGCGAGTTTTGGGCTACGTTGCACCCACCAAGGCATTCTGGATGAACGACAGCCATAAGGTGGTGCTAACGAATTCTTTTTTGCCATTGGAGAGCTGTAACCAAGCGGAAAAACTGCGACGAGAGAATGGTCCCGCCATCGTCATGGTCGACTTGCGAGATTTGAAGCCAGAAAAGGTCGACTACCTTGATCAAGGGGAATTTACAACCAAGTCGTGGCATAGGATCGACGACATTTCATGGCGGGGCGAGTCGGCCGAGGTTACTGTCACGTATGAGGTGGATGAAGACGGCAATGCTCCCCAGCCACGACATTATTTATTCAAATTAGGCCAGTGGATCAGTCACCCAATCGCGACTGGCGACGAGATTTCAGCGTCCGTTCGCGCCATGCCCTTAGTCGTTGTGCAGGATCTCAATCACCCGCCCAGACTTTTTGGGCATGTGCCTGGGGACGCTGAATCCTCGATGGTGTGGGACCCGAACAGTTGGCTCGAGCAGCGGAACATTGGTGACGCGAAGCTGTTCAAGTGGCACGATCAGGACAACAATAAGCGCGAGGGGATCCTGGTGCTTCCCCCTCGGTTTGATCCCAAGCAGCGTTATCCGCTGGTCATACAGACGCATGGCTTCGACAGCAAGAGATTTTTCGCGGATGGTGAATACAGTACGGGCAGTGGCGGAAGGGCGTTGTCCGCGAAGGGCATAGTAGTTCTTCAGATGGACATGCCAATGATCTACTTTACGACGCCGGAAGATGGACCTTATGAAGCCGCGGGTTTCGAGTCCGCAATTGGTGCACTCTCGACACGGGGGTTTATTGACCGTAATCGAGTCGGGGTTATCGGATTCAGCTACAGTTGTTTCCATGTGCTATACACACTCACACACCACCCTGCTCTTTTTGCGGCGGCCTCGATCACAGATGGCAACAATATGAGCTACGTGCAATATATTTTATCGACTGACACCCACAATGCTCTCCAAGAAATTTCAGAGAAGACAAATGGCGGGATACCTTTTGGCGCCGGATTGAGCAGTTGGTCTCATAACGCTCCAAATTTCGAGCTTGACCGGGTAAAGACACCTCTCTTAGTTTCTTCGTTGGAAAAAGGTGAACTCCTCGCCCAGTGGGAAACCTATTCTGGTCTGCGCACTTTACACAAGCCGGTAGATATGGTGTGGCTGCCGAGGGAGAATGCTCCTCATATCTTGGTCAAGCCTCAACAGCGATATATGTCTCAGCAAATGGCGGTTGATTGGTTCGACTTTTGGCTTAATGGACATGAGGATTCTGATCAGAGAAAGCACCCACAATACGTTCGTTGGCGAGAATTGCGCAAATTGCAGAATGGGGATCCATCTGCTGTCGGAGCATCGCCGAACCCACACTAACCCAAATATTGTCTCGATTTTTGTAGTCCGCCTTAACCAAATGGGGTTAGACACGGCGCAATGCAATAATCGCAATTGCCTAAAGCTGGATTGTCGACCAAAAATCTCCCGGGTGCATGCCCCCAGGAGAGTTAGAGTAGCCGACGCCCTTCTACCGTTACGCCGACTGAATCAATCTTCTAGTTCGCAATCAGCTGCAATCGGGGCTTCCAAGCTGCCAGCATCTCCAGCTGGAACTTTGGAGCCTTGAACCAAGTGAGCTGCATCACCTAAGACTGTGATTTCTGGCTTACTGTAGGTCATTGCTGTCACCTCCTTTCCTGAAAAGTTTTCCCTTGCCGGCAAGATGGCTAAAAAACTCTGGCTTCGTCCACGGGCACTGCTCTTCGATGTGTCAGCCCACCTTCATCAGCACAAGCGTTAGGTGCTGGGATGCAGAGCACACCTCGCGCATTAGCGTCTCGGAGCCACAGCTCCAACGACAACGCCTTCAGCAGGCGCAAGAAATAAGTCGGAACTTTGCCATTTCTCATGGCAAGCAAAGCGGGGTAGTATTGCTCGCTATTGACGTATCCGAGAGTCGAAATTAGCGGTGAGCGAAGCAGACGCTGCATCTGCGGCCAGTGCTTGTCTAGTGTGATCGCATAGCACCGTCCGGCACCGGTCTTTGTTTTTCGTGTTTGGATAGCGGGTGGCAAAATCGGGTGAAGAGCCCTTCGCATCAGAGAGCGACGCTCCCCTGGTCGTAGGAGCTGATCCAGCGGGACTGCGGTAAGGTATTCGACCAATTGTTGATCCAAGTAGGGGAATCGCCTGTCTACCAACGAAGGCAATCTGTTGGACAGTTGCCGCCTGAGTGTTTCAATTGTTTGCATCGCATCTCGTTGTGTCGGTCGGAAAAACCATATACCGTTAAGTACTTCCATCTGACGAAACGGGATCTGATATTTCCTTGCAAAACTGAGGTCTACCCACGGCTCAACCTTGGCCACGTCGGCCCATGGAGCGCGGAACACCGCAGGGAAGAACTGAGAAATGGTTTGGGCGAGCAGATGCAGCATCGGCCGCCTCATTCGTAAGCTCCACCCCATGAGTGATTTGGTGAGTTGCCCCAATTCCAGTCGCGCGAGTAACTCGGCCATAAGCAAGCACGGGTCGAGTGGTTGTCCATTCAACTCATCTCCACCAACCCCGCATAGCATCACGCGATAGCGGGATTGTTGAATGGCTTTCGATAAGGCAATCTTGATCTCGGCCCGACTTCCAAAACCTGGAGTGGCCACGAAGGCTGGATAGCAGAATTCTAGAGAATCACCGGATCCTTTCAGATCGACGTGAAGCCCCTTTTGTTCACGCCACTTCTCAACGCTAGTAAGATGGGGCAAATCGTCTTCGCCAGGCTCAAGCGAATCGTAGTAGGAAAAGGTATCAACTTTGGATATTCCAGCTTCCTTGGCTGCGATGTTATCTGCCATGCAGACCATGGAGGAGGAGTCAAGGCCGCCGCTGAGTTCCGCGATCACAGGCGAATTGGTCCTCAATCGACGTCTTACGGCCTGGCGGAAGAGGTACCGGTACTCCTCTTCGTATTCGCTGTCCTTTTTGTAACGTGGCTTGGCCCTATATTTGAGAGCCCAGAACTCATGGTTCTGAATACCTGAAGGCGTGATGCAGATATAGTTTCCGGGAGAAACAGAGTGGATCTCGCGGTAGGGCGTGAGGTGTACGTCTGGGTGGAATGCCAGATAGCCAGCGACGTATTCGTCGCAAATGGAGAACTGATCTCCGCAGAGTACCAGAGCAGCTAGGTGACTACTCCATGCGACACCATTTCGCCGGGGGTAATAGAAGAGTTGTTTGACCCCTATGTAATCCCGGGCCAGAACCAATTCTTTTCGGGATGAATTCCAGAGCACCAATGCCCAGTCGCCCAGTAGCTTTTCAAAGCACGAAAATCCCCAGCTATCTAGTGCAGCCGCAACAAGAGCTACGTCGGTGCTGTTGCTGCTCATGTGCCCCGGAAGGCGGCTTAGTAGCTCGTCACGATTGTCGAGTCTGCCATCCCAAGTGAGAATCGTGTGATTGCTACATGCGTAAGGTTGTCTCTCGGAACTTGATTCCAAAGTTGTGTAGAAAGGCCGATACAGGATACGAGCCTCGTGATCAAAGTACTCTTGTTCTCCATCCGGGCCAAATTTCTCGGTCGCTCGACTCATTCGGGCAATGAATCCTCGGTCGGGCGGTTCGCCGTCGAAATTCCACAGACCTGCCTGTACAGCCACGGCTTTATGTCTCCTAACACCTGTCTAGGACTTGGTATATCGTGCGTACGTCCCTGCGTTCGTTGATCGGCATTCCATCGACTTCGGTCCACGCGTGTGCTTTGAAGGGAGGATTTTGTGCGCCTACTACCATTGCGGCGGTAACACCTTGGGTACGCAGCAGACACGTCAGAACGGTAGATCTTTGCAAGCACAAAACACGCTTGGGATACCAAACGCATGCACCGTTCACGGCATCACAAACTTGCTGCACGACATCTCCTTTTATCTGTCGTTGAGCTATCGGCCAATGGCTGACCACGGAACACATCTTCGGAAAATTACTTCCGAAGCCGCGCACATCGAAGATCAGAAGAGCAAGCAGCGCTTTCATTGTGAGAAAATTCACTTCCGCACTCCCTTATCGGATCGACTGTGGTTCGTTGACCGATTCAGCCAGAGCTTCAGCAGCTTTGCATTGTTGGACAGCAGCAGGGAAGTCGAGGGGGTGGATAAGTTCAAGCCGTTCAAGTGCGTCCAAGAACTCACGAAGATCGGCGGCCGCCACTTCTGAAGTCAACTGGAACCTTGTCGTCAACGTGGCAAGGATCTCTGCTTCCGTTGCTCCTTGCTGCAGATACTGAAACACGAGAGACCCTGTTGGATTCAATCGGAGCACCTGGCCGGTATGGATCGCCAAGACGACCGCTCCGTCTTGGTTGTGAGTGGCGCGCACGCTTTTTGAAACTTGGTACATCGTCACCTCTCATTGCTTCCGATTCGCGGGAAGCCGAAGCTTTCTGAACGAGAATGTGACACGCGGATTGGCTGAAGACCAG
>Ga0070741_10003420_pt1 | contig 39517 bp, 35 predicted proteins | sample Coa_R1_4_FD_66440 | JGI IMG/M metagenome (GOLD analysis project Ga0070741, IMG submission 66440) | Surface soil microbial communities from Centralia Pennsylvania, which are recovering from an underground coalmine fire - Coalmine... | ecosystem: Environmental > Terrestrial > Soil > Unclassified ...
TCTCTGAGGATCGAGGTGATCTCTTCGGGGCGCAGCTTCATCTCAGTGTTCAGCTCCTTGCGTGCGTCAAGTCGTGGCGAAGTCGTTCGAGCCGGCCGCGCACGCTCGCGTCGAGCCTCATCGATCCGGCTTGGAGGACGATGCCTCCGATCAGATTCGGGTCCACCTTGCGCTCGGCAACCACGGTGCGGCCGGACGCTTTCTCGATCTGCTTGGTGATGCGTTCGAACTCGGTGTCCGACAGCTCGTGCGCAGTCGTCAGCTCGACGTCGAGGATCCCCTCTTCGGCGGCGACGAGCGCGTCGAGCTCGACCGCGACTTCGTCGAGCTCCGCGGCTCTCCCCTTCTCGGCGAGCAGCTTCACGAAGTTCACGACGAGCTCGTCCGAGCCCTCGGCGATCCGCGCGAGCACGTCCTCCTTCACCCGCGAGTCCACCTCGGGGTTCTCGAGCAGCAGCCGCAGCTCGTCGACGGACGTCGTCGCCTCGCGCAGGGCGTTGACCTGCTCGTGCACCAGGTCGACCTTGCCCTGCTCCTGCGCGGCCTCGTAGAGCGCACGCGCGTAGATGCGATGAGCGACGCTCAGCTTCTCGTCCCCTCGAGCTGCGAGAAGTCGATCTCCGCGAGCGCTTCGTCGATCAGGCGCTGCTGGTCCTTGTCGTCGAGCGACTTGCCGACGATCTTCTCGGCGGCGAGCAGCGAAAGGCGTCCCACCTCGTCGCGGATCTGGCCGAGCGCCTGCGTGGTCGCCTGCTCGATCTGGCGGCGGGTCTCCTCGAGGCGCCGCTGGCGGTCCTCCTCGGTCTCCTCGCGCACGCGCTCGCGCTGCGCTTCTCCGATGCGGCGCGCCTCGGCGAGGATCTCCTCCGACTCCGACTTCGCCTGGCCGATCAGCTTGCGGTGCTCCTCGAGCAGATGGCGCGCTTCGTCACGCGCGTCGTCCGCTTCCTTGATCGCGTTCTCGATGCGCTCGCGGCGCGTGTCGATCGTCTTCTGGATCGGGCCGAACGCGTAGCGCTTCAGCACGACGAGGACGATCAGGAAGAAGACGATCGTCCAGATCATCAAGCCCGGGATGACCTTCGTCAGCGGGCTCGACGTCGCGAGCAGTGTCACGTGCGACGCGGTCACGAGACGAGGACGTACCCGAGGAAGCCGCCGACGAGGCCGTAGAAGACGACGGCTTCGGTCAGCGCGAAGCCGAGCCACATGATGCCCTGGAGCTCGCCGCGCAGCTCAGGCTGGCGGGCGACCGACTGGATCATCGATCCGAACACGGTGCCGATGCCGATGCCGGCGCCGAGCGAGCCGAGGCCCATGCCGAGTCCGAAGCCGAGGGCCTTGGCGGCCTTGAGCGTGTCCGTTGCTGCAAATACGAGATGCACGAGGGTCCTCCTTAGTGCTCGAGCTCGATCGCCGAGCCGATGTAGATGGCGGTAAGGATCGCGAAGATGAACGCCTGGATGGTGACGACGATGATGACTTCGAAGAGGTAGAAGACGATTCCGATCGTGAACGAGATGGGGACTGCGATCCACTGTGTGATGCCGCTCAGGATGAAGAGCAGGCCGATCGACACGAGGATCAGCATGTGGCCCGCCAGCATGTTTGCGTAGAGACGGACGCTGAGGCTCACCACGCGGAAGACGTGCGAGATCGTCTCGAGCAGGGCCATGAACGGGACGAGGAACCTCGGCACGCCGGCCGGGACGAAGCTCTTGAAGTAGCCCGGGCCGTTCCAGCGCACGCCCTCGATGTGCGTGAACACCACGCTGAAGAGCGCGAGCACGAGCGTCACCGACAGCTGCGAGGTCACGGCGTAGATCCCCCACGTCGGCACGCCGTGCCACTTGTCGCCCGTGAGCGGCAACGGGATGAAGCCGAGCATGTTCATGACGAGCACGAACAGGAAGAGCGACGCGACGTACGGGAACCAGAGACCGATCGCCTTCGACGGCAGGCCCTGCTCGGCGATCTGCGACTGCGTCAGCTCGTAGAGGCTCTCGCCGATCGTCTGGCGTTTCGTCGGCTTCGTCGTGAAGGGCACGCGCATCAGGACGATCCCCAACAGGATCGTCACGAGCGCGCTGAGCGCGAGGTACGCGACGGCCTTGTTGATCGAGAGGTCGAGCGGTCCGACATGGATCGACACCCAGTCCTTGAGCGCGAACTCGCCCGCAGGATCGAACGTGCCGGCGCTCGCCGTCTGGGCGAGAACCAGTGCGGTGAGCGCGGGGACGCCGAGTGCGGCGATGCGCCTCACGACTGCGCACCCGCCTTCGGGCCCGTGAAGTAGTCGGTCAGCGAGAGGCCGAGCGTGATCGAGTAGCCGGCGGCGTAGACCAATGCAGCGGCCAGCCCGACGCTTTTGTCGGACACGGCGACGACGAAGACGACCACCATCACGGCAATCGCGCGAAAGAACATTCCGAATGCGACCACGCCTGCGGCCGCGAGGTTACCCGCCTCCGCCTTCCGGCGGGCGAGCAACCGACCGAGGCCTTCCGAGGCGACCCAGAGGACGGCGCCGATCGCCCAGCCGAGCATTGGCCAGCCGGCCAGGATGAACAGCGGGAGCGCGACGGCGACGACGAACGCGCCGGCGACGGTCGGCAGGGTGGTGCGCGGAGCGCGGCGGGGCTCGGTCCAGGCAGGCATCTAGATGTTCCTGTACTTCACGACGGTTGCGGCAACGCCGCCAGGGATGCCGACGACGACGCCGGCGGCGAGCCCGTAACCGAGGCTTCCCACCGCCCAGCCGATCAGCGCGCCCACCGCGATGCACGCGGCAGTAAAGCCAATGAGCACGCTTCCGGCACCGGCGAGGGTGAGCGTCGGCCGCTGGGGCTCCACCGCGGCGGAGCATACCAAGTTTGTGACACCGATTTCTGCCTTTTCAAGGGCGGGTATGGTGGCGTTTGTGACGCGGCTTGTGCTGATCCACGGGAGCGTCACGAACGCCGGTCGCTCCTGGCGGAGGCAGGCGCCGCTCGCGGAGCGGTTCGAGCTCGTGGCGCCGAACCGGCCCGGGTTCTGGCCGGGGCCGCCCGTCGAACGCGTCGACTTCGACGTCGACGCGGCGTGGCTTCAGGGCGTGGTGCAGCCGGGCGACCACCTGGTCGCCCACTCCTACGGCGGCGTGGCGGCGCTGCTCGCGGCCCCGTCGCTCCCGCTCCGGTCGCTGACGGTGATCGAGCCGCCGGCCTTCGCGGTGGCGCGCGGCGAGCCGGCGGTCGAAGCCTGGCTCGCGACCTACGTCGAGCTCGATTCGGCCGACGCGTTCCTCGCCCACGTCGGTGCGCCGCTCCGGCTCGTCGAGCCGCTCCCGCCCGACCTGCGCCAGGGCGCGGCCGCGCTCCTCGCCGAGCGGCCGCCGACCGAAGCGCAGATCCCGCTTACCCCGCTCCCCTACCCCGTGCTCGTCGTCACCGGCGGCCACGAGCCGGCGTTCGAGGCGGTCGGCGACGTGCTCGAGCGGTCGCTCCACGCCGAGCGGGCCGTCCTGCCGGGCGCGGGCCACGCCGCGCAGAACGCGCCGGGGTTCAACGAGACGCTCGTCGACTTCGTTCAGCGCGCCCACCAGTCCGACGCCGGCGCGTAGCCCGCGCGCTCGAGCGCGGCCTCGAGCCCGGTGTCGGTTGCACGCGCCGGCACGATCGCCAGCACCGTTCCCCGGGCGGCCGCCCACGCGGTGTACGCCGGCACGTGCTGCGCGTCGAGCCGAAGTGCGAGGGCCGTCTGACCGCCCGGGTCGTAAACCGGCGGCGCCGGTCCGGTCACGGCTTTCGCCCCGGCGGGCAGCTCGGCCTCACCGCCCGGCTCGACGGGGAAGACCCACCAGGACGCGGCGCGGGCGTAGCCTCGCGCCGCGATCACCCGCCGCTTCGGCTCGTCGCGGCGCGCGGAGAGCACGACGAGCGGCGCGTGCCGCTCGAGCTCGGCGAGCAGTGCATCGCCGACGTCGTCCCAGCGGCCGTCGGCGACGAAGAAGTCGTCGACGAGCCACGCGTCATCCGTTGCAAGCGGCGGCGGCCCGACGCGATGGTGGGCGATCGCGATCCCGGCAAGCGCGTCACCTTCGCGAGCCGCGATCGACGTGAAGTCGTCGCTGCCGAGGCAGAAGCGAAGGAACGGCTCGTGCCGCGCAGTGGCGTCGGGGGCGACGCGCCAGAAGACCGGCGAGTAGCTCTCGTACTCCACCCGCTTTCGCTCGGCGAGCAGCGCCGCCGCCGCGGCGTCGTCTGGTGACGCTCGTTCGATGCGCACGCGGGCATGATCGTCGACGTGCACGACGCGGTCGTCATCGGCGCGGGTCACAACGGGCTCGTCGCCGCAAACGTGCTGGCCGATGCGGGCTGGTCGGTCGTCGTCCACGAGCTCGACGACGAGCCCGGCGGGGCGGTGCGCTCCGGCGAGCTCGTCGAGCCGGGCTTCATCACCGACGGCTACAGCGCGTTCTTCCCGCTCGGGGCAGCGTCGCCCGTGTTCGCGGCGCTCGGGCTCGACGTGCCCTGGCGGCACGGCCCGCTCGTGCTCGCGCATCCGTGGCCCGACGGCACCTGCGCCGTGCTCGAGCGCGACGGCGGGCCGGCGGCGTGGCGCAGGATCGAGCCGGCGGTGCTCCGCGGCATGACGACACCCTTCCCGCAGGTACGCGCGGGGCTCCAGCTCGCGCTCGAACCGCAGGCGCTTTCGCTCCTGAAGCCCGCTGACGAGCTCGACGCGCGCATCCGCGAGGGGAACGCGCTGCACACGGACGCGGCGCCGCGCGGGCCGGTCGGACGCGGCCTCGGGCTCGTGCTGACGATGGTCGGCCGCACGCACGGCTATCCGTGCGTCGCCGGCGGCTCCGGCGAGCTGACGCGCCTGCTCGTCGAGCGCGCGCTCGGCCGCGGCGTCGAGCTGCGACTCGGCTCGCGGGTCGACCGCCTGCCGCAGGCCCGCCGCGCGGTGATCGGCGCCATCCCCGTCTGGGACCTCGCCGCGCTCCTCGGCCGCACGGCGAGCGTGCGGCGCGATCCCGCGACGCTGAAGGTCGACTGGACGCTCGACGGGCCGATCCCCTGGGCCGCCGAGCCGGCACGACGCGCGCCCGTAGTCCACGTCGGCGGCCCGGGCCGCTTCGTGCTATTCGGGCAGTACTCGATGGCGGACGAATCACGCGCGCCCGCGGGCAAGGAAACCGCGTGGGCGTACTCGCACGACCTCGACACCGTCGACGCGATCGAGGCGGCCGTCGAGGAGCTGGCACCGGGCTTCCGCTCCCTCGTCCGCGGCCGGCGCGACGAATGGCTCGAGCCCGGCCGCATCAACGGCGGCAGCGCGCGCAACCAGCTCGTGTTCCGGCCGCGCTTCGGCCGGCCGCGCGTCGCCGACGGCGTGTACCTCGCATCGATGTCGGCGCATCCCGGCGGCGGCGTGCACGGCGCACCGGGCTGGATCGCCGCTCAGGCGGCGTTGCGCTCGGCGTCGCGCCGGCGCGCCCGCGGCGTCGCGAGCTTCACGATCTCCAGCAAGAGCACGACGTAGACCGAGAACCCGAGCGCCAGGAGGCCCGCGGCGAGGTCGATCGCGGTGTTCGTCACGCTCCACTGCCCGTGGTGGTGGTGCGGCGGCGCGAAGCGCGTCGCGAGCGCGGCAACGGCGAGCATCGCGCACCAGGCCCAGAGGTAGACGACCGCGCGCCGCTGCGAGAAGCCGATGCGCATGAACCGGTGGTGCAGGTGCCGTGCGTCCGCGACGTAGATCGGTTGGCCGCTGCGCAATCGCTTCGCGACCACGAACGACGTGTCGAGCACCGGCACCGCGAGCACGAGCAGCGGCAGCACGAGCGCCGCCAACGCCGCCGTCTTCACGAGACCTTGCACGGAGATCGCGGCGAGCGTGTACCCGAGCAGCAGCGCGCCGCTGTCACCCATGAAGATCCGCGCCGGATAGAAGTTGTGGCGCAGGAAGCCGACGCACGCACCGCACACGATCCCTGCGAGCACCGCGGCGGCGATCTCGCTCCGTGACAGCTCGATCACGCAGAAGGTCGCCGCCGCAATCGCACACACGCCCGCGGCGAGCCCGTCGAGCCCGTCGAGGAAGTTGACCATGTTCATCACGGCGACGATGCCGACGATCGTCAACGGCACCCCGACCGCCGACGGCAGCTGGTGCGGCCCGAGAATCGGGAACGTGAAGCTGTGCACCCACACGCCGAAGCCAGTCGGAATCGCCGCGGCGAGCACCTGCCCGCCGAGCTTCTGCCACCACGTCATGCCGCGGAAGTCGTCGACCGCGCCGACGGTGGTCGCGACAGCGGCGCCGAGCAGCACGCCGCGCATGCCGCCGCCGAGCGGCAGGAACGCGAGCGAGGGGACGAACACGCCGAGGAACACCGCGAGGCCTCCGAGCCGCGGGATCGACGGGCGATCGCGCTCGCCCTCGCGCGGGCGCTCGATCAGCCGCAGATAGCGCGCGGCGCCGCCGACCGCGGGCGTGAGCAGGAGCACGATCGCGAGCGCCGCCACCGCGCCGTACAGCACCTGCAGGTGGTCTGTGAGTTGGTCCCAGACCATGGCCGAAGGCTATTACTTCGTCCCGTAGAGGCGGTCTCCCGCGTCCCCGAGACCCGGAACGATGTAGCCCTTCTCGTTCAGGCCGCGATCGATCGCCGCCACGACGATCTGGACGTCGGGATGGTGCGTCTCGATGTTGGCGATGCCTTCGGGCGCCGCGATGATCGCGATCAGCCGCACGCTCGCCGCGCCCGCGTCCTTGACGAGCTTGACCGCGTGCGCGGTCGAGTTGCCGGTCGCGAGCATCGGGTCGAGCAGGATCACGTCGCGATCGGCCACGTCGGCCGGCAGCTTCACGTAGTACTCGACGGGCTGGAGCGTCTCCTCGTTGCGGTAGAGGCCGATGAAGCCGACGCGCGCACCGGAGATCAGCGTCAGCACGCCGTCGAGCATCCCGAGCCCGGCGCGCAGGATCGGGCAGACGGCGACCTTCTTGCCGGAGATGCGCGGCATCGGCGATACCTCGAGCGGTGTCTCGATGTCGACGTCCTCCGTCGGAAGGTCCTTCGTCGCCTCGTAGGTGAGCAGGAGCGTCACCTCCTCGACGAGCCGGCGGAAGTGCACGGTCGGCGTGTCCTTGTCGCGCAGGTACGACAGCTTGTGCTGGACCAGCGGGTGCTTGACCTCGATGACGGGCATTCAGGTCGTGTACGAGGTGTACCCGCGAAAGCCCGGGTAGAGCGGCCGCTTGTCGCACAGCGCAAGCGCGCGAGCCCGTAGCGCCTCGACGTCGGCGTCGTCGGTGAGCGCGTCGACGACGATCGCGGCGACCTCGCCGAAGTCCGCCTCGTCGAAGCCGCGCATCGTCGCGGCGGGCGTGCCGAACCGAACGCCGGACGCGACCATCGGCGGCCGCTCGTCGAACGGCACGGTGTTGCGGTTGGCGGTGAGCTTGCACTCCTCGAGCCGCTCCTGAGCCGCGAGCCCGGTCCACTCGGTTGCGCGCAGGTCCAGCTGGACGAGATGCGTGTCGGTGCCGCCGGTGAGCACGTCGTGGCCACCGTCCTGCAGACCGGCCGCGAACGCGTCGGCGTTGGCCCTGACCTGCCGCTGGTAGTCGCGGAACGCTTCGGTCATCGCGATCCCGAAGCACACCGCCTTCGCGGCGACGGCGTGCATCAGCGGCCCGCCTTGCATGCCGGGGAAGTTCGCGCGATCGAGCTTCGACGCGTGCTCCTCGCGGCAGAGCACGAAGCCGGCCCGCGGCCCCGCGAGCGTCTTGTGGCTGGTGGAGGTGACGAAGTCGCAATGCGGCACCGGGTTCGGATGCAGCCTGGCGGCGACGAGCCCGGCGAAGTGCGCCATGTCGCACATGAGGAGCGCGCCGACCTCGTCGGCGATCTCGCGAAAACGGTCGGCTTCGACGGTGCGCGGGTATGCGGAGCCGCCGCAGACGATGAGCTTCGGCTGCACTTCCTTCGCGCGCGCGAGCACCTCGTCGTAGTCGACGCGCATCGTCTCGCGCGACACGCCGTAGTGATGGAACTCGTAGAGCTTCCCGGAGAAGTTCACCTTCAGCCCGTGCGTGAGGTGGCCGCCGTGATCGAGCGACAGCCCGAGCACGCGGTCGCCCGGGCTGAGCACCGCGAAGTAGACGGCCATGTTCGCCTGCGCACCTGCATGGGGCTGTACGTTTGCGTGCTCTGCGCCGAACAGCTCCTTTGCGCGCGAGCGCGCGAGCTCCTCGATCTCGTCGACGACCTCGCAGCCGCCGTAGTAGCGCTTGCCCGGATAGCCCTCCGCGTACTTGTTCGTCGGCACGGAGCCCACCGCTTCGAGCACGCTCGGCCACGTGAAGTTCTCGGACGCGATCAGCTCGATCTGCCCGCGCTGGCGGTCGAGCTCCTGTCCGAGCAGGTCGGCGATCTCGGGATCGACGTCCGCGAGCCCGGCCGCACGAAGCCGGTCGAACGTCTGCTGGGCGACGGCCATGGGGCCAGTCTATTGGCCTACCCGGCCAACGCCGCCCGCACCCGGGCGAGCGCCTCCGCGGCGGGCGCGATCCCGTCCCGGATGACGTACGGCTCGGCGCCGGTGAAGTCGATCACCGTCGACGGGGTTCCCGGAAGCGGGCCGAGGTCGAGCTCCGCGCCGCACCCGTCGCGGATCCGCTGCGGAACGTCGCCGAGCGTCGCTGGGTTCGGGCCGCCGGGATCGTTGGCGCTCGTCGCGAGCACCGGCCCCGCCGTCTCGACCACGCGCCGCGTCGCGTCGGGCAGGTCGGGCACGCGCACGCCGATCGCGTCGATGCGCGTCCCCGACAGCCAGCGGAAACGGCGTGCGGGGTTCGGCAGCACGAGCGTGAACGCTCCCGGCAGCAGAGTGCGCACGATCGTCGCGACGTCGTTGCGAAGCTCCGGGATCGCTTCGAACAGCTGGTCGACCGAAGCCGCGAGCACTGCCGTCGGCTGCGTCTCCGCGCGACCCTTCAGCCGGTAGACGCGGTGCGACGCGTCCTCGCTGACCGCCGACGTGCACAGCCCGTAGACCGTGTCGGTCGGCAGCAGCACGGGCTGCTCGCTGCGCAGCGCAGCTACGCATTGCTCCACTTGCTCTTCGGTTCCCACCGCGCCTCCACCACTCGCTCACGACCCCCGAGATCACACCTGACACTACCGTCAACATAGGAGGCTGCCTCCAGGCGTGCGAGCACGGTCCGCGCGTGCCGTTCGTGCACCTCGAGCACGAGCCAGCCGTCGAGCAGCGGGCGCGCCGCGTCGATCAGCCGGTCGGTCTGCCCGGCGTTCACCAAAGCGTCACGCGGCTCCCATTCGCGCACCTCCGGCTGCAGAGTCTCGAGCTCGTCGGCCTCGACGTACGGCGGGTTCGAGACGACGAGCGCGAACGTCCCGCCGAGGCCGTCGAGCAGATCGGTGTGGACGAGCTCGACGTCGAGCTTCGTCGCAGCGGCGTTCTCTGCGGCAAGCGAGAGCGCGTCTTCCGATGCGTCCGTTGCGACGACGGTCGCATCGGGCCGCTCGTGCTTGATCGCGAGCGCGATCGCACCCGTGCCGGTGCCGACGTCGACGACGCGCGGCTCTGCGACGCCTGCGAGCAGCGCGAGGCACCGCTCGACGACGACCTCCGTCTCCGGCCGCGGCACGAGCGCGCGCCGGTCGGTCTTCAGCGTGAGGCGACGGAAGTCCCAGTCGCCGAGGATGTACGCGAGCGGCTCGCGCCGACCGCGCCGCTGCACGAGCTCGCGCGCCTCCGCGCGCTCGCTCTCGGTGAGCGGCCGGTCGTGCTGCGTGTACAGCTCGATCCGCTGCAGCCCGAGGGTGCGGGCGAGCAGCAGCTCGGCATCGACGCGCGGGCTCTCGACGCCGCGCGCGGCGAGGTAGTCGGTGGCCCCTCTCAGGACCTCGGCAAGCGTCACCGCTCGAGCGCGCGGCGCTGTTCCTCCGCGGTGAGCGCGTCGGTGTACTCGTCGAGATCGCCCTGGAGGATCTGATCCAGCCGGTGCGTCGTCAGCTTGATGCGGTGATCGGTGACGCGGTTCTCCGGGAAGTTGTAGGTGCGGACCTTCTCCGCGCGCGCACCGGTCCCGACCTGCGCGCTGCGCGCCGCTGCCTGCTCGGCCGCCTGCCGTTCGCGCTCGGCTTCGTAGAGACGTGCGCGAAGCACGCGCATCGCCTTCTCGCGGTTCTGCAGCTGCGATCGCTCGTCCTGCATGGCGACGACGATTCCCGTCGGCAGGTGCGTGATGCGCACTGCCGAGTCGGTCGTGTTCACGGACTGGCCGCCCGGGCCCGACGAGCGGAACACGTCGATCTTCAGATCGTTCTCGTCGACGTCGACGTCGACGTCCTCCGCCTCCGGCATCACCGCGACCGTCGCCGTCGACGTGTGAATGCGGCCCGCCGATTCCGTCTCCGGCACGCGCTGCACGCGGTGCGTGCCGCCCTCGAACTTGAACACCGAGTACGCACCGTCGCCCTTGATCGCGAACACCGCTTCCTTCAGGCCGCCGCCTTCGTTCGCCTGCGCCTCGAGCTGCTCGACCTTGAAGCCGCGTCGCTCCGCGTAGCGCTGCAGCATCCGCTGCAGCTCGTCCGCCCACAGCGCGGCCTCGTCGCCGCCGACGCCCTGCCGCACCTCGACGATCACGTCCTTGTCGTCGGCGGGGTCGCGCTCCGCGAGCGCGAGCTTCAGCTCCTCCTCGAGCCGCGCGACCTCGGTCTCGTAGTCCCCCGCCATCTCGGCGAGCTCGGGGTCGCTCCGTGCAGCGTCGAGATCCGCCCGCGCCTGCCGCCACTGCTGCGCGAGCCCGTACGGGCCCTCGAGCTGCTTCAGGCGCCGGCCGACCTCGGCCGCCTCACGGTGGTCGTTGTAGACCGCGGGATCGGACATCCGGTCCCGCGTCTCGGTGTAGGAGCGCTCGAGCTCCGAGATCAGGTCGTCGAGCGCGGCCACTTAAGCCAGCGTGGCTTCGAGCGTGACCTCGGGGATGCCGGCGAGCGCCTTCGAGACGGGGCAGTTCTCCTTCGCGCCGTTCGCGGCGTCCTTGAAGCCGTCCGCGTCGAGGCCGGGGACGGTGCCGCGAACGGTCAACGCGCCCTTGATGATCCCCTCGCCCGGCTGGAAGGTCACGGTCGCACTCGTCTCGAGCTTCTCCGGCGGGTTCCCCGCCTGCGCGAGACCGTGCGACAGCGCCATCGCGAAGCACGCCGCCCACCCCGCAGCGATCAGCTCCTCCGGGCTCGTCTTGCCGTTCGGCTCCTCGGCCCGCGACGGCCAGGAGACGTCGAGCGGGCCGAAGGCGCCGCTCCCCACCTCGCCGATCGTGCCGCTGCCGTTCATCAGGTCGCCCTGCCAGACGACGTCTGCTTTCCGCTCCGTTGCCATTACGCCATCACCTCCACGCGTCGGTCGGCCGGCTGAAGCCGGCCCTCGAGCTCGAGCACCTGCTTGAGCGCGCGAATCGAGACCTCGAGCTGATCGAGGTCGGGCTCGCGCGTCGTCAGCCGCTGCAGCCACAGTCCCGGCGCGAGCAGCGTCATCAGGATCCGGTTGTCGGCGTGCTTGCCGGCAAAGCGGATCAACTCGTACGCGACGCCGACGATCGGGAGCAGCAGCCCGACGCGCGTCACGATCAGCCAGTACCAGGGCAGGCGGCCGAAGAACGCGTAGACGAACACGCTCACGACCATCACCCACAACAGGAACGCGGTGCCGCAGCGCGGATGGATCAGCGAGTAGCGCTTCGCGACCTCCGGCGTCAGCTCCTCGCCGGCCTCGTACGCGTTGATCGCCTTGTGCTCGGCCGCGTGGTACTCGAACACACGCCGCAGCGACGGGATGAAGCTGAGCACCGTCAGGTAGAGGACGAACACCGTCACGCGGATCAGGCCTTCGACGATCACGAACCAGCCGCCGCTCGAGATCGGCAGGAGATCGGCGAGCAGCGCCGGGCCGACCTTGAAGATCATCACGGCGAAGCCGATCGCGACCAGGAACGCGAAAAAGAGCGCCCAGCGGCCGAGCTCGACCGGCTCCGCGTCGCCCTCTTCCTCGTCCTGCGCGGCGTAGTTCGCGGAGATGCTCAGCGCGCGGAAGCCGATCGCCAGGCTCTCGCCGAGCGCAACGACGCCACGCACGATCGGGAGGCGCAGCGCCCAGTGGCGCGCGGCGAGAGGATCGATCGGCTGTGCGACGTGAGCGATCTCTCCGTCGGGCTTACGCACCGCGACGGCCCAGTTCCGCGGACCGCGCATCATCACGCCCTCGAGGACGGCCTGTCCTCCGATGGCCTGCGCCATGGCCTACGCGGACGCGCGCTGCGCCCGCTCGGCCTTCTCGAGCCGGCGCTGGAAGCGCTCCACCCGTCCGCCCGTGTCGACGAGCTTCTGCTTGCCGGTGTAGAACGGATGGCAGGCCGAGCAGATTTCGACGTGCAGCTCGGACTTCGTGGAACGCGTCGTGAACGTGTTCCCGCAGCCGCAATGCACGGTCGTCAGCTGGTACTCGGGATGGATTTCGGCCTTCATGGCCGGGCCAGGATAGCAGCGGCGGTTCGGCTGGCGACGTTGCCCCCGGAGACGATGAGCACCGGGTTTTCGGCGTCGATCTTCCCCGCGAGCCAGGCCGCGGCGGCCGCTGCGCCCGCCGGCTCGCAGGCCAGCTTCGCGCGCTCGTAGAGGAAGCGGAACGCCTGCTCGATCTCGTCCTCGGTGACGGTGTGCCGCTCCAGGTTGCGCGTGATCTCGAGCGCGAGCTCACCGGCGAACGGCGCGTTGAGACCGTCGGCGACGCTCGTGGGGGTCACGGGCGTCGGCTCGCCGTTCTCGATCGCGGCGTGCAGCGCGCGGCTCGTCTCCGGCTCGACGGCGATCACACGCGCGCGGTGGCCGATCGCCGTCTGGATGCCGCTGATCAGCCCGCCGCCGCCGACCGGCACGACGACCGCGTCGACGTCGGGCGCGTCCTCTTCGATCTCGAGCCCGACCGTTCCGGCGCCGGCGATGACGAACGGGCAGTTGAACGGGTGCACGAGCGTCCTGTTCGTCTCTTCGATGAGCGTGCCGAGACGCTCGAACGCTTCGGCGGGGTTCGTCGCTTCGAGGTCGACGGTCGCGCCGTAGTCCTGCGTCGCGGCGATCTTCTGCTCCGACGCGCCCTGCCACATGACGACGAGCGCGTCGATGCCTTCCTGCGCGGCGGCGTACGCGGTCGCCTGCGCATGGTTACCCGCGCTGATCGCGATCACGCCTCTCGCTTTCTCTTCCTGCGTCAGGTTGCTGATGCGGTTCAGCGCGCCGCGCGCCTTGAAGCTGCCGGTGCGCTGGAAGAGCTCGCACTTGAGACGCGCCTCGAGCGTGCGGTTCGAGAGCAACGGCGTGCGGTGAACGCGGCCGTCGATCGTCTCGCGCGCGCGCAGGACGTCGTCCCGCGTGGGTAGCCGTTGCTCAGCCACGCTGGCGTTGTGCTTCGAAGAGGAGAACGGCCGCCGCGGCGCCCGCGTTCAGCGAGTCGGCGGTGTGTCCGTGCATCGGGATCTCGACCTGCACGTCCGCGAGCGTACGCCACGCGTCCGGGAGACCGTCGTCCTCGGCACCGACGAGGAACGCGGTCGGATTCGTGTAGTCGGGGCTTGTGTGGTCGTGCGGTGCGCCGAGGGCGGCGGCGATCTTCTGGTACGGGAGGCGCGCCACGTCGTCGGCGGTCGTCTCGACGATCGGCAGCGTGAAGACGGAGCCCGTGGACGCGCGGATCGCGTTCGGGTTCCACGGGTCGGAGCGCGCGTCGGCGACGAGGAGCGCGTCGGCGCCGGCAGCGTCGGCGGTGCGCGCCATCGCACCGAGGTTGCCGGGCTTCTCGATCCCGACGGCGATCAGGAGGAGGGTCGCGTCGGGAGGGACCGTGTGGTGCGGGATCTCGACGACCGCGAGCACGCCTTCCGGCTCGGCGCGGTAGCTCAGCTTGCGCATGACGCGCTCGTCGACCGGCTCGGCGTTCGGGTCGTCCCAGTCGATCAGCGCCGGCGCGACGTAGGTCGCGTGGACGCGCAGCCCGGCGTCGCGCGCGCGCGCAACCTCGCGCGGCCCTTCGGCGATGAACAGCCCGCTCCCCCGCCGCTCGCGCGCCTTCCGAAGCCGAAGCACCTCCTTGACGCGCGGATTGTCCGTCGACGTGATCACGGCAGGGCGAATCTAGCCACGTCCGGTGCCAGGCACCGATATGGAAGTGCGCCACGAGTGGAACGAAAGCGTGACGGCACAGACGTGGCACACGTTTCGACCTACCGTGACGCGCATGGGAAGAGCGCTCCGCGACGAGAGCCCGGGTTACCACCATGTCGTCACGCGCGGCAACAACAAGCAGGCGATCGTCCTCGACGACGACGACCGCTGGTTCATCTGCATAACCGTCGACCGCATAGCGCTGCGGTACGGCTGGCGGATCGTTGCCTACTGCCTCATGGGCAACCATTACCACCTCATCATCTTGGTCGGCGACAAGGGTCTCTCGGACGGCATGCGGGATCTGAACACCGCGATAGCTCGCCAGTTCAATGTCAAGCACGGGCGGATCAACCACCTCTTCGGCAAGCGCTTTTGGAGCCGGCGGATCAAGACGTATCCGTCGATGCTTTCGACGGTTCGCTACGTCGTCCAAAACCCGCGTCGCGCGGGCGGCACGAAACCGCTCGAGGCGTACGTATGGTCGAGCTACGCCGCGTCGATCGGGCTCACGTACGCGCGAATCTCCCTGGCCCGCGACGAGCTCCTCGCGTTCTTCGGAAGCGACCCCGCGCACGCCGTCGAGGAGTTCCGCGTGTTCTGCTCCGCACGTGGCTTCACCTGACACGTCCGGTGCCCGGCACCGCGAAGCGAGCCGCGCCCCCGAGTCACGTAAGTGTGTACTCGGGGCCGCTGCCGCCTTCGGGCGGGGTTAGGCGGCCGCCTTTGGCGGTGATGGCGCCGCACTGGACGCAGTTCGACGGGGCGAGGTTCACCTCGACGGTGCCGTCGCCGTCGGCCTCGCCCACCTCGTACACCTGCGCGGGGCACATGCGCGCCCACATCTCGGCCACCTCGCGCGGCACCTTCGTCTGCACGCGGATGTGATTCGGCTGGTCGTCGCGCGTGCGGTTGCCCGACGCGAACACCGACGACAGCTTGTCGAACGTCAGCACACCGTCGGCGGCGGGATACGACGACGCACGCGACGTCGAAAGCAGCGACTGCTCGGCATCGCGCTCCGTGCGCGCGTTCCCCGGCGGGAACCGACCCTTCGTCGCCGTCATCGCCGACGCAAGCGCACCGCCGAGATAGAAGCCGCGTCCGAACGCCTGGCGCATGTTCCGCACCTCGCGCAAGTCGCTCCAGATGAACGAGTCACGCAACGACTCGTCGTACGACGCAAGCGCGTCACGCGCCGACGCACCGCGCGCGAGCGACCGCCACGCCGCCTCCGCCGCGAGCCGCCCCGACTCGACCGCGTAGTGAATCCCCTTCAGCGCCGGCACGTTGACGAGACCGACACCGTCACCGCACAGCAGCAACCCCGGCGCGTGAAAACGACGGGGCAGCGCGACGAAACCGCCCTCGGGGATCGTCTTCGCACCCCACTGCACACGCTCCCCGCCCTCGAGGATCCGGCGCACGCGCGGATGCGTCTTCAGCTCCTGCAGCAGGTCGTGCACCGACAGCTCCGCGTCGCGGTAGTCGAGCCCGACGACGAGCCCGATCGTGACCATGTCGTCGCCCATCGGATAGATGAACGAGCCGCCGAACTCGCGGTACTTGCGTCCCGGCCGGAGCGGCCAGCCCATCGTGTGCACCACCTCGCGCAGGGGCTTCGCGACCTTCCACACCTCCTTGACGCCGAGCGCCCATACCTGCGGGTTCTCGCTGCGCAGCCCGAAGCGATCGAGGGCCGCGCCGGTCAAGTGACCCTGCGTGCCCTCGCAGAGGATCGTCACCCGCGCCGCGACGTCCGACCCCGGCTCGAAGTTCGACAGCTCCTCGCCCGCGCGACCGCGCCCGCGATCGCCGGTGCGGATGCCGACGACGCGGCCGCCGTCGACGAGCAGCTTCTCCGCCGACGTCTCCGGCAGGATCGTCGCGCCGAGCTCCTCCGCCTCTTCCGCCAGCCACCGGCCGAGCCGCGACAGCGACGCGATGTAGTTGTGGTGATTCACCATCGTCGGCGGCGTCGGGATCCGCACCGCGCGCTTCTGCGTCAGGAACAGCACCGACTCCCCCGGCACGGGCCCGTAGAACGGCATCTCGTCGACGCGCTTGCGGTCCTTGAAGAGCCGCTGCAGCCCGCGCGGATTGATGACTGCGCCCGAGAGCAGGTGCGAGCCCGCCGCCTTGCCCTTCTCGATCACCGCGACCGGAACCTCGCCGAGCCGCTCCGCCGTCGCGGGATCCTCCTCCATCAGCTGCCCGAGCCGGATCGCCGCAGCCAGACCCGCAGGGCCGCCGCCGACGATGCAGATGCCGACCTCGATGCGCTCGTCGACCGGATCCGTCGGCGCCGCCACCGCCTCCGACGGAGCAAACGGCGGCGGATAGTCCGACGGGCGAACGCTCACGAGCGCCGCGCGCGCACGAGCTCGGTGAGCTTCGGGACGATCTCGTGCAGGTCGCCGACGACGCCGAGGTCGGAGAACTCGAAGATCGGCGCGTTCGGATCCTTGTTGATCGCGACGATCGTGCCCGACCCCTGCATGCCGACCTTGTGCTGGATCGCGCCGGAGATGCCGAGCGCGACGTACAGCTTCGGCGAGACCGTCTTCCCCGTCTGCCCCACCTGCGCCGAGTACGGGTACCAGCCCGCGTCGACGACCGCGCGCGTCGCGGCCACCGCCCCGCCCAACGCCTTCGCGAGCTCTTCTGCGAGCGCGAACTTCTCCGGCTCGCCGAGGCCGCGGCCGCCGGCGACGATCACGTCCGCGTCTTCGATCGACGGGCCCTGCTGTTCGGCGTGGGCCTGCTCGACCATCTCGGCGCTCGTCGAGAAGTCCTCGAGCTCGACGGCCGCGTCCTTCACCTCCGAGGAGCCGGAGAGCGCAGTCGCGTCGAGCGCGCCCGCGCGGAAGACGCCGATCCGCACCGGCGTCGACCAGCCGACGTCGACGACCACCGTGTCCTGCAGCTGCGGCGCGCGCCCCTGCTCGCCGACGAAGTCGACGAGGCCCCAGTTGACGCCGGCCTCCAGACGAGCAGCGAGCCCGGCGGAGACGTCCGCGGCGAGCACCGACTGCGCGAACAGCACCGTGTCGTAGCCCTCGTCGCGCACCAGCTTTGCGAGCACGTCGACGCGCGGCTGCGGCAGCGGAGCAGCGAGGCGCTCGTCGTCGGCGACCCACACCGTCGTGCCGACGCCGTCCGCGAGCGAGCGGACACCCGAGCCGACGAGAACGCCGTGCGCGTCACCGGCCGATGCGGCCTTCGCGAGCGCGCCGAGCGAGCCCTTCTGAATCTGGCCTTCGTGGTGCTCGAGGAAGACGAGCGTCTTCGCCATCAGACGAACCTCTTCTCGGCGAGGAACTCGACGATCTGCTCGGCGGCGCTGCCGTCGTCCTCGATGCGGCGCGACTCGCCGCGCGCCGGCGGCGGATTGAGCCCGGCGACCGTCGTGCCGCTCGCGCCGCCGTCGGCTGACACCGTCTCCTGCGGCTTCTTCTTCGCGCCCATGATCCCCTTCAGCGACGGGTAGCGCGGTGTGTTGATCGCGTCCGACACCGCGACGATCGCGGGCAGCGGCGCGCGGATCGTGTCGTAGCCGAACTCCGTCTGGCGCTTGCCGGTGAGCGACCCGCCGTCGACCGTCAGCTCGCTCACCTGCGAGACGACCGGCCGCCGCAGGCGCTCGCCGACCGCGGCCCAGAGGCACGCGCCGCCGCCGTCGGCCGACTGCTGCCCGAAGAGCACGAGGTCGGGAGCCTCGCTCTCGAGCGCGCCCGCCAGCGCCTTCGAGGTGACGAGGAGATCGCCGCCCTCGAGCGACGCGTCCGTGACGAGCACCGCGCGGTCCGCTCCCATCGCGAGCGCCTTGCGCAGCGCGTCCATCGCGCGCTCGGGCCCCATCGAGACGACGACCACCTCGCCGTCGCCGCCGGCCTCCTTCAGCTTGAGCGCCTCTTCGACCGCGTACGTGTCGAAGTCCGAGATCGCGAGCTCGGCCGAGCGGTCGAGCCGGTTCGTCGCCGGATCGATCCGCCTGCCAGCGGCGGCATCCGGCACGGCCTTCACACAGACGGCGATCTTCATGCGCGCTCGATGCTAGCTAGACGGTTGACTCGCGAGTCAAGGTTGCCTGCAGGAAGTCGACGATCGCGCTCGTCGGCGCGCCCGGCGTGAACACCTCGGCGACGCCGAGCTTCTTCAGCTCCGCGATGTCGTCGGTCGGGATCGTGCCGCCGACGACGACCGCCACGTCCTCGGCCCCCTCGGCGCGCAGCAGCTCGACGATGCGCGGGACGAGCGTCATGTGCGCGCCGGAGAGGATCGAGATGCCGACCGCGTCCGCGTCCTCCTGGATCACCGTCTCGACGATCTGCTCCGGGGTCTGGTGGAGGCCGGTGTAGATGACCTCCATGCCGGCGTCGCGAAGAGCCCGCGCAATGATCTTGGCGCCGCGATCGTGCCCGTCGAGACCGGGCTTCGCGACGACGACTCTGATCTTTCCCGCCACGGCGCGGCAGTCTAGTTCTTAGAAGACCGGCGTCTCACGCCAGGTGCCCCACACCTCGCGGAACGCGTCGCACATCTCGCCCATTGTCACGTACGCGCGCGCGGCGTCGACGATCGGGTGCATCAGGTTGCGGTCATCGCGCGCGGCGTCCTCCTTGAGGCGGGCGAGCGCCGCCTCGACTGCGGCGGAGTCGCGCCGGGCACGAACTCCCTGCACACGGTCGATTTGCTTCTGCTCGAGCGCCGGATCGATCTTCAAAATCTCAAGCTCAGGTTCATCTTCAAGGTTGTAGCGGTTGACGCCGACCACCACGCGCTCGCCCGCCTCGACCTCGCCCTGGTAGCGGAACGACGCGTCGGCGATCTCCTTCTGGAAGAAGTTCTCCTTGATCGCGGCGACCACGCCCCCCAGCCGCTCGATCTGGTCGAAGTAGTCGTAGGCCTGGCGCTCGAGCTCGTTCGTGAGCGCCTCGAGGTGGTACGAGCCGCCGAGCGGGTCGACGGAGTTCACGACGCCCGTCTCGTGCGCGATCACCTGCTGCGTGCGCAGCGCGATCCGCACCGCGTCCTCGGTCGGGAGCGCGAGCGCCTCGTCGAACGAGTTCGTGTGCAGCGACTGCGTGCCGCCGAGCACCGCGGCGAGCGCCTCGATCGCCGTGCGGACGATGTTCACCTCGGGCTGCTGCGCCGTCAGCGACACGCCGGCGGTCTGCGTGTGGAACCGCATCAGCCAGGAGCGCGGATTCTTCGCCCCGTACCTGTCGCGCATGACCGTCGCCCAGATCCGCCGCGCGGCCCGGTACTTCGCGATCTCCTCGAAGAAGTCGAGGTGCGCGTTGAAGAAGAACGACAGGCGGGGCGCGAAGTCGTCGACGTCGAGGCCGCGCTCGAGCGCCCACTCGACGTACGTGAAGCCGTCGGCGAGGGTGAAGGCGAGCTCCTGCGCGGCGGTCGAGCCGGCCTCGCGGATGTGGTAGCCGCTGATCGAGATCGGATGCCAGAGCGGCATCTCGGCGGTACAGAACTCGACCATGTCGGTGACGAGCCGCATCGACGGCTCCGGCGGGAAGATGTACTCCTTCTGCGCGATGTACTCCTTGAGGATGTCCGTCTGGATCGTCCCGCGGAGCTCCGAGCGCGGCACGCCCTGCTCCTCGCCGACGCACGCGTAGTACGCGAGCAGGATCGCGGCCGGCGAGTTGATCGTCATCGAGGTCGAGACCTCCCCGAGCGGGATCCCGGCGAAGAGCGTCTCCATGTCGGCGAGGGAGTCGATCGCCACGCCCTCGCGCCCGACCTCACCAAGAGATCGAGGGTGGTCCGAGTCGTAGCCCATCAGCGTCGGCATGTCGAAGGCGGTCGAGAGGCCGGTCTGGCCGTGCTCGAGCAGGTAGTGGAAGCGCTCGTTCGTCTCTTCGGCCGTGCCGAACCCGGCGAACTGCCGCATCGTCCAGAGGCGGCCGCGGTACATGGACGGGTAGACGCCACGCGTGAAGGGGAACCGGCCGGGCGAGCCGAGGTCGCGCTCGTAGTCGATCGCGGCCGTCTCCGGCGTCGCGACCGGGGCGACCTCGATCCCCGAGATCGTCGTGAAGAGCTCAGCGCTCGACTGCGGTTTCTCGGTCGCTGCCACAGCTGGAGTCTGCCGGAAGCGCACGGCAGGAGAGGCGATTCGCAGCCCGAACACAACGTCCCTCGATCAAGGGACGTAGGAATTCGGTAAGAGCCGCTAGACCTGCATCCCCCATTCGGATGAATTTCCCCCCCTTTTTGGGGAGGGTGTGCTACACACAGTGAGGATTTTGGCACGGCCAGCCGGACCGCCTGAACCGGCATTGCGGAACCTGGATCAGCAGCACCAACCGGAGCGCTCCGAGGCGGACGCCCGGCCACGACGGACAAGCAAATGCGGACTTGCTTCGCCCGCAGAAGGAGCGAGAGGGTTATGTCTAAGAAGGTCAAGCAGTACTTGATGTTGCTTGCGGCGGTCGGCGTCATTGCCGTCGTGGCCGGCGGCAGCTCCGGGACGTTCGCGGGCTTCAACGCCCAGGTTGCGAACACGGGCAACTTCTTCCAGACCGGCACGCTGTTCCTCCACGACAACGGCGGAACGAACACCTGCACCTCGGAGTCGGACTCGAACAACCAGAACACGACCGGCAGCGGCTGCGACGTCCTGTTCTCGGTCCCCCAGATCACGGCCGGCCAGACCTACCCGGCGGAGCTGACGCTCACCAACGCAGGCTCCCTTAACGCGTCAGACATCCAGTTCGAGCTGCCTTCGGGCTGCACCGACGCCAAGCCGAGCATCGGCACGCTGGGCACGGGGCTGACGAACGGTAGCCCGGTGACGTCGGTGACGATCGCGAACCTGTCGCAGACCCTTACGACCGGAGTGCAGATCCAGCTGCACCAGAACAGCGATGCGAACACGCAGACGTTCACGGTCACTGGTGGGCCGTACGCACCGGGCTCCTCGGTCGTGGTCAACGTCAGCGGCTCGCCGAACGCGAACTTCTCGTACACGAACGCGGCGACCGTCTCGTTCGCCGCCTTCGGCACCGCGCTCTGCGGTCAGCTGCAGCTGACGATCCAGGAGATGACGACCAACAGCTTCGGCACGCCGGTCACCTCCACCTGCGCCTATCCGGCTTCCACGCTGGCGACCTGCGCGTTCCCGAGCAACGCGCTCAGCACCGCAGCGCTGACCAGCTTCCAGCCGCTGCAGCTGGGCTCCGGAACCGGTGGTAACAGCACGACGGAGCTCGACGCCGGGAAGAGTCGCTACTTCCTGATCAGCATCAAAGCTCCCGCGACATTGGCGAACAACGCTCAGAACGACAAGGTGTCGTTCGACATGCGCTGGCAGATCGACCAGGCGTAGTTCGGTAACCGGAGAGCCCAAGAGCATGCGGCTGCTCAAGAAGCTCCTCCTCGTTCTGACACCGATGGGTGCCGCCGCCTTCGTGGCAGGCGGCGGCACCTTCTCGTCGTTCCGCGATCTCGCGCGCTGGACGCCGGCGGCGAAGACGGCCGAGGCGAAGAGCGATCCCCTCTGGAAGACGAAGAAGCTCCTGATCGGCGTGATGTTGATCGGCGCTGCGGTGTACCTCGGCGTCGGCGGCGGAACGTTCGCGAACTTCCAGGCCGAGACGTCGAACAACGGCAGCTCGATCGCATCCGGCACGCTCACGCTCACGAACACGGTGAACGGCGCGAACGCCTGCTTCTCCTACAGCGCACTGTCCGCGGACAACGCCAACGCGAACTGCACTGCCGGCTTTGCCACGACGAACGTGACGCCGGGCGTGATCCAGAGCTCGCAGGTCGCGGAGATCTCGGTCACCAACTCCGGCTCGATCAACGGGTCGAAGCTCTACCTCTACGCGTCGCAGATCAACGGCAAGCTCACGACGCAGCTCGACTCGGGGCACGCAGTGTCGTCACTCGCCGTGGCCGGCGGGATGGAGGGCACGGTCTCGAACACCGACAGCATCACCGTCTCCTACCAGGGCAAGTCGCAGGTGTTCACGGTCAACGGCACGCCGACCGGGATGCCAACGAACTCGAACGGCGGAGCGACGTCGATCCCGGTGACGACGCAGAACGCGAACTTCACCTATCCGATCGGCGCGACCGTCACCGACACGAGTGGCAACACCGCGACGACGAACACCGACTGCTTCGACACGAAGACGGCGACCGGCTCGAGCTTCACCTTCAACCCGATCACGAGCTCGACCTACCAGCAGGCGTACAACCCGCTCTGCGGCGCGGTGCTGATGTGGGTCCAGGAGGTGACGAACGGCGTCGCCTACTGCTGGTTCGGCGCCGGTTCCACCAAGAGCACCTACAACAGCGGTGCCGAGTCCTCGACCGGCGTCTGCAAAGCGCCGGTGTACGGAACGACGTCCGGTCTCAGCGGCAACGGCGTGACATCGATCCCCATCTCCAACAGCGGCGGCTTCGCCGGGATCGTCTCGACCAACGACACGATCACGGTGACGCAGGGCGCGAACACGCAGACGTTCACTGCCAGCGGGCCTACCGCGGTGGGCGCAACCAGCATCCCGATCAACTCGGCAAACGTCGGCACCGCATTCACCTCGGGCGCCGTCGTGACCGACACGACCGTGGACGCCGCCGCGCTCCCGGCACTCGACGCCAATGCGCGCACGGACACGATCACGAACTTCGACACCAGCGTCAGCCTGAACAACGGGAAGATGCAGCTCTGGCCGATCACGGCCGGCTCGCCCCCCACACAAGACCAGTCGGGGACCCGCGCCGAGCTGTCGGCGGGGTCGACGCGGAACTTCTACGTCGGCCTCTACCTGCCGAATCCGGGCGGCGCGAACCAGAACGCGGTCCAGGGCCTCGCGTCGACGTTCGGCCTCACCTGGCACATGGATCAGTAAGGCCGTGCGCGTCCTGCGGCAGATCGCGCGTCACGAGCACCGGCACTCCGGAACGCGGCCGGTGAAGAAGGTCCTGCTCAGCTTCCTGGTCGTCGGGGGGCTCAGCTGCTTCACGCTCGCCGGCACGTACGCGACCTGGAACTCCGAGAGCTCCGACCGCGGCATCTCGATCGCGACCGGCAGCCTGACGCTGCGCAACTTCGTCGGCACCTACCCCACGTTCGGTCCACAGTGCGACTCGTACAGCGCGTCGAACAACTTCAACTCGTCGTGCACAGCGGTGTACAGCGCCTCGCCGGTCTTCTACCCCAGCTCGAGCACGCCGGCGCCGTCCCTGATCGACGTGAAGGTGACCAACACCGGGACGATCAACGCGAGCACGTTCTCGGTGTACATGCCGACCTGCTCTGCGGTGCTCAACTCGTCCGCTCCCAGTGGAGACGGGGGCGGCAACCCGTGCGCGACGGGGGGCTTCGAGATGACGATCAACGAGACGGACTCCACGTTCTCGCTGACGGACGGCAACGAGAAGTGCGTCTTCCCGACGACGACGTCGGCCGGGACGCCGTGCACCTATACGGCCAGCACGCTCGCCTTCATGGCCGCCCACAAGACGGCCGGATCGTGGCCGCTGAGCGGCGGGCTGGCGAGCAACCAGACGCGTAACTTCGTGATCGGGCTGGCGCTCCCGTCCAATCCGGCCAACAACCTCCAGGGCGAAGAAGCGTCCTTCACCCTCACCTGGAACGCTTCTCAATGACCGGCGGGGAGGTCATACTTGCCAGGAACACCGAGGCCCCCAACGAACAGGTCGGGATGGGCACGCCTTCAGACATCGTGGATGAATCGCCGCAGACCGGTGCAACCACCGTCGTGAGCACCGAGACCGCCGCAGCGCCGGCGCCGACCGGCACCTGGGGCCTTGCGGCGCGCATCGCCTCCTGGATCCTCGTTCTCGCAGCCGCGGTGGTCGCATTCGCGCTCGTCGCCGTGACCGTCGGACCGCGCGTCCTGCCCTACCAGGCGCTCGTCGTCCGGTCCGGGTCGATGTCACCGACGATCCCGACCGGCTCGATCGTCTTCTACCGCAAGGAAAGCGCGGCGAAGGTCAAGGTCGGAGACGTCATCGTCTTCGAGAAGCCGGGTGTGAGCAACGAGAAGGTGACCCACCGCGTCTACAAGATCTCGAACGGGCCGACCGGCCGCTACTTCACGACGAAGGGTGACGCGAACGCCGCGCCCGACGACTGGCAGGTGCCTGCAGTCGGCACCGGCTGGGTCGCGAGCTTCCACATCCCGACGATCGGTTACATCCTCGCCGGGCTCGAGTCGACACTCGGCCGCCTCCTCTTGCTGGCGATCCCGGCGGCGCTGCTCGGGCTGATCACGCTGTACGAGATCTGGCGCGACCGAGGGCAAAAGGCGGCGTAACCCATGAGAACGAGCGCCCTGCGGCGGGCGGTCACGGCGTGGATCGTGCTTTCGATCTGCGCGCTGCTCCTCGGGTCCGGCGTCGTCGGGAACACGTTCGCCACCTTCAGCGCGGAGACGAGCAACGCCGGCACGCCATCGGTCGGCTGGATCGGCCAGGCGAGCTCCGCGTCGGTGACACCGGGCGGCTATGACAACACGCTCAGCTGGACGCCGACGACGACGGGGCCGATCGGTGCCCAGAGCATCGCCGGCGTCGACAACGGCACCAACAGCAACTGCATCGGCGCTGCGTACTCCACTCTCTACTCCGGCCTCAGCGCGACGCTCAACACCAAGACGGATCTCAATCGCGGCACCGGGACCACCGACGGTGACTGGTACTGCTACGAGATCATCGAGAACGGCACGTCCGGCACCTTCGCGTCGAACTGGTCGTCGCCGGGGTACGTGGTCGGCACGCAGCTCGGGATCGTCGCAAACAAGGTGACCGTCGCGAACGGCACGGGCACGTCCGGCACGATCGATTCGGGTGACACGATCACGGTCACCTTCAACCAGCAGCAGTCCACGCTCGCGAACGCGACGGGTGTGCACGTGTGCACCTGGTCGACCACCAACCAGATCGTCATCGGCGACAGCCACGGAGGGACCTGCCACGCGTCGGGGGACAACTACACGATCGGCGTCCTCACGCTATCGGGAGGAGACACGATCGTCAGCAGCGTGTCGTTCGCGTCGTCGTCGATCTCCGTTTCGACGTTGGCGCCGTGGACGGTCACGATCAAGCTCGGCGGCTCGAACTCGTCGCTGATCCACGGATCGGCGACCCCCGTCTGGACCTTCACCCCGGTCTCCGGGATCGTGTCGGCGCAGACGAGCGACCAGGCGACGATCTGCACCTCGGGCACGAACTGCCAGCCCGCCACCAACACGACCAACTTCTAGTCTCCGACGGTGGCAGAACGCTCGCACTCGCCGGCCGCCCCGGTGCGCTGGTACCGGCGCCCCTGGACACACCTGATCCTCGGGCTGCTCGTCGCAGTGCTCGCGATCACGTGGACCGGCGAGCGTGCCCGGCAAGGCGTGCTCGACAACCTCGACGCACGTCTTCGCGACGCCGGAGCCGGAGTGGACGCCGGGATGATCGACGTCGAGGCCGAGCAGCTCTCCGCCCTGCGGTCGATCGAGTTCACGCGGGGGGTCCCGCAGGCGCTCGAGCAGACCGACCCGGCGGCACTGAACCGGCTCGTCACGCCGCTGCAAGCGAACTCCGGTGTGCCGATGGTCGACGTCGTCGAGCCGAGCGGCCGGGTCGTCTTCGCCGTCCGCGCCAAAGGGGCTCCGCGCCCGGTCGCAAGCCGCGCCGGCATGCCCGCGATCGCGCAGGCGATGCGCGAGGCACGCGGCGCACGCGGCGGGCGCTTCAGCGAGCTCGTGATCTTCCGCACCGGCCCGACCGTCGTGACGGCCGGGCCGCTGATGATCCAGAACGACCCGGTGGGCGTGGTGCTCGTGATGACGCCGCTCGCCGACGTGCTCGGGCGCCTGTCCCAGGAAGTGCGCGCCGACCTGACGGCGTACACCGGCGCCGGCGTGCCGATCGCGACGACGAGCGTGCGGAACCCGACCCGCCTCGCGCCCGACGTCGCGCGATCGCTCCTCGGCGGCGCGGCGATCGAGAACCGGTTCACCGCGGGCGGAACGCGTGAGGCACTCGGGCGGCTGATCATCGACCACCAGCCGGTGGCGGTGCTCGGCGTCGCGCTCCACGACAACAGCCCGGTCACGCGGCGGGCGGTCATCCTCTACGCCGCGCTCGGCCTGCTCGCGACGGTCGTCCTGATCGCGTCCTTCTGGGCGCGGGTCCACCACGCCCGGAGACGGCAACAATGACCCTCAGGCTGAGCTTGATCGTTGTGGCCGTCGCGGCGACCGCGCTCGCGGCGCCCGCGCTCGGCCGGGCGGCGAGCGTCCAGCGACCGAACCCGATCTTCGTCAGCCCCCAGGTCGACTACGTCAGGCCGATCGAAAGCTCGACGGGCGGCGTCGCGCAGCTCGAGCCGCTCGATCCGGCCGTGATCCCACAGGCGATCGCCGACCAGAGCGCTCTCGCCTACGAACGCCTCGACGACCTCGGCGGGTTCCTGCCGGCGCCGATCGGCCAGCTCGCCCTCTCGAGCGGCGGCCACAACGTGGTCGGGGCCGGTTCGGGCCGGACACAGATCCCGCAGTTCGCGCAGGCGGCGAGCGGCAGCGTCCAGAGCTTCGCCTTCACCGGCGGGCCGACCGCGCCGCCCCAGAACGGCACGAACCCCGTGCCGGGCCTGGGAACGCCGCCGCACGTCGTGCCGCCGACGAACACGAACACCGTGCCGCCGCCGAACCAGGGCTTCGGCGGAAACCCGCCCCCGGCGACGACCACCACCGGCACGACGACGAGCGGCCCGACGACCACCACGTCCGCAGGCGGAGGCGGGACGACGACGAGCGGGCAGCCGCCGCCGACCACGACCACGGCGCCGCCGCCGACGACGACGACCGTCACCACCACCCCGCCGACCACCACGACGACGCCGACGACCACGGCCGCAGCAGGGACGACCGGGAGCGGCGGCTCGAGCGGCGGCTCGCCGCCGCCGCCCAGCACGACCTCGTGCGGCACGATCGGCCTCAGCATCGAGAGCGACCACTCGACGTGCCGGATCGTGGCGGTCAACATGGCGCCGGGCGGCGCTGCGTCGGAGCGCATGACGATCACGAACACGGCCGACCAGGCCTTCACCCTGTCTTTGCGCGCCGAAGGCAGCCAGAACCACCTCTGGGACGAGCTGGAGCTGGGCGTCTGGCAGGCCGGAACGGCCGCGCCGTCGCCTCTGCCTGCGCTCCTGCTCTGGACGACGCAGCAGAACCCGCTGACCGTCCTGCAGCCCGGCCAGTCGATCACCTACGAGATCGAGCTCTACCTGCCGCCGACCGCCGGGAACGACGTGCAGGGTCTCGCGGCGACGATCGACTTCAACTGGGAAGCGACCGCCTGATTTCGCTCAACCACGCGCTCGGAAACCCCCATCCGAGGCATTGACCGCCGTCGGCGCACCTAGATAAAACAGTCATACGTCCCGCCGCCGGCGGAGGCACGGGACGACTGCGGACACATGGATCTCGTTACCCCCTCTGCGGACGGCGTCGTGCGGCCGAAAGGCCGGCATGCGCGTCGCTTCGCCGTCGTCCTTTCGGTCGTCGTCGCTCTGGCAGCAGGGGGCGCCCACGCGGCCCTCGCCGACGGCGTCGCGCTAACCTTGTCGCCGAACCCGGCGCCGAGCGGCGCCCAGGTGACGATGACGGCCACCGTCACGAGCACGCTCGGCCTGCCGACCGGGTCCGTCAGCTTCGTCGACGACAGCACGGGGATCACACTCGCCGTCCAGCCCCTGACCCAGACGGCGCCGAACACCACGACCGCGTCGTTCCAGATCTCGACGATGCCGACCGGCAGCTCGACGATCGAGGCCGACTACAACCCCGACCTGACCGCCTTCCTGCTCCAGATCGGCGCGCTTGCCTCGCAGACGCAGACGCTGATGATCACGAGCACGCCGCCCCCGACCAAGTACGCGACCGTGGTCTCGCTCCAGGCGCCGGCAAGCGTCAGCTCGACGCAGCCCGTCAGCCTGATCGCCACGGTGACCCGCACCGGCGGGGTGTCGGGCACTCCCTCGGGCGAGGTCGACTTCGTCGACATCGAGACCAATCCGAACGTGGCGCTCGGGTCGAAGATGCTCAACTCGAGCGGCGTGGCGGAGCTCGATCTCCCGAACCTCGCGGCCGGCCCGCACCGGATCATCGCCGAGTACGCCGGCGACGCGACCGACCAGGGAGCAACCTCGGCGGCGAGCTCGGTCCAGTCGAACGAGCCGACGAACAGCATGCTCACGACGGTCACGAGCGTGACCGCCACGCCGGCGGCGATCGCCCAGGGCGACACGGTGACGTTCGTCGCCACGATCACGCAGGTCGTTCCGGCAGGCCAGACGGCCCCGGCGACGCCCGGCGGCATCGTGACGTTCACGTCGAACAGCGACGCGTGCGGGAATCAGGTCCACCTCGGCGATGCCACGCTCGGCACGGGGCCGGCAGGCGTCACCGTCGCTGCGAACCAGGCTGCGATCCAGCTCAGCACGCTGCAGAGCTGCGACTACACGATCATCGCCTCATACACCGGAGACGTCTTCGACGACTCCTCCCAGGGTCAGGTGCAGCTCAGCGTCGGGGGCACGCGGGCCGCAACCACCCTGACCTACACCGGCGCGACCTCGGTCGAGTACGGGCACACGGCGACGTTCTCGGCCGTGCTGACCGATCTGCACGGCGTTCCGGTCGCGGGCAAGACCGCCGCCTTCACCCTCGGTGCACAGCAGTGCACCGGGACGACGAACGCGAACGGCGTCGCATCCTGCTCGCTCGCCGTCACCGACGACGTGCCGGGCGGGAACCTCCACGTCGCCGTGCCGCAGGACGTCCAGATCTCCGGCGGAACCCTAGACCTCAACTTCACGGTTAGCAAGCAGCCGACCACCCTCACCACCGGATACCAGCTCGGCGCGGCGCAGACGACCCTGACCGGCACGCTCCACGGCGACCTCGGCGCCCTCGCGAACCAGACGGTCACGCTCTCTCTTGGCGGCGCGAGCTGCTCGGGCTCCACCGACAGCACGGGCGTCGCCTCGTGCACCGTCCCGACGCCGACCGGAGCGACGACCGCGACGCTCTCCGGCTCGTTCGCCGGAGCTGTCGACTACCTGCCGTCCGTTGCCGCTGGCACGACGGTGCAGCTCGTCGCCCCGACGTCGCTCACCTACAACGGCGCGACGACCGCCGTGTACCGAGGCACTGCGACGCTCGCCGCGACCCTCTCGATCGGGGCGGGCGGCCCGGCGGCCTCCGGGCACACGCTCACCTTCACGCTCGGGACGCAGACCTGCACGGGCGTCACCGACGCAAGCGGTGAAGCGTCGTGCACGCTCTCGCCGGTCACCGAGGACGCAGGCCCGTACACCGTTTCGGTCGCCTACGCCGGCGACGCGGTCACCGTCCACAGCGGCACCAGCGCGGCGTTCACCGTGACCCCGGCGCCCACCACGACGACGCTCTCGGCGCCGGCCCTCGGCTCGGGAACGACCACGCTCAGCGCAACGCTGACGAGCTCGGGCACGGCGCTTGCCAACAAGCCGATGACGCTCTCGCTCGGCGGGAACACGTGTCCGGCGACGACGAACGCGAACGGGGTCGCGACGTGCTCCGTGACGACGCCGTCGGTGGCGAACGCCACGTTCACCGCGACCTTTGCGGGTGACGTCGACTATGCGACGTCAACGGCCTCGACCACGGTGTCGCTGCTGTTGCCGACGACGCTCACGTACACCGGCTCGACCGGCGCCGACTACGACGATGTCGCACTGCTGTCCGCAACGCTGCGCGGTGCGAACAACAAGCCGCTCGTGCTGCAGAAGGTCACGTTCACGATGGGCTCGCAGAGCTGCGTCGGGATCACGGATCTGTGGGGCAACGCGTTCTGCGTGATCGTCGTCTCGCAGCCGTCCGGTCCGTACCAGGTCACCGCGTCGTACGCCGGCAATTCGACGAACGCGGCGAGCACGACGTCGTCGCCGTTCACCGTCACGCCCGAGGAGACGACTCTCGTCGCAGGCAGTGCGGACGACGTGCTCACCGGATCGACGACACCGCTGACGGGCACGCTGCTCGAGGACGGCGTCAAGCCGGTCGCCGGTCGCATGCTGACTCTGTCCTTCGGCGCACAGTCGTGTCTTGCTGTCACCAACGCGGCCGGGCTCGCGACGTGCAACGTCGTCGCAACCGGAACGCTCGGTCCCGTGAGTGCGACTGCGTCGTTCGCCGGCGACGCGTACTACGCACCGGCGTCCGGGTCGACGCAGTCGCTGCTGTACGCGTACGCGCCCGGCGGCGGGTCGTTCGTGATCGGCGACAAGAGCACGGGTGGCACGGTCACGTTCTGGGGCTCGCAGTGGTCGAAGTTGAACGCGCTGAGCAGCAGCTCCGCGCCGTCATCGTTCAAGGGCTACGCGTTGCATCCGACGGCACCTGCATGCGGCGTGACGTGGAGCACGGACCCGGGCAACAGCTCGCCGCCGCCTTCCGGTCCACTGCCGGCGTACATGGCGGTGATCGTGACGAGCTCGGCCGACAAGTCCGGCTCCACGATCTCGGGCAACACCGTCGCAGTCGTCGTCGTGAAGACGAACAGCGGCTACGACAGCAACCCGGGTCACGCGGGGACCGGCACGGTCGTCGCGACCATCTGCAGCACGTCGAACACCTCCGGCGGCCGGAACGACGGCGGTGGCGACCAGCACGGCTGCGGCGGCCACTAGCGCGGACGGCTACTCCGGATCGGGGATGCCCGTTCATCTCGAACTGGTGATCCCGAAGCGCACGCGCGGAGCCGATGGAATCCGCGATGACGCCGCTCCACTCACTCGCAGGCTCCGTCGCAACGATCGTGCTCGCCGCTGCCGGGCTGACCGGATTCGGTCACGCGTCGACGCCGACGGGTGACGCCGGCGCGTTCGGCGGGCCGGTCCAGCAGACGAAGCTGCAGCCGCTCTACGTCGAGCGCACTCGGGTCTCTCCGGCGATGCGCGAGGTGCGCTGCGCGGGGCCGCAAACGGGGGCTCGGTGCTTCGAGGCGACGCCGGCCCACTGAGTCCCGCATAACCATGCGGTAGATCGGCCTCCGGTATGGCTCTCGTATGAGGGAGCACTCCCCCTCTCGAACCGGCTGAATTCTGCCGATACGTCCTCTCGAGGAGACGTGCGAAAGCACGTCGCGAGAAACCGAGATGAGGACCTTGAGCTTTCTGCGGCGCTTGAGGGCTGGCACCAATGCCGGTTCGACTACCTCTGCGCATCTCGCCCTCCTCGCACTCGTCGGCACCGCCACCCTCCTCTCACTCGCGGCGGTGACGATGACCCTGCATCGCGTGACGACGAAGCAGTCGCTGCACGTGCCGAGCTGGCCCGAGTCGAACGCACTCGTGGCCCACACGAATGGCAGCAGCGACACGCGGGCGTCACTCACGGTGCGCTTCCGCAGTGGCACGTCAGCTGCAACGCAACACCGTCTCCTCGCGCGCTTCGGCGCAGTGGAGACGAGCTCTGTCTCGCAACTCGGTCTTCACGTTGTGAAGGTCGACCAGTCGAAGGCCGCCGAACTCCTCACCTCGCTGCGCGCCGCTCAGGCTGTGTCGACCGTCGCACCGAACGACGTCCGCCAGATCGCCGGTGACTCGACCTCATCCACGGTCGCCGGTCAGTGGGCGTTGCAGAAGATCGGATCCGTCGCCGCGCACAACGCGGTGCACGCGAAGCGGACCGAGACGATCGCGGTGCTCGATACCGGGGTCGATCAGCACGCACTGTCCGGTCGTCTCGTCGGCGGCTGGTCCGCGTTCGCGGGCTCGTCGCCGACGACCGACCCGGACGGACACGGAACGTGGATGGCGAGCATCGCGCTTGCCGCCGATCCGTCTGCTCGCGTCATGCCGGTGCAGGTTCTCGACGCACACGGCATGGGCGAGGACAGCGACATCATCAAAGGTCTCGTCTGGGCCGTCGACCATCACGCGAACGTGATCGAGATGAGCTTCGCCGGGACCGGGTACAGCACGGCACTGCAGTCGGCGATCGACTACGCGTGGTCGAAGGGTGCGGTCGTCGTCGCGGCGACCGGTAACTCCGGCTCGTCGACGCCGACGTATCCCGCCGGCGACGCGAAGGTCGTCGGCGTGTCGGCGACCGACCAGTCGGACCAGCTGTGGTCAGGGAGCAACTACGGCGCCGACACCTTCCTCGCGGCGCCGGGTGTCGGCGTCCTCGCGGACGCGGTCGGCGGCGGCACGACGTCGGTGACCGGCACGTCCGCGTCGGCGGCGCTCGTCGCCGGGTCGGCGGCGTTGCTCCTCGGCGACGAGCCGACACGGACGAACGCGCAGGTGATCTCCCAGCTCGCCCGCACCGCACATCGCAACGGCACGACCCGTTCGCAGACGGGCAACGGCCGCGTCGATGTTCTGTCTGCGCTGCTGTTGGGCGACACGAAGCACACCGTCGTACCCGCAGGCGTCGCCGGCCGGGCGAACGGCGGACCGTTCGTCGGGTCGTACTTCGCAGCCTCGGCGGCAACGACTCCGGTCGCCGCCGGTTCGGGGACGAGCACGAGCGGCGGGACGATGACCTTTACCTACTCGGCCAACATTCCGGCCAACAGCACCATCTTCATCGTCGTCGGCGAGGCCACCACCACGACGGGCGGGTCCTGGAGCGCCAGCGGGTTCACCCAGGACGTCTCGCTCGGCACCACCGGAAACGGCCGCCACATCGCGATCCTCCGCGGCTTCACCAGCACGGCCATCTCGTCCGGCGCCACGCTCACGATCACCAAGCCGGTGAGCGGGAGCGCTTCGGTCGCGAGCGGCTACTACAGCCAGGGCCTGATGTCGACCTCGCCGCTCGACAAGTCGGCGACGAACTCGAACGGGGGCACGAGCTCCGCGTGGAAGACCGGCACGACGACCACGACCGCCCAGGCAGCCGAGCTGGCAGTCGGCGCGGCCGTCGTGAACAGCACGACGGTCACCTTCAGCGGCGCGACGTGCACCGCGATGGGCTCGCCGGTCACCTCGACGGTCGAGACCCAGCCCTACTACAAGCTGCTCGCCGGGACCGGCACCCAGTCCTGCGCCGCGACTCTGTCGAGCAGCTCGACGGTCTGGAGCGGCGCGATCGGCACCTACAAGGCCGACACGACGAACCCGACCGCCGCGATCACCTTCCCGGCGAGCAACACGTATTACAACCCGAGCACCTGGTCGTCGACGCTGACGGGCACCGCGACCGACGAGTCCGGCGGCTCCGGGATCAACACCGCGTCGGGCAAGGACACGGTGACCCTCGAAGACACGACGAAGTCCGAGTACTGGAACGGGTCGATCTGGACGACGTCGACCTCGTTCAACGTCACCCCGTCGACCGTCGCCCCGGGGACCGCGGCCTCGTGGAGCTGGACCGGGCCGACGGCCGGCCAGATGAACGACGGCGACGCGTACCAGCTCGTCATCAACGACACCGATCTCGCCGGCAACACCGGCTCGGCCAGCCAGACCTTCTATTACGACGCGACGAAGCCGACCGACGCGGTCACGCAGGCGTCGGGGACCGGCGCCTACAAGTCCGGCACGACCATCTACTACAAGGGCAATGCCGCCGGCTCGGTGACGCTGCAGGACGCGGTGGCGGACACCTTCTCCGGACCCGCCTCGGCGACGTTCGGGACGCTGTCCGGCGGGACCAACTTCAACGCGCACAACTCGGAGACGATCAACACACCGGCGGGCGGGCCGTACTCGTCCTCGAGCATCTCCTGGAACAGCGGCGCAACCGGGTCGCCGACGATTGCCGTCAACGGCACCGACGTCGCCGGCAACAGCTCGACTGCGACGACCTACACGTTCACGCTCGACAACACGGCGCCGACGAGCGGCTCGATCTCCGTGCCCGCCTACGTCAACGCGACGTCGGTGACGATCACCTCCTCGAACTTCACCGACGCGGGCTCCGGCATCGCGTCGAACGTGATCACGCGCTCGAACGGCCAGGCGCCGAGCGGCGGCGTCTGCCCCGCGAGCGGCTACACGGGCGCGACGGTCGTCACCTCCCCGGACAACGGCGTCGTCGACGGGGAATGCTACGTCTACACGCTCACCGGCACCGACAACGTCGGTAACACGAACACCGCCGTCTCGTCTCCGGTGATGGTCGACACGACCAAGCCGACGGACGCGATCACGGCCACCGCGCTGAGCAACGCTTACAAGTCCGGCTCGACCGTCTACTACCGCGGCACGGTTGCGGGCTCGCTCAAGTTGCAGGATGCGGTCAGCGACGGAACCTCCGGCCCGGCTTCGGCGACGTTCGGTGCGCTTTCGGGCGGCACGAACTTCACCACGCACAACTCCGAGACGATCAACACACCGACCGGCGGCCCGTACGTCTCCTCCTCGCTGAGCTGGTCCTCGGGAGCCACCGGCTCGCCGACGATCCCCGTCAACGGCACCGACAAGGCCGGAAACAGCTCGACGGCGACCACGCTCACGTTCACGCTCGACAACACCGCCCCCACGAGCGGCACGATCAGCGTCCCCGCGTACGTCACCTCGACCTCGGTGACGATCACCTCCTCGAACTTCACCGACAGCGGCTCCGGCATCGCCTCGAACGTGATCACGCGCTCCGCCGGCCAGGCGCCGAGCGGCGGCGTCTGCCCCGCCTCCGGCTACAGCGGCGCGACCGTCGTCAGCTCTCCGGACAGCGGCGTGGCGAACGGCCAGTGCTACGAGTACACGCTCACCGGCACCGACAACGTCGGCAACACCAATACCGTCACCTCGTCGCCCGTGATGGTCGACACGACGGCGCCGACCGACGCGATCGTGCTCAACTCGGCGAGCAACGCGTTCAAGTCCGGCACGACCGTCTACTACCGCGGCAGCGCCGCCGGGTCGTTCACGATCCAGGACACGGTCAGCGACGGCATCTCCGGGCCGGCGTCGGCGACCTTCGGGGCGCTCGTCGGCGGCACCGGGTTCGGCACGCACAACCTCGAAACCATCTCGACGCCGGCCGGCGGCCCGTACGTCTCCTCGAGCATCACGTGGGGAAGCGGCTCGAGCGGCTCGCCGACGATCCCGGTCAACGGCACGGACAAGGCGGGCAACAGCTCGTCGGCGACGACGCTGACGCTGACGGTCGACAACACACAGCCGACGAGCGGCTCGATCAGCGTGCCGGCCTACAACACGACCGGCTCGGTGACCATCACCTCGTCGAACTTCACCGACTCCGGCTCCGGCATCGCCAGCAACGTGATCACGCGCTCCGCCGGCCAGGCACCGGTCGCGGGCGTCTGCCCGGCGAGCGGCTACAGCGGCTCGACCGTCGTCACGAGCCCCGACGCCACCGTCGCCGACGGCCTCTGCTACGTCTACACGCTGACGGGCACGGACAACGTCGGCAACGTCAACTCGGTCACTTCCTCACCGGTGATGGTCGACCTGACCAAGCCAACCGACGCGATCACGATCAACTCGGCGACCGGCGCCTACAAGTCGGGCACGACCGTCTACTACAAGGGAAACGCGGCCGGCAGCTTCAAGCTCCAGGATGCCGTGAGCGACGGCACGTCCGGCCCCGCCTCGGCGACCTTTGGCGCGCTTTCGGCGAGCGGCTTCACGACGCACAACTCGGAGACGATCAACACTCCGGCCGGCGGCCCGTACGTCTCGACGGCGATCTCGTGGACGTCGTCGAGCGCATCTCCGACGATTGCGGTCAACGGCACTGACGCCGCGGGCAACAACGCGAACGCCACCTCACTCACGCTGACGAACGACTCGACACTGCCCACGGGCGGGTCGATCTCCGTGCCCGCCTATGCGACCTCGACCTCCGTGACGATCACGAGCACGAACTTCACCGACAGCGGCTCCGGGATCGCGTCGAACGTGATCACGCGCTCGAACGGCCAGTCGCCGATCGGCGGCGTCTGCCCGGCGGTCGGCACCTTCACCGGCTCGACTGTCGTGACGAGCCCCGACAATGGCGTCGTCGACGGCCAGTGCTACGTCTACACCCTCACCGGCACCGACAACGTCGGCAACACGAGCTCGGTCGTCACCTCGAACGCCGTCCTCGTCGACGCGACCAAGCCGACCGACTCCGTCACCCTCAACTCGGTCTCGGGCGGCGTCTACAAGTCCGGGACGACGATCTATTACAAGGGCAACGCAACGGGCTCCTTCAAGCTCCAGGACGCCGTCAGCGACGCCTCCTCCGGGCCCGCCTCGGCGACCTTCGGCACCCTGTCCGGCGGATCGGGCTTCTCGACCCACAACTCCGAGACGATCTCGACGCCGGCAGGCGGCCCCTACGTCTCCTCTGCGATCTCGTGGACCTCCGCCTCCGGATCGCCGACGATCCCGGTCAACTCGACGGACGCGGCCGGCAACAACTCGACCGCGACGACGTACACGCTGACCCTCGACAACACGGCGCCGACCGGCGGCACGATCTCCGTCCCCTCGTACGTCACCGCGACCTCCGTGACGATCACCTCGTCGAACTGGGTCGACACCGGCGGCTCGGGCATGGCGTCGAACACGATCACCCGCTCCAACGCGCAGGCGCCGGTCGCCGGCGTCTGCCCCGGCTCCGGCTACAGCGGCGCGACTGTGGTGACGAGCCCCGACAACGGGGTCTCGAACGGCCAGTGCTACGTCTACACGCTCACCGGCACCGACAACGTCGGCAACGTCTCGACGATCACCTCCTCGCCGGTGATGGTCGACACGACCGCGCCGACCGACGCGATCACGCTCAACTCCGCGAACGGCGCCTACAAGTCGGGGACGACCGTCTACTACCGCGGCAGCGTCGCCGGCAGCTTCAAGCTCCAGGACGCGCTGACCGACGGCATCTCAGGCCCGGCCTCGGCGACGTTCGGCACGCTCTCCGGCGGCACGAACTTCAACGCGCACAACTCCGAGACGATCAACACGCCGTCCGGCGGCCCGTACGTCTCCTCGACCGTCTCCTGGAACAGCGGTGCGACGGGCTCGCCGACGATCCCGGTCAACGGCACCGACAAGGCGGGCAACAGCTCGACCGCGACGACGCTGACACTGACGCTCGACAACACACAGCCGACGAGCGGCTCGATCAGCGTCCCCGCCTACAACACGACCGGCTCGGTGACCATCACCTCCTCGAACTTCACCGACTCCGGCTCCGGCATCGCCAGCAACGTGATCACGCGCTCCGCCGGCCAGGCACCGAGCGCGGGCGTCTGCCCGGCGAGCGGCTACAGCGGCTCGACCGTCGTCACGAGCCCCGACGCCACCGTCGCCGACGGCCTCTGCTACGTCTACACCCTCACCGGCACCGACAACGTCGGCAACACGAACACGGTCGTCTCCTCCCCGGTCCTGGTCGACCTGACCAAGCCGACCGACGCGATCACCGGCATCTCGCAGTCGAACGCGTACAAGTCCGGCTCGACGATCTACTACCGCGGCAGCGTCGCCGGCTCGCTGAGCCTCAAGGACACGGTGTCGGACGGCTCGTCCGGGCCCGCCTCGGCGACGTTCGGGACGCTCACGGGCGGCACGAACTTCACCGCGCACAACTCGGAGACGATCAACACCCCCGTCGGCGGCCCCTACGTCTCCTCGTCGCTCGGCTGGTCGGCCGGCGCCACGGGCTCGCCGACGATCGCGGTCAACGGCACCGACGCCGCCGGCAACAGCTCGACGCCGACCACGCTGACGTTCGCAGTCGACAACACGGCGCCGACGGGCGGCTCGATCTCGGTTCCGGCCTACGCGACCAGTGGGTCGGTGACGATCACGAGCTCGAACTTCACCGACTCCGGCTCCGGCATCGCGACCAACGTGATCACCCGCTCCAACGGACAGTCGCCGATCGGAGGCGTGTGCCCGGCCGTCGGCACCTTCACCGGCTCGACCGTGGTCACGAGCCCTGACGCGGGCGTCGTCGACGGCCAGTGCTACGTCTACACCCTCACCGGCACCGACAACGTCGGCAACACGAACTCGGTCGTCACGACGAATGCCGTGCTCGTCGACGGGACGAAGCCGACCGATGCGCTCACGCTCAACTCGGCTGCGGGCGCCTACAAGTCGGGCACCACCGTCTACTACAAGGGAAACACCGCGGGCAGCTTCAAGATCCAGGACGCCGTGAGCGACAGCGCCTCCGGCCCGGCCTCGGCCACGTTCGGCGCGCTTTCCGGCAGCGGCTTCACGACCCACAACGCCGAGACGATCAACACCCCGAGCGGCGGCCCCTACCTCTCGACCGCGATCTCGTGGACCTCCTCGACCGCCTCGCCCACGATCGCGGTCAACTCGACCGACGGCGCCGGGAACACCTCGACAGCGACCACCCTGTCGCTGACGAACGACTCGACCGCTCCGACAGGCGGCTCGATCTCTGTTCCCGCCTACGTCACCGCGACCTCGGTGACGATCACCTCCTCGAACTTCACCGACAGCGGCTCCGGCATCGCATCGAACGTGATCACGCGCTCCAACGGCCAGGCACCGACGGCGGGCGTCTGCCCGGCGAGCGGCTACAGCGGCGCGACCGTCGTCACGAGCCCCGACAACGGCGTCGCCAACGGCCAGTGCTACGAGTACACCCTCACAGGCACCGACAACGTCGGCAACACCAACACCGTCACGACGAGCCCGGTGCTGGTCGACACCACCGCCCCGAGCGACGCGATCACTCTCAACTCGCCGAGCGGCGCCTACAAGTCCGGCGCGACTGTCTACTACAAGGGCAGCGCAGCGGGCTCGTTCAAGCTGCAGGACGCGGTCACCGACGGCATCTCCGGCCCGGCGTCGGCCACGTTCGGGACGCTCTCGGGCGGCACCGGCTTCGCCGCGCACAACTCGGAGACGATCAACACCCCGGCGGGCGGGCCGTACGTCTCGTCGACGGTCTCGTGGGGCAGCGGCTCGACCGGCTCGCCGACGATCACGGTCAACGGCACCGATGCCGCCGGCAACAGCTCGGCGCCGACGACGCTGACGCTCACCAACGACACGACCGCCCCGTCCGGCGGCTCGATCTCGGTCCCGTCCTACGTCACTGCGACGTCGGTCACGATCACGAGCTCGAACTTCACCGACAGCGGCTCCGGTATGGCGAGCAACGTGATCACGCGCTCGAACGCCCAGGCGCCGAGCGCGGGTGTCTGCCCCGCCTCCGGCTACAGCGGCTCGACCGTCGTCACGAGCCCCGACAACGGCGTCGCCAACGGCCAGTGCTACGTCTACAC
>Ga0070741_10003421_pt1 | contig 39516 bp, 37 predicted proteins | sample Coa_R1_4_FD_66440 | JGI IMG/M metagenome (GOLD analysis project Ga0070741, IMG submission 66440) | Surface soil microbial communities from Centralia Pennsylvania, which are recovering from an underground coalmine fire - Coalmine... | ecosystem: Environmental > Terrestrial > Soil > Unclassified ...
CCATCAGCTCCATCCCGATACGCGCGCCGCGCCGCGAGGCTTGAAAAGCGGTCAGCCGGGTTTTGTTCAGTTTGGCTCCCCAATACGGAGCCAAAGCGCAGTGCGCCGAACCGGTCGCCGGATCTTCATTCACTCCCGCCCCCGGCGCAAAAAACCGCGACACAAAATCGTAACTCGACGACCGCGCCGTTGCAATCACGCCTCGCGTCTCGAACTGCGCCAGCGCTTTGAAGTCCGGATTCAATCCGATGATCTCCTGCTCCGATTCGTATTCCAAAAAATAATCGAACTCGGTTTTTCCTGCAAAAACCGGCCAGCCTCCGACCGCTTCGATCAGCCCCTTCGGCGGTTCGATGATTGAAACCTCACTTTTTGGAAAATCCATTCGAATCTCATCGCCTTGCAGATTCGCGATCAGTTCGCCGCTCAACGTGCGAAACCGCGCCGCCTCGCTCTTTTTCAACATTCCGATTTCCCACAGCACGTGCGCGCTTGCCAAGGTCGCATGTCCGCACAAAGCGACCTCATAATTCGGCGTGAACCATCGCAAGCCATAACTGCTCTCTTCGGCAAGCAGATACGCCGTCTCGGAATAGTTAATCTCAGAAGCCAGTTTTTGCATCCAATCATTCGGCATCGGCCGTGCAAGCAGGCAGACCGCGGCAGGATTCCCCGAAAACGGGCGGTCAGCAAACGCATCCACCGTAAACAGTTTCATCGCTCCATCATCCTTTGCAATCTCTCTTTAGCATCCGGCCACTCCTCGGCGATGATCGAATAATAAACGCTGTCGCGGATCACTCCGTTCGCGCGAACCATGTGTCTGCGCATCACGCCTTCCTCCTTCGCGCCGATCCTCTGCAGCGCATTCCGAGATTGCATATTCTTGAAATCGGTCTTGAACTCCACGCGGTTGCATCCCCACACTTCGAACGCGTGCGAAAGCATCAAGAACTTCGCTTGGGTGTTCACAAAACTGCGCTGATACGCAGGAACGATCCACGTCCATCCGATCTCCACCCGCTTGTGCGCGGGCTCGATGTTTCCAAACCGCGTGCTCCCAACAATCCGCCCGGACTCCTTCACCACAATCGAAAACGGAACCGCGCTGCCGCCATTTTGCAAATCAAGCGCCTCGCGGACATACGCCTCCACATCTTCAGGTGAATCCAAACGCGAAAGCGCTGCCTCCCACAGTTCGGGATGCTTCGCCGCCTCCCATAACGCATCCACATGATCCATCTGTAAAGGAATGAGCGAAACCTTCGCGCCTTCTAAATGAACCGGCTCGCACCGCACAACGCATTGTAGACCAAAAGGGTACGATTGCAGCGTGATCGAAACGATCGGGCTTTACGTTTTTGATCCATATCCCCATCCCAACGGCTATGTGTGTTATCGCGCCGAATCGCCGATCGTCATTGATGGACAACTGAACGACCCAGCCTGGAAACACGCACCCTGGTCGAACGATTTCGTTGATATCGAGGGTGACAGGCGCCCCAAACCGCGTTTTCGAACCCGCGTCAAAATCCTATGGGATTCAAAGCACCTATACATCGCTGCCGAGCTGCAAGAACCCCACGTGTGGGCCACACTCAAAAAACACGACTCCGTGATCTTTCACGACAACGATTTCGAAGTTTTCATTGATCCCGACGGCGACAACCATCAATATTACGAATACGAAATCAACGCATTCGCAACCGATTGGGATCTGCGGCTTGTCAAGCCTTATCGTGACGGCGGACCGGCACTCAACGAATGGGAAATCACCGGCATCAAAAAGGCCGTTCACGTGAACGGAACCATCAACAACCCGAAAGACACCGACAAAGGGTGGACGGTCGAAATCGCAATGCCTTGGAAGCCGCTCGCCGAATTCGCAAACCGTCCGGCGCCGCCCAAACACGGCGATCAGTGGCGCATCAACTTTTCACGCGTCGAATGGATCGTGGATATCATTGACGGCAAGTACCGCAAAGTGCAAGGCAGGCCCGAAGACAACTGGGTTTGGTCGCCCCAAGGCGCAATTGACATGCACCGCCCCGAACGATGGGGCTATCTTCAGTTCAGCGAAAAACCGCCCGGAACTGATGCGTTTCAAAAAGACAAAACGCACAACGACCGCGTCGCTCTGATGAACGTGTATTACGCGCAAAAAGCGTTCTTTCAACAGCGCGATCGGTGGGCCGATTCGCTCGCCGAACTCGGCCTCGATCTTGCAGAAATCACCCTTCGCAAAACCGAACAAGGTTGGACGGCCGCATCAGCCCGCTCCGGCCTCGCCATAAGCCAAGATTCCAGGCTCTTTTCCCAATAACCTTTGGGGTACAACTTGCGGCGGGAAGGGTCGTTTCATGTTTCCATGCCCTCGGTGCGGACAGATGCTTCCGCCAACTGCCGTTGCATGTCAGTTCTGTCATGCCGACGTCCGCCACGTGCCCAGGCCGATGACCCAAGCCCAAAAGGAACGGATCGCGGGCAGCCCCGTCACAGTCCTCCGAGTCATCGCACTGATTCTTGGCGCCATCTGGATTCTCCGCGGAGGCCTTGAACTGCTGACCGGAATTTTGATGTCGCAAACCGCCGATACTGCGGGCAATTCCATTCTTTCTGCGGCGTTTGCAGGGGCAGGGTTTTTCGTCGGAATCTTCGGCTGCATCCACATCCTTCTCGGCACCGGAATCCTGTTCAGGTGGTCGTGGATTCCAACCGCCGTATACATCTTTTGCGGATTCGGAATCATCGGAGATCTGATCTCTCTGCTGGGCGGCAACGGGTATGCGCTGATTGATCTCGCGCTTCAAACAACGCTCATCATCGTCATCGCTTATTCCGCTGATACGTACTGACTTTTCGCGCGCGATACGAACTCCACAGTCCGCAGGCCACAATCACAAAACCCGCCATCTGCACAACGTTCAAACGCTCTTTCAACAAAACCCATCCCGAAATCGCGGCAATCGGCGGAACACAAAACTGCGCGAGCATCGCCCCGCTCGCGCTTGCACGGCTTACACCCAAATAAAAACCCGCAAACCCAAGCGCCCCCGCCAAAATCGCGATGTACCAAAACGAAAACCACGTCAGCGGCGCAAGGTGCAGCCAGTTTGTGTGCACCACCGGCCAAATTCCATAAGGAATCAGCGCCGGCAGCGCGCCCGGCATCGAAAGAGTAAACACGCGCAATGGCGAATATTTCTCAAACAAAGGCCTGCTAAACACAACGCACAACGCCCACTGAAACGCCGAAAACAGAATCAATAGATTGCCCAAAAGTTTTCCGTGACTGTGCGAGGTTGCCCCGAACACCACCAGGCCGACTCCCACGAAAGCGATCAACGAACCCAACAACGCTCCCCACCGGAAACTTTCGCGCCCAAACGCGACCGCCGCCCCATAGGCGATGATCGGAGACGTCGAAAGCAGAATCGAAGCATCCGCCGGCGATGATGTGCGCATCCCCTCCAAAAACGTGATCATATAAATTCCCAGCGCAAAGAATCCAAGAGTCAGTATCTTTGCCGAATCACTTTTTGGATACGAGAGCCGCTCGCCCGTCAAAACTGTGCAGATCGCCATCACCGCCATCGCTGGAAGCAGCCGCGACAATGCCAATGCAGGCGCCGACAACTCCGCATACGCCCATTTCACAACCACGAAATTCAATCCCCAAACGATCGCCGTAAGAGACAAAGGAACGAAAGCAGAGTGCAAACGCACGAACGCGCATTATGCATCATGCCGGGGCGCTTTGCTCTCCTTTCCACACCCCGGCAGACGAGCACGCCGAACAGTTCGGCGAAATGCTCTATCTCAAAGAGAGCCCAAAGTCCGCCCGCTCGTTGCGCGCCGCAGCCGCTTTCTCATCAAAAACAACGCAGGCGACAACGCGATCAACGTCCCCGGCTCAGGAACAACTTCGATGAACGCCGTTGCATCCCACGCCTGGCCTTTTCCCGTTGGATCGGGCACCGGAAACGCAAAGTTCTTGTTGATTCCAGCACCCACGCGAATCTGCAAAACCTGCGACAAATCAAATCCTGGTTCGTTGAAAAAGAACGTGAACGGGCCCTGCAATCCGTTTTGAGGATTGAAACTATAACTCGGATCCCAACCTTCATCCGGATGCTCGCGGAACCAGCCGCGCGCCCGTCCATTCCGATCAACAAGTTGAATGCCCATTCCCAAAACTCCAACCGGATCCTCGATCTCCAAACGAATCGAAGTGCCGTTCAAATCAGGATCGTCCACATAGGCAAACTTCCATTCCGAAACGCCGAGCAGACCCGGATCAGAAGGCGGATCCGATGATTTCACCAACGACAGGTGCGTTTCGCCGCTCGAATCAGAAACCAATACATCGGGCGTGAGCAGCGCATCTACGCGCGTAATCCCAGTCAAACCGAGCGATGCTGCCAGCCCTGTATAAAAAGCAGTCGCCGCCGCATCAATTGGATCGCCCGCACCCAGCGGAACGATCAACCCAGTGCCGACAGCCGTCGTCCACGACGTCGTCTTCCCTTCGCCGATTCCGATGATCGGACTCGAAAACAGCGAACCCGCAGCCGCAGCCCACACCCCGATCGCAGCCGATCTCCAACCAAAAACTCTCATCCTTTCACCCTTCCGGTACAAATGCCGGGAACATCACGATCAACTCAACTCCATTATACATACGCCGGTTCTAACCTGCGCCGATCAATCTCCATCCAGCCCAAAAGTGTGGATCTGCGAATCGCTCCGATTTCATCAAATGCAAACACGCCTCACGATAACTCTCAACTTTCGAATCGCCCGCCGCGAACCGCTCATAGAACTTTATCGCAAACTGTTTTGCGCAAACATCTTCCAGCCGCCACAACGCACCCAGCACGTTCGGACATCCCGCGGCCATAAACGCCCAAGCTAAACCCAACAGTCCGTCTACCGAACCTTGCCCTCCTGCCGAACTGCACGCCGAGAGCGTAACCAGCTGGGTGCTCACATGCCGTTCGATCAAATCGCGCCCTTCCAAACGCTCTCCTTCCGTCAGAATCAGCGCACTCGAAAGCGGATCGAAATCGTCCATCTTCGCATGCGTGGCAAAATGCGCCACATCGAACGCACAAAGTTTTTCCAACACTCCGCCCAGCGTCGCCTCTTTTCCGAGCAGCGCATCGCCTTCCATCATCTCTGCAACTCTCAGCGCCTCAGATTCGGCATTCGGAAGCGCATCCTCTTCGGCAAACTCAGAGACCCCAACCGCGATCGTTCGCTTTGCATCCGAATTCGCGATCTGCAAGCTTGATGCATAATCCGACGCCGATGCGTTGATCACAACGCCATGCGTCTCGATGAGCGCCGCTCCGCCTTTCATTCGCAATGCGCAAAACGGCAGCCCGTGCAGCGGCCCATCTGGGCAGATCACCAGCCGGTTCTTTCCTGTGATCAACGCTTCGATCGGACGCAGCAACAGTTCGCCCAACGCTTCGAGCAGTTTTCCCGCTTTGGATGATCGTGATTGCAATGCCGCTGCCGCATCTTCAACCATTCTTTCCAACTTCACACGCGGCAGCTCGATCACCCGCGCGTGCACAGCCTCCGAAAGCACAAAAACGGCCGTCTGCTGCTCGCCGCACACGAATTCCAACAGCGCAGTATCGCTATTGATGGCTGCCAGAATCTGCGATATCGAAAAGTGCGTTCCCGAACAGACTTCCTCATCGGCCTCCCGCAACGAAATTGAGCCTCTCAGCGCATTGCGCTCGGCAGCCGCCAAATCGCGGGCCGATTTCAACTGAACGAAGTTCAAAGAGTGTCGTTCAGCGCTCGCGATTTCTGCATCCAACTTTTCGATCTCGGCGCGCAGACGGTTCAACGACGCCGCCTCTTCCGGTGTCATCTTTTGCACGCGCCGAGTCCCAGCCCCAAGCGCGATCCTCAGCGCCGCGCCCTTCGCCTTTTGCACACCTTCAAATCCCGCTTCGATCATTCCCGCATGCAAACAACTCAGCGCGATTTTTGCAGGAAGCAGACGGAAGTTCGCACCGAAGCCGACTGCCAGTTCGGCGCTCCGAAGTTCAACACGAATTTCAGAAATCTTTTCTGCCGCTTTTTCATATCGAAGAGCAGATTCGCGCGGTTCGTTTGTCAAATCCCCCAACAACACCAACGCGCACGCTTCCAAAACCCCGTCGCCTGCTTCTGCCGCAAGGCGTTCGGCGTTTGTTGCGTGCCGCAGCGCATCCGGCTGCAAACCCAGAAGCGATTCGGCTTCGGCGATGCGCAGTTCGCATTCCGCAATCCGCCTTGAATCTCCTACCGATTCAAACACCGCTTTGGCTTGCTGCAGATCGTCTAACCCGTCATCGAGTCGGCCCTCGGCAATACTCAGCGTTCCCAAATTCAGGCGGCAGCCTGCCGAGCGCGCCTTTTCATTCAACTTTTCGAACACCGCCTGTGCTTGGCGATACGATTCGGCGGATTCATACCACCGTTCCAAATCAAAATAGATGTTGCCCAAGTTAACCAAGCAGCTTCCAACTCTGCGTTCATCGCCAAGTTCAGCAAAAACCTTTCGCGCTTTTCGATAGAGCGCCAATGCTTCGAGCCGTCTGCCGGTCTCTCGATAAACGTTTGCGCTGTTGAGATCGCAAACCGCGCTGAGCCGCAAGTCCCCGCTCTGATCATAGCGCGACTTGGCCGCCGCAAACTGTGCAAGCGCGTCGCGATACCGGCCCGTTTGAAACCGCACCAATCCTGTGTTGAACTCAGCAGCCGCAACTCCGTTTTCATCGCCTGCTGTCAAAAACGCGGCTTTTGCGGCCTGATAATGCGCAAGCGCGTCGTTCGGCACGCCGAGATCCACGCAGATCGCTCCCAAAACCGATTGCGATTTTCCGAACGATCTCTCATCTCCTTCAGCCTTCGACCGCTCGCCCGCCTCCTCGGCAAAACAAACCGCACGGTTCCAATCCGCCGCGCACCTTGCGATTTTCGCCGCTGCGATCAACGAGCGTGGCAGCGCATCGGTTCTGTGCTCCCTTGCAAACTGCACAACCGCCGCGGCACACGCCGCATTCGACTCGGCATTGCGGCGATCCTCCGCTGCGTTTTCCAAAATCGAAACCGCCTGTTCGAAAAGCGCTACTCCTTCTCGAAGGCGATCAGGATCGCAAATCTCAGAACAGTTGCGCACAAACCATTCAAGCGCCGACATAGGCCGTCTAATCGCCCATTTCCGCCCGCCGCGCTTCGATCTTCGATGCGATGTGCGCTTCAAGTTTTTTGCGCTGATCGTTTTCGGCGATTCGTTCCGCCGCTTTCAGCGCCTCGATATGCAAACCCAGTGCCGAAAGCACGATTGCCGCAGTAAGCGGCGCCGCCGGAGCGGCATCAATCGCCCATTCCGCCTGCTCGCGCTGCTTGTTCGAGAGCGTGCGGAATTCGACCGCGGTCTCGACGGTCGTCGCGCTCAGTTCCAAATCACCGCATCGAGGCCGAATGCGAATTCGAACACGGCGCCCAGGTTTTATGCGCGCACCGTGCACCCACTCGGGGCGCTCGGTTACCGCTTTCGCAACCGTTTCAAAACCGTTTCCGATGCCGGGGCGAGACTGCTCGAGCGAAACCTCATATCCGATTGCCCCCGGCGTTTCGCGCCATGCGATCGCGGCTGGGAACGACACAACCGACGAGTTTTCTAATGGAGGAGATGCGACTCGAACGGCTGGCTGCCGGTTGGTCGTCGCAGCCCGATACGCCGCAGCCGGCGCCTCGAAAGAGAACTGCCTGAGAAACGCCAAGCACCACTTAGGAAGTTTCGTCGCGCCGTCTCGCAATCCGTCATCTACCCTTATGTGCGTTTCAGCGAACTTTTTCAACCATGCCATCTTCGAAATCTTTTTGGCGCGCTCAAGTTTTTCGAAGGTCTGGGCGGTTTCCAGGCAAGATTTACAGGCTGCGACATGATCCATCACCTGATGCCAGCGCACGAACCTTTTGCCCAACACAACCGCCTGCTCCACTTCTTCAGGTTCGGGACACCCTTCTGCCGGCGCGTTTTGAAGCGCGGTTTTCAACGCTTCGTCGAATCTGTTTCGCGGTTCTTCTTTTCGCACGCTCATGCTGTTTTTCCCCATGGATTCATCAAAACGGATTCGGCAGATGCCTGGCAATTTTCAAACAGGCCGAGCGATACGCCTTCGACCGTTTGTCAGGCGATGCCAACGCCTCCTGCTCCGCTTTCGAAAAGCCTTCCTGATCGTTTTGCGCCTTTCCGATCGCCGCATCCAGTTCCAACTTGCCGCCGATCAGATCGGGCGCTTCCAAAATCAGTTTCGCCATAAGGTTCGCGCGGCCGCGCAGGAAATGGCTTCGCACAGTTGCACCGTTCATTTTCAGCAAGGTTCCTGCTTCGTCAAGCGATCCAGTTTGATACATCATCATCATCACACGAAACTCTGTTGGCGTGCATGCTTCCTGCGCAACCTCGATCACTCTTTGCAGCCACAGGTTTCGGTCCACGGCATCAGGAGACTCTTCTGAACGTTGTTGTTGCGCGGCGGGAACAAGGTTTTCGGGAAGGTCGTCTATTGATGTTTCTTTTGAGCCCAGCCTGCGGTAGTAGCGGGTGCAGGCGTGGGCGGCTATCCGGAAAGCCCAGTGACTCAGGGGACAATCACCCCGGAACCGTTCAAGGTTTTGGAAGGCGATCAGCATGGTCTGCTGGGTGATCTCCTCGGCGTCGGCCCGGTTGCGGGTCTTTTTGGAAACGAACGCCGAAAGGCGGGGCCGCAACTGCTCCAGTTGATCGGCCAGGTTCCCGATCTTCCCCGGCTCCCCCATTGGTTGAACATTTTGACTGTTTTCGGCTGTGCAGGCCGTTTAATGGGTCTTCGTCGCGCCACCTTCCCCCTAAATGCAGGGGGAAGGATGGAATGTGTGCAATCCACGCTCTCATCCCTCCCCGCTGCCCCCTTTTCCACGCTGCCCCCGGGAAGCAGGGGGAAGCCCCGTGAGCGAAGCGAACGGTGAAGGGGGTGTGCCATGACGACGAACCCCCTTCCGGCGCTCCGCGCCACCTTCCCCCTAAATCCAGGGGGAAGGATAGAACAAGACTGGGCACCGACCCCCATTCCCGCGATCGTCGGCGGCTGCTTAGGGGCTCTTCAACCCTCCAGAAGATTGCAAGCTCTGATGCCTAAACGATTCCAAGACAACTCCGATAAACCAATACGGAGATATGACACGCGGAATCATCGCATCTGCCGCAGGAATGCGCGCAAGCCAAGCAAGGCTCGATGTTCTTGCCAACAATTTGGCAAACATCAGCACCACAGGCTTCAAGCGCGACGAAGTCGCATTCAGCGATTTTCTCGAGCGCAACATGAGCGTTGAAAACCGACCGGTCGGAAAGATCGGATCGGGCCCCGTTCTTGCGCAGGAGATGAGCATTGACGAAAACGGCCCGGCGATTCCCACCGACAATCCGCTGGACGTTCGCCTTGAAAAACCGAATCAGTTTTTCGCCGTGCAAACACCCGATGGCATCCGCTACACACGCGACGGAGCGATGCACATTGACAGCGACGGCAGCTTGGTCAACGCAAGCGGATATGCGTATTTGGACGCAACCGAAAGGCCGATTCAGATTACAAACGGCAACTCCGCCAACATAAAAATCGCTCCCAACGGCGCGGTTCAAGTTGATGGAGTGGAGCAAGCGGTGCTTGACGTGGTGGAAGGCAGTTTGACCAAAGCTGGGCAAAACCTTTACACGGGAAACCCGCAGCCTGCAACTGATCCGAAACTGGTTTCCGGATCGCTGGAAGGCTCGAACGTCAATGCGATTCAAACGATGGTCGAAATGATCGAATTGCAGAGGAATTTCGACGCATCGCAGCGTGCCATTAGAACCCAAGATGAATTGACCGATGAACTGATTCGAAGCCTTGCGAACCGATAAGCCGGACCTTTGGGCATAAGCCCAGGAGGCAGCGGTCTCTGATCGAATGAAGAGACCGAGTCAGCGCAAGGCGATCGAGATGCCGGAAACGGCAAGGAGATAAAAACCTATGCTTCGATCGCTGACAACGGCGGCCACAGGAATGGCCGCGCAACAGAGGAACCTTGACACGATCGCCAACAACTTGGCGAACGTCAACACCACGTCGTTCAAAGCCAGCCGCGCGCAGTTTCAAGACTTGATGTATCAAACCGTGCGCGCAGGCGCTGCCGACAACGGCGGCGGCGGGGCGCTGCCCGCTTCGCAGCAGATCGGGCTTGGCGCGAAGTTCACGATGAACACTTCGAGTTTCGCCAACGGCCCGCTGCTCACAACCGGACGCGATCTCGATGTGGCCATCAAAGGCAACGGGTTTTTCCAAGTGCAGCTTCCCGACGGCACGCTTGCATACACGCGAGATGGATCGTTCACCCGCACCGCAAGCGGCACGCTTGTTACCAACGACGGTTATCCCGTTGCGGGCAACATTACGATTCCCACCGATGCGACGACCATCACGATCGGGCCCGATGGTTCGGTGTATGGCCAAACGGGCACAAGCAGCGAGCCGCAGGCTTTTGGAAACATTCAACTGTTTCTGTTTGGCAACCCCGGGGGTTTGGAACGCATCGGCAAAAACCTTTACCACGCAAGCACGGTGAGCGGCGACGCCGTTGAAGCGGTTCCCGGACAAAACGGCTCGGGCTCTTTGGAGCAGGGGTTTTTGGAAGGTTCAAACGTTTCGATGGTGGATGAGATGATCAACATGATCATGGCGCAGCGCGCTTACGAAGTTAATTCGAAAGCGATCATGGCAGCCGACGAAATGCTCAACACCACCAACCAGATCAAGCGATAGGAATAACAGATGATTCTTACAACGATGCTCATTGCGCTTGCGCCGATTCAACTTCAAGTGGTTGGCGAAGGGTATTTGCGGCTGGAAGCAGAAAGCGGTTTGGCTTACGTGAAGTCCGGAACGTTCACGGTTGTGAACGGAAAACTGACGCACGCCGGCGGTTTCCCCCTTACGCCGCCGGTGTACGTCCCGGCAGAAGCCTCGGCGTTGAATGTGGATTCGCACGGCTTGATTTCAGCCGAACTGCCGCGCGGAACCGTAACGATTGCGCAGATTACGCTCGCAAAATTTCCCGCCGATTCCAAGCCCGCCGAACTGAAAGGCGTGCTGCTGTTCATTGAAAAACCGACCCTCGGCAAACCCGGCGATGCAGGATTCGGCGCTGTGCGAACGGGAAAAAACGTTGCGCCGCATAACGCATCGAACTTGCCTTCGATTGTGGTGAACGAGCGTTCTGAAATCCAATCTGCCTCGATCACCATCGGCGATATCGCCAAAGTTGAAGGGCCCGAACCGATGGCGACACGCATCAGCGAGGCGGTGATCGGCCTGGCTCCGCCGCTGGACGTGCCGCGCGTGATCACAGCCGCGACGATTCAGTCGGCTTTGCGATCCGCAAGAATCGCGCTGGATGGCATTGAAATTCAAGTGCCGGAAAAAGCGGTTGTCATCCGCAAAAGCCGCGTTTTGAAAGGCGAAGAGATTTGGAGCGCAACTCGCAAATGGATCGCCGATGAGCTTCCCACGCTTTCATCCGGTGTTCTCATTACTCCGATCGCGGAACGATCGGTGCCGCTCGGCGACATCGAGTACACATTCAGATCGGTTTCTGAAACCACAAAATCGGTGATTTTGGCGGTTGAAGCAAAGATCGGCTCGGAACGGCTGTTCAGCCAACAGCTTGTCATCAACAAAACAGGCACAGCGAACGTTACAAACGTGCCGATCACGGCTCGAGTGGGAGACATGGTGCGCGTGGTGCTGATTTCAGGCGCCATCAGCGTGGAAGCCACCGGACGAATCACCTGGGTTGGAACTGACGGCCATGTGAAAGTTGTGGTCGAGCCGACGCGGGCGGAACTGATCGGCAGTTTGAAATCTGACGGAAGCGTGGAGGTGAATTTATGAAACTGCACATCGTTCTTTTGACATTCGCAATCGCCAATTCGGCGGGCGCACAGCAGAATCCGGGATCGCTTTGGAACGACGGAGCTCGAAGCCCGTTTGCGGATCGAACCGCATGCAGGCCGGGTGATGTGCTCACGATTTTGGTGAGCGAAACCTCGTCGGCATCCGCTACGGCCGCAACCAAAGGCTCGAAGTCGGATAAAGGTTCGGTTACTCCGGGCGTCGGTCCGGTTTTGCGCGCACTCATTCCCAAATTGGGCATCGAAGACACGTTTGAAATGTCGGGTTCGGGATCCACCACAAGGCAGGGTTCGGTTGCAGGCCGGCTCACTGTGCTGGTGAAAAAAGTGCTTCCCAACGGTGATCTTTTGATCGAGGGCACGCGGTTTATTCAAGTGAACAAAGAGACCCAAAAGTGGGTGATTCAAGGCATCGTGCGCTCCGACGATATCCGTTCTGACAACACGGTTCTCAGTGAATCGGTCGCTCAGGCGAGCATCACTTATGACGGCAAGGGAACCGTCGGCGACCGCCAGCGCAAAGGGATCATCTCGACGCTTTTGGATTGGCTCTTTTAGGAGATACGGATGAAGATGTTGTTTAGCATTGCAGTGCTGAGTTTGTGCGCAAGCGGCGTTTCGCAGAAGGCAAAGCCGATTGTCAACGACCGATCATCGAACGACGGCCCTTCGGTGCGCATTAAAGATCTTGCGCGCGTTCGCGGCGTGCGATCCAACCAGTTGAGCTGCATCGGAGTTGTGGTGGGATTGGAAGGAACCGGGGACACAAAGAACTCGCCCTGGGCGCAGCAGATGATCGTGAACTTGATGAAAGATTACGGCGTGAAGCCCGATGCCGGACAGATCAATCTGAAAAACGTGGCACTGGTGATGGTAACCGCGGAGCTTCCGCCTTATGCGCGCCCAGGAAATCGGATTGACGTTACGGTGAGCTCGATCGGCGACGCGAAAAGTTTGCAGGGCGGTTATCTGCTGCAAACCCCGTTGTATGCGCCAGGCAACAAAGGTGTGGCGTTTGCGGTTGCGATGGGACCGGTGAGCATCGGAGGTTTCAACTTTTCTTCCGGAGGCACAAGCCGACAGAAGAATCACACCAACGTCGGGTTGATTACCGATGGCGCCATCGTGGAACAAGCGGTGCCTACGCAGATCGAATTCAACGGGTCGTTGTATTTGGAACTGCGCGATCCTGATTTTACGACCGCGATGCGCGTTGCTGATGCGATCAATGCAGCGATGCCTGAAGTGCGGGCTGCCGCTCAAGATGGAGGCGGCGTTGAAATCACTCCGCTGGCAGGCGCGAATTTCGATCCCGTAACGGCGCTGAGCAAAATCGAACTGCTGAGCGTTGTTCCCGACGTTGAGGCCACGATCGTGATCAACGAACGCACCGGCACCATCGTCGTCGGCGGCAACGTGAAGATCGGCCCAGCGATGATCGCCCAAGGCGGCCTCACCGTGAAGATCAACCAATACAACGAAGTCATTCAGCCTTTGCCCTTCAGCAAAGGCACGACAGAAACCCAAAAGAACAGCGATGTGAAAGTGGATGAAACCACCGTGAACATCGGTGTGATGAAACCTAACGCAACGCTCGATGATTTGGCGAAACTGTTTCGAGCCCTGAAGGTGAGCCCGCGCGACATGATCGCGATTATCGAGGCGCTCAAGGCACAGGGCGCGATTAAAGCCGTCATCAAAACTCAATAACCGTGTTTTTAAATCCGAAAACCAAAAATGGAGGTCCAAGGGATGGAAATTAGAACCTACACCCCAGCAGCGATCGGCTCGACAACCTTGATCGCAAGCCCCGCAACGGTCGCTGCACCTGTCGCTCCGAACCCCGCCGCGCTGTCAAACAACGTGTTCGAGGTTCCTCAACCCATTCAGATCGGCGCTTCGCCGGCGTCGGCAACGACCGCCGACACGATCGTCGAACCGCAGCCCGTTTACAAGAATCCGCTTCTTGCAGCCGGACTGTTCAATCCTGCTTCGCTCACGCCGAAAGACGGCGAGGTGAGCGTTCTTCCGTGGGATGGACCGAACAGCGCGATTGATCCCGCTTCGGCGCCTTCGGTGAAAGCGGAGCTGAAAAAACTGCACTCCGCAGCCGAGGGTGTGGAAAGCGTGATGCTGAAAGACCTGGTTGCAAAGATGCGCGCAACTTCGGGCAAAGGGCTGTTCGGCGACAACATGGAGTCCAAAATCCATGACGACATGATGAACGAAGCGATCGCCAACAAGATGGCGAGCGCAGGCGGAATCGGAATCGCAAAAGCGCTTTACAACAGCATGCAAAACGTTGTGATGCGACGAGCCGCCGCAGCCGAATACGCTAAGACGACAACCACCAATGTGGGCGGGTAAATCCATCATCCTGCTCAAACAGATCCGCGAGGCGCGCCGCACAGCCGCCTCGCGCAACACAAAAAGGAACGCGAATGATTAGTCAACCTTTGCAGGAAATCTGGACGGAGTATCTGGCTCAAACCAACAAACTCCTTCAGGCGCTGCATGAACAAACGGCCGCAGTCATCCTGCGCGATCCGGCTCGGCTGGAAAGGCTTCAGCCCGAACTGGAGAGGCAGATCGCCGAGGTCCGCACGATTGACGAACGCGCCATAGGCTGCGCGCGCCAAATCGCCGAGCAGATCGGAAGCGAGCCAAGTTTTCGGTGTTTGGTGAAAACCCTCGACGCAAAAGAGGGGCGCCAGCTTCAGGCGATGGCCAACAAAGTCATTCAAGCCGCCCAGCGGGTTCAAGGAATCATTCGCAAAAACCAAACGCTCATCGAAAACGAAATGGCGTTCAATGCAGGGTCGCTCGCCCTCATCGCAAAAGCCGTCGAAGAAGACGAAGGCAGTTTCGCCGCGAAATCGTACGCCGCGGTGCTCGTTGATCAGGTGGCCTGAACATGCCCGACACTTTCATGGGAATTGACATCGCCGCGCGCGCACTGCGTGCGTTTCAAATGGCGCTGAACGTTACGGGCCACAACCTTGCCAACGTTGACACCGAAGGTTACTCGCGCCAACGGATTGACATTCAACAAACGCCTCCGATCACGTTCTTCGGAATGCGGCCATTGACGTTGGGAACCGGACAGTTCGTGAACACCGTGATGCGGGTGAGAGACCAGTTTCTTGACGGCAGATACCTGCAAACCAACTATGAAGGATCGAGGCTTTCGCAGCTCAGCACGTCGCTCGGCACCATCGAGGGGATTTATCAAGAGCCCGGCCCCAATGGACTTCAGAGTTCGCTGAGCGCGATGTTCGATGCGTGGTCGCAGCTCAGCGCTAACCCGGCGGACGATGCGGCGCGGCTGCAAGTGCGGCTTCAATCACAGCTGTTTGTGCAGCGTGTGCACGATATCAACGCGCAGTTCGCTCAATATGGCAAACAGTTGGATGGGGAAGTGAACGCGACGATCACACAAATCAACGCGATCGCAAAACAGATTTCCGATCTCAATATTCAGATTCGATCGCTTTCGGTGTCGGGCGCTTCTCCAAACGATCTGATGGACCAGCGCGATTTGGCGATTCAAAAACTTACGGATTTGGTAGATGTGCGGACGGTTGACCATCTGGACGGCACAAAAACGGTGTATGTTGGAAGCCACACGCTTGTTGATCAGTTCGGATCGTATGACCTGCCTTCGCAATACGATGCGAACAGTTCAACGGTAACCGACGGCACCAAAGTGATTCAGATCAAAGGCGGCCGATTGGCGGGCGAGTTCGGCGGAATTGTGGCGCTGGGCAACTATCAAACGCAGCTCGATTCGCTTGTCAATTCGGTTCGCACTCAGGTCAATCTGTTGCACGAAACCGGCATCAACCTGAACGGCACAACCGGAATTGACTTTTTTGCCGGATCGGTGGGAGCCGGCGATCTCGACCTTTCGCAGGAGATGAAAGATGACATCCGCAACATCGCTGCGGGCACTTCGGGCGAACCGGGCGATGGCACGTTGGCGTCCTCGATCGCCGGAGTTCGCGATCTGCCCGACCCGAATCTGGGCAACCGAAGCGTGATGGACTACTACGCCAACACCATCAGCCAGCTGGGCCAGGAGAGCGCGTACTACCAGAACGGACTGCAAACCCAGCAGGCCATGCTCAGCCAGATTGACCAGCAGAGGCAGTCGGTGATGGGGGTGAACATGGACGAGGAGCTGGCAAATATGCTGAAGTACCAAAGGTCGTACCAGGCGGCGGCCCGATTCCTCACGGTGCTCGATCAAACGACCGAAGATTTAATCAGCCAGTTCGGAAGGTAGCCGGCAGGCAGGAACCCTAAAGGTGAGAATCAGCACCAGCCAACAGTTCGCTTCGCTGAAGCAGCAGATCATGGACGCCCAAGAGCGGGTGGACCTGTATCAGACGCGCATGTCCACGGGCATCCGCGTGAGCAAGCCCAGCGACGACCCGTTCGCGGCGCTCGGCATCCTCACGTTGAGTTCGGCCAAATCGAAATCCGATCAGCACCAGTCCACCGCCACGGCGGCCTCCAACAACCTGAAGATGGCCGAAGCCCGCCTCGGCGAAATGACCGACGTGATGCAGCAGGCCAAAACGATCGTCATTCAGGGCGCAAACGGCGCAACCGATCAACAAGGCAGAATCGCGCTCGCGGCACAGATTGATGCGCTGCAGCAGCGTTTGGTTCAATCAGCAAACGGTCAGGACGGCAGCGGCCACTATCTGTTTGCGGGATACAAAGTTACGACCAAACCGTTTGTGCCCGACTCTTCGGTGGTCAACAACTACATTCGTTACGATGGCGATCAAGGCAAGCAGATTGTGGAAGCCGGCCCCGGAACACTTCTGCAAAGCAACATGCTGATTGACCAACAAGTCACCGATGCGTACAACGCGTTGGAAGACGCCAAGCAAAGATTGCAAGCTGGAGATGCAAGCGGCCTGAGCGGCGTTACGTTGCAGAAGATTGACGATGCGGCAGCGAATCTGTTGAACACTCGCGGCGAGGCAGGCGTGATGATTCAGCAGTTCGACGATGCGGCAGCCGCCGCAACGCGACGATCCGACGAGTTTACGAAACAGATTTCTGACAAGCAGGATGCCGATCTGATTGACACCGTCACCAATCTTCAGCGCGCGCAGACGGCTTATCAGGCGTCTTTGGCTGCGCTCACTGTGGCGAACGGCCTCACTTTGCTCGATTATCTTAAACCATGACGTTTTACACAACCCGGTTCGGCACGCTTGAATGTTCGGAAGACGACCTGTTCGTTATGCCCGAAGGGTTTTTGGGCTTTCCTCAATACACAAGGTTTGTGGTGATCAATCACAAACCAGGCAGCCCGTTTCGATGGATTCAGAGCGTGGAAGAAGCATCGCTTGCGTTTTTGGTGCTCGACCCGCAAGAGGTCAGCGGCGATTATCAGCCGGAGATCAACGATTTGGATGCGCGCGCGCTCGGTCTCGATGAGCACACCCCGCGCCAACTTTACGCTGTGGTGTCCATACCCCGGGGCAACCCCCAAGCCATGACCGTGAACCTGGCTGGGCCGATCGTCATCAACGCCCAAAAGCAGATTGGCAGACAGGTGGTGATTGACGACGAACGGTGGGGCACCAAGCACGCCGTGGTCTCGATTCAAGATCAGGAGGACCGCAAGGCCGCGGCATAGGCGCCGCAAACCGGCTAAAATGCAGGGAAGCGGCCAGCGCCGCTTTGCCATGGAGGGCAAATCCCGTGCTCGTACTCACCCGAAAAGTTCAACAAAGCATCATGATCGGCGACGAAATCGAGGTCGTCGTTTTGGACGTTCGCGGCGAGCAGGTGCGCCTGGGGATTCGTGCGCCCAAAAACGTGGCCGTGCACCGGCAGGAGATTTACAGCCAGATCAAGCACGAGAACATCGAGGCCGCCGAAACCCGGCCCGAAGACGTTCCTGACTAATAGTCGCTCTTCCGCCGCTTCGGGTGGAAGCTGGGCACCTTGAACCAGTGATCCAGACTGTATTCCCCGCCGCCATATGCCGCCAGGAACAGGTAGATGAAGCAGAACAGCACGGCGGGTTCGCCTTTGTTCTGAATCGGCGAGAACCCGTTGGGGGCGTGGGCGTGAAAATAGGCGTAAGCCATCTCGCCCGACAAAATGAACGCCGTGATGCGGGTGAACAGGCCGGCCAGGATCAGAATCCCGCCGAAAAACTCAAGCACGGCCGCAACCCAAATCAGTGTGAACGGCTCGGGCGCGTGGGGCATCTGCCCAAACCAGCCGAACAGTTTCATGCCGCCATGCTGAATGAATAAAAACCCGCTGACCAGGCGGAGCAGGGCAAGAGACAGTTGGACAGCAGTGTGCCGACTCATAGGGTTTGCCTGGTTCAATAAATGGATACCTGCGGCTGTTTGTTCCCAAAACCGGCTGAAAGTTGCAGTAAGATTCCGGGTATGAGATTCCTGGTCTTGATCATTCTGGGAGCCGTCGCCTTGTCGGGGTGCAAGCGCGGCGGGGGCGATCCTGTTGGAAACTACACAGGGCGCCTGACGAACACCGCGGGGGACACGCTGATGGTCGTTGACCGCAAGCTGGAGCTGCGAGCCGACCACACTTACACGTTCATTCAACATACACCGATCGTGAGCGGGACGTGGGCGATGGCCGACGGCAAGATTACGCTGACGCCGAAAGAGTACACGGGGCCGCGAAGCGAGCAGTCGGTAGATCCGCGCAACAAAGAGATGATCATGGAGTTGGAAGGCGTCGGCAACGAGCTTCACATTGTGAACGAGGACACGACTTGGGGGAGTTGGGTGTACGTTCGCGACGGCACCTGGTCGCAGTAGGACTTCAGGCGTGGAATGGTGTCACCGGCACCGCTGCTGGCGGCGGTCGCGCCTAGGACAATCCACGACGATGCCTACTTCTTGACCGAGGTGCCAGGATTCCACTTGTTGTACTGATACGCAAGATGAACTGCTTTTCCGGTCTCTTCTTCGGTTGCCCACTCCGCCCTGTTTGCTGCGAAGAAGACTTGCAAGAGCAGGTCTTTCATGATTCTGTCCGGGTCAGCGATCAGCTGGCTTGTGTTTGTGGACAGTGGAATAGTGAATTCATCGTCCAACGGCGAGGCAGGGAACGTATCGGGGAATCCATTTGGGAAGTGTAACCATTCTGCACCTCGGATGCCTTCAACTGAAAACACGATGTCGAGTGGGACCCGAAGTCCAGTCTTTTCGTACCACGTGGCAGCGTGCTTGATGTACAGCAGCAACTTAGCGAGAAAATGGTTGACATGTATCCCACTCGGATGGTTGTGGCCCCTTTGCGAAAGCTCGACATCCGTTCCGTAGAAAAGTCCTCCATAGATATTGGCTTCGAAATAGCTGGGAATGTATTGAGGTTCGAATGTTATGACGCTTTCATATTGGGTGATCAAAGCACCTACCTCTCCAGGATAGAAATCACCGTGGACACGGAGCTGACACATTTTAACACTACCCTTGAGGTCGGATTGCGAAAGTACAGGTTGGGCCGGGTACCGCGGCCAAAAACCAATAGTAAAGCTCGCGCCGCCGAAGACCGACCCTGTGTTGGAATTCTCCACCGAAATCTGCGTTGAACGAAATTGAGAGTAGCGTTTGCTGGTGCGTTCTTGCAGCCGTTGCTTCCTCTCATCCACAGCTCTTCTTCGTCCAAGTAGGTGCACAATCTCTCTCTCTTCAGCCAGTTTTGGGGTAATAGGTCGGCTGTGTTCATCAACGCGAATAAAGCAGCCGTTGCGACCGTTTATGAAATGCGGTGTAATGGGGCTCTCCGGGACGTGTAACACGTAGAGAACCTTTGATGTGCCCGGCACGCCAATTGGCTGTGACACTTCTACCAAAATTGGAGGACTCACGCGGTCCGTACACAATTGCACGATTGTCTGGTTGTAGTTGCTTCGCTGCGGCACACCAGGAAGGCCGTTCAATACTCCGGCTTCCTCGGTCGCGCCAACTATCAAGTATCCGCCATAAGTGTTGGCAAATGCGCTCAATTCCTTCAGCGCCGGGATGTCCGACATGACCTCCTGCTTGAACTCAAGTCGTACGTTTTCGACTGCGTGTTCGTCCAACAGCGATTGGAGGTCACAAAACTCGAGAGCCGTAACGGGCTTAGTATAGAACGACATTGCTAACCGGTGAACCTCCCATCACTTCAACAACTTCCCAACCACATTCCCGTATACATCTGTGAGGCGGAATTGGCGGCCGAGGTATTTGTAAGTAAGCCGCGTGTGGTCAATGCCCATCAGGTGCAAAATGGTCGCGTGAAGATCGTGAACGGAAACGGGATCTTCCACAACGTTGTATCCCAAATCGTCGGTGCTTCCCAACGAAACGCCTCCTTTGATTCCGCCGCCCGCCATCCACAAAGAGAAAGCGCGCGGGTGGTGATCGCGCCCTGGAAGCTGCGATCCGCCGCGGCCTTCTTTCATCGGAGTTCTTCCAAACTCTCCGCCCCAAATCACGATCGTGTCATCGAGCATTCCGCGCTGCTTCAAATCTTTGACGAGTGCCGCCGAAGCCTGATCAACCTCTTTGCATCTGCGCGGCAGCGCGTGCGTCAAGTCCTCGAACTCGCCGGTGCCGTGATGATCCCATCCGCGATGATAAAGCTGCACAAACCGCACGCCGCGCTCAATCAAACGCCTCGCTAAAAGACAGTTGTTGGCAAAACTTTTCTCGCCGGGCGACGTTCCATACATCTCGTGAATCGAAGCGGGCTCTTTAGAAATATCCATCAGTTCGGGCACGCTGGATTGCATGCGATAGGCAAGTTCGTATTGCGATATGCGCGTGTCAATTTCCGGATCGAGGGTCTCTTTGAGTTTCATCGCGTTCAACTCTTTCAGCGCATCGAGCATCTCGCGGCGAACTCGATCCGTCACACCATCGGGGTTTGAAACGAACAAGACCGCGTCGCCTTTCGAACGAAACTCCACACCTTGATACACCGAAGGCAAAAACCCACTGCTCCACAAACATTTTCCGCCATCGGGATTTGAATCGCCCGAAATCAGCACCACAAATCCGGGCAGATCGCGGCTTTCGGAACCCAAACCGTAGGTGAGCCATGAACCCATGCTCGGCCTGCCCGGAAGTTGATTGCCGGTGTTCATGAAAATCTGCGCGGGCGCATGATTGAACTGATCGGTGTGCATGGAACGAATCACCGCAATGTCATCAACAATTTCGGCGGTGTGCGGCAGAAGTGTTGAAATCCACTGACCGCTTTCGCCCGCTTGCACAAATTTGTGCGGCGAGGCCAGAAGTTTCGGCACGCCTTTGATGAATGCAAACCGTTCACCTTTCAAATACTCTTCGGGACAATCTTGACCGTCGTGCTGCGACAAAACCGGCTTCGGATCCCACAAATCAAGCTGCGAGGGCGCGCCCGCCATAAACAGATAAATGATGCGCTTTGCTTTCGGCGCAAAATTGGGAAACGCGGCCTGCTGCGCAAACAGGTCTTCGTTCAACAGCGCCGTGAGCGCCGCGGCACCCACACCGAAACCGATCTGTTTGAGCAGCGTTCTTCGCGTCAGTTCTCTCAGTTCGTTCATCTTGATTTATCCTTTGGTAATCGTTTCATCCAGGTTCAGCAGCAGGTTTCCGACCATCGTCCACACGGCGCCGTTTGCATCGCCTGCGATTTTTTGTGCATCCCACGGATGCGCCTGATACTGTTTTTTCATCAGCGCAAGATAATCCTCGATTCGTTTCAGCTCTGCGGCGTTCGGTTTGCGCGATGTGCACGCGCGGAAACCGTAAATGATTCCTTCTTGGTCGGATTTTGCTGCTGCCTTTCGCATTCTTTCGCCCAAAGCGCGCGCCGAGGTGAACAAGCCTTGATCGTTTAGCAGCGCGAGCGATTGCAGCGGCGTGTTGGTTCGCACGCGGCGGACGATGCACGATTCGCGGCTGCCCGCATCAAAAGTCGTAAACATCGGGAAAGGCGCGGTGCGTTTGATAAACGTGTAAAGGCTTCTTCGATACAAATCCTCGCCTTTGCTGGTCATCCATTTTTCTCCGCTGAACGGGCTGTCCCACACACCTTCGGGCTGATAAGGAAACACGCTTGGGCCGAACATTTTTTCGCTGAGAAGGCCCGACGCTTTTAGAACGGCATCCCGCACCATTTCGGCTTCCATTCTCACACGCGGCCCGTGCGAAAGCAAAATGTTTTCGGGGTCGGTTTTCAACGCCTGTGCGCTCGGCTTGCTGTCTTGCCGATATACCGCCGACATCACGATCAGTTTTTGAATCGCTTTGCGGTTCCATCCGTTTTGCATAAACTCAGTTGCGAGCCAATCGAGAAGTTCAGGATGCGAAGGCGGGCTGCATTGCACGCCCAGGTTTTCGGTGGTTTCCACAATGCCGCGTCCAAAAAACATCTCCCACATGCGGTTGACCTCCACGCGCGCCGTGAGTGGATTCTGCTTGCTTACAAGCCATTTGGCGAGGCCCAAACGGTTTTTCGGCGCGTTTGAAGGCATCGGGCTGAGCGCTTGCGGCACGTTGGCTTCCACAATTTCTGCTTTGCTCAAAAACTCGCCGCGCGTGTGCACGTTTGCAGTGAACCTTTGCACTTTGGGGTCATCGCGCATCACCAAAGTTGTGGGAATCGAGGCTTTCAGCCGATTCAGTTTTGCTTGCAGATCGGCAAGTTCGTCTCGCAACTCATCGAGCGCGGGCGCAACGTTTTTGTAATACTCTTTCAGCCGCTGCGATTCCGCCTCGGAACGTGTTGGGGAGTTGAGAACGGCGCGGATGTCGTTTGGCACAATGTCGGCACGCGCAAGTTCGTCGGCTGTTACAAGAATCTTAAAGTGTCCCAGATTGTGCTGCTTCCACACGGATTCGAATTCCAGAACCAGTTCGGCGGTTTGGCTGCGGGCTGCCTGCGCAGGCGTTTTCAACTCCAAAATCAGCCGGTGGGGTTTTGCGACTTCTGGATAAAACGCCCAACCGGTTTCCGGATCGTCGTCAGTAACTCCCGCCAGCGCATATCCTTGTTGAATGAAATCGGCTGCCGAAGCGCGAATCGGTTGCTCGACGCCGCCGACTTTCAGCCGCGCCTTCGACAGTACGATGTTGCCGGAATCGCTTCGCCCCGGCCCGCCGTTCACAAACGCTTTATCCGGAACGGTTTCGATGCAAACTGCGCTAAGACGTTTCGCAGGCATCCTGAATTGAATCGTGTAATCATCGCGGTCGGGGTTCGTGCCTGAAACGAAGATCGAACTGTCACTTTTCAGTTGAAACGCGGCGCCCGCCTTCGAATGCATTCCGGTTGGAACAACCGCGTACCATCTGATTCCGTTTTTTGCGGCGGCTTCCCACTCAATTTGCGCTTTTTGCAGCTGCTCAGCTCTTGAAGCGATCTCCTTTTGCACCGACTGCATTTTGGATTCCAGTTGTTGTTGCAGCTTCGACTGCTCAGCCGATGGCACTTGAATCGAGGGCTCTGTGAACTTCTGCTCGCTCACGCTCGCATCGCCCAGCTTCGCATAATCGGGATGGGCAAAGAACGCCATCATGCTGTAGAAATCTTTCATCGTGAACGGATCATATTTGTGATCGTGGCAGCGCGCACATCCCATAGTTACGCCAAGCCAGGTGGTCGCAGTGGTTGTCACCCTGTCAATCTCCACTTCAAACAGCGCTTCTTCTTGATCCACGCCGCCTTCTTCGTTTTTCATGGTGTTGCGGTTGAATCCGGTGGCAACAAGCTGCGAAAGCGTGGGATTGGGAAGCAGATCACCGGCGAGTTGTTGGATCGTGAACTGATCGTAGGGCATGTTGGCGTTGTAGGCACGGATCACCCAATCACGATAGGGCCATGCCACGCGACTGCCGTCTTTTTCATAACCGTTCGTGTCGGCATAGCGCGCCAAATCGAGCCATTCCCGCGCCTGCCTTTCACCGTAATGCGGAGAATCCAACAGCCTGTCCACCAGTTTTTCATAGGCGTTCGGCGAGTGGTCATTCAAAAACGCGTCAATTTCTTCAACGGTGGGCGGCACGCCGATCAGATCGAGCGTTACGCGGCGGATCAGCTGCTCTTTGCTTGCGGTCGGCGCGGGCTTCAATCCTGCGGCCTCCATTCTTGCCAACACAAAAGCGTCAATCGGGTTGCGAACCCAGTTCGCAAGTTTCACATTCGGAATTTTCGGACGCACCGGCGCAACGAACGCCCAATGTTTCCATTCGCCCTTTGCAAGTTTGCCGCCTTGCAAAATCCAATCGCGAACCGTTTTCAATTCGTCTTGTGTGAGAGGAGCGAAACCCATCGGCATTTGTGCCAAACCGTTCGCGCCAGTCAGACGTTGATACAAAACCGAACCCGCTGGGTCGCCAGGTTTCACAAGCCTGCCCGAAACTCCGCCCTTTTCGATTCCTGCCTTGGTGGTGAGATCGAGCCCTGCCGCCGGGCTCGCGCCGGAATGGCACGATGCGCACCGGGCCTTGAGGTTCGGCCATATCTGAGTTTCGAAGCGGACTTCGGTCGGCGTTTGGGCCGCCGGGCTGGACAGCGCCATCCAAGCCGGGCCTGCGGCGGCAGCGCCCCAGGCGATCCACCTGCGAATCGCGTTCATGATCAATAGGATACAGCGGGTTTGCGCTTTTTGGGCGGCTTACCCCCATTCGGCAATGCCGTGCCACAATTCCAAAAGGGAGATGATGGGATGGATTCTGTTCGGGGCGCTGGTCATTTTGGCGATTGTCTTTTCCGCCGTTTCCCTCGCAGCCGAACAGAAGCGGAAAAAGCTTTTGTGCAGCGTGGCGGGCTCTCTCGGGCTGGGCTGGTTTCCGAACGGGTTGGGTGGAAGCGAGCAGAGCGACTTTGCCCCGTCTTGGTTTCCAACCGCCAATGAAGCCGATGCCGTTTTTCTTGCACGTTTCGATGGGTTCAGCGTGTTCAAACGCGCAGGCACCGTCACGGTTTCCGAATTGATGATAGGGCGCCGCGGCGTGCGAGACTGGTACTGTTTTCGCTGCACCTGGACTGAAAAAAGCGGACGCAACAAGAAGCAGGTTTCCTATTCTGTGGTCGCAGTTCGTTGTGCGCTGCTGTTCAAACATCTGATGATTCAACCGCACACGTGGATTGACAGCCTTGGTGTTCACGCCATCAAATTCGAATCGGCCGAATTTAATGATCGGTATCTGGTTCAAAGCGACGATCTAAAATTCGCTTATGACCTTTTGCACCCCGAAGCGATGGAACTGCTGCTGAAGTGGAAACTCAAACATCTTGAGTTTTTCGGATGCTATTTTATGACCTTTGCCCCCAACTTTGCTCCCAACGAGGTTTATGAAGCGGTTTTGGACATGGAAGCGTTTCTTGAAACGATTCCGGAATACTTGGTTCAAGACATCGGCTTTCAAGCATACTGGCCCTCTCCATACGATCCATGACAGACGACGCCCTAAAGATCGTTATTTATGTTTGCGGCGGCGCAGCTGCTGTCGGCGCAATCGTTGTCATCTGGTGGTTCCTTACGATCAACCGGTTCGTGCATCTGAAAAACCTGATTCTTGAAAGTTGGTCGAATGTGGATGTGGTTTTGCGGCGGCGATACGACCTGATCCCGAATCTGGTAGAGACCGTCAAAGCGTACGCCCGATATGAAAGCGAGCTGCTGCAGAAAGTCGCCGACCTGCGCGCCGCAGCGATGCACGAGGTCGGGGCGGTGGACGTTCAAGCCAAAGTCGAGCAGAGGCTTGTGGAATCGGTCAACCAGTTGATCGCCAGAATCGAGGCGTATCCTGATTTGAAGGCCAGCCAGCAGTATTTGGAGCTGCAAAAGGAGCTTGTGAACACCGAAGACCGCATCGCCGCGGCGCGACGGTTTTATAACGCCAACGTGCGGGAATTCAATACGCTTCTTGCTTGCTTTCCGGCGGCTTTTGTCGGCAGAGCCCGAGGCCTGAGTCCGGCACCTTATTTCGAGGTGTCTTCGCTCGAAATTCGGAAACCCCCAAACATTGCTGGGGCGGCCGCCCCATCATAGGAACTCCGCCCGAGCAAACAGCGTCTGACTGGATACCAATTCTTGCAACAGGAGGCGGACATGAAACTGATTTTCAAAATCGTGGGCGCATGGGCATTGGGAGTTTGCGCATTCGCGCCGGCGTTCAGCCAAGAGATTTCGGTTCGCGGAAAGATCGTGGGAGTGTTGACCGGCGATCCGGTGGCGATTTTGGTTTCGCAGCCCACAGGGCGGGCGATCGAAGTTGCAATTGCGCCTGCGAAATTTTTGGCGGATCGAAATCTGAAGTTTCAACTCGGAGACAAAGTCACGGCCATCGGCATTTGGCGCTATTCGGGCAAGCAGGCCTATGTGGTGGCGCACCGCATCGTGATGAACGGAAAAACCACCGCCGTGCGAACCGACGACGGACACGCGCTTTGGACCGAAGCCGACCTGACTCCGCCGAGTTATGCGACGCCCGAACAGCCTTCTGAACAAGGCTACGCTCAGCCGCAAGGCGGGTGGTATGGCGATTTCAACGCGCTGGGAGATTGGATGTATTTCAATCAGGGTTATGCCGACCAGTTGGGCCCAGGGATTTTGGGCTGGAACAACGGATCGCTTGTGCAGCTTTATGGCGGGCCGATCATTTTGGGCAACTATGGTGGATCGCTCATCGGCTTCCCGCTGATCCGCATGTATCGGCGATAAGCGTCGCGTTCGCACACCGCTCAATCCAGGAGGAAACCGATGGCGCCAATTAAAGCAGTGATGCAAAGCAGCTGGGATCGTGGCGATGACACGACCGTTTACGGCTACGAGGTGTTCACCGAACCCGGCACGTATGAATTTGAGTTCGAGTTTCACAACCCCGAAGTTTGTCACGACGGCGAGGCTCATGAGTTCATGATTGTAGTTCGCAGCGAAGACGGCCAGATCGAGGTGAGAAACCACGAAGATGAGCGGCTGTTTTTGTTGAAGGGCGGCCACTTTTTCATTCACGCGCAGCACAAAAACTTCCGCACCGCCGCCACACCGTGGGAGACGATCTATGACCTGAGGCGGGGAACCGACATAGACGCATCGGGCAAGCACGCGATGTTCTGGTTCGACGCGCCGGAACGCGAGGCGTCGTCCATCCGTTCGGCGCGGGCCAAGTGCGTTCTTCGTGCGGTGGAGCCCGCCGAGCTTTCCCGTTCAGCCAGGTCTGTGCTTTAGCCTTTGGTGCGCTTGCGGGTTTTCGCGGCTTTTTTCGCGCTGGTCGAGCGCTGGGTGGCGGTGCGTTTTTTTGCTGCCGCCTTGGCTTGACGCGAAAGCGCCGTTGTGCTTGCCGCCGCTTTGCCTTCTTTTTTCAGGGCGTTTTTCGTTGCAGCTGAGCGTGTTTTGGAGACGCTTGTTTTGGTTTTTGTGGGGCCGGTTTTCGCGGCGCCTTTTTGAGCAGGAACGTTCACGCCGGCGCGGCGCGCTTTGGATAATCCGATTGCAATGACTTGCTTTGCGCTGCGTGCGCCATGTTTGCCTTTTCGAACGTGTTCGATCTCTTCTTTTACGAACTCGCCGGCTTGAGTTGATGGTGATTTTCCTTTCTTTTTGTCTTCTTTCGCTTTGCGAACAGTTTTTTGTTCTGGCATAATATTTTTGACGAAACAGCGTTGCTGATTGTTTCGCGGCGGGAACAATTTGTGAGTTGTTCGGCGTCAAATATTGCGCGCTTTTTGGAGTGCGAGATGATTGCTTCGCGCTTTAGATGGTGTGTCCAGGCACGCGGATTGTGCATTGCAACACTCATCTTTCCTACTGCTCGGCGAAGGGCAAAAGGTTTGCGGTTGGAGTGTCGTAATCAAATCGTCGCACACTCCTTCTGCCCCCTGGAATCTGTTGGAAGGATTGATTCTATGCAAACCACGCTTCCCCCTGGAATCAGGGGGAAGCCCCGTGAGCGGAGCGAACGGTGAAGGGGGTACCCAACACTGACCACGCTGCCCCCTGGAATCAGGGGAAGTCCGTGAGCGAAGCGAACGGTGAAGGGGGTGTGCATAAAACCCAAACCCCCTTCCGGCGCTCCGCGCCACCTTCCCCCTAATGCAATGGGAAGGATGGATTCTATGCAATCCACGCTGCCCCCTGGAATCAGGGGGAAGTCCGTGAGCGCAGCGAACGGGTAGGGGGTATCAGAAAACCAACGTGATAAACTCACGGGGCCCCAAGAAATCTCTTACCAGCAATGGCGCAATTCCTCCACAAAACCATCTCGGACTTTTGCTCGAGTTCAACCGAGGCCGTCGTCGGAGAGCTGTCGCTGGCGAGCGGTTATGACGTCAAAGGCACAGAACTCGAGGCTTGGAGCACCGAAGTCGAAATCATCAAGCGCAGCGTCGCAGGTTTCCAAGGCGACGTGGTGATGGAGTTCACCGTTCCACGACTCGGCAAACGGATTGACGTTGTGCTCATCATCGGCGCGGTGGTGTTTGTGATCGAGTTTAAGGTTGGGGCAGATTCGTTCGAAAGTCAGGCAATCCAACAAGTTTGGGATTACGCGTTAGACCTGAAGTATTTCCACCGACCCAGCGAACATGCGGCGATCGTCCCGATCCTAATCGCAACCGCCGCAACGGCTCCTCCGCTTTCAACATTTCCAAAGGCAAGAGACGACCGCGTCTTTGATCCCGTTTGTTTAAGCCCAAACGATCTCGCACCTTTCCTTCGACATATGCTCGCACAACCTTTGGGGCAGCCGATATCTGCGCACAACTGGATCAACGGACAATACTGGCCGACCCCAACCATCGTTGAAGCGGCAACGGCTTTGTATAGGAATCACAGTGTTGCCGACCTTGCACGCAGCGACGCCGGTGCGGCAAATCTCACTTCCACAAATCAGGCGCTATCCGAAATCGTTGAACGGTCACGTGCGCATCGAAGGAAATCCATCTGTTTTGTCACGGGTGTACCCGGTTCGGGAAAGACTCTCGCAGGTCTTAACTTAGCCACGCAGTACCTCGATAGCTCGTCCAACATGCACAGCGTGTTCATGTCGGGAAATGGGCCGCTGGTGGAAGTACTTCAGGAAGCGCTGGCTCGCGATGCAAGTCAGGGAGCAAGGCGAAGAATTTTGGAAGCGCGTCGTTCAGTTCAGGCTTTCATACAAAACGTGCACAGATTCCGAGATGATTGCTGGAGGGATGAAAAGCCGCCCGTGGAACACGTGGCCATTTTCGATGAAGCTCAAAGAGCATGGACATTAGAAAAAACCAGAGACTTCATGCGTAGGCGAAAGAGAATCCCTAACTTTCATTACTCAGAGCCTGAGTTTCTTATTTCATGTTTGGACCGTCATGACGATTGGGCAGTAATCATCTGTTTGGTGGGCGGCGGTCAGGAGATTCACACAGGCGAAGCTGGGATCGGTGAATGGTTGTGCTCGATAGGAAGACGGTTCCGCGATTGGCGCGTTCACATTTCTCCACACTTGAATCGCGACGAATACGCAGTTGCAGAAATCTTGCACGGGATTCCAAACGAAGTTGTCGAAGATCAACGGCTTCACCTGTCGGTTTCCATGCGATCATTCCGTGCAGAACAACTTTCGCAATTTGTGCATCAGGTGCTGAATCAAGATCCTGGTGCCAAAGAAATGTTGCACCAAATCTCTCAGAAATACCCACTGTTTTTGACCCGATCTCTGGAAAAAGGCAAGGAGTGGGTCCGCGGCAATGCGCGAGGAAGTGAACGATTCGGAATGATTGCCTCATCGCAGGCCGAGCGCCTTCGCGCACAAGGAATTCACGTAAAGGCTCCCGTAAGACCGGTGAACTGGTTTCTCGGTGACCCGGACGATGTCCGTTCGTCATTCTATCTTGAAGACGTTGCAACGGAGTTTCACATTCAAGGGCTGGAGGTTGATTGGTCGTGCGTCGTTTGGGATGCCGATCTTCGGTTCCGTGACAAAACGTTTCAAAACTTCCGTTTTCGAGGGAACAAATGGGAGCGAATCAGGAATATCGAATCGCAAAAGTATCAAAAAAACGCTTACCGCGTTCTTCTCACTCGCGCGAGGCAGGGCATGGTGATCGTGGTGCCGAACGGCGATAAAACCGACTGGACGCGAAGCCCGGAGTTCTACGACCAAACCTACGCCTATCTGAAACGCGTCGGGCTGCCGGAGCTGTGAAAAACTCTCAACCCGACACGACGCGGCGCAGTTCGTATCGCACGTGGCGGGGTTTGGTCGCCTTCAGCTGAAACAAAAACAACGCGCCGCGCCGCGCAACCAAACGTCCGGCCACGCGCAATGTGAAACCAACTTTGCCCGACCGTGGCTCTGCCACCACCCAACGTTCTTTATCACACAACACAACTTTGCCGTCGAACAAAAACGCATCGTCTCCTGCCGGCTTCGTCCACAAAACTTTTTCCGAAACCGGATCAACGAATGAAACGCTCGGATATCGCGGCCCTTTCGAAGGATAACCGCGATCCACCACGCTGACCAGAACCCCAATCGGCGAAGCATCCCACACCTTCGGATAATTCCGCGCGAAGGGCGCCCACCCCGCTTTCAAAATCGAATAAGAGTAGACTTCGACCCCAACCCCCGAGAACCCGAATTCAAAAGCACACGGCGGATGCAGCGGATCGCCGATGATGCGATAAAAACCTTGTTCGTAGGGACTCACCAACTGGGAGTGCAGCGGTTTTGCACTTTTTATGTCAACCAAACTCGCAACGGAATAGGGCCCATATTGCCGCGCAAGTTTGCTTGGCTCCAGCAGCACAACGAAGTCTTCGTTTGCCCACACCGGCCAGCCGCTGAACGGGATTTCGACCGTTTTGCCGGCAGCGAGATTGAACGACCCGTCGAGCAAAGGGCCGACTCTGCGAAATCGGTTCCACGAAACAGGTTTCGAAACCAGTTGACGTCCGGTTTCAATATCCCAACTCAGAAGCGTTCCGGTGTCGTCGGTTTTTTGCAAATACGCGCTGATGATCCCGGCATCGCAATCTGCCTGAGAAGATGAATTCACCCCATTTCCCACATGCACGGCTTGCACGCTGAGCAGCGTTACGCTTTTGGTTTTTGCATCGAATCGGTACGTTCTTTTTTCGGGCACCGACAGCCCGACCGAACCGCCGCGCGACAAAAACGGCCCCGAAGCAGCATAAGAACCGTAAACCTGAAACGAACCGACCGTTTGAAAATGCCACCTGCCGCCATTCAAGCAGACCGAAAGCAACAGTTCGACCATCGTCAAGCATTATGAATGCACTTGGGAGTGGGCCGAACTCACCCAACACTTCCTTCCAAACTCACACCAAGAAGCTTTTGTGCTTCCACGGCGAACTCCATCGGCAGTTCCCGAAACACATCTTTGCAAAAACCACTGACGATCATGTTCACCGCATCCTCGGTGGGAATGCCGCGCTGGCGGCAGTAAAAAATCTGATCCTCGCCGATTTTAGAAGTCGAAGCCTCGTGCTCCACAATCGCTGTGGGGTTTTTCACCTCGATATAAGGAAACGTGTGCGCGCCGCACCTGTCGCCCATCAGCATCGAATCGCATTGCGAATAGTTGCGCGCGTTTTCGGCGCCTGCGTTAACCTTCACCAAACCGCGATACGTGTTTTGACCATTGCCTGCCGAAATCCCTTTTGAAACGATCGTCGAGCGGGTGTTCTTTCCGATGTGAATCATTTTGGTGCCGGTGTCGGCTTGCTGTTTGTTCGCCGTCAGCGCAACCGAATAAAACTCGCCGATGGAGTTGTCGCCTTTCAGAATCACGCCCGGATATTTCCACGTGATCGCCGAACCGGTTTCCACCTGCGTCCAGGTGATCTTCGCGTTTTCTTGCGCGATTCCGCGCTTGGTCACGAAGTTGTAAATTCCGCCTTTGCCCTCTTTATCGCCCGGATACCAGTTTTGCACGGTGCTGTATTTGATCGTCGCACCCTTGAGCGCGATCAGCTCGACCACCGCAGCGTGCAGCTGATTTTCATCGCGCATCGGCGCGGTGCATCCTTCTAAATAAGAAACGTAGGCGCCCTCGTCGGCGATGATCAGCGTGCGCTCGAACTGTCCGGTGTTCTTTTCGTTGATTCTGAAATAAGTGGAAAGCTCCATTGGGCAGCGAACGCCTTTGGGCACATAAACGAACGAACCATCGGTGAAAACCGCGCTGTTCAAAGTCGCGAAAAAGTTATCGCTGTAAGGAACCACTGAACCAAGATACTCGCGCACCAAGTCGGGATGCTCGATGATCGCTTCGCTGATGGGGCAGAAGATCACGCCCTGCTCGCGCAGCTTCTCTTTGAAAGTGGTTGCGACCGAAACCGAATCGAATACCGCATCCACTGCGACGCCTGCGAGAATCTTCTGTTCTTCCAACGGGATGCCGAGTTTTTCGAACGTGCGGATGAGTTCGGGATCGGCCTCATCCAAACTGTTGAGTTTGGGCATTTTTTTTGGCGCGGCGTAATAGCTGATCGCCTGATAATCGGGCGTTTCATATTTCACGTTCTGCCATGTGGGGTCGTGCATCGTTTGCCAATGCTTGAACGCTTTCAGCCGGAATTCGAGCATCCATTCGGGCTCGTTCTTTTTGGCGCTGATCAGCCGAATGACATCTTCATTAAGTCCGGGCGGCACGACGTCGGTTTCGATGGCGGTTTCGAAACCCCATTTGTAGTCGCGGTCGGCGAAGGTCTCCAGGACCTGGGTGCTTTCGTCAATCTCGGGCATGGTTCTAAGGGTAATTATGGCACGAATCCGGACAAAAAAGTATGGATTCTTTTCGCAGTTCGAAGGATGAAACGGCCGGTCTAGAATGTGGCGCATTGATGGGAGAAAGCTCCATAATCTTCAGAGCGATTTCCATTGGCTAACGAGCCAGCGAAATGCGTTGACCGATTATGGAGGCGAGAACTAAGATGAGCCGGACAGAGGGCCCTTGGCGAGGCTCACATGCACACGAATTGCCTGACAGCAATCCGTGTCCGCGTACAGCGCTCGCCAACTGAAAAACATGCCCACGGAACGACAGAACCAGTACTACTACATCACGCACATAGACAATGTTCCGTCAATCGTGCAACACGGCATTTTGTCACACAACAAGCGCGAACAGATGGGCATTGCGCATACGCCAATCTACGATTTAGGCATCGTGTCCAGGCGGCGAGAGAGGTCTTTGAACGGTGCCGTGCTCGGCGATTATGCAAACCTCTTTTTGCGCGCGAAGAACCCGATGTTGTGGCGAGTAATCAGCGAAGTTGGCGTTGACAAGCTGGCAATAGTTGCGGTCAAACAGGAAATTAGGCGAAAGCGAGATGCGCTTGTGACAGATGGTAACGCCGCCCACTCACTGACCAGTTTTTTCCCAACATCAAAGTATCAGGAAGTCGTTAGAGGTCTACGGGAGGATCTGCAACGACAGTACTGGAAAGAGGAAGATGGTTCAAAGAGACGCACAATGGCCGAGATTCTGGTTCCGGACATGATCCCATCGGAGATGATTAGCGCGATCTACGTCGCGAACCCGATAGTGCGAGGGAGTCTGCTCCAAAAAGTGTCGGGAGTATCAGTGATACCCGAGCCATTTCTGTTTTGGCTACCGCAACATCGTAAACGCTTGAACCATAACGTTCACCTTGTTGAAGGAGACCTGTTTTTCTCGCGTCTGCAGACGCTCACTGTTAGCGTTAACACAAAGGGGATTATGGGGAAAGGCCTTGCGTCGCGAGCAAAATATCAATTTCCCGATGTTTACGTCGAGTATCAGGATGCTTGCCGCTCAAGGAAACTGAAAATGGGACGACCTTTTTTGTACAAGCGCGAAACTTCACTTCAGGAAGAGATGGCAGATATTCCGGAAGCTGTCAATGGAGACAAGGACAGGGAAACGTGGTTTCTGCTGTTCGCGACTAAAGACGACTGGAGACATCCGGCAGATTTTGATGGCATCATCGATGGGTTGCGCTGGTTAGAAGCAAACCATGCAAAGGAGGGCATTAAATCGCTGGCCATGGCTGCGCTCGGGTGTGGTCTCGGTCGGCTAAGTTGGCAGAAAGTTGGCCCAGTTCTATGCCAGTCAATGGTTCGGCTCGGAATTAAGGTTTGGATATACCTTCCGGCGGAAAAGCAGATTCCTGAGGACCAACTAGAGCCAGGATTCTTGCTTGAATCCCACGTGATAGAATCAAGGGGCGGACTTGGGTTATAGCTTCGATGCCAGCCATGATCGCCGGACAACACAGTAGGTAAATGCTTCGTGAAGTGGGACCTAAAATGGTTTATTACGACAATCGTAGCAGCCCTCGCAATGCTGGGGCTCGGACAATGCCTGTCGAACTGGTGGTTGAGCCCGAAGCTGTACGCAGTAGGTGGCCACTTTTCCCTAACTCAGAACGCTAAATACCAAAGCTCCTTGTACCAGTTTGTTCAAAGGCTGATGACGGAAGACCAGTCGCGGACCATTGAGGCGAGGCTCCGCTCTCGACTGAAAAGATACGGACTTGCACCCGAAAAGATTGATGCTTTTCTTGCGAAGTCTCGTACGGGAAGCCGATCGGCAGACGGAAGCTTCCTGGAGAGCGGTCAGTTCACAACGAACGAGAAAACTGTCATTGCATTGGCTCTGTCGGCGGTCACGCAGGACTTTCTGACTGAAAGCGCAGATGCAATTCGTCGGGATTTTCTTAATCCTAATCACGTTTTGTATTTTCGCGTTATTAACATGGGTCGGATCGATGCTAGAAACGTGCACATCCAAATTACATTTCCCGGTGTGCTTGTTGCGCCAGACATCAAGGCAGAGAACATGATAAAGTCGCAGTCTGCGGGAGCTGGTGGCTACGTTGTGATTTTAGACAAACTCAGCCCTCATGCAAGTGTGACGGGTTCGATCTGGTTCGCGACCGACGAGACGTCCGACCCAGTCGTGATGGCTGATTGTGACGGTGACGCAGAAAGGATTGTACTCGGCAAGTCAAGCATACCAAATTAGGTGCGGTGAGATGACCGGCAAATTTCGTATGTTCACCGGGGTCCCGCCAGTCCGCAGTAGCTTGGCGGGGTGCAGGATACCGAAGACGTCGAGAATGCGAATGGTGGAAATGGTAATTCCAGCAGATCTGAGGACGTTAGGTGGCTCGCTGGATGTTATTAACGCTATCGGGACGACCGATGCAGACGAGAGCCTTCAGTCTGTAATTGAGACGATGGTTCTCCTGCGCACAATTGACCCCAAAAAGACGAGCGGAGGAATGCAAACGTGCCCATCGAGTTATCGATTCAGAGGAGCTTCGGACCAATTGCCGATGTTAAGAACGGGTTTCTTCATTACAAGATTCTTGAGGTGGCCGAGATGAGGAAATCTGATGAACGAGCGCGGGCAGATCTAGTGGCGGTGGATCGGCATGTTAAAGGCCTGCTCAAGTACAAATGTGAAGCGCTGCTAGGAACTTTTAGTGTCAGAACGCTCCTGCGCAGGTCTCTCCGCACGCCAGAGAAGTAGTGCGCAGCTGTCCGAGAAGCCAACGAGTTTTACAGGGCCGAAGGATCGCAAATGTGCTTCCTCTTCGAAGGGGAAAGTGCGCGCATCCTGCCCTAAGGGACTTCGTTCATTTTCAATCGCCTAAGCGGTGAACAACCTCACGGAACCTCAGAACCTGCAGCTCGGCGATACCGGGACAAATCCCGCGCGTCAGTGCGTTCATGAACCTGATCGAACTGAATTCTCGCAAATCCTTTCGCCCAACCGATAACCTTTTACGCAGAGCGTGCGCAGTCGCCGTAGCCTGTTCCGCAATCACCAGCCCGATGCTTGCCTGCTCCGGTGTGGGACCTCCGGGCAAGCCGGTCGTGTTCGGCGACCAGACCAACATCGTCATTTGGGACGAGGCCAACCTGATGGAGCACTTCATTCGCAATGCGAGTTTCAAATCGGGTGCCGACGACTTTGGATTCATCGCACCGACGCCAGGAAAGCCCGAGCTTCAAGAAGCCTCGACCCAAGCGTTTTACACGCTTGCAGCACTCGGACCCCAAACCGCCAGCCGATTCGGCGGAGGTTTTGGAGGCGCGTATCCTGTCGAAAAAGTGCGCGTGATTCAAGAAGCCGACGTAGCGGGCTATCACGCCGCAACGCTGTGGAGTCTCGATGCGCATGCCATCAACGATTGGATGAACGCGCACGGCTACGTTTCGACACCCGAAGTCGAACAGTGGGCCGAAAGGTATTGCAAACGGGGATGGTATCTCACCGCGTTCAAAGTGATTGACAAATCCAAGTCGGCAGCCTCCACCGGAACGATTCGAATGAGTTTCCACACGACCAAACCGTTCAATCCGTTCTATGTGCCAAAGACAAACATTCCGATCAACGGCGGCGGCACGCTGCGCGTTTACTTCGTTTCGGTCGGCAATTACGAAGCAAGAATCGGAAATGGACAGATTTGGCAGATGCCCCAATGGATCGCGCCGATTTCTGAAGAGACGTCTGCACTGCTCGCAAAACAGGTGAACCTTCCTGCCGGCGCAATCCCTGCTTATGCGCAGGTGGAAACGTTCGTAGACAACAACTTTCCGCGCCCTGCAGCAGATGATATCTACTTCTATAAACGGCGCTCTCCCGAGTCTCCGTTGAAACAGTCATCAGCCTTGCTTCTGCCTCTGCTGGTCGGAGTGGGGATAATTTTTGTTTCAAAACGCCGCCGCTGATTCTCCGTTGACCTTTGATCGCTGCCGAGCAGTTGAAACGATCGCGATGACGACAATCGCGATCATCATTTCAAAAATGGTCAGTCCACTGTTTTTGCGTTTCATCTCGCCGCTTCTTTCGTTTAGTCGGGCTGCGAAATCCGGCAGCCCTTCTTGTCAACGTCATCGGTTTGCCAGATCACCGTGCAGCCGGCGTCGTCATATTGTCTGAACTTGCACGTTACCCAAAAGAGAAGTCGTAAGGTCAAAGCCTTACTGTTTTCTTCTCGCCCGCGAGTTCTCTTGCCACGGGCAGCCTTTTGCCCGTGTTCTTTGCCTAACGGGTTTCTTACGAAACTTCTGGCAAGGTTTGGCCTGGAACGAAGACAGCACCTTCTTCCGGCTGAAAAGAGTGGGAAGGATGGGGTCTTTGCAATCCACGCTGCCCCCTGGAATCAGGGGGAAGCCCCGTGAGCGAAGCGAACGGTGAAGGGGGTGTGCACAAGACCCTGACCCCCATCCGGCGCTTCGCGCCACCTTCCCCCTAATGCAGGGGGAAGGACGGGGTCTTTGCAATCCACGCTGCTCCTAAGTCAAAACCTGTACACTCTCGCCATCCGATGATCGAAATCTATCTTGGCGATAACCTGCCGATTCTTGAATCGTTCGAGGACGCTTCCTTCGACCTCATCTACATTGATCCGCCGTTCAACACCGGCAAGAAGCAGGCAAGAACTCGAATCAAAACCGTGCGGGACGACAACGGGGACCGAACAGGGTTTGCGGGCAAAAGGTACAAAACCATCAAAGTCGGATCAAACGCGTATGCGGATTCGTTCGATGCGTATCTTGAATTCCTGCGACCGCGGCTCATTCAAGCACATCGCATTCTAAAGGCAGACGGCAGTCTGTTTTTTCACATTGATTATCGCGAAGCGCATTACTGCAAGATTCTTCTTGATGAAATCTTCGGGCGCGAAAGTTTTATCAACGAAATCATTTGGGCGTATGATTACGGCGCACGGACTAGCAAAAAGTGGCCTCCGAAGCACGATAATATTTTGTGGTACGCGAAGAACCCGAACAACTACACATTCAATTACGATGAAATTGATCGCATTCCGTATATGGCGCCCGAACTGGCCGGGCCAGAAAAAGCCGCACGCGGCAAGACGCCCACGGATGTTTGGTGGAATACGATCGTGAGTCCAGGAGGCCGCGAAAGCACCGGCTATCCAACGCAAAAGCCGCTCACGATTATCAATCGCATTGTCAGGGTGCATTCAAAACCTGGTGACAGACTTTTGGATTTTTTTGCCGGCAGCGGCACACTTGGCGAAGCCGCCGAACGCTTTAACCGAAATTGCGTGCTCATTGATTCGAATTCGCAGGCCGTGCAGATCATGGTTCAACGGCTTGCATTCGCTTCTCCAACCTGCCGCTGTTTGAAGCGGCAGTCGAGCGCTAAACAGAACGGCTTCGTGAAACGCCGCGCGAACAGTTCAAACAAGTGATGACAAGACGGGTCATACGCCCAAGGCGAAGCCTCGAAGATTCTTGCAATCCATCCTTCCCCCTAAATGCAGCGGGAAGGATGGAAATTGCGATCCACGCGTCGTGCCAAGGGTTACTTGTTACCCGTGAGATTGAGGAGTTTGGGGTTTGCTCTCGCGGTACTAGTTTGATCAGGAGATGGGAAGATGATCGCGGCGGATGCGGCCGGCTGGCAGTAACCAAGTGTGAATAGTCACACAGGGTGCCATTCTTTCGAAAATGGAATTGGCCACGCAGATCAGCCCCCTGCCGCCTGACCGGCCATATTTGCCTTCCTGGCCCGGAGTTACCGTCAAAACCCGTGCAGAAAAAACGCTAACGCGCTTTTCCAAGAACGATCTTGCTTCCAGGCGACAGATCTACGTGAAAATCGAAGTACAGGGCGTAGCCAAGATCGCCGTGGGGAGTGATCAGTTTCGGATGTTCCGGATCGCCGTCGGGATCCCAACAGTGCTCGATCAGATACGGGAGTTCGGAACCGTTTTTCACCAAAGAGGGACGAGCAAAAATATGACCCTTTCCATCTACTAGTTTTTCATGGTGCAAAGCGTAGTTTGTTTGATAACTTGTGAACCGTTCTCGGTGATCATCTTTCCCATCGTACTCGGCCACAAAATCTGTGTTGCGATGAGGATCGAGAGGACACCAAAACGCCTCTTCGTTAGCGCCGCGTTCCATCAGACTCTTTCGCCACTTTTCGGGTTCGCCGACCAGGATTTTCGGCCGCGGCCTAATCTTGCTTTCGGGAACATAGGTGGATTGCGTCGGCCACGGCGGCACAAGGTCGTCATTGTCGGCCGAATATGAGGAAAGAGCAGTTGCCAACTGTTTGAGTTGGCTCACACATGTAAGCACTTTTGATCGTTGGCGTAAGCGCCCTATGACACCATACGCGATCATAACAATGATCGCTATCACGAGAAAAACGATCAACGTTTCGATCAGCGTCAGCCCGGCATTTCGTCGGCTTGTCACTTGATTGCCTGCCCTAATCAGGCTGGGGAATTCGGCAACCTTTTTTGTCGACGTCGTCGGTTTGCCAAATCACCGTGCAGCCAGAATCGTCATATTGCCTATATTTGCACGTTACCCAATAGCACGGCGGAGTGTTCTCGTTAATGCATTTTTCAACGTAACGAGGCAGGTAACGGTAATACTTACCGAGCGGGTTTGGCAACGGACTGCACGTGGTGTAGCAAGCGTCTGTCCCGCTCACACAGTTGTCGGTTGCGCAACCCTCTCCCGCTCCGGCAGGCGGAGGATTCCCTC